>ERZ1740065.291-NODE-291-length-25715-cov-6.377085_pt1 | contig 25715 bp, 15 predicted proteins | sample MGYA00581738_ERZ1740065 | MGnify/ENA primary metagenome ERZ1740065 (study PRJEB43018, sample SAMN04849749) | marine metagenome | isolation source: floating plastic debris | place: Pacific Ocean | collected 2008-09-01 | study: EMG produced TPA metagenomics assembly...
TGTGGATAGCGGCTGCGGCTGCCTTTGCGATGGTCGGCTGCGCGCCGTCTGCGGAAAGCGAAGAGGCGCCCACCGATACCGGCGGCGTGGCGGAGGAGAGCGAGGCCCCCGCCGAAACCCCCGCTATCGGCGCCACGGACGATCTGCTCGCCCTGTCGTGCGCGGATTTCCTCGCGACCGCCGCGGTCGCGTTAGATGAAGAGGACGAAGAGGCCGCGCTGTCCGCGCAGGATGAAATCGCCAGCGGCCTTATCTGGGTGCACGGCTATCTCTTCGCCAAGGAGGATGGTGAGATCCCGGTTCTCAGCCAGAACTGGATTGAGAGCACAGCGAAGCGCATTCACGAAACCTGCATGGCGGCTGAGGACCCCACAGCCCTCAACCTGTTCGAGGTGGCCAGCCATGAAGGCGCTTAACGGGCTCGTCACCGCCGCGCTTGTGGTGAGCGCGGTGGTGGTTGTTCCGTCCGTGGCGATCCCTTCGATCGCTCAGGCGAACAAGCATCACCACGGCCACGGTCATCACCACCACCACCGTCACAATCGCCACAAGGCCCGGCGCGCGGGGGTTATCGCGGGCGTCGCGGCGGCGAGCGTTGCGGGCGCCGTGGCGCGAGAAAACGCGCGCGACGAATACCGCGACTGCATGGACTATTACGAGGGCAATCCGCGCTATGAACGGTATTGCCGCGAAGACTATTACGATGATCGCCGCCGGGCGCGCCGCACCTCGCGCCGTGTAGGCGTTGTCACAGGACTGACCGTGCGCGAGATCGTGCGCGACTGACCCCCCGCCCTCGCGCCCGCGCGCGACCTCGCCTCGCTGTGAGTCAGCGCCTGGCCGTGGTACCAAAGACAAAGGCCGCCCGCGCTCTAATGTGAGCGCAGGCGGCCATCGTGTTTGGCTCAGATCTGACCCAGCCGCTTAGCGCGGCGCCATCCGGATCGCGCCGTCAAGCCGCACGTCTTCGCCGTTGAAATAGCCGGTCTCGATCATGGTCATGGCAAGGCGCGCGTATTCCTCGGGATAGCCCAGCCGCTTGGGAAACGGGACAGAGGCCGCCAGCGCTTCCTTCACCTGCGGCGGCGCTGCGTTCATCAGCGGAGTGTTGAAGATGCCCGGCAGGATCGTGTTCACGCGGATGCCTTCGCGCATGAGATCGCGCGCGATCGGCAGCGTCATGCCAACGACGCCGCCTTTGGACGCGGAGTAAGCCGCCTGGCCCATCTGACCATCTTCGGCTGCCACCGAAGCGGTGTTGACGATCGCGCCGCGATCGCCCTCATCGCTCAGCGGCTCGAGTGTGAGCATCCCTGCAGCCGATTTGGCGATGCAGCGAAAGGTGCCGACGAGGTTCACCTGAATGACAAAGTCGAACGCGGAAAGCGGGAAATGCTTGATAGACCCATCGGTCTTGTCGCGGCTTGCCGTCTTCATCGCGTTGCCGATACCCGCGCAGTTCACCAGGATACGCTCCTGGCCGTGCGCTTCGCGGGCTTTGGCGAAGCCGGCGTCGACCTCTTCCTCGCTGGTGACGTTGACCTTGCAGAACGTGCCGCCCAGCTCAGCGGCCAAGGCCTCGCCCTTTTCCTCGTTCATGTCGAAGATCGCGACCTTGGCGCCTTTCGCGGCCAGCGCCTGCGCGGTGGCGGCTCCAAGTCCCGAAGCGCCGCCGGTGACAACGGCGGGGGTGTTGGCTGAAACTTCCATTGGTATTCCTCTTCCGATTGGTTGGGTGTGTTAGACGGCTTCGACGCCTTTGTGTTTGAATGCGCTTACAGCGATTCAACGATGGTGACGTTGGCGACGCCGCCGCCTTCGCACATCGTTTGCAGGCCGTATTTCTTGTCATGACGCTTCAGCGCGTGGACGAGCGTCGCCATCAGCTTGGTGCCCGACGCGCCGAGCGGGTGGCCCAGCGCAATCGCGCCTCCGTGAACGTTGAGCTTTTCCGGGTCCGCTCCAGTGTGCTTGAGCCACGCCATCGGGACCGGCGCGAAGGCTTCGTTCACTTCGTACAGGTCGATATCGTTGATGGTGAGGCCCGCGCGCGCCAAAGCCTTGTCGGTCGCGAACAGCGGCTCTTCAAGCATGATCACCGGATCGCCCGCGGTGACGGTGAGGTTGTGAATGCGCGCCATCGGCGTCAGGCCGTGCTCTTTCAGCGCCTCTTCCGACACGACCAGCACCGCTGACGAGCCATCGCAAATCTGGCTCGCCGAGGCGGCCGTCACCATGCCGTCGGGCGCGATCAGTTTGACGCCCGCAATCCCTTCAAGGCTCGCGTCGAACCGAATGCCTTCATCGACCGTGTGCATATCGTCGCCTTCGGGGGTTTCGATGGCGACGGGGACGATCTCATGCTCAAACGCGCCCGCTTGCGTCGCGGCGATCGCTTTCTGATGGCTGGCAAAGGCAAAGGCATCCAGTTCGTCCTTCGTCATGCCGTGCTTTTTGGCGATCATTTCCGCGCCCATGAACTGGCTGAACTGGACGTCCGGGTACTTCTCGGAAACGCCGGGCGACATGTAGTGTCCGAGCCCCTCTTTCATGTGCAGCGTCATGTTCGAGCCCATCGGCACGCGCGTCATGCTTTCCACACCGCTGGCGATCACAACGTCCTGCGTGCCGCTCATCACCGCTTGCGCTGCGAACTGGATCGCCTGCTGCGAGGACCCGCATTGGCGATCGATCGAGACCGCTGGCGTCGATTCCGGCAAGAGCTTGGACGCGAGCACGCCCATGCGCCCGACCTGGCCGGCTTGCTCGCCCGCCTGGCTGACGCAGCCGGTGACCACATCGTCGATAGCCTTGGGATCGACCCCGCTGCGCTCAACCACCGCGTCCAGAGACTTGGCGAGCAGGTCCACCGGGTGCACGCCCGCCAAACGCCCCCCACGGCGGCCCCCGGCCGTGCGCACGGCGTCGACGATATAGGCTGTAGTCATGTCTGTCTCTCCGGTCATGGTGTTCAAGGCGCGGAGCTGGGCCGCATCCAAGCGGGTTGCGATTTGCCACTAGCCCGCGTGTCGGCGCATGGCCTATGGGAGCGGCCACGCGGAATCAAGCGGACAAATGGAGGGGAACCGCGCCAGCATGGCCGAGCCACAGGACCAACGCTCCCCACCGACGCCCGAAGCCTTGCTTGAAACCGCGATCCGGGCGCGCGATCAGGGCGATCTGGCCCGCGCGGCTGAGGCTCTGGATGGGGCGCTTTCCGCCACGCCCCGCGCGCCGGTTGCGCTGCGTCTGCGGGCGCGGGTTGCCCTGGAACGCGGCGAAGGGGATGCGCTCGCCCGGTTTGACGCCGCGCTTCGCACAGATCCCGGCAACGCGGACCTCCACCTTGGCAAGGCGCAGGCGCTGGATGTGGTGGGCGATGCGAAAGGCGCGCGCATCGTCGCGCAGCAGATTGCGCAGCAGGCGCCCGGTTTCATCGCCGCTCTGACCTTTCTTACAGGGCTGCGCCTGGCGGATGGAGAGGCGGATTTCGCCGCGCCGTTCGCCGAGGCCGCGGCCAAAGCTCCGCAAGACCCCAATATCCTCGCCGCCTGGATCGACGCGCTGGCCGGGATTGAGCGCTTTGCCGAAGCCGCCGAGATCGCCGCCAAGGCGCGCAGGCTCTTCGCCCAGGAACCGCATTTTGCGCTGCTCGAGGCGACCTATGCGGGCAGCTCGGGAGACTGGCGCCGCGCCGACGCGATCTACGCCAAGCTCGCGACCCAAAGCGTGCCGCGATGGCTGGCCGAAGCGCGCCACCATATCCGCGCGGGCGACATCGGCGCAGCCGCAACACTGCTGGACAAGGCGCTTGCGATCGCCCCTAAAGACATCGCCATCTGGGCGCTGAAAGGGGTAATCTGGCGGCTTAGCGACACCGCCGAAGCGCAGGAGCGTGCGCGCTGGCTGCACGAACAGGCGGGCCTGGTTCAATTGCGCCCGCTTTTGGCCGGACCGGACGTGGTGGAACACGCCCGCGAGCGGCTTGAAGACTTGCACAAAACCACGGGGACACCGCTCAATCAGAGTGTGCGCGGCGGGTCGCAAACCCGCGGCGTGTTGTTCCAGCGGCCCGAACCCGCTCTGGCGGCGCTCCACGAGGCGATCCACACGACGCTGGAAGCCTACCGCGCGCAGCTGCCGCCCACCGATCTAGCGCACCCCCTGCTGGCCGAGCGCGACACGCCCTGGAAGCTGGCGGGATCGTGGTCGGTGCGGCTGAAGGCCGGCGGCGATCACCACGCCGCTCATATCCATCCCTCGGGCCTGATTTCTAGCGCGCTGTACCTCGCCGTGCCGAGTGGAGCCGACGCAGCGAGTGAGGCCGATGGGCCACCAGGCGCGCTCGAGCTGGGCCGCCCTCCTGCGGACTTGGGACTGGAGCTCGCGCCGCTTGCGACGCTGCGCCCCCAAGAAGGGTATCTCGCGCTGTTTCCCTCGACGCTTTATCACGGGACGATCGCCTTTCGCGGCCTGCGTTCGAGCGCCGACCAGGGCGCAACCCAGAACGCTGACCGGGTAACCGGCCGACTAAGTGTAGCCTTCGACGTTATTACGTACCCGGCCCAAGTGTAACATTGGCGTCCCACCCCCTGATGCACAAACGCGCACCCGGTGCCGAAAGGTGCGTCAGAAGTGCGATTTGCGGTGCGTTTTGCAGTGTTGCAACAAGGCTACATTCCTGTTTCATTTTTCCGATTTCTCTTGCCCTCGCTTCCCTTGTGTAGGCGAACGGTTCATTCCGCTTGCAGAGGCATTGTCTTGTCATTTGTTGCGCTCGGGAGTGCGCCATCTTTGTCAAACGCGATGCCCACCATGAGACTGGATCGAAGGGTGAATGACTGAGCACCCTTCATTCCATCTACGATAGGTCCGACGGCTTGCCGCCTGGCCACCAATATGAGGGTAAGGAACTTATGAAGAAGTCCACAAAACTGCGACTGAGTGCGGGCTCGTTCGCTGTCGGCCTTGCGCTGGCTGCAACGCCGTCCTTTGCTCAGGATATCGAGTCGGGCGAAGCGGAAGAAGAGGACAACGCGATTGTCGTCACCGGTACTCGCCTGAACGTCAACCCGAACCTCGAAAGCGCGTCGCCTATTCTGAGTGTTTCACAGGACCAGCTCCTGTCTCAGGGTACAACGCGTATCGAAGACCTCGTCAACCAGCTGCCTCAGGTTTTCGCTGGGCAGGCCGGCGAGGTTTCCAACGGCGCTTCGGGTACGGCTACGCTGAACCTGCGCGGTATCGGCGCGGTCCGCACGCTTGTGCTGATCGATGGTCGCCGTCTTCCTTACGGTTCGTCGAGCATCTCGGCGGCCAACCTGGACTTGATCCCGACCCAGCTGATTGAGCGCGTGGACGTGCTGACCGGCGGTGCCTCGGCGGTGTACGGTTCGGACGCGGTTGGCGGTGTTGCCAACTTCATCCTGAAGCGGGACTTCGAAGGCGTTGCGATCGATCTGCAAGGCAACTTCCAGCAGACGGGTAACGGCAGCAGCTTCTTCAACGCCGTGACAGCGGCGGCTGAGCAGCCCGTAGCGGATCCGATCATCGATGGTGAAGAATACGTCATCACCGCTATGATCGGCACCAACACGGCCGATGGTCGTGGTAACGTAACCGTTTACGCCAGCTATGAAAATCGCGCTCAGGTCACTCAGAACAACCGTTCGTTCTCGGCTTGTACGATTGGTGAATCGAGCAACCCCGACACCAGCTTTGGCGGTGCCGGCTGCGTTGGTTCGAGCAACTTCCGTCGCTTTGCTGACTTCTTCAATGGCGATGGCACCAACGACGACGTCTTCCAGGAGGAAGACGGCACGATCGTTCCGTTCGTCGGCGGCCCGGCGCAGACCTACAACTTTGGTCAGCGCAACTTCTTCCAGCGCCCGTCTGAGCGTTACACGCTGTATGGTCGGGCTCACTATGAGCTGACCGACAACATCGAAGCGTTCATGGATGTGAGCTACACGGACGTTATCTCCGACGCGCAGATCGCTGAAACCGCCTCGTTCGGTGCGATCTACGACATCAACTGCGACAACCCGTTCATCCAGGGCACGCCGGGCATCGACCTTGCGACCGAAGTCTTTGGGTGCAGCGCGGATGATATCGCTAACGGTGTGGTCAAGAGTGACCTGTTCGCTTCGCACCGTAACCTTGAAGGTGGCCCGCGTAACTCGCGTCTCGAAAACTCCGCGTTCCGCCTTATCGGTGGTCTGCGTGGTGATTTCGCCGAGGGCGTGTGGTCGTACGAAGTGTTTGGCCAGTACTCCGAAACCTCGGACAGCTCGCTTTCCACCAACGACTTTGTCATCGAAAACCTTCAGCAGGCCTTCCTGGTAACCACCGATGCAGACGGCAACGCGGTCTGCACCGATACGTCGGGCGGCTGTGTTCCCTACAACATCTTCCAACGCGGTCCGGGTGGTGAAAGCCTTGTGACCCAGGAATCGCTGGACTTCATCCAGGGCGTGGGCCTCGTGATCGGTGAAACGACACAGCGCGTCTTCGGCGGAAACATCCAGGGTGACCTTGGTGAATACGGTGTGGTTTCACCGTGGGCTGAAGACGGCGGCGCTCTGCTTATCGGTGTGGAAAATCGCCGGGATACACTGGAGTCCATTCCGGATGAGATCAGCCAGGTTCCAGGCGGTGGTTTCACCGGTGTCGGCGGCGCAACTCTGCCGGTGGCCGGTAAAGTCGACGTCAACGAGATCTTCGCTGAAATTCAGATCCCGTTGGTGCAAGGCAAGCCGTTCTTCGAAGAGCTGACCCTGTCCGGTCAGTATCGTTACTCGGACTATGACGCTTCCGGTAACAACACGGAGAACAGCTTCAGCACGGACGCTTACGGTGTGTCGCTGACGTGGGCCCCCACGGCCGACATCACTTTGCGTGGTCAGTATCAGCGCGCGGTTCGTGCGCCGAACGTGATTGAGCTTTACACAGGCCAGAACACCGGTCTGCCGAACCTCAACTCCACGACCAACGCGAATGGCGATCAGATCTTTGACCCATGCTCGACCACGGCACCGACAGCCTCGCAAGCGGCTTGCGCCTTCACGGGTGTGACGGCGGCCCAGTTCGGGAACGTTCCTGACGTTATCTCGGGTCAAACCCAGTCGCTGACCGGTGGTAACCCGGCCCTCGATCCTGAGGTTTCGGACACCTGGACGTTTGGCGCTGTTGTGTCGATCATTCCTGATCTGACCTTCTCGATTGACTACTTCAGCATCACGGTTGAAGACTTCATCGCGGCAGGTATTGAGGCGCAGACAACGCTTGATCAGTGTCTGGCGACGGGTAACCCGACGTTCTGTGACCTGATCACGCGTGCGTCGAACGGGTCGCTCATTGCGGGTATCCCGGGTGTTGGTTTCCAGCAGACCAACCTCAACATCGCTGAACTCGAAACCTCGGGCATCGACGTCCAAGTCAACTACTCGGCAGATCTTGGCTCGGCTGGTGGCCTGCGCTTCGACTTCGCGGGTACGTGGCTTGAGAAGTTCGACTTCGCGTCGTTCCCGGGCGACACTCCGATCGAGTGTTCGGGTTTCCTCAACAATGGCTGCGTCACTCCGGTGAACCCGGAATTCCGTTTCCGTACGCTGTTGACCTGGGAGACCCCGATCGACAACTTCGAGACGACGGTGACCTGGCGTTACTTCTCGGGCACGGATAACGAGCCCACCGAGCCGTCGCCCGAGATCGATGACGATCTGCCCACCGTGAACTATGTCGACCTGTCAGCCTTCTACCAGCTGACCGACTCGATCCGTTTGCGCGCCGGTGTTCTCAACGTCTTCAACGAACAACCGCCGGTCTCGACCTCGTCGGGCCCGCCGCTTGGAAACGGCAACACCTTCCCAACGATCTACGACACCGCTCGTACGTTCTTCGGTGGTGTGAACTTCCAGTTCTGACCCAGAACAGAAGCGCTACAAAAGGAGCCGCGGACCTTCGGGTCCGCGGCTTTTTTGTGTCGGACGCCAGGACCAAGCGCCCTTCTCAAAGAACGGGTCAGGATGACGCCGCCGCGCAAGCAACGAAGCCGGAGGCGTTCGAGAGGACACGTCCCTCACCGCGGCTCTCCACCCTCGCCACTCTCCGCCTTCTATCGGCCGCGCTGAGCGCAAGCCACAGGGCCGGGGTCAACTGGGCCGGGCTCAAGGCATGAAGGACCTTGCTGCTGTGCCCGGCGACGATCCTTTCAGAGCCGTCGCAGAGTCATCTACAGCGCTCGGTGTGGCCCCAACTTCGCGCGATCTTGACCGCTCAAAGCGACCGTCTTGGGCTTCGCTTGGACGAACGGCCAGCGTTGAAGCCGTGTGAGGCGGCGTGCGTGTCAGCGATCGGGCGAGGATAGCTTGGCCAGCCCAGCCTGACCAAGCCGAGCCTGACCAAGCCCAGCGTTTGGTTAGCCCAGCGTTTGGTCAGCCCAGTGCGTGGCAACCCAGCGCATCGCCAGCCCCGCGCGCGGACCTAAGGACGGCATAGCCGAGCTCGGCGCTCAGCCCTCGCCGAGGAGCCGCGCAGGGGGAAGACGCGCCGACCCATCGCACACGCCGGAAGCGCGAGCCTACACCAAAATAGGAGCGCTGAGACCAGCGGCAGCGGGCGTGCACGTCACGCCCACCAAAATGGAAGCGTCGCCCGCGGAAGGATGGGGATCGAACCGCGTCGCCCCACCGCGGTGAACGTCACGGCACCACGTCGCGCGATCGATCCCGTGTCTTACTCCGCCCGGCCAGGGGAGCGCTTCCCGCGCCGCCGCATCGCGGCACCGCCACATCGCCGCACCGCCGCATCGCCGCACCGCCACATCGCTTCTTCGGAAAACGCCGTGACCGCTCCAAAGGGCCAAGCAAAAGGCCCGGCCTGCGTCTTGCAAGCCGGGCCCCTTTAACTTTAGCCAGATTGTGTGGTTCTGACGGCTCTTAGAGGCCGCCCGGTCCGCAGTCGTTGGCCAGATAGTCCAGCATCTTGGTGTAGAACTGCTGCTGGTGGCTGTACATCAGCGTCACGTAGAAGTGGTCTGCATCGTCCAGCGTCACGAACTGCCCGGTCTTGCCGGCCTTTTCGAAGGCCTTTTTGTAGTCCTTGTAGTGGTAGTAGAGGACGCGCGCGTCGTCTTCACCATGGACCATCAGTAGCGGAATGTTGACCTTCGCCACTTCGTCGATCGGGTTGATGCCAATCGTGCCGCGACGCTTGGCCCAGTCGTCAATTGCCTTGGGCCCTTGGCCACCACCACGCTGGCGGTAGGTCTTGGCCGCATCGGCCACAGCCGCACCAGCGATGGCGCACTGATAGATCTGGTCTTCGCGGCTCAGCGAAACGAGCGCCGCGTATCCGCCATAGGACCAGCCAAACATAGCGATGCGATCGGGATCGACCAGGCCCTGCTCCACCAGGTAGAGCGCGCCGTCATCTTTATCGTCCTGCATCTTACCGCCGTGCTCGCCATAGGCGGCATCGAAGTGCTTTTTACCCCAGCCCACCGTCATGCGGTAGCCCGGTTGAAGCACCATATAGCCTGCGCTGGCAAGCAGCTGGCCCCATTCGTCATAGCCGATCACTTCCGAGACGTGCGGACCGCCATGCGGCATCACGACCAGCGGGAATGGGCCTTCGCCCTTCGGGATCGTGATATAGCCCGGAATGGTCATGCCATCGCGCGACGTGTAACGGATGTACTCTACATCCGCGAGGTTTTCTTGATTAAGCAGCGGGTTACGGCTGCCCAGCTTGGCCAGCTTGCCATCCTTCACCAGCCAGAATGAACCCGGATCATGCGGACCACGATTGGTCACGATCATCCGCTTGCCGTCCATCGAACGGCTCGAGATGCTGATCTGGTGCGCGTAAGGGATCTGCTTTTCGAGAGCTTGGTACAGCGCCTCTTCGTCCTTGTCGAAGAAGTGACGCTCCCACTTGGCGCCCGGATATTGCGCGAACGAAAGCGTGTCGCGGCCCGGGATTGAGTGCAGGCCAACGCTCATCACGTCGCCATCGGTGTCCTGGAACAGCTTCTTGCCGTACTGGCCGGTTTCGAAGTCAAATTCCCACAGCGCCGACTTGTCGTCACCTTCGCGGGTTTCAATCATGTAGCCGAGGTTCGGATTGTCCGGCGAGATATGCGCAAGACCTTGAAAACCCGTCAGGAAACGGTGCAGGTTTTCGTGATCGTCCTGATCGTAAACTTCGCCGAACTGCGTCCAAGAACCATCACCGGGCTTGCGATAATAAGTCTTGAGCGTGTTGTCGGTGTCAAAGCCCACGGCGAAGCGTGGATTGCCGTCATCGTCGAAATTGACTTGAGCGTATTTGCTGGTGCCACGCAGAACCAAGCTCTTTGTGCCTTTGACTAGGTCGAGCTTGTAGTAATTGCGCGGACGGAAAGCCTTGAACGGGTCAACGCCAACGCCGCTTTGGACTGGGTTGTCAGCCGCGATGATGACCTTATCGGGCTCATCGGTCAGTTCGCTTACAACGCTGAAGCTTTCCCGAATCGTGGTGAACTTGTTCTTTTCCAGATTGTAGGAATAGCTCAGATAATTGCGCGTATCGTCCTCGGGACCGCGTACATTCTCACGCACCTGCTGCCAGGCATTCCCATAAATAAGGTTGTCGGTGATCCAGCGCGCCCCGATGATCTCCATCGGGTCCGCGTTCAGGCGGCGAAGCGGTTTGCTGAGATCGTCGGTCTTGTAGACCTCAAGGATGTACTCGCCTTCGCGCGATTCCACTTTGTGAACCAGCAAATGCTTGCCATCGGGCGAGAGATCGACCGCGTTGACAACGTCACGCAGAGCCCAAACGTCGATTGGTACGGAGGATACGCCTTTGGCTTGCGCCTGGCTCTCAATCGGCGCGGCAGCGCTGATCCCGAGAACGGTGGCGCCGACAAGGACAGCCGCCGCTGAAGCTTTCAGAAATGTCATCGGGTGAAACCCTTCTTGCTGAATACAGTGAATGTGTCAGCAACGACGCCAGCCTCCATTCCAACGCCATCGCATCTGTATGTTAAATCAAAAAAGCGGCCTCTCAGCAAGAGCCAAGAGGCCGCCTTTTTTTTGCTAATTTCTGCGGTAATCGCTCTTAGAAGCGATACAGCAGCTGCATGAAGAACTCGCGACCATCAAAGTCGTACGGGTTCCCGATCGGAGTGTTCGAAATACCGAACACTTCGTTAGTGTCGACCAGTGGCGGATCGGTGTCGAAGATGTTCGTCACACCCGCAATCACGCGGAAGTCGCCATTATCCCAACGGATCGACGCGGTGTGCTCGAAATACTCTTCGAGGAAACCAACATCGCGGCAGAAGACACCGTCGCCGGCGACAACGCCGTCGACAACACCAGCGGCATCGCGCGAACCGCCACCAAGGCAGGTGTCGGAGAAGAAGCCGGTGAATTCACCCGCTTCGTTGTAACCGAACGCGTCCGAGAATTCGTCCAGGCCGTCCGGGTCCTGATCCATCGAACCGGTGTAGAAGGTCTGCCAGGTAAAGCGGAAGTCCTTCCAGTCAGCCGTAAAGGTTGCGCGTCCAGTCCAGCTCGGGAAGCTCGGTTCGCCTGCAAAGTCTTCCTGGGAGACATTGCCGTCATCATCAATGAACAGCGTCGAACGTTCGATCAGGTGGTTAGCGCGGAACTCAACCGCCAGATCGAAGAGTTCGCCGCCAACCGTCACGTCCTTAGAGAAGGTCGCGTTGAGGTCGATACCGCGAACGGATTCTTCGTTCAGGTTGATGAAGCCCGAGTTCACCTGGCTGATCAGGAAACGGTCAGCCGCCTGCGCGCTGACCTCAATACGATCGCAGAACGGGCTGCGATTGCCGTCGGTGCGGGTGTAGCAGTCGTTGATGATGAACTGCGTGCTCGGCTCGGTGATCGAGTCCTTCAGCTTGATGTCGTAATAGTTGAAGTTCAACGCAACGCCGAAGCCGCTCGGGAAGTTTTCTTCAAACGAGAAGCCCGTGGTAATCGAACGCGAAGTTTCGGGATCGATGTCGAGGCTGCCACCGGTAAAGATCTGCGCGCTCGTAAGCTGCACCGTGTTGGTGCCCGTGGCGTCGATACCGACAGCTGTCGGGTCACGACCTTCGCGGACGCAGTTTGCCAGCGTTTCCGGATCACGCTCATCGCGATCCGCCTGGTAGCCGCCCGCTGTCGAGTCAAACGCGTCTTCTGGAACCGCGCACGGGTCGAAGATGTTGTTGAAGCCCGACTGATCCTGAAGGAAGTTCTCACGCAGGTTCGGCGCGCGGAACGAGGTACCATAGCTGAACTTGACCAGCAGCGGCGAAACGGGACGCCAGCCGCCCTGGATCGAGAAGGTGGCGTTGGTGCCGTAGAACTCTTCGTCCGTCACACGGCCCGCAGCGCGCAGGTTGAGTTCCTCAACCAGCGTTTCGCCGGCCACCAGCGGAATGTCGACTTCGCCGTAGATCTCGCGGATCCACTTCGAACCCTCTGCACCACCGTCGGCGAAGAAGCCCCAGAACAGGCCGTTTGAAGCCACAGTGTCCGGCTGAGAGTCGATCGAGTCTTCGCGCCACTCCGCACCGAGCACGACCCCGACCGGACCAGCCGGCAGTTCGAACAGATCACCGGTTACGAAGCCGCTAAGGATCGCCTGCTCATACACGGTGTCGAACGAACGGATGCCGAACAGGTAATCACGCTCGGCCTGCGTGGCGAAGTCACCAATAACCGTAGTGTAGAGCGAGTCGACAAATAGGTTTACGGGGACACACGGCACGTCTCCGAGCGTCGGGTCGGCCAGGCTCGGATTGGCAAAGCTGCTGGTGTCGCAGGCGCCGCCAGCGAGCAACGGCGAGCTCGGCTGACTGTTGTAGTCATCCGCGATGCCGTCGCCGTTGTTGTCAACCACGCCGTCGCCGTCAAAGTCTGCGGTGGGGTCGATACCCAGAGCGACCGCGAGACGGTCTTCACGGATACCTTCACGCACCGAGGAGCTGTCCGAGCGGGAATAGACGCCCGACACTTCGAACGACCAGCTCGGGCCGATGAAGGGAAGGTCACCGCGAACACCCAGCACGCCGCGCCATTGCTCGATCGTGATGTCGGTGTTGTTCCGATCACCGCGCACCGACGGGATCGGACGGGCGGCGACCGAACCAATGCTCGGCAGAGCAAAAGCGCCGCCGGCAAAGGTGTCGAGACCGTTGAAGGCGTTGTCCTGCAAGCGGCAATCGATGCCGTCCGGGTTCGTGTCGATGTTACACGGGTTGAACTCGTTGGTCGCCGGGACCCACGGGAAGAACTGCGGCGTACCGTTGTTCTCGGTGGCGGTGTCAAAACGGCTGTAGGACGCTTCGAAGAACGGCGTGATGTTGGCTTCACCCGGGAAGGTGTACTCACCGTAAGCGAAGACGTTGTAGACTTCCTGCTTCGGAATGAAGGTCACGTCCTGCTCGACCGCGTTGGTGTTCAGCAAAGCGAAGTCGACATCGCGAATGCCGTCGCCATCCGCGTCCACCGGGAGACCGAAGGCGTTGGTCGATTCCGAGAAGCCCGGAATACCGGTGTTGCCCAGAACCGCATCGCCGTTGATATTGGTTACTCCGTAATCAACAGGATCAATATACACAAAGCCGACGCGGGTGGCGTCCGGCTGAATACGGCCAACCAGACCCTGAATTTTACAGGGTTGCTCGGACACGGTGATCGCACCGCCGCTGTCTTGCTGGACCTGCGCGGCCGAAGCCACGTCCGTCGGCAGGAAGTTGCCGTTCTGATCAACTTCATAATGCGTATTACAGCCCGAAAGGAAGTCGCGATCACTGCCCAAGACTTCGTCAACCCGGCGATATTCCGCGCCGATGCCGAACACACCGCGGTCGGTGTTAAAGCCCCAGGCGGCGCTGACGGTAAAGTCGTTGCCCGCGCCTTCTTGGTTGAGGTCGCCGTTGAACTGCAGCTCCAGACCGTCAAAGTCCTTGCGCAGAATGGCGTTCACAACACCGGCAACCGCGTCCGAACCGTAAACCGACGACGCGCCGTCGAGCAGCAGATCGTAGCGGTCGACCAGCGAGGCCGGGATCAGGTTAATCGACGGGTTCGAAGGCGCGCCTTCCACGCCCGACGGCGCGAGGCGACGGCCGTTGACGAGAACCAGGGTACGGTCGGCATCAAGACCACGCAGGTTGATCGTTTGCGAACCCGGGCCGTTATCGAGAACAAAGCCCTGGAAGGTCGCGTCGATCTGCGTACCCGATGCGGCTTCTGAACGCTGCAAGATCTGCGCGGGGTCGAACGCACCGATGGCTTGCTGGTTTTCCGTGCTGATAACCTGAAGGGGAGAGATCGACGAATAGGTGTCGCGCACAATGCGCGAGCCGGTCACCGTAATGCGGTCTCCACCAGCTTCTCCTGCGGCGCCGCTCGTGACCTCAACCTGCTCTTCCTCTTCTTCCTGCTCCTCGTCCGGCTGGTCCTGCGCGGCGACGGGGCCGGCAATCACAAACGCGATAGCCGACGCGGAAAAGGCAAGAGCCTTCAGCGAGTTCTTGTGAAATGTCTTCATGATTACTCCAGTTGCGACAACCGGAGCTTTCATCGCGCCAAAATCCCGGCCGTTCACCGAAGTGGTTTGCCAGGCCCCCTTTTTGGTATCGCGATTTAGCCCCTGCGATCCCGGTTTTGTGCAATAGGGTTATTTTGATGTCAAAGCGGCTCACCGCATTCCGCCACTTTTCATGAGCCTGTGGCGTTAATCCCACATACACAAATCGCTGTTTGGAGTTTTCTTCCAGAAACTGGGCTTAGACACGCAATAAAATGCGTCTTGCTTGAAACAAGACGCATATTGCATGACAAGGTGAAAAAAGTGTCGCGCAAACACCGCGCCCTTGATGGCGCGTCATAGAGTGCGGATCGCTGGCAGATTCGTCACTCATCGAGAGCCATTTGCAGTTCGCCATCGCCTTCGTCGATCTTGAGCGTTGATCCATCGACAACGCGACCTTCGAGCAGCATCTCAGCCAGCGGATCCTGCAGATAACGCTGCACCGCACGCTTCAAGGGCCGCGCGCCGTAAACGGGATCGTAGCCCACCCGGCCAAGCCAGCGCAGCGCGGCGTCGGTGAGGTCCAGCGTGATCTTGCGATCATCGAGCAGCTTTTGCACGCGCTTCACCTGGATACCCACAATCGGCGCCATGTGCTCCATCGCCAGACGGTGGAACAGGATGATCTCGTCCAGCCGGTTCAAGAATTCGGGGCGGAAATGCCCGCGCACCACATCCATCACCTGGTCTTCGACATCGGCGACCTTGCCGTCATCGGGAAGGTTGGCAAGATACTGGGAGCCCAGGTTCGAAGTGAGGATAATCAGCGTGTTGGAGAAATCGACCACGCGCCCCTGCCCGTCGGTCAACCGGCCATCGTCGAGCACCTGCAGCAGCACGTTGAAGACGTCGCCATGCGCTTTTTCGACCTCGTCGAACAGCACCACCTGATAGGGCCGGCGCCGCACGCTTTCGGTCAGCACCCCGCCCTCATCATAGCCAACATAACCCGGAGGCGCGCCGATCAGCCGCGCGACCGAATGCTTCTCCATAAACTCCGACATATCGATGCGCACCATCGCCTGATCATCGTCGAACAGGAACCCGGCGAGCGCCTTGGTCAGCTCGGTCTTGCCCACGCCGGTCGGCCCCAGGAACAGGAAAGAGCCCAGCGGGCGGCCCGGATCCTGTAGCCCGGCGCGCGCGCGGCGCACGGCTTTGGACACCGCCTCGATCGCAGGCTTTTGGCCGATGACGCGTTTGGATAGGATATTTTCCATATCGAGCAGCTTTTCGCGCTCACCCTCCATCATCTTGTCGATGGGGATGCCAGTCCAGCGGCTGACGACAGCGGCGATGTCTTCCTCGGTCACTTCCTCGCGCAAAAGCGCGTCATCGGTCAGGTCCTCCGCCTCTTCGAGCTGCTTTTCGAGCGCCGGGATCGTGCCGTAAGACAGCTCTCCCGCCTTGGCGAGATCGCCGGTGCGTTGCGCTTGCTCAAGCTCCAGCCGCGCGGCGTCGAGCTGTTCCTTGATCTTGCCCTCGGCCTCGATCTTGTCGCGCTCATTCTGCCAGCGCGTGGTGAGCTCGCTGCTCTCCTGCTCCACATTGGCGAGCTCTTCGCGCAGGGCGGACAGGCGCTCTTTGGAGGCGCCGTCATCCTCTTTTTCCAGCGCCGATTCCTCGATCTTGAGCTGGATGATCCGCCGATCAAGCGCTTCGATCTCTTCGGGCTTGGACTCAACCTCCATACGAATACGGCTCGCGGCCTCATCCATCAGGTCAATCGCCTTATCGGGGAGAAAGCGGTTCTGGATATAACGGTCCGACAGCCGCGCGGCGGCGACGATCGAGCCATCGGTGATGCGCACGCCGTGATGCAATTCGTACTTGTCCTTGATCCCGCGCAGGATGCTGATCGTGTCCTCAACGCTCGGCTCTTCAATGTAGACCGGCTGGAAACGGCGTTGGAGCGCGGGGTCCTTCTCGACATATTTCTGATATTCATCGAGCGTGGTCGCCCCGATGCAATGCAGTTCGCCGCGCGACAAAGCGGGCTTCAACAGGTTGGAGGCGTCCATCGAGCCCTCGCTCGCGCCCGCCCCGATCAGCGTGTGCATCTCGTCAATGAACAGGATGATGTTGCCATCGGCGTGGCGCACTTCGTCCAGGATCGATTTGAGGCGCTCTTCAAACTCACCGCGATATTTGGCGCCCGCGATCAGCGAACCCATGTCGAGGCTCATCAGCGTGCGGCCTTTAAGGCTGTCGGGCACGTCGCCATTGGCGATCCGCAGCGCGAGGCCTTCGGCAATCGCGGTCTTACCGGTTCCGGGTTCGCCGATTACGGCGGGGTTGTTTTTGGTGCGCCGCGCGAGGATCTGGATGGTGCGGCGGATTTCCTCATCGCGCCCGATGACCGGATCCAGCTTACCATCGCGTGCGGCCTGGGTGAGGTCGCGAGCGAACTTCTCCATCGCGTCATAGGTGCTTTCCGCGTTGGCGCTGTCCGCCTTCTTACCGCCGCGCAAATCTTCGATCGCGGAATTGAGGCTTTGGGCCGAAACCTTGGCCGCTTTCATCGCGTCGGCCGTCGCGCCCGGCGCCATGGCCAGCGCGGTGAGCATCCGCTCGACCGTCACATAGGCATCGCCCGCTTTCTCCGCGAGCGTCTCCGCGCTGTCGAGCACGCGCACCGCGTCGTTATCAAGGCCCGGCTGCGATTGCGCCCCGCCCCCGGTCACCACCGGTATTTTGCCAAGCGCCGCGTCCACCGCGCTGACCGCTGCGGGCGCGTCCCCTCCGGCGCGCTGGATCAGGCCAGCGGCCATGCCCTCCTCATCCTCCAGCAACGCCTTGAGAATATGCACCGGCGAAATGCGCTGGTGGTTCATCCGGATCGCAATGGTGAGCGAGGACTGGAGGAAGCCCTTCGCCCGGTCGGTAAACTTATCGAGATTCATGCCTGAAAAGACCCCTCATATGTGTTCCCATCCGATATGGTGTTGCCATTCTGCAACACAAGGCTCCGACGGCGCTTTTCTCTTGCTAGGTGTGTTACTCAACTAGGTGGGTTGGTCAAAGACATTTGCAAGCCGCGATACGCGCGCGCTTGACCTGCCCGCGCACACTCCGCAAGTGTTCGCGCAAACACTCTGAGGAGAGACCGCCCATGGCATGGCTCAAACGCGCCGGGTTCGGCTTTGTTATCGTACTGATCCTGGTTTTCATCACGCTCGCCACGTGGGAGCCGTTTATGGCAAGCCCGGCCTCGGCAGCGTCGGATAAGGCCTACCGCGCCGAAATCATCCGCGACGAATTCGGCGTCCCGCATATCTACGGCAAGACCGACGCTGACGTCGCCTTTGGCGTGGCGGTGGCGCACGCGGAGGATGATTTCTTTACCTTGCAAGACGTGGTCGCGATGTCGCGCGGGCGCTATGGCGCGATTGCGGGCGAGGACGGCGCGGTGCTCGATTACGCGTACCACCTACTCGACGCGCGCGGCACGGCGAGCCGCGAATTTCCGACCCTTCCGCAAGAGACGCGCGATCTTTTCGAGGCCTACGCGGCGGGTCTCAACCACTACGCTGCCAAGCACCCGGAGGAGGTGAAGCTCTCCAGTCTCTTTCCCGTGAACGGCGAAGACGTTGCGGCGGGCTTTGCGCTGCGCCAGCCGTTCTTTTTCGGCCTTGCCAATGTGATCGGGCCGCTGGTCGCGGGCGAAGAGCTGCGGCGCGAGTTTGGCCCGGACATTCCCGGCTTCCCACGCCCGCCTCTAGAAGTCGAGCCCGCTTATGAAGACTACCCGACAGCGGCCCAAAGCAACGCTAGCGCCGCTGTCCATCCTCTGCCCCTGCCAGGCAGCGAGGATGCTGGCCTGCTCGGCTCCAACGCCTTCGCCGTGGCGCCGGCCAAATCGGGCGGACCGACGACGCTGATTGCCAATTCGCACCAGCCGCTGCGAGGCGGCGTCGCGTGGTACGAATTCAGCGTTGAAAGCGAGGAAGGCTGGCACTTTACCGGCGCCAACTTCCCCGGATCGCCCTTCCCCTTTCTGGGCCATAACGAACATCTGGGCTGGACCAACACGGTGAACCGTCCGGACATGGCCGATGTCTACAAGCTGGAGATGGATGAAAGCGGCAAGCGCTATAAGCTCGACGGCGAATGGCGCGATCTGGAGAGCAAGACCGTCATCCTACCCGTGCGCATGGGGCCGGTGATCCTGCCAGTGTTCCAAACCGTGCATCGCAGCGTCCACGGCCCGGTGATCGAGAACGACAAGGGCTTTTTCGCGATCCGCTATGGCGGGATCGGCAAGCTGGACCAGCTCGATGCCTATTACCGGCTCAACAAGGCGACCAGCTTTGCCGAATGGGAAGAGCAGATCGCGCGTCTGGCGATCCCTTCCACCAACTTTGTCTACGCCGATGAGGCGGGGACAATCGCCTATGTCTACAACGCTGCGATCCCAAACCGGCCCGAAGATGTGGAGGCCAACTGGCGCGGCGTTCTCGATGGCTCGCGCTCCGATCTGATTTGGGAAGGGACGATCTCATACGATCGGCTGCCCAAGATCATCAATCCGGCCAGCGGCTGGGTCTACAACTCGAACAACGAGCCCTTCACCGCTGCGGGCGAAGGCAGCGATCTGGATCCGGCTGACTTTTCGCCCGTGCTGGGGATCGAGCGCAAGCAGACCAACCGATCGCGCCGCGCCTATAAGCTGTTAAGCGCGGCCGACCGGCTCGACCGCGAGGCGCTCAAAGCGATCAAATACGACACCGTCTATGAACGCGCGAGCTATGTCGACACGATGCTGAGCGCGTTGGAAGGGCTCCAAGGCGCCGGGCTGAACCCGGACGAGGCCAAGGCCCGCGATCTGCTTATCAACTGGGATCTCAATTCCGATGGCGAAGGCCCCGCCGACGCGCTCGCCTATCTGATGGTGCGCGATTTCATGGGCACCGAATATCAGAACAAGACCACCTATCCCGACATCGCCAAAGCCCTGAAGGCCGCGGTTGATCATCTCAACGAACACTTTGGGCGGATCGACCCGCCCATGGCCGAGCTGGTGCGCCTGCGGCAGGGTGAGGTGGACCTGCCGCTTGATGGCGGCTCGGACACTCTGCGCGCGGCGACCAATTGGACGGTGGAGGAAGACGGCCGGTTGAGCCTCAACCACGGCGACAGCTTCATTCAGTGGGTGGAGTGGCCTGCGCCGGGCTCTGAGGGCCAGCGCGTGTCCTCGCGCTCGATCCAGCCCTTTGGCCAGGCGACCACCCGTCCTGACAGCCCGCACTACACCGATCAGATGCAGCTCTACGTCGATCACGAGCTCAAACCCGTCCGCTTCTGGCGCGATGAGGTCGAGGCGAACGCCTTGCGGCGATATGTGGTTGAAGCGAACTGACACTGGTGTAAACAGCACCGCCAAGAGAGCCATCAGATCGGGCTTTCGAACCAGAATACCTCAAGGGAGAAATTGAATGTCTGTAGCCGGTACGTACAACACCACGGTCAAAAGCCCGATGGGCGACCAGAGCGGCACGCTCACCATCAACGACAACGGCGATGGCACGTTTTCGGGCAACATGGCCGGCGGCATGGGCGCGATGGACATTGCGAGCGGCACGATCGAAGGCAGCACCATCAAGTGGTCGATGGACATGACCGTTCCGATGCCGATGAAGCTGGACTGCGAGGCGACGATTGACGGCGACACGCTGACCGGCACGGTCAATGCGGGCGCGTTTGGCGCCATGCCGGTTTCGGGCACCCGCGCCTAAGCCCAGCTCTTAGACAAGACAAAGAGAGAGCCGCTGGAGCGTCGCGCTCCAGCGGCTCTTGCTTTGGGCCGCGTCGACAGGCCGGCGCGATGAGAAACCCGCACAATGTGGAATTCGCGCAGTGGGAATCCGCGCAGTGGGAATTCGCGCAGTGGGAATTCGCGCGATCAGGCCCCGTCGCCCCACATCACCCAGACAAAAGAGAGCGTCTCGGTCTGCGAAGCGTTCCAGAAGGTCACCGGGATGTTGGGCGGTGAAAGCACCATGTCGCCTTCTTTGGCGGTGAACGGGCGTCCGCCCATCTCGCCTTCCGCGCGGCCATTGATCACAACCACCATCCGCTTGAACGGCACGGCCAAAGTGGGCGCCTGGTCGCGGCCCAGCCCGGCGGGGACATGATAGATCGCGCTGCGAAAATCCTTGTCGTAATAGAGCGCGCTCCCCGGAGCCCCATGCACGACCCGCGTGTTCTGAAGGCCATGGGCGGTCACCTCAGGAGCGCCGCGGGTCCAGAAATGGAAGATGAGCGGCCGGATGGTCGCGTCGTAATCGGCCGGCTTTTCGTAGCCTTCGGTGAACAGGATATCGAGCGGGGTCAGCTTCGCCGAAGTTTCCGCGCCCATCGCGGTAAGCCCGCTCCACACCCCCTGGTCGAGCAGGTTGAGCGTCTCAATCCCGGCTTTGAAATAGAACATCGGGGCCTCATCAAAACCCTCGCGCAGCGTCACAGTGCGCTCGGCGCCCTCAGCGCGGGAGTTGACGGTCCAGCGCAGGCCATCCACTTCGATCCCGAAGGTGATGTCCTGGGCCAGCGGGTCGAGCTGGTAGTCCGCCGCGAACCGTTCGATGATGGGTGCGATGATCGTTTGCGCACCGGGTTCGCGGTTTTGCGCCGCCAGCGGGGCGGCGCCAAGCGTCCAGAGCGCGGCGGCGGCGATTGTGATGAGTCGATTGATTGCCATGTCTTGTGTCCTTTCCTAGATGGAACTTTGAAAGACCCACGACAGGAACCCGTTTCAATCGCCGATGAACGAAGCGCCGCGAGAAATGCCTGAAGCGCAGCGATCTGCGTTTCACGCTGCGCGAAACGCAGCCATTCCGGCGCGCCCTTTGGCGAGTTGGGCGCTGGCGATGGCAATGGGCGGAGTGTTCCTGGCGCTGGTGGGGGCAACCGGCAGCTATCGCTACGCGCTGGATTCGCGGCTTGCGCTGTGGCTGGGGCTGTGCGCGGTGGCGGGGATCATCGCGATCGTTGTCGAAACCGCGCTGGTGGGCGCCGGGCTGCGCTCGCGCAATCCGATCCTCTGGTGGGGGGCTCTGGCGCTGGCTTTGGGGGTGGCGATGATCCCGGTCATCTTCCTCGTCAACGCGACAGGCCAATCCTCTCCGATTGGCAATATCGGGGAGTTCGCGCGCAATTCGATCGCCATCAGCGCCGCGCTGACCGCCTTGCGGCTGGCTATCGGGCGGCTGCTCGCGCCCGGACCGGTGACCGAACCCGCCCCTAAACCTGCTCCTGCACCCACATCCACACGCGAGCCGATAGCCGCGCCAAGGCCTGCGCGTGAAGCCATGCCTCAGAGCCCGGTTGCAAGCGCCACACCGCCCGAAGCGCGCGCCCCCGCAATCCTGGAGCGATTGCCGTTGGCGCTGCAAGCGGCCGAAGTGAAAGCCCTCAATTCCGAAGGACACTATGTCCAGGTCTACACCAGCCTTGGACGCCATATGCTCTTGATGCGGCTCGGCGATGCGATCGCGCTGACGAGCGGGATAGACGGCTTGCAAGTGCACCGATCCTGGTGGGTGTCGCGCGACGCGGTGATCGACACACGCACGGCGTCTGGCAAGCTGGAATTGCAGATTGAGCCGGAAACGTGGGTTCCGGTCAGCCGCAGCTATCGCGCCGCCTGGCGGGCTGAAAGCTGACCGCAAAGACCCGCCCGACGTCTACGCAACGCCCAATTTTTCCAGTTCGCCTTCAATCAGCGCAAGCACCGCGTCGCACTTTGCCTCGCTAAGCGCGTCGGCGTGCGGCGGGCCCCAATCGCCCGCATCGTTATCAAAATAGTCGCCGCTGTGCCCTTCAAAGCGGGCACCAACAGCGCCCTCGGTCAAAATGCGAACGCCCTTGCCGGGATCGTTGCCTTCAATCCCAAAGCCCTGCGTCACCATTTTGGTGGCGAGCATCGAGCCGGGATTGACCGCGTAGAAGGACGGGCCCTGCGGGTGCTGCGCGGCCATCCGGCGCGACCACATGGTCAGCGCCAGCTTGCTTTGCGAGTAAGCGTTGAAAGCGTCAGCAATGGGTTCGGCACCGGTCAAATGCGCCGGGACGATCGACGCCTGCGCCGCGGACGACGTGCTCACCACCCGTGCTTCAGGCGCGAGATGATCCATCAGATGCCGCGTCAGGATGATCGGCGCGAAAGTGTTCACGAGATAGCGGATATCGTGCCCGGTCGGACCTGTGGCTGGCTGCGCATGGACGACCCCGGCGTTGTTAAGCAGCGCGTCGATCCGCTCGTTCTCACTCGCCACCGCCTTGGCCATAGCGACGACTTCCTCAGGACTGACGAGATCAGCGCGATAGGTCGCGATCGATGCGTCGGGAAGGGCAGCCACGATCTGTGCCTTGGCCGCTTCGAGCTTGTCCACGCTGCGGCCATGCAGCAACACGCGGTGCCCTTCGCCCGCCAGCGTCTGCGCCGCGCCAAGGCCGATGCCGTCGGTTGATCCGGTGATCAGGATGGTTTTCATGTCGGTCATTCCTTTGCGGGCGGAGCACTTGGCGGAGGGGACGGAGCGGGATCGAGACCCAGCAGAAGAGGATCGAGCGCGTCGGGATCCAGCTCAAACTTCATAAGAAGCGTGCGCTGATCGGCCGAGAAATTGTCGTCGCTGACGATGTAGAGAAAGGTGCGCCCTCCTTCGTTGCGCACCGCCAGCCCTTCGAAATTGTCCACGTTGAGCGGGGGAGCGAGGAACGCAATCGGCCGCTGCACTCCCGTGGAGCTGGATATCGCGCTGATCGCGGCGCGGTTGCCCGTCTGCGCGGTGTAGCTGCGAAACAGGACCACAAACCAGTCGGCGCGCAGTTGATCCGCATCGGTCGGCACCGCGTCTTGTTTGCTCGGGAGGTCGGTCGGCAGAGCGCGCAGCGCCCGCGACGGAGCCCCGATCGCGCCGACGCCGCAATTGGGCGATAGCGCAGCGGATCGACGCTCGGCGCAGGCAAAGAGCCGGGTTTCATCCCCGGCCAGGGTTTCAAGCCCGCTATTGTCTTCGAGCGGCGTTCCCAGAAACGCGCTCGGCTCCATCGCGGTCGGCTGAGCGGGGCTGGTAAGCGAGGCGTAACGCCACACGCGGTGATCGCGCTCAAACCCGACCAGCCAGCCGCCCTCGGCGCTGCGGGTCAGGCTCTCGCTGTCGCCCCGTTCCTTGCCGTTAAGCCTCTCGCCTTGAAGGCCCAGCAAATCGCCAACCGCAATATCGGTGATCCCGACCAGCCGCCCCGCCTCCTCGTCCGGTGTGATCCACACAAAGCGCGCGTCGTCGGTCAGCGCCAGCAAGCGCCCGCTTTCGGCGTGCCAGCGCAGCGCGGACAGGCCGCCAATATTCAGGCCCATGCGAGGAATATCGAGCCCACCGCGATAGGTGACCTTACCCAAGCGAACGAGCGCGGGGTCGTCCTCGGACAGCGGAACGGGCACAAGCTCGGTCCCATCGCGCGCAAAGGGCTGATGGACGTAGACATACCCGCCCACGAGGATCGCCGCGATGAGCAGCGGTCCCCACAAGGCGATGCGCCCAAGCATGGCTACCCCAGCTTATCCTTCAGGATCTGGTTGACGACCTGCGGGTTGGCCTTGCCCTTCATCGCTTTCATCGTCTGGCCAACAAAAAAGCCGAAGAGTTTGTCCTTGCCGCCCTTGTATTGCTCGACCTTGTCTTCGTTGTTCGCAAGGATTTCGTCGATGGCGGCTTCTATCGCGCCGGTGTCGGAGACCTGTTTGAGGCCTTCGGTGTCGGCGATTTCGTCGGGCTCGCGGCCGGCCTTAAGGACGATCTCAAAAATCTCTTTCGCCTGCCCGCCGCTGATCTCGCTATTGGCCTGCATCGCCAGGATAGCGGCCTGCCGCGCGGCGGTGGCGTGGCTGACATCGGCCTCATCGCCGATGGACTTGATGACACCCGGCGCCACCGAGAGCGCCCAGTTCGCAACCTGCGTGGCCACCTTTCCACGGCCTTTGCCGGTGGCGTCGGCGGTCGCTGTAAGGAGGCTTTCAAACCGCGCAAACGTCTCCACCTCAGCCGTCAGCTCGCGCGCGTTGTAGGGGGTGAGGCCCAGCTCTTCTTCATACCGCGTGCGCTTGGCATCGGGCAGTTCGGGCAGGCTGGCGCGGCACTCCTCTAGAAACGAGTCTTCGAGCACCAGCGGCAGCAGATCGGGATCGGGGAAGTAGCGATAATCGTGCGCGTCTTCCTTGCTCCGCATCGTGCGCGTGGTGCCGGTGGCAACGTCGAACAGGCGCGTTTCCTGATCGACACTGCCGCCGCTCTCGAGAACATCGACCTGGCGGTTGGCTTCGTACTCGATGACCTGCATGACGAAGCGCACTGAGTTGACGTTCTTGGTCTCAGTCCGCGTGCCGAATTCTTCGCCCGGTTTGCGCACCGAGACGTTGACGTCGGCGCGCATCGAGCCTTCTTCCATATTGCCGTCGCACGATCCGACATAGCGCAGGATCGAGCGCAGCTTGCGCACATAAGCCCCGGCTTCAGCCGGAGAGCGCATATCGGGCTTGGAGACGATCTCCATCAGCGCGACGCCCGAACGGTTGAGGTCAACATAGGACATGGTCGGGTGCTGGTCGTGCATCAGCTTGCCCGCGTCCTGCTCAACATGGATGCGCTCGATGCCGATGGTCTTGTCTTCGGGAATACCGGTCTTCTCGTCCTCTTCGATCAGTAGCGTGCCCTCGCCCACCAGCGGGTGGTAGAGCTGGCTGATCTGATAGCCCTGCGGCAGATCGGCGTAGAAGTAGTTCTTGCGATCAAACCGGCTCCACGCGTTGATCTGAGCCTCGATCGCCATGCCGGTGCGCACCGCCTGGCGGATGCACTCCTTGTTGGGCACGGGCAGCATGCCGGGCATCGCCGCATCGACGAGGGAGACTTGGCTGTTCGGCTCCGCGCCAAAGGCGGTGGCGGCGCCCGAAAAGAGCTTGGAGTTCGAGGTCACCTGCGCGTGAACCTCAAGGCCGATCACGACCTCCCATTCGCCGGTTGCGCCCTGGATGCGGTAGTCACTCATTGCTCGTTCTCGTCTTTGGGAAGGGGTTTTCCGGTTTCGCTGTCAAAGCGCGCTTCGCCCGCGTCGAT
>ERZ1740065.292-NODE-292-length-25691-cov-13.573490_pt1 | contig 25691 bp, 16 predicted proteins | sample MGYA00581738_ERZ1740065 | MGnify/ENA primary metagenome ERZ1740065 (study PRJEB43018, sample SAMN04849749) | marine metagenome | isolation source: floating plastic debris | place: Pacific Ocean | collected 2008-09-01 | study: EMG produced TPA metagenomics...
ATATAGTCTTTTATTTATTTATTTATTTATTTTTTTATTTTTTTTCTTTATTTTTTTTTTTTTTCTCTCTCTCCCTTCCTCTCTTCCTCCCTTCCTCCCTGCCTCCCTCCCTCCCTTCCTCCCTTCCTCCCTGCCTCCCTGCCTCCCTGCCTCCCTGTCTCCTCTCTCTCTTACTCATCTAAGGACTCGCAGACAGGCGTGTCACATTCATCTCATACCCGCTAATTTATACTCATGATCAAGCGGAGACCTATTAACAGTTTCAGGTATGAGATATTGTACGCTCGTTTACACTGTTAAATCGATAAATATTTGAGCCAAACACCGTTATGCAGACAGCTCATAGTGATTGTTGATAGAATAGACACCTGGTCTGGTACTGCACTAGGATTGTATAATGGCTTTGCAAAATTCAGGGGAAAACAACTCCAAACTGTTGTTGCACTGTTTTAGAGTGAGGAAGTGCTGTCCCCAGACAAGATTACAGGTGAGTTTAATGTCCTGATATTCTGATATTCTTGGCTCCCCATACATTGCCTGCGTCGAGTCATGTGATGCTGTGAATTACAGAGCTGAAGCTTGAGTTTGCCAGGTTCGACAAGGATGGCACTGGCCTGATCAGACTGGATCAGCTGATTCTGTTCTTGAGATGCATCGGCCTGAATCCGTCCAAGTCAGATAGCAATGAATGCTTGAGACGATGTGAGAGCGGTAAGATGAGTTATATTCCTCAGTGAGTGGCGTCAGTGGTTGCGCACTGTCGCCATGTTGTTTTTTATTTCTTCATCATAGAAAACAAAATGGTCGACTTCTCAATGGTATCAAACATCGTGCAGAGTATGGGATGGGATAGATCGGCGGAACAAAAGGCCCTGGTTGAAGCGTTTGCAGGTAAATAATTGAATTTGGTGAAGGCTCCCACCCGCACATCACAAGCATCATGTCTGACGTTTATTTTAGAGTTTGACCCAGAAAATTCAGGCTATATATCAGAAACGGCTCTGCGCAAGAACTTGTCTTCACTCGGCGACGACCAGCTGACTAAGGACGATATTGACACGCTGATATTGTTGCAAGAGAAGAGGGATGATGGAAAAATTGATTACAGAAGTCAGTAGATGCTCCTGTTGACACATAAGTTTGAGACCCAAACTGAATGTGTAGTTCTGGATTTTGCCCCGTCAACTTTTGTGCTCGTGTTCCGGAGCCTGTAAGTCATAATGTTGATATACCCACCAGTAGTCGTTGTTCATGACGTGACAGAAATCGACACGCATATAATGACAAGCCGCGGTAGCGACCCACTCAGATATGTCACGCGTGTTTATTCTATCTGCGATGAGAGCTCTGTAATATGTCCAAGTACTCTCTCACTATGGGCAGTCAGTGAGCTGGAAATGGCTTTTATTGATACGGCATGCAGAAACACGATCACTGAGTTGAGTAAGTGAAGAGCCGTGTGCCAGCAGCTCGATAGCTCGAGTATCAGTAGAAGTCAGCAGCCAACTTCAACTACTGTTAGACAAACAAGAACTAGAAGTTAAGATGCTGTTCAGTGGTGACCTTGATATGACCTTGATGGCTACATGCGTGTCACTTCATTGTTTTTCAGGTCTTACTGCTGTGCTGAGTGGAAACACTTGAGCGGATGGTGCTGCAAGAGGGAAAAACTAGCATTTATGATATCTAGTAAACTTTTATAACACTGCTATTATCTGCAAAGAGCTGCACGAAAGCTGAGTCAATATACCGCGATATTGATCACCAAAACGTAGAGCGCGTGTCACAACTATCTACATTGAATGACTGAGTGAATGCTCCTACAGGTGCTGCCAAGCGTTATAACAATGTCTGATAGAAGACAGTAGATGATGGCTTTCTGTCTTACCAATATGAGGTATTGATGACCTCTTTGTGCCTGTGTAGGGTTCAATATCTCATTTAATTCGTCCTCTATAGTCTCTATACAGTTGGTGAAGCCAACTTATTGAACACAGAGCATAAACTCTGTCTTCAGAAATGTGGATTGTTTTCGTCCAATGAGCATCAATCGATGATACGCCTCGTACAACTCAGCGGCAGCAGGTGGCGATGCCACTGACATGGTAAATGCATCATGGCTTGTATTTACATTTGTTGAACATAGTTGTTTTTAAAAATTGGCACCAAATCTTGATCTAATAGTAAAGAAAGGGAAGTGCCGTGATACAGATACATCTGAGTGTAGATACACCTGAGTGTAGATACACCTGTGTGTAGCTACACCTGAGTGTAGACGTAACGTGATCATCGTTCTATTACGTAAATAGTTTCACTACGATTGACGAAATCCTCAGCAAGCTGCGACAGCTCGAGCTGAAAATGATCACACTATCTGTCTGACTGGTTGGAACTGCCAGTGATTGCACTGAGCAGTCGGTAGGGGACAGGTTTGACTACAAATGGGTTTGGATAGAAAGACACACACTGCTCGTTATAATAGGCTGCCGACAATGGTGTGCTAGTGATCTTATGGTGAACGACAATACAAACAGATCAATAAGTGAATGATTCTCTGTGTCCATCCAGGGTGATGCAAACTAGACCCCATGAGCATTAGCTACTCAGACATCATCCTGTCTGCTCTGTCTCTGTTTGTAACGCACGTGTTCCAAGGCTCAGACGAAGATGGTAAGATATCTAGCACCTGCTCTCATGTGTCTGTCTATATATAGGTCACAACATAACGTACATCTGAACGCTGTCATGTTTTGTAGAGTGTCAGTGAGGAGCAACTAGCAGGTGAGTGTAGACTAGATTCCAGGCTGTCTATGTGTCTATAAGACTGCAAGTAATAAAACTACCATAACGCAATTCGGGACGAAATCAGATTCATACCAGCCATAGACCTGGAGGAGCAATGCTGTTCGCTCATGCTAGATAGAGTGGCAATGGAAGCGATTCTTCTCTACATCCACACCAAAGCCAGCTTAGATCCATATGCCTTGAACTTCCTGATAATCTAGTTTTGATTGAATGACCGTGCATGCCAAGGTCGAGGAGACGCCATGGATGTATGAAGTACACTTTTCTTTCTACATGTAGGTTTGTGGAAGAGTTCAGTTAAAATGAGCGGAAAAATTACATATCATTGTCATCACATCTAGCACAAGTGAACAGCGTTGTGTCTGCAATTATGTGACTTCTCAGATGAAGCTCACAGCAACTACATACTTAGTATGTCTATGGCCTCTTCTGACCTTGATACACATAGCCATTCGATTGAAACCAGATTATCAGGAGGTTCAAGGCGTGTGGCTATGGAGAAACCTGTGGAACTGAGGCTATGTTTTTCAAAATGCACAGAAAACTTTTATATTGTTGTCACTGCATCTCGCAGGAGCAACAGCGTTGCTGCATCTTGTCTCCAGCTCTGTGATACCAACTAGTATCTCCTGATGCTTTACAGAGTTCAAGGAGGCGTTTTCGTTGTTCGACAAGGACGGTGATGGGAGAATTACGGCTACTGAGCTCGGAACAGTGATGAAGTCTTTGGGACAGAATCCAACCGAGGGAGAACTGCGCGATATGATTAACGAAGTAGATACAGACCGTGAGACTACGCCGTATCATCTATGGTTAGTCCAATCTAAGGCTGTCCAGATTCGCCATGCCTCCTTGTCTTACAGGAAATGGAACTATAGACTTCAACGAGTTTATAGTCATGATGCAGAAGAAGCAGAAGTCGCTGAACAAAAAAGAGGAACTATCGGAAGCATTCAGCATGTTCGATAAAGTAAGACCATTCAAAGAGTTATCCTCTCATGTGATACAAAATGGTGGCTTAGGTATCTAATAGGATGATTACCTTATGATAATCATCGCCATGGTAACGAAACCGAACATACAAGCCTTCCATGCTGCAAGTAATTCACCGTTAGTCTTCACTGAGAGACACAAACTCAATGCTTAGAATGCTAGTAGTATTAGTAATCTTGAATGTCGACTACTAGCATTGCTTGTTCAGAAATGCGTACTAGGTATATGTAGTTGCCATCACCACCTTACAACTGAATATACATACCGTATGGTATATGTTATACATACCGTATGGTATATGTTGTCAATATTATCTAAGTTATGTACACTTGTAACACAAGGATGGCAACGGCTTCATCAGTCCTGACGAACTGAGAAGTGTGATGGCGAGCCTTGGAGAGAAACTGACACCCGATGAAGTAACGCAGATGATCAAGGAAGCGGATACCGATGGAGATGGGCAGGTCAACTATGAAGGTGAAACATTACCCTCCTATCACCACACCTACCACACCTACCACATCTACCACACCTACCACACCTACTACACCTATCAGCCAGTGACCGTGTGATTGACTAGTGTATATATTGCAGAGTTTCTAAGCATGATGAATGATAAACCAACTACCTAAGAAGGCAAGCCCACTATGCACTAGCTGGAGTAGTATCTGGCGACACCAACACAGATCCAGCTATGGCAGGAGGCCTAGTGTTCTGACTGTGTAGAGAGACTAGAGAATGACTAACTTACAGCGTCGCTACTAAGACACCAAATCTAGATGTACAACGTAGATAAGTATTCACACAATGACGTAAGTTGATAACGCCCACGTGTAATAATGCAGCTCATACTGTTTTTGTTGTTTTTATTGAATAAGAGACATCAATCAATCAATTATTTCTTGCCTCCTCCAATCTTGGCCTTGGCTGTACCTCTCACCTTCTTCTGCCTGTTCTTCCTTTCCTTACGCTGTTTCCTGCCCTGCTTGTTTATTTCAACTAGTCCATGCTGCAACAAAAACGATTTAACCTCCAGTTACCTGCTCACTGCATACGAGTCGGAGGCGACACAGGACTGATATTCTAACTTGTAACACCCAATTTGAACCCCCAGAGTGAAGAACGCTGGCGGTCTGATTGTGTTGTCCCTTTGATTTGGCTGGCTTTCTGGGTGATGAGCATATGTGATGCAAATACCAAAAGGTACTACCAGCAACATGTCTACCTGCATGATTGTGTATCCACTGGCAATCTGATTGAAATTCTATAAGGGTTGCACCATGTACTCGTCTAAGTCAGGAGAAGAAAACTCCAATTATATGGAATACCCTACCAGCAGGTGCACACAACTACTGATCCAAGAAAACCAACTATATGGGACTATTCCCCACTTTATTCCCATCAATCCAGTGTATTATACCTACTGTACCTTACTTTTCCGGCCCAGCTGTTCTCCCTCTCAAAGTGAGATCCCACCCAGGTTTCCTGAAGCCCCTGATCGAGTGTAGAGTCACTGCTGACATCTATATCTAACTAATTCTCACAAACAAATAGTATGTCACTGATATAATAATAAACGTACAATCTAGGCGGGTATGAACCCAATTCAGAACGATCACAGGCTTGGTTCCATCGCCTTGAGAAGTGATGTAGCGCTAACAGCATCAAAACTATTCTACTATTGTATTCTCACCAGTGGGGGACCGCACGCCCACAACTAGCCACGCCCACAACTAGCCGATATACTCGCAGTCTTCTACATGGAGCAACTTGTTATAAACGCTATAAATCGAACGCAGTTGCAAATACAGTGAGTATGGAATGCTGAGAGAATGAGTGAAAGCTCCTACAGCTGCTGTCTTGTCAAGTGTGATGACGCAGGACAGTAGCAGGAGACAATGGCTTTGTCTTATCAATGCGATATATTGATGCCCTCATAGTGTTCAATATTTTTCTCTCTTGTCTTTATACCGTCAGTGAGGCCAACTTATTGAACACAGAGCATAAACTCTGTCTTCAGAAATGTGGATTGTTTTCGTCCAATGAGCATCAATCAATGATACGCCTCGTACAATTTAGCGGCAGCAGGTAGCGATGCCACGGATGTGGTAAACGCATCATGGCTTGTATTTAAGTTCCTTAAACATAGTATTCTTTTCAAAAAAATTGGATGTTCCCAATGGCAAGCAACTCACAGGCCAGTAAGGAGCATTGGAGAGAAAAGTTAGAAAGCAAAGCAAGAGCAATCGATATAGAGATACAGCATGCGTATGGAAGTAGTATAAGCAAATATAAGATCACATCGTCATGTCAAACAGTTGTATAATTTCACTTCATGAATGATCATTCCAGCCAGTCTCACTGATGGTAGCCGGAGCTACTAAAAATCTTACTGGACTATAGGGAAGGGCCTGGATAGAAAGACGCACACCGCTGGTTGTAATAGGCTGCTGACAATGTTGTGCGAGTGATCTTACGATAAGCAACAATACAGATCAATAAGTGAATGATTATCTGTGTCCTTCCAGGGTGATGGAATTAGAACTCATGAGCATTCAGTACTCACACATCGACCTGTCTGCTCTGTCTCTGTTTGTACTGTACGTGCTCCAAAGCTCAGACGAAGATGGTAACATATACAGCACCTGCTCTCATACGTCTACCTCCATATATAGGTCATAGTGTGACGTACATGTGAGTGTTGTCTTGTTTTTTTAGAGTGCCAGTGATGAGCAAATAGCAGGTGAGCATAGACTAGGTTCCGCAGTATTCTGCTGTAGAAAAGGATTTATTCGCGAGACTAATTTTACGGTTCCGTATGTTTGACGATAAATGTGAAAAATAATTGTACCTCTTGCAACTGCTGTATGGAGCATCGACGCAGCAGAGAAGTATTTGCTGGTTAAATTTTTGCATGATGCAGATGATTGAAACACAGAGATTTCCTGTTGTACAGCAGTGAAACTGCAAAACCAACCGTCTACTCATGTGTTACAGAATTCAAGGAGGCATTTTCAATGTTTGACAAGAACGGTGACGGGAGAATCACCCTGGCTGAGCTCGGAGCAGTGATGAAGTCTTTGGGACAGAATCCGACAGAGGGACAACTGCGTGACATGATCAATGAAGTAGATGAAAACAGTGAGACTACACTGTATCGTCTATGGATAGTCAAATATGTCACCGTACATATTCACCATGCCTCCTTGCCTTATAGGGAATGGAACTATCGACTTCGATGAGTTTGTGGTCATGATGCAGAAGAAGAAGCATGGGCCTATCAACAGAGAAGACGAACTTCTTGAAGCATTCAAGACGTTCGATCAAGTAAGACCATTTGGGGAGTTGTCCTCTCATGTGCTACAAGATGGTGACTGATCATAGCCATGGGAACGATGCAAGCTGAGCATGCAAGACTTGCAAGTAACTTACTTCACTGAGACAAACTTCACTTGGAAAGGGATCAGTTACTGGAAGTGTTGATGACCGCTTGTTCACAAGTCCACACCAGTAACTCCCATCATCAGGCACCTACATGCTGTCTAATATACCATTGTAATATCAGGATAGCAACGGCTTCATCAGTATTGAAGAGCTGAGAACTGTACTGAAAAGCCTGGGGGAGAAACTGACACAAGACGAACTGGAGGAAATGATAAGAGAAGCAGATGTTGATAGGGATGGGCAGATTAACTACGAAGGTCAAATATCAACCTCCTATCACTACACCTATCAACCATTGACAGTGAGATTGACTAGTATATACTTTGTAGAGTTCGTGATGATGATGGCGAATTAAACCGACAGCACTATGCACTAGCTGGAGTAGCATCTGGAGACAGCAACGCAGATCCAGCTATGGCAGGAGGCCTAGTGTTCTGACTGTGTAGAGAGACTATAGCTTTAAAACAACTACAATAAACGTGTAATAATGCAGCTCATACTGTTTTTGTTGTTTTTATTGAATAAGAGACATCAATCAATCAATTATTTCTTGCCTCCTCCAATCTTGGCCTTGGCTGTACCTCTCACCTTCTTCTGCCTGTTCTTCCTTTCCTTACGCTGTTTCCTGCCCTGCTTGTTTATTTCAACTAGTCCATGCTGCAACAAAAACGATTTAACCTCCAGTTACCTGCTCACTGCATACGAGTCGGAGGCGACACAGGACTGATATTCTAACTTGTAACACCCAATTTGAACCCCCAGAGTGAAGAACGCTGGCGGTCTGATTGTGTTGTCCCTTTGATTTGGCTGGCTTTCTGGGTGATGAGCATATGTGATGCAAATACCAAAAGGTACTACCAGCAACATGTCTACCTGCATGATTGTGTATCCACTGGCAATCTGATTGAAATTATAGAAGTGCTGTGTCATTGCACTACATAGGAATCATGGGGAGAAAACTCAATTATAGGGAACACCCCACCCACAAGCAGGTGCAGACAACTCCCCTGTCATAAAAGACAAACCAAACTGGACTGATTTACAACCATCCGATGTACCGTTAAAAAAATCATTGGAATAATACATGCTCAATATTGCTTTGAAAGAGAAAACTTTGAATTACAGCATGTATGGATGTACTGTAAAACAGGTAATCTTTGCGATAACATTTTCCAAAGATTTATTTTTGCGTTTCTTGCTGCTACTGTATAGAAAATCAATCAAGCAGAGAAATATTTGCGTATTCAATTTTTACGGTCGGCCAAAATCTCTAAAAAACGCAAAAATTAGACGAATGCAAAAACTTCCTGTTCTACACCAGAAGTTTTAGCCAAAAACCGCTGTTCAAGTTCAAGGGTATATTTTCATAATTCTTTGTTATATACAAGCTCCAAAGAAATCGCTAAAAATGATGTAATACTGCAAATCAGAGCAAAATGCTCTAGCTTGAACAATGCTAGAATTTCTATGTACATATTACCCAACACTTCCATTACAATAGCTTATAGTGCTATATATATTGGAAGTGGAACAAGAGTGAGAAAATATTTAAAATACAGCGATTTGCAGGAGATTGTTAATGATAAACACAGCTAAGTTCTCTTTTGTCGGAGTTGTTGCATCATAAAAGTTTTTTTTCAAGTTGTCATCTCATTACCAATGGAAGTCCTACGATGATTGTATCACATTTGTGACTTTCTAGATGTGATTGTTTTAGTCGAGAGGTACATTCACTGCAATTTTTCAAACGGAACCCATCCACAAACGCTAACATTTCCTTCTCTATTCGCTCACTTTTTGGAACACCCTTCTTTTACAGCAGACAGCCTCATTTATTTATATTATATATATACTATATATATATTTTTTATATTATATTTATTACTAGTAACAGCCATTACTAATCCTCATGTATAAATTACAAGACGCTGCCACATTGGTCGACTCAGAAACATGACTTTGACAAATAATGTAAGGCTAATACAAAAACACACTGGTGAAAGGCTTGAGCCAGTAATTTCCTTTTTAAGTACTTGTACTTAGGATGCTACTTTTTACACGTGACTGTTTGGATTGGAGTGTCAAAGAGCATAAACTTGTGCAGAAGTAATGAGTGCATGTGACTCTGTTTTATCTTTAGTTACTTAGCCTACGGACAATTCAAAACCAAAGCAGGCTTGATTTCATCGCCTCCACAAGTGATGTGAGCACGAACAACATCGAACCCACTACCACTATTCTATTCACAGTAGCAAACGAAGTCACACCCACAACTAGCTGATGTACTCACCCTGGCTAGCCTGAACTTGGGCTCAAACTTCTTGGCGTAATGCAGAGTGTCGTATATCAGTGCAAATCCTGAGGTCTTGCCGCCACCAAAGTTTGTTTTAAATCCATAGCAGAAGATAGTGTCTGGTGTAGTTTTGTACATGCGAGCCAGTTTCTCGCGCACCTCGGTCTTCTTCACAGTAGGTGCTCCTGGGTGCAAGACGTCAACAACCTGAAGGGTAGATCATACACAACTGTGTAGTCGATTGGGCTAAGGTAAAATCAAGCGCTCATTTTGACCGTTAGAACTGACCATCTGCTTCCTACATAGCAGGCGGTTAGTCATAAACTTGCGCGTCCTTACTGTGGCCGTTCCTTTCGACTAAAATGAAGAGAATTGGAATGTATGAGCAAGATAGGTTGAGACGCATGCTTGGCTAATTTGATGACATTGGTGTATAATATCATTATAAAATATGATAGGACTGATCAAAGAGCTTATAAGCCATTGTTTCGGCGACTGATGACAAGCTGGGAACAAGTATGAGAGAAATTAAAAACCGGTGTCTACCTTACCATTCTGATGTTCAGAGAGGACAGCTAAAAAGGAAGTGCGATGCGAGATTCTCGGAGAATTTCCGATAGCACTGGTCGCGATGTCTATGTGAGGACGCTATAATTATAAACATCGAACCTGCACATTTGATCCAAGCGTTGCCGGTAGTGGCGCAAATTTGGTTACTCATTCGATATCTGACTAATCATAGCTCGATAACTTGCACCATGAGATGAAAGGCCCACCTCAAAAGAAGGCTAAATCAGGATATAAGCAAGCTTCACTGCTGAGTTTCTTTAATTCGCCTTCGTCATCTGTAGTGAATAGACCTACCGCCACTATCAGTGAGGGAAACCCTGAAAGGTACGTCCACAAGTGACAAGTCCTTATGGGGTTTGTCATGCTTTTATGAACAATTTTGTATCTTATCATGGATTGTGTTTTTTCTAGTGTTAATGAGGAGGACGTAACTGGAAGCCAAGATTCTGATATAGTTGTCTTACGGGCTGGCAGCGCAAGACCCGACGTAGAACGCGCGAAATCGGAAAACACTACTCCAAAAGTTCACAACATCGACACTTCGGAGAATCGTGTTGAGGGAGTACAAGAGAAGACTACAGAAGCTAATAGTACAAACGTTGCAGGTAGGGCGATAGCTATTTGAGCTAGAGAAATGGAAAGAGATGAGTGATATTTATGTACCTACTTTATCAGAGCCCCGTCAGAAGATGAGTGACTCTGCCCCCAGTGAATCGAATACCAGCCATCAGCAGCCTACAAACAGTGGTATATTTTAACCACTTTCGTGGTTGTTCATTTCAATACCAAGGTACACGATGATATGCCACTATTGCAATGTAGAAAGCATTATGTTTATTTCCTATGCAGAAATTCAGAGAACAGATGAAGACGAAACTTTAGCATACAATAGTCAGGCCTCGTCCCTAGGCCTTTCCCAGTCATCGGATGGTGCTGCAGATTTGGGCGCACCAGTATCTCAGTTTAGAGCATTTCCTGAGCAAGATGCGGAACGAACAGCTAAACGCCCATCAGACAAACACGTGATACTGGTCAAGACTCCAACGACTGCAGGACAAGTGCCGCAGCCGTCTGCTGATCACTACGCAGATTTCTGGGATGAGGAACATGTGAGGCTGGCGTGCTCTCCTAAAAACCTCTACCCTGGAGGTAAAACTTTTTACCCATCAATAACTAACATGAATATATATGTATAATAATATGGATAATAATGGACGATAATAATAACAATAGTATTAAGTAGGAAACTGTATATAACCAGATCTGATAGCAACAGAAATTTTGGCATTTCCTTTGATCTCATCAAGGAATTAAAATTATGGCGATCCAATCCCATAGCTGAAAAGTCCTATATCAGTTATAATGGGTGAAACTCCTATTGCGCAATCTAATGACAGCGATGATTTGTCATAACTATTTTCGCTGCAGTTATACCGTTTACTATCCGGTTCTTGTCCAATTGAGTGCCAATTTTTCTACTGTAAACTTACTTTTCATTGCCGCCTGGATTATGATGATATTGTGTGATGGAGGGAGATAACTCCTCTGCTGCAGGCGACAGCCAGGACGACCTGCGCAGACGCTGGACAATAATCGAATCCGCTCTCCTCAGCCCGATGACATCATCCTATGATATCGAGGAGGCGATTCTGTCCTATAACAGCAGGTCACACACCCTCTGATCTGAGCGCATGGCTCCTTCAAGAGAAGACAACTCTAAGATTACATTGTAATATTTCAGGTACAGACAGAAATGGGACTTTACTAACTTACACGCAATGTTCCGCAACTATATGAATGACGGGGAACGAGAACACTTCTTCCAGAACGTTCTTCCCAGCGTTGTGCAGTTGGCACTGTCACTGCCCAGTCTTATCACCTCCGTAAGTCCTTCAAATCGAGCCCAAAATCTCATGTATTTTAACCCTGCGTATGGAATGTGACTCTAACCACTGATGTATCCATGGCTACATTTAGGGTATCCCACTACTAACCTGCGGTAAATCACGCAGTCTGACTTTGAGTCAAAACCAGACCGCTTCTCTCGTAGCCAATGCCTTCTTCTGCACATTCCCACGACGCAATGCTACTCATCGCAACTCCGAGTACAGTAACTACCCAACCATCAACATGGCCGGGTAAGAAAAGTCTGTCTGTTAGTCATTGTGATGCGCTTGAGAGACTATGAGTTTCATTGCATCTCACTGTCTTCTCTTGCAGTCTCTTTGGCACTTCAGCAGTAAACAGGCGAGGACGAAACCGAGATCAGAGCATGCAGAATAAACTGAAATGTTTGGCTCACTACTTCACTCGGATATCTGAAACGAGTGGGTACAGACATACCATTCGATCACTCTGTGATTGACCAGTTGACCCACTGTTCATATTTATTCCCGCAGTGCCCACTGGGTGCATTACGTACAAGAGGAAAGTTATAACTGGGCCGGACGCCGCCAGATGGTCCAGTTCTACTGAGCCAATCAGCAGCTGCCGTTTCTCGTCCACCTCTCTGATCGAGGACGCAGATGGCATGGCGCAGGTGAGGCTGTCATGTAGAGCCTGGTGCGAGCATACTGCAAATCGCAGGTGCAGGAAATGAGAACGGGGCGTATTACACCAGAGAACAGTCTTGTATAGAATTAATTGTATCCCAGTACAAGGTTGAAGCAGAGTCCTGAAGGATGCACATGTGCGGTCTGACAGGACCCAGAGCTGATGTTTCAGCCTCCGCTGCATGTGCTGTTGAGAATGAATTTATGTAACAGCTCAACAGCAAATCACATCTCATGTTCATATTCACTGCGATCCATTTTGGTCACAGCCCATCTGAATTCTCTCTACAGGTCGACTTTGCCAACTGTAGAGTTGGGGGTGGAGCCCTTAGAACTGGCTGCGTTCAGGAAGAAATCCAGTTTCTCCTTCATCCTGAGCTCATTGTATCCCGCCTGTTCACCGAGAAGCTCGCAGATAATGAAGTGCTGATCATCAAAGGTGAGTGAACAGAGCGTTAACGTCTGCAGGTTGGCCACGCCTCTTCCTCACGATCACATGATTTATACAGGAGCGGAGAGATACTCCAGCTACTCGGGCTACGCTGACAACTTCGAGTTCACTGGAGACTTTGAGGACAACACTTCCCGGTATGAATCCCTTACTCAGTCACACAATTTGATTGAACACTTTAGGTCCCTTTACTCCATTTAGCGATTTTGATAGGACAATTTAGGTCCCTTTACTCCATTTAGCGATTTTGATTGGACGATTTAGGTGCCTGTAACGATTGGCTTTTGTTATGGCGTGTTTGCAGCGACTCTCTAGGCCGGAGGTACAGACATATCATAGCCATGGACGCGACCAAATATGGCAATGCTCTGACACAGTATGACGAGAGAGCTGTGCTGAGAGAGCTGAACAAGGCGTACTGCGGTTTCCATAGCAGCAAAGATCAGCCAGTAGCCATCTCCACTGGTAATTGGGGCTGCGGCGCTTTCAGAGGGGATCACAGGCTTAAAGGTAAGGATCTCTGACTACTGACAATACCACAGCTGTGTATATGTCCGCTGTCACGTCACGTGATCGTTGTCAGGAGTGATACAAATGATGGCGGCAAGCCAGTGTCATCGTCAGCTGCACTACTCGGCGTTCGGCGATAACAAACTCAAGGACGACCTGCATTCGTTTTACGAGTTCTGTCAGAGCCACTCTGTCACTGTCGGTAGGTTTTCAGGCTATACCACGCTCAGCCCCACCACTATTGCAAACATGGATAGGAAGCTGTATTGCTCAATGGCAAAATTCTGAATCAGTTTGTGTATCAGTTATCCCCCCCTGCTCCTGGTGTAAGAGCCTAGGGTCAAGTGTATTCCCCACCTACCAATATTTATGAAGAAATTAAGTGAACTACTAAAATAAATAAATGAAATGAATCAACAGGAGCTCAGCTTTGTGCTTTGTGATTTATTCTTGATTGGCAATACTGCCTCTGCCACTGGTGAAGACGCTGGTTGCTTGTTGACGCCATCACTCTCTATTACAGGAACATTGTGGACTCTTGTGATGTCATACGATACGAACGTGGTGAGCAGAACCAAGAAGGCTGCGCAGCTTGCTCCAGATATCCTTCGCTATATCAAAGCAGCTGTAACTCGCGGCAGTTGAAACAGCAAAACATCATCATCTGTGATCAGTTTCGCGGAACGTAGTCCTCATGCATGTCAAAGAGCTAATGTTTTCTTAGAATTTTAAACACTGTTGTACATGTGTTTTTATAGATTTATTCTTTCATGTAATATGAATACAGTGATTTATAACCTGTTTATCATGCATTTTAATTCGGAAATGAAGATGTTTCCACAGTGCTTCCCTCCCTCCTTCCCTCATATTCGCACACCTACCCTTCACTCACCTCTCTCCCTTAGTACCTGTTGGTTTGCAAGTCGCTGACACTGACACAAGAAACTCTATAAATGATTCATATGTGGATTAAATGAGTGGCGAGACTTTTGGATCTAGCCTCTTGTTCGTATGTTTTGTCTGTTGAACCAGAGACCTTAAGGTCTCTGGTTGAACTAAAATCAGCAAATATACTTCTTTCGTAACCTCTCTTTGCGGTGAGCTGATCTTCACGAGAGTTTAATAGAACGCGGTAAAAATGAAACAGCCATTCATTTGTCCTTATGGTATAAGTGCTCTTGCTCTTGTCCAATAAACATGCTCCTACGCTTATTAAAGTAACGAGTCCATGCATCACTCGCTTGAAATAATGAACGTAGTGAGCAGCAGGGCGCCGACGGCCGAGTGGCACAGTGGATCATTGTTATTTGGGGACTGTCTACATTAATTGTCCTCCTTCGTACTGTGAACCCACAGTATATCAGACATAAACGATTTGTACTCGCTCCGGACAAAGTATCTGCGCCATTTCAAGTTAATTACATCCGTTATAGTTATAGTGAACTCATCGCGATCAGTTCGATATATCAATTCCTCTATATCTCCATACAACCGTGGAAGGTAAGTTGTGGCATTCCTCAAATATCACATCATTTATTCTGATGTTTTTTGGAATATCCATATAGTAATAGAATTCTTCTAGTTAGGTGTGTTCCGAATTTTGTTATCTGATATAATGCACTGCTGCGATTTGTGACACACTGGATTGATAATTTCTTATATCAGTATTCGATGGTTACCGGTAAAACACCCTTCACTCTTAGACCTACAGTGAAATGTCTGTTGATAGCTATTGAAACATCGTTTTCTTCTTTTCTGCAGAGTTCCATATGCCACAGAGAATTGGGAACTGATTGGAAATGTGTAGAATGTAACAAACGTAAGATTGCCTTTTTCCCACTCATATCGATAGTGAATTGTGAGTGAGAACGTAATATATTTTAACAATCTCTTCTGACTAAAGAAATCAAAATTTATTTCTAGGTCACAAGATTTTAGTCTCAATCGATCAAGATAGACAGATCTTCATTCAGCACAGCCTCTATATGTCTATGGCGTCGTCGAGCCTAAACACCCCAGGTCATGATCCACAATCAGACGACTTTGAAATGGTTTGCTTTACTTTAGAGTATTCGGTAAACATACCACATATCTTTACTATTTCAACCCTGATTCCGTTCAATTCTTCTAGGACTTGAAGAAAGTCTTTGTATCATCGACATCATCAGCAATAGTAAGTACTACGTTAGGCAAGTATTTATCCTGCTCTCCTCCACCCTTCATCAATTTGTACTCGTGATATTACAGCATCTACATCCTCTGCTCGGGTCAAGGCCCATGCTGCAGCCTCATACGATTAGTGTAAGTCTGATGCGATATGTACTTGTCTATGCTGATCGCTGCTGCAGGTTTTAGTAAGTATTTGGGTTATTTTACCTCAGCTCGAGAATCAGGCTCGGCTCAAACAGCAGAGGCTCGCCAACTCGTTAGAATCAGCCGCCCTGAGTGCGGATCAGCATTACGAGGACGGGGAGGATACAAGCTGCCCCGTAGACCAGCAGGATCCTCTGTCTATCGACTACACGAGTGAAAACTTGAATCTCGGTATGAAACTCGTCTCGGCTGGATTTTCTTGTCGAAAACAGTAGCTAGAAGCTGATGTTGAAAGAATGTTGTCAAAATATTTCAGCGCAGACTAATCGTTTCTCTAAGGACGCGGTTCGCTTACTTATTGCCACTGCCGTACCGCTGCGCAGGAAGAAGAAAGGAAGAAATGGCGCGAAAATCAAGGTACCGCGTAATCACTGCCCCGTGTGTTCCGTATGAACCGTTCATGAACTACTGAATACCCTAAACTAATAGGCATGTGGATTGTTTGTAAAATCTACAGATCTAAGTCGGAAATTCTCGTATCTATGCATAGACATCAAGTCGAGTCTCTGTGTCGAGAAAAATGTGTCAATAGACGAGCATTGGCTCTGATGTCTATGATATTACAACACTGCTATGGATTTGTGCAAGGATGACATTAGCAAAACTCTGATGCCTTCAACTGAACGCAGTCATGAGTCTATGCAGTCACAAGTCTATGCAGTCATGAGTCTATGCAGTAACGAGTCTATGCTTGTCGGGTGGAAGAATATTCTGGCTGATATGGTCAGTAGGGTGTCATAAACAGGCGTATTATAATATCATGTGCTTCTCAACTACTAGCTACGATTCTATATGTCTATGGACAGCTAGTTACAGTGTTATATGCATCTTTAGTTATGGTGTCACATGTCTATGGACTGCTAGTCAAGGTGTTATATATCTATTGGGTACTAGCTATGGTGTCACGTGTCTATGGACTGCTAGCTGTAACGCTAGTTGTCTATAAACTGCTAGCTGCGGTACTATGGTATGTCTATGGTATGACATGTCTATGGATGGCTAGTTGCGGTAGTGTTAGATGTCTATGGTGTGCTGGCTGTGATGCTATTTGTCGCTGTACTACCAGCTCTGGGAAATGGTCGCACAAAGGATGAAAGACAACGGACACCCAATCACACCCGATGCTTGCCGGAAAAAGTTTTGCTACTTGCTATCACGCTTCAAAGAAACGAAACATCAGAGTAGCATTGGCAGTAAGTTAGCATATTAGCTATCTCCCCCTGTTGGGAAGTTATCTCCCCCTGTTGGGAAGTTATCTCCCCTGTTGGGAAGTTATCTCCCCCTGTTGGAAAGCTATATCCCTCTGTTGGGAAGCTATATCCCCCTGTTGGGATGTTATCTCCCCCTGTTGGGATGTTATCTCCCCCTGTTGGGATGTTATGGCATATTGCTAGCCTGCCTGTCTCGTTCTTTCAGGTCAGTACAGCCTATCGTTTGAATACACTCACGACTTCGAGGAGGCGTTCACGACTTGTGAGAGTACAGATGATGTAGACATTCCTATCCTAGACAACAGTATCGAGTGAGTGCGGTCCACACCATTGCGTTCTCTAGTGCCTCGTATCCAGACTCTGTGTTTAACTGACAACCTTGTCTTAGTTTTGCTCAAGAAGAGGTTGAGAAGCCGAAGCCGCCGAAGGAGAGCTTCAGCGGTGGCGGTAGCCGAGTGAGACTGATGACGTGCTTCGAAGAGCGGCAGCTGCAGATCATGCAGAAAGAGTTTAAGATGAAAGAGCGCTTCCTAAAACAAATCGTAGAAATCGAGGAGAAGAAGCTGGAGTTGCTGCAGACGATGTGCCTAAAGAAATGAAAGCGGCCTCAATGGTCAGTACGATGCTAGTCCTTACTGTGTGTAAATAGAACAGTACGTGGTATGTATATTCATACGTACACCAGCTGATGTACGTGCATAGCGACAGGTCTTGTGAGTTATTTACTTTCAAGAGATGATGCTACTCTCTATATCTTAAATACAGACTCTTATGTAACTGGAGCTTCCTGCCATCATTCTACAGTCGAATAGCCACAGCTACATTCATTACCTCACATTTATTATCTCATAGCTCACATTAGTGTTATTACAAAAAAGGCTATCGAAGATGGCTCCTATAAATGAAGGAATCAAAAGAGCACTAGCTATTATTATAAGTTGGTGTGCTAATGAAAAAAGGGAACAAGACAGAAAAGCCTAGAAAGGCTCAAATCAGATTTGGGCTTGCAGCTTTTCGGCATTTGGGGGAGAAAAAATGACAAACTGGGTAAATGGATGGAACACTATAGTAGCAGTTAGTGTAGAAGCAATACTGCAACTTGTTTTCTCGCAGCCAGATACGTCTCCTTCTCCAGCTATTCTTTGAATTGATTTGATTTCTGTTGTTACAATCCGTGGATCAGCATGCAGTAAAATTGGATCATTGCGGAAAAGATGTGTAAAATTTTGTTACCATTTGTTTAAAGCAGACATTTACTACGGAAAAACCATTGAAGTGTTTTTGTGTCCCTCACTCTGGCAGGCAGTATACAGTATGTAGGCGAGAGGAAGCCCCGCTTGATTCAGGACAATATGACTAAGAAGTGGATACCTTTAATTGCACGCATTCCCCCTCTAGTTGTCAAACGGACTCTGAAACTGAAAGATCATTGATGAAATCACAGAGAGTAGGCAACTCCCCGAGCTGATCTTGTGATCCTGTAGCGGCTGCCTCCTGTATATCAACAGAGGAAACAGTTTTTTACATGTTGCTATGGAAACTAACATATTAGAAGGTATGCTCTCTTGATCACCATGCATTTACTGATAGAAACTCGAATGATTATGTAATGTATTGGATATTGGATGATCTATATAACTATAACCAGAGTTTTAATATCATCAGGTTTTCTTTGACTTCGTAAGCAAATGAACAGCAGTTTAATAAATAAAAAAACGATAATAGAAAAAGGAGAACGGCAAAGGATCCTTTCTGGAAAAGCATGATGAAGCTACCAAATATCAGATTAAAGACAGCAGTGACATGATGACCCAGTTAGCCCAGTAGTCAGTACTCATCCAGGACTCAGTAACAACCAGTCTACTCCTGAGACAGTCTCACGCCTCACTGAGCAGCCCTACAGACGGGACAAGTGGGGTTCCCCTACAAAAGGCAGGGATTAGTTGCATGTCTCTCTGCTTACAGTGAATAGTTCTGGCGATCAGTACACTTCAGTAACTTCAATAGAGAGGTTTAGCAAACGAACACACGCTGTAGCTGCACCTATGTCAAATCACCCGATGTTTAGCTACTCAACAAACTCAACAAACGTTGGTTGATTGATTTTTTACCACTGGATTTTCATCTTTATAGAGCATGTAAATAGCTGAAACGTCACAAAACCATGCGAGACATATTACTTGTGAAACAAATGAAGAGCTCGAGTAGTGGCAGTTGACTTTTTTTCACTTCTGATGTGCTGTACATACGTGAAAGCAGCTCTTCTCATGTAGATTTTCCCTGTCGGTTGCAGCGATTTGTGATCAGGTTTACCTCCCTATTAAATTGGCTTTCCCGTAGCTTGCTAAATCTCCCTAGTGGCTCTATACATATACACCAACCTGCAACCACCTGCTGATACAATCACGATGGAACTTATGACAGCATCGCAGAGTTGATGATGTCGACAGCCCAGTTATGTTGTTCAGACATATTGAGCATACATCTGGTGTAGGTGTAGGCTCGGGAGGTGCAGTCTAAACAAGACGAAGTAAAAAGTATATATATCGCCGTGGTAACAAACCTAGGATTATAGTAATCCATACTGACTGGCTGCCGGTTTGCTGGTGAGGTTGAGGCTGCTGGAAGCTGTGATTGTCCTTCACTGATGATAAACTGAAGCTGCAGACATTTGGCTCATATTACATGTAATCACAATGATAGGAAATCGGGCTATCCAAGCCTCCACCCTACCTGAATCAGATCCGCCAGAGCAAGATCCTCTGAAGGTGCCAGCTCTGATGCTTCAGATCTCACAGCTACCCTGGCGGGGTTCTCGAACTGTTGCAACGGCTCCTGTGAGTTTCTCCTGTAGTGATGTAAACGGTAGGCTACGCACTCGCAGAAAAGCTGAGAAAACCTAGTGACTCGAAACTGCAAAGCGTGTTGAACTTTGACATGTGCGAATTTGCAAGTAAGACCCTCATTGGCTGTCCACACTGCCTAAACTAGCCGCACTAGCTGGCTAACAACCAAGAGTTTTTTCTTCCAAAAGCTAATACTATGTAGCACCCCAGCCACTCCCGCGAGCGCTACTAGCCATCACATTTCTCAAGGAGTGTGTAGCAGAGTTGTATGGTTTGTATGGACTGTATCCTCGGTATACAATCACATGACGATATGCACCTCAGTTCCTCCACCAGGGACTGCAGGTCACGCAGCTCCATTTCTTGACTCTAGAATATGGGTGAGAACCAAATATGAGTAAAAAATCTTTCACAGACATTCATTTCATCACTGACCTGGAGCAGGATGGCCAACTCTTCATCATCTCTCAGGCTGTAGTGTAGAAACAAGATAGATACAGCATGATGAATATATGAATAGGTGTGTGGGACATAGAGATATAGTGGCAAAGCGACAGAGCGGTGTACTGTACTGACAGAGAGACGAGAGATGTATTGGCAGAGGGAGAGAGAGTGGGAGGGAGAGAGAAAGGGTGAGAGGAAGAGAGGGGGAGGGGGAGAAAGGTATACTGGCAAAAGGACAGAAAGGTGGAGGGTTGGAGAAGTTAAGAGATAGAGAGGCAGACGGGTAGAGGCAGAGGGATAGAGAGGCAGAGCATTCGAGAGGCGGAGGGATAGAGAGATGGAAGGGACAGAGAGGCGGAGACATAGAGAGGTGGAGGGACAGAGAGGCGGAGACATAGAGAGGTGGAGGGACAGAGGGTGGAAGGGTAGCCGAGTAGAAGATATGGTATGCTAGTTATGTTGAGTCGGCACCCTGTACTTACCTTAGTTGAGTCGGCACCCTGTACTTACCTTAGTTGATGTGGCTCACTGCTACTAGTTACTGACGCTGTAGTGCCCATATCTTAAATCACCAAACAACCAGAAAACTGGCCAAAACCATCACACCAGCTGCTACAGTCTACTAAAACAAACTGAGCAACTACATAATGATGTCTTGGATAGAAATGCTTACGGAAGCATTCAAATAAATAAACCATTGGTATTTCCAGTTTAGTTCCGTGTTGTGGTCTTTGTTATGAAGGTGATGCTAGGTGATGCATATAACATTGTTCTTATTACGACACACTTTGAAGAGCGGCAGCTGCAGATCATGGTGCGAGGATAGCACTACCTGTGGGTTTGCGAGGATAGCACTACCTGTGGGTTTGCGAGGATAGCACTACCTGTGGGTTTACACCTCAGTGCAAGAGTGACACAGGAAACTAAGGTAGTACCTTGGAACTTTGATCAATAGAGAAGGAGGATATGGAGCTGAGATATCTAGAAGGATCGGAGTTGCATGGGAACGGTGGAGGAACCTTTCAGGAGCACTGTGCAATAAGAAGATTCCTGTCAAACCCAAGGATCTTCTCTATAAAATAGCAATACAGTCAACTATTCTGTATGGGAACGAAACCCGGCCCAATACACAGTGAGAAGAAGAGAAAATATATGCCACAGAGATGAGGATGTTGAGATACATTCATGGCCCCAATTGCGAAAGTGGAACCAATCTCTGTGAGCATGAGGAATAGGAGACTCCAATGGTTTGGCCATGTATACTGCCGAGAGGACGATGAGGACATTAGAAGAGTAGCTGACCTCAAGATAGCTGGAAGAAGAAAGACTAGGAAGGCCAAAGCGGAGGTGGAGAGACACCATCAACTTTGACCTCAAGAAATATGGCCTTGACAGGAGTGCTGTGGACAATAGAATACGATGGGTGAGAAGCCTGCAAAATGGCCACCGGAACAGGACAACATCGTCTAGGTACGAAAGGCAGGAATACAATTTTGTGTACTGGGCAGTGTTCAGATCAGCACGGAAGTACTCGCATAACTGCACCGTAAAGCGCAGAGCCCACCAGCCAACAAAAACCTCCTGGACAGCCAGCTTTCCGCATTCCAGTGTGCTTGAGCCGTTACACAATCACACCATGCAAAGAATCACTTCCAAGTACTCATGTAGTGTTGAGTAAACCTATCTCATCAACTCTTCTGCAAATACTCATGCGTGTGAGTGTGTGTCTTAGCTTGGCAATGACTTTTCACTGCTCAGACCACATGAAGGAATGTCACTTATTCTCCCAACCAATGCAACTCCCAGCCATCAGGGACCTTGTGAAAAGTTGATTTAAGTTCAACTTATCAGTAGAAATTGCCAATTGCCATTGCCAATAGCTTTGCTGGCTGCGGTTGTGTTCCCGCTGTGTGAGACAATGAGAGGGAGGCAGTGGGGTAACTAGGCAGATAGCGGTAAGGTGGGAGTGGAACAATCAAGGGTGCTTGGAAGTAGATGGAGAGGAGGTAGGGGCAGATCAATGTTACTTAAGGTTAAAGTGAGACAACCATCATTACCAATAGATTCATATGACCGTCAGATGTATAATGAAAGAAATGTATTCCAGGATGTATACAAAGTATGAGAGTCCAGTGGCTTCAGTACCGGTAGCTTTCAGAGACAAACACCAAGGTCCAGTACACCATCTGAGCTTCTTTATAAATATACAACTTGGATCTCATAAAATGTTCTGATAGCAAACATAGGCCTTGCTTGTTAGCTGATAGTGTTTTGAGTAGCAGTGACTTAGGTAACAGACTGACATCCATATAGCAGGTGCCCGGAGACCAGGTGACGTTGGTTAGAGGTCATGGCTAGCATGACGCCTGCAGACAGGACAGATATCTGATCTCTAATAATAAACCATCGGTTAGCTACACTGACTACCCTCACTGATAGTGTAATGTAAACGAAGCACTCACCTGCAACCACCTGTCAATGCAATCAGTGTGAAACCTGTGGCAGCAGGGAAGATGTCTGGTCTTGTGGAATTGTTGCATGGGGTTGCAGCAGATAACGCAAGTCTCTTCTCTCTACAGGAACAATTACAGAGTATAGAGTACCGACAGTAGAAATCAAATATCTCAAACATGATGATGATATGATCAGCGCAACACTTCATGGAAATAACATCTCACAATTCTACCTATTGTGTTCTCTCTATGCACAGTAATGCTGAAGAAACCTGTGAGCATTCATTTTTCATGATGTTTAGATGAATTATCCATCTTTTCATCATTAGACCCTAAATGAGGAGTCAGACACCGTATTTTGTCTTTGATCTGCCGTATTCCGCCTACTTAAATGTGAAGGAATGAGGAAGTACTTGAATTTACAACAGCTTTTTCATCCACTACAGAGTTGTCTCCACATGAGCTCAACACCACAAATCACAACTAAAATCCTCATAACAGCTACTGTCGCTGCAGCTGCTGTTTAATCACCTGACGCCTGCCGACTGGCTCCTCATCACCGCGCCTCTGCTCCTGCCTATCATTGCTCGTACCAGCCGTGGGAGTTATCCCCTCAATCTTTCTTATCTCTTCAATCTGAAGATATGATTAGTCTGAGACAATGCCAGTGATGGCGCCCAGAAGCTACTGAGTATCAGTATGGAGCTCTACCTGCAGAGCATAGGCGAGGTCGGAATCCTCAGCCAGACTGTGAGTAGGACTGCCATTGCTACAATATACACCGTATCCATGGTAACAAACAGACCGATATAGTAACATTGTCACTCATGTTTGATACTGAATGTCACATATTTCTCTTCTGTATTTCTTCATTGAGTCAGCATTATATGATCATCTTTCTCCAACCACTTGTTAATACCACTATACTAACAAATAACAGTACTACGAAGGGAGAGCAGTGAGAGATGTGATAGATGATGGAGTTAGGTTGGAGTCTACCCGCTGTACTCACGGACTGCTCCTACTTGTTGTATTACCCATGTCTTCTATCACCGAACAACCAGATTTAGTCGCATTCACACTTGAGCTGCTACAGTTGACTAGAGTGAAACTGAGAAACTGTCTCTGATAGAAACACTGAGAAAAGCCAGTGGTATTTCCGATGGTATTTCTGTGTCATGCTATTTCCTCTTCTAACGGAGCCAGTAGCAATGTCATTCACTTGCCATAATAACTCATTTGTTGCCAAAATATTTCAACAGTATTTTTACCAGTGACTTATCCCACTTTCCTCGATTTATGTGACAATATTATGTAGTGGCTTTGGTTCACAACCAAAATCATGTGATATCATCACATGAGCTATAACACTTCGGTTACCTGCTTAATACCTGCTGTCAGCTGACACTGAGACAATGCCATGTGATATGATACCACTGTGAGCGCTAATCGACCCTACGACCTTTGAACTGGAGTCTCCAGTATCTCCACGAGGCCGGGTATTTTAGCAGCAGCAAAAATCTGGGGCTAAAGTGTTCTCCTGTGGCTTGGTTAGAGCCTGCTGATCTGAGCTCAAATATGACAGGATGTCAGCTTTAGGAGGTAACGCCCAGGTGAACCAAGCTATGGTTTCTCTCCATTCAGAAAAGACTGAATTGCCAGTATTTCTGGTCCTAAGACTTATCATTTATGGAAGGAAAAGGAAATAGCTATAGATATCATCAACACGACCCTTATGCTTAGCTCGTTTTCCATGAGGTTTGGGCGCAGTGTCTGTCCCACCCATTATCCTACACATCCCCACATGTGTCTAAGTCTTCACCACTTAGACGTACCGTTTTATTTTTACTGCCTTTACAACTCCAGTCACCAGTGACCTTGTGACCTTGCGACCTTGTGACCTTGTCAAAATCTGGCATCAGCAATTGCTAATACTGTAGAACCAGATTTGATAGTGAATGATGATCTTGATAGCGACAGTCGTGAAAATAGCGATGAAAAATTATCGCTATCGTTGGAATTTGCTGTAGAAATTATGCCCAATATACCTCATATAGGAGTTGTATTCTCATTTGTGGGATTGCTATTGTTAAATCGCTATCATTGTTATTTCTCAATGATCTTGAAGGAAACGCTACAAATGCGGTTTTACAGTAGATTCACTGGCGGTGGCAACAGTACTACTACTGCTGAACCAGGCAGGGGCATACAGTAGAGAATAACGGAACGTCTGACTGCACTAACTAGGCAGATAGGGGGTCGATCAAGCAGTTATGCTAGGAAGTAGATGGAGGGGAGGTATGAGCAGATCGAATATTTAGGTGAACTAGGGGTACTGGAAAGCACATGGAGGGAGGCAGGGGCGGATCGAGGATACTTTGAGAGGGATAGAGGGTAGGCAGGGGTAAGTGAGATAATTACCAGCATATTCGTGTGACTAGAACATGTAAAGCAACGTATCATCAGAGTACGTCCAGAGTACGTTCAGAGTACGTCCAGAGTAGTGCTGGCTCGATACACGATACTATCGAATATCGAAAAATATTTTTCCATCGATCTTAGGTAGCTTTGAGAATTGAAGAATCGAAAAAAAACGATTATGAAATGGTTATACATGGCTTTTTATCCATGATCCTTTAGCTATCTTGTAAGGAAATCATCAGAGCACAGCATATCAGTGATAGGTACATATTTACAGCCTAAAGAAGGCAAAACTCTTCTGAAAAGTCATGATAGCCACTCAAAG
>ERZ1740065.293-NODE-293-length-25618-cov-13.087548_pt1 | contig 25618 bp, 22 predicted proteins | sample MGYA00581738_ERZ1740065 | MGnify/ENA primary metagenome ERZ1740065 (study PRJEB43018, sample SAMN04849749) | marine metagenome | isolation source: floating plastic debris | place: Pacific Ocean | collected 2008-09-01 | study: EMG produced TPA metagenomics...
TGCTGGTAATCTTTCAGGTTGAAGTTGTGAACTGGGACACCAAGTATGACTCAACTTATATGAAACAGCAAATGATATCGGCGAAGATAGAGAAGCTGCAGGAGTTAAGAGCATCTTTGCACGGTAAGAGGCATATGTAGCCATTTGTAGACAACTACCGCTGACTGGTTCCATGTTGTCGCTGGCAGCATTTTTTGATGAGGGTGAATATATGTTGCACCTATGTTACAGGGTTACAGAGATCTTTGTACACGTAAGAATTAGCCACTTGTTGAAAATTCTATTGCTGTTAGGAAACAGCAGATGAAGAGCATGAAATATTTCCAACACATAATCACTTCCTGAGTCTTGTAAAAAAAGCGGATTGACGGTTTTTTGGGATGATGACATCAACTTTTCATATTGATGAAGGAAGCAGTCATTATCCCCTAACCGGAAGTGAGGCTAGTGTGGCATGGTGTTAAATCATTCGTGAGCTTTGAGTGCCTTTGCTATAATGCACCAAAAGTGTAGAGCGGCAAATAGACAAAGACTGACTCCTCGTCAATGCGGGGAAGGGCGAGGATGTTCTCACACACGCTAAGATCATGAATGTAGGTCCCCCTACCGAATGAGCTGTGATTCAGCAGACCGATACATTCTCCTGAGAAGACAAGTACAACTGAGGAGCTGCCACACACATCTCACATTTCACATCTCAAACATCTCGCTCATGACTAACCACTGCAAGCGTTCTATCAAGTTGTTTTGAACTCGCCGGCTACTGCTACGTACAGCTTGTCATCCTGATACGCCAGGCTGTCGGGTTCATTCAATGTGTAGTTGGTCCACTTTGTCTCCTTTGACTGTAAGTTAAAAGTGAGCACGCAGCCTCCTGACCTTCCTCTAACTACGCCGAGGTCAGCTGTTTGTAAAATACTGCAGCTTACGCGGTTAATGTCATCACATCTGACAGTTCTTGATGTCTGCCCCTTAAATCCTTATTGTATGACTGAGCGAGAATTCTTCAGACAGATCAGCACGGACTTATGATCCGCTGCGAGTTTATTTTAACTGCATACGTCTGGATGATCACACGAAGTAATGGATTTCTAGTTCAGGTTATAGACAGCTATCTTCCACCCTGTCCGAATGATCATAAGCAAATGCATCTTGTCATCAGCAAGTTTATCAGTACCATGAACGTAGCCATCGACTGAAATGACTATACAGGGTCATCCTTTCCTGTTGATCCTGTGTACGTAGTTGCATTCCCCTACATAGATGGAACCTTTGCGATGCGCTACAGCATAGCACATAGTGCTCAGTTCTTCTTTGTGGGTTAGTTTCATGTCGATCACTTGATTGACTGGTGTTGCTATAGGTATATTAGGAGGCTGCTCCCCCTGGTGGCCACCAAAGCAGACTGATGATCGGTCTGCTGGCTTGAGCGTCACTTCAGATTCACGATGGCCAGCTTGAAAAGGAAAGAGATGCCGAGAAGATAGCCTACCTTGCTTAGAAGATGCTTATGAGCTGATTAAAGACTTAGTTTCACCAGATCATCATGTTTTTACTCAATGTGCTGGTCACTGACATTGAATACATGAAAAACGGGGTAGTTTAGGGAGTTATCCTCACCATGAAATAATTGTAGGTAGGACATAGTTAGAAAATCACAAAATTGTTTAACGCTTGAGAACACAAAAATTGTGCTCGCAAAAATTTTCTGTTCTACTGTATGAGTCTCATCAGAAAGTTTATGAGAGCCTTCCCATATTTTCTGACTGGTTGGCGGGAGAAATGAGTGAGGGATCCATTCATTACACACTAACATAAGTAAAAACTATAAATATAACAGATTCTAATGTCTATCATGCTAATGGTATCATGGCAGACAGAAAGACGAGGTCAGAGATATGGGCACATTTCACAGATATTCAATCAAGCACCGCAGCTATAAGATTGTCTTAGTGCATCCACTGTGGGATAAAGACAAAAAACAGGAAGGGAAACACCACAAACATGTGGAATCACACAAAAGCAAAGCACCCAGAAAAACTGGTTAGCAAATCAACAGCTATTCGTTGCGGCAACTCTGGGGCTGAAGGAAAAGGGGAGGCAAGTGACCTCATGCGATTTGGAGTGACACAAACGAAGCTACCTAAGCCTACAGCACGGCAGTATTCTATTGCAGTTGGAGTAGCTGAGATGACGTTTCTGGATTTCCAGCAATTCTGTATCGTTGATGACATTGGTTTTAAACGATTTGTACACTTGCTGGGTCCAGCTGCAATTTTATTTGCTGTTTCATACACATTGAGTCATACCTGGTGTACCAGTTCACAACTTCAACCTGAAAGATTACCAGCAGTCGGAGTTGTCTTCTCTACATACAGAGAACGTGATGGCTTCTATCACCGACAACCGACACTATACAGCTGAGAGAGTAGCTTTATACAGGTTTTTATTCAGTAGAATTAGTAGCGGATAGGGTACTGACGTGTTTGTCTGATGATATTACACCGCCGAGAGAAGACAACTCCAGTGAGACCGATTCAATTTTGCTTGACAGCTTGTCAGTGATGTATTGTGTAATTATTTGCGTGAATCTCTGAATGCGCTGGTCACCTGATCGTCCAACGTCGTGCAAACATAACTCACTCATTTCTCCCGCCGATCAGTCAGAAAATATGCAAAGGCTCTCATAAACTTTCTGATGAGACTCATACTGTAGAACAGAAAAACTTTTTAAGCACAATTTTTGAGTTTTCATGCGTTGGAAAATGTTGCGATGCTTTAACTATTTCCTACCATGCTGTCATGGAACTTATCACATGAATAGAGTGGCAAAGAGAAGGTACCATCATTCATGAGTAATTGATATGTACGCATCTATGTGTTTAAATGGATTATCATTGAAGGTAAAGGATGTGCGTTATATAGAAATAGAACGGAAATAGAATATATGATAAAGTCAAGTAAATGCAAGTAAATTCAAGTAACTTAAAACATTCAGATTCCAGGTAACTCTTATAGTCAGCTGGGGGATTTACACCAGGGTGGAATGAGGGGGAATGAGGGGGAACAACGTTCCCTAAAAAGAATTTACAGCTTCCGCATTCCCGTTAAAAAGTTTGGAGTTGTGCTCCCTTTTTAGTAGACTAAATTTCTTGAAAGCCGAACACTCATTGATGTCTAAATGTATTGTGCCATGGTAGAATATGTTTGAAAAGAAACTTTAAATGCATCATTTATCGAGTAAGATCCTATTTCAATGTCAATGCTGACTATTCATGCAATCGAGTGGAGTGGAATGTCTTCACAGCAAAAAACTAATTTCTCTTGCTTCAAACCCGCTTCAGCCACGGCTTCTACCACAGCAGACAGATCAACAGCAAAGTAAGTAGTTGGTCTCCTCTTTAATTACTCTTCATGTGGATTCCATGTGACAACTTCCCCCTTCCCCCTCCCTCTCCCTCTCCCCCTCCTCTCCCTTGCCCCTCCCACTCCCCTCTCTCTATGTCCCCTCATTCTATCATCCAGAAAGTTAACGCATGAGCTCTCATCTAGTCCCTGCCCAGCTTTAGCTGCATCCCACTACCCTGCACACTTTTCATTTCTTCTTTTGGCGTTGTCCCACATCATAAGTGCAGAGGATTGTAGGATTGCAGACATGGATAAGAAGGAACAGAAGGAGGAGAAGAGGGGGTGGTATTGCTGAGGAGAGTAGTGCTTACTGCAACATGAGTTTTCCTCTCCTTCGCAAGGTTACATGTCAATATGTCAGAGTTGTCCTCTCCTTCGCAAGGTTACATGTTGATGTGTCTGAGTTGTCCTCTCCTTCGCAAGGTTACATGTCAATGCGTCAGTGTTGTCCTCTGCTGAACACCCTAAATCCAAGAGGCTCAAAAATCCGAAAGACTCGGAAATTATTTTACCACTTTTTCCTTAGATCACTGCGACATGGTGGTTGTAATTTCCAGTCTCTAACCAACACCTTCCAACTTATTACCTGCTCATGGGACTTTCCTTTCTTCCATCTTGGTCACGGTACAACTAGCATTAGCAGATACACAACAGCCATATGTAGGTGTCAATTCGATTACTGCTACCGCTACTAGGAGCATGAGCTATATTTTACTTTACTTGTTCTAATAGCTTCCCTCAACAGCTGTCGAATCTCACGAAAGTTCAGCTCAGTTTTCCATCCAAAACCTTGAAAGTTGCTTCTTATAATACACCAATAACTAATTTTAATCGCGAAATAGAATTTTCCCCAACTTGGTAATTCTGGCAGCGCTGTATTGGCCTGGGTTTTATGGCACGATAATTCTGATTTGCTGGTAGCAAATGTGAGAAACTTTGACTATTTTTCTCTCCTATCGGTGGGTCCGCGGGTTTCATATACCAGTGTTACCCTGGGTCAAGTCCACACTTAGCTTGCTATCGCTGGCTTTAGTACTAGCGTAGTACCAGTGTAACACCTGCCTGACACCAGCACTTATGAAACTTGCGCTCCTACTAATAGGAGAGTAAAAGATGTTGACACTCGTCCATAGCTTCCTGTACAGCAAGGTGAGCGTGATGTTAGCCAGGGTAGTAAAAAAATGTTTGTGAGTGCGTAACGAACAGTGGCTCGCCTTCTACTTATTTAGTGTTGATGGATTGATTATGAGGCTGTAATTCAGCGCCCTCTCAGAATTATATAGAGTTGTCTCCACCACATCATTTTCATTCAAGCAGATGCCTATGGTATATTGACTCTTTCATTTTATCAAGGTCACAGTTTCTAGTCTTGATACGCTTAAATCTATGAAATATCACAACAGCCATAATCATGGTGGGTATTACAGAGCTCCCATAACTATGTGACCCATTTTGGATGTGTCTTTCGCCCAACCATATGATGGTGAATAAAACTCATGTAACCAGTTGTCACTCAGACTGACCGCTTCTATTAGTTGGTTCCCTCCTTCGTATGAAGAAATGAGTGAGTTGTACATGCATGTTGCTTTGTAAATTATATAGACCAATTTTCTATTGAGTTTGCATGCATTGTTGCTATGATTCAATGCATTGATACATGAAATATTCAGTCTCACTGACTATAGTGGTTGAAAACTCGATTAGAGTTCGAATTCACATATCGCATGTGAACAGCCAATGATAGTCAACCAATATCGCCAGTTGACTGCTATTCCGCTACTAAAATGTATGCGCTGTCTTGTATAAGAATTGTAATTAAACTGTGGTTGGTAACGAAAGTATTGGATTCCAAACACGATAAATATTATTTAAGAGAAAACTTAAATAATATGCTCATTTTAGTTTTATAGCCGGCTTCTAAATGATGAGCGTAGTGATATTATGGGTCGGAGCTTTTGACATCCGCCATCTTATTATATCACACCAACGTAAAATCAGGTTTGACACCTATGTTTCATATCCTTGTAGATTGTTTTGTCACATGGTATAGGTACTTTATAATATGAATTTTCTTGGTTGCCACTCATGTCGATCAGTCATTGCCAGCCTATCGAGCGTACAGGGTGTGCCCCAAGTTTATGGCACTAGGTCATGGTTGAAATTATACTTGGTGAATGTGAACCGATTTTCTTAAGTTCAACAAGATTTAATGTAAATTTAAACTATGATGTACAGTCGTGATACTCTTCAGACTGACTGCTACATCCATGGAACATGAACCATCCCTCTATTTTACGTAGGATGTACCAGCTCTCAGCTTGAGCGTATTATCAGTAGCAAATAGTAAGTAAAGTAGGACATGTTTGTTAGCTTTTTTTGGCAGCCATGTATGTCAAAGTCCTGCGATGTCCCCAGCAAAAATCCTCGTATTTGAATACTTGCATCTCTGCCCGGTCAATTCAGTACTTGAAAATCCTATCACTTCCCTCAATACCAACACTGCGCTGCTCTCTGACACTTAGAGATGTGGTGTGAGAGAGACAACGTCCGAGTGAAGTATTGACTTGTCGCCTTGTGCATTGGGACTCAGAGATGTACACCCGTATGCTTTAGTGGACAAAATATCATAGTTCTTCGCCCAAGCCAGTGGTGTTTTTAATAATAATGCTGAGAATTTTTAGAGATTCACTTCGAGCTTGTATAGAGCGTAAAGAGCTATCAAAAATATAGTTTTCTAATATGTTCCTGTAGCTTATCAGATATATTTTCTGAGCTGAGCCCAAATATGACAGACTCTTAGCTATAGGGGTTGGGTTTTGATCGACAACTTCTCAATGTTCAGAAACCGATACCTCGAGTCTTTTCAGCCTGAAAAGGGGAATGCGATTAACCAGCTAGCTGGCAAACAACTCCCACGAGATACTCACTGTCCCAACGGTGTCCGATTGCATAAGAAAACTATGCTACAAGATGTAGCTATATATTATACGTTACAGCGATACTAAAGACTCAGTTTTCCTAAATTTTGAGCCCAGACCCCCAACCCCATACAGCTAATGCTTTGCCATATCCACGCAGCGTAAAATCAACTGACTGCCAGAGTTAGTTGGAAAACAATGGCTTTGGCTAGCTAGATTCTGACAGCTAAAGTGCACTCCTTCCCAGGAGGTACTGAATATTTGTAATTTACCCCAAGATTCTGCTGCTAGCGCTCTCATCATTAAGTATGTGAGCTTAAAAACTTTCCATCAGGTTGTAAGGAACCAAAGTTAAACTTCAAATGGTAACTTTCAGGGAGCATAAAAATAGCAACGTCGTCCGTCGCCCATCGTCCGTCGTCAGTCAACACTTGGAACCATTGATAGGTTTTGCGAAGGACAATTTCATATGTTACTGTAATACTATTTGAAACCTAGCAAGCAGAAATGGATTTGAATCACCCTATCCCTCATGCCGCGTGATTGAACTCTACTTCATAGATGTCTATGAGTCTAGAAGACATCTGCTAGAGAGGTCAGAGGTAGTTTTCACAAAGTATTTCCTACTACGGACACTATGATGTCTGTACAAGCTAGAGATGATCAGGTAGGTGTAATTTTCTCCTCGCCTTCGCTTACAGTAAGACCTTCAAAGCTACTACAACCATGTTATCCAAGTCAGTGCTTCATGGTAGATGTTGCAAAGGAAAGCTCTGACATTTCACTAAGATACAGCAGGAAGAGATCCAGGAATTGTATTGACTGACGCTCAAGTTGTCAACTATCAGCTGTCTAAAGGGTAATTTTTGTCTGTGGACTGCATAACCAATTGTCTGGTGATGCCAACTGAGGTTTTTGTGGCTTCGTGATGAGTTCAGTGGTGGTTTCTTCATCTATCCACCACTAGGTGACTGAAGATGGTTGATGTAAATTATTTTACTGATGCAGGGAAGTCCATTGGGTCAACCCGAATCCACTCTTCAAGGGCTGGAAGCCTCGAGTACAAATAATCGTCTTGAGGCCTCGTTAAGGCCTCCTTGAGGCCGTTGTCCTAAACTAATCGGAATCGTCGAGGATTCACAAAGCCTCAAGTTGCCTCAATACTCAGTACTTGATTGGCTGTGTCTGAACTACTCGGTATTTCATTGGAGCTCCTCTCTATTTGTATTTCGGTCATCTCACCACCACTGGTTGCACCGCTTCACCAGCTAGCAGCAGTATTTTGTTTGTTTGGGGTTAAGTTGCATCTGGTGGTTTTTCAGAGCGTTTTTTCATGGCTGTACATAGTTAAACTTTTACTCCCTTTGGCCTCTATCTTGGCCTAAGCCTCATACTTGCCTTGACTGGTTTCCAAAGCCTCGGTCCTTGACGAACTTTTTCGTTCATTATTCATACTTGCCATAGCCTCGGAGGCCAGTACTCGAGCCTCGTCTCGATACCTAGGCCTTGGACCCGGCTCTGCCTTGTATAGGTCTAGTGTGATTTTGAGTCTACCTCCTAAGTTCAGGGGTGATTATGCATCGGCTATCAGACACTCCAATGAAGACTATGTACTTTACTGGTGTTTCGAGTGCTGTGAATTAATTATTGATGTGGTCAAAACTCATAACTGAACTTTGTGGCTGTTCTATGATGCGCTGGCTGTGGCTGTGATCACGAGTACAGTTGCTCACTATATGCCTTTAAGCTGAAACATTTGAGCTATAAAACTATAAGAGAAGCCAATCCACAAATACTGATAGCTAAATAGCCTTCAGCTCCTGTTTATCTAGCCCTACCTGGAGGGCAGTGTTACATAAGGTGAATTTGGAGTGCAAATCGTTCACTGTATTTATGCCGTTTAGAAAATTAATTGAAGTATTCTGCTATATGCACCGTCAGTGACCAGAGGATTTACTCCCTACGTCTCAAACTGCAAAAGCACTAAAGGATGCGGCTAGCATTAAATTTCTCAGCAGTTGTCCTGAGGCCACACACCTACGTGGTTTTTATCACATTCGGCTCCTACTCGATGGAAGCAGTGGACACTATGGAGCTTTTGACCCTTTCGCGTGTGTTCAGCTATGTTTAATGTGGTTGATTGTTCGAACAGCATGGCACACGATTGTTTTGTAAAGTATGGTCATATTCGCGTAGGAATTAAGCCAGCTGGGGAAAACCTAGCTGAGTGCCAAGCTTGAATCAATGTAAACATGTTTACTTGCCAAATAGATATATTGTTTCTTTTCAAAATAATCTATTTAATTAAAGTAACGGCAGCCAGGTGACTGATGTTAGATGCTTTGTTCGAGCTGAAAAGTTTTACTTCTTAAGTAAATATCACACTAGCAGACTGTAGGTGAGTAATGGGCGATGTTTTTTTCCATAGAATACACGGCTCTCAACCAATAAGAGAAAAACATACCAGTTTTTCTCACCCCCAAAATTTGCCTTTAGTTCTGATAATAGAGTTGTATGGTGACATGTTGTTGATGAATTCATTCATATTCTGATAGATACTGAAGCAGAGAATGTGCCCAGTTATACTTTATAGTGAGAGACTTGCTGTATGGCTGCTCCAATGACATCAGAATATTTCACAACAAATGTACAGCAGAAGTCTGATTAACACACCTCAGTGATGTTTTGAAGAGCTTAGTTTCACTGGGGTAGTGTAGATGTAGATTGCAAATAACTCATCATGTTTCCGAAATCAAAATCTCTTCTTGTCACACCCAGCTCTGCTTCTTGTAGATAGCTATCTATCGTTATCAATAATTTGCTTGACCTGAATTATTCTATTGTTCTCATCAGAGCAATCATCATGATTTACCAGAGAAGATGTGCAGCTTTGATGAATGAATAGCTGCTATTAGCGATCGATACTACATACTGCTACTTTTCTTCGGTGATCTTTGGGGTGAGAGTACCGAATGAAACATTGCCACTAGCACCATTTACATCATATTTTAACTACAACGATAAGAAATAGTAACTTTAGAGGTCTATGAGTATTACTAGAGATGAGAATTTTGCCAGATTCTGCCGGTAAGATTACATAAGGAGCTTTGAATGAGGTTTTCAGTAAGAGAATCTGGGCTTTTCTGGATGATGTTGATAAAATCCGAGTGCTAGGTAGTTTTATCCGCGTCACCCGAGTCGGGGCCTGAAATCCGAGTTACTTGGATTAAATCCCAGTAGTTGAGAGCCCTGAGAACATATGGGAAAAACGGATTCATAAATGTGAAATGTTGGAATTCAAGCTTACAAGTTTTACTTCTTAAGAAAATATCACACTAGCAGCCACTAGGTGAGTAATAGGCGACGTGGCAATGTCACATTCAATCTGTTTTTCTCCATAGAATATATGGAAAAAACAGATTCATCATTTGAGGATACTTAAGGATACTCATTGATACGCACTCATTTCATTCTGGATCAAAAACTTCAGACCATCATGATATAAGTTACGTTGAGAAGCCAATACTTGCCTCAAACCCTCCAGTGCTGCCTATGCACTCATCAGCATAGGCAAAACCTGTCAGGATTATGATACCAGAGATTCATAATTAAATTAACAGCAGACCAGAGGCTGCCCCCCTCATGACATGAGCTGTTTACTCTACTCTACACATTGGAAAATGAACTTCCCACAATGCAATGTGGACCGCAGTTTACGCATTGGTATATGATAGTGTACTCATCACAGTCACATCCAGTATTGGAATTTGCCCGAACTGTTTCTCACAAATATTTGCTGAAACCTTAAGAAGCTTATAAGTGCCAGCCACTGCAGTGTATGAGGGCCAGCCACTGCAGTGAACGAGTGCCAAAAGTAGTGAACTAAATCATTTTTTGAAACAGCAGAGTTATCAATATATTCATATTAATGGAAAACTCTGTGTCTTCAGACTCCCTATTGATTGCAAATTATTTAGACCCAGTGAAGGGTTATACTTGCATGTATGAAACATTAGATTTCACGGCAGGTTTAGTTCCGCTTATGCGACTTTCTGTCTGAGAGTCGATTACAGGAATTAACAAGTACAAGCCAGTATGAATAGAGTATGAATAGTCAATGAATAGTCAATGAATAGTCGATGAAAGCGCTCTCTTTCAACCAAATCTCCTTTTTCCTGTCTGCTAACCCGCTACAAAATGCACTGTTTTGCATCGCTATTATTTTAGTTGGACTAAGATTGTAAACAAAAATATTGGATGATTTTCAAAGACAAGAAACAATTTGCTAGAGAAAACCTTCAATTTTGTGCACATTGTTTTTATAGCTAGTATCCAAATGCTGAGCGTAGTGATATTATGTGGAGGAACTACATTTATATCCGCCATCTTATTTCATCAGCAAGTACAGGTAATACAAGTAGCACAAGTAGATCATATTGTCGTATGGTCATGAATAAACGAGGTACGAGCCGGGTCAGTGGAAGAGTTAGGGAGATGCAAGCCAGACCAGTAGCAGAGTCAGCAAGATACGAGCCAGAAGATACATAGCTTGAGGAAGGTATTCTTACAGTACGAGTTTAACTCACATGTTCTCTGGCTATTTGGATCAATAATAAGGTTATATGATGTATGATTGTATGATTGTCAACCATATCTTAGTCTCTAGTTATATAGTCTAGCTCACATTCATTGCTCAAATTTAGTTCAGTTCTGCCTGAATTCTTTTCACTGACCTGACCTTCTCTCTTTGTGATCTCTGTGAAGCGGTCTGAATCCTCCACCATGGCCCACTTGCTGTCAATGCAGTGCTACATTTTGACTGCTAAGTGGATAATTCTGTAGGAAATGGAGCAGCTTCTTGGGAGAATCTTGAGTTGTTTCTAAATAATCAGGTGATTTAGGGCTGTCTAAAGTATTTTGGTCAGTCATCACCTGATATTGTGTTCTTGTCTTTTTGCGTCCGCTCTGCCTGTAAATTATTCTGTGGGTTCATGATACTGGATACCTATCTACTGTGGATTGAAGTAGCCGTTATTAGGAGCTGCTTCAAGCATCTAATGTGGATATCGCTGGTATCTGTGGGTAAGAGTTGTCTTGCTTAAGACACTGAGCTGCGTTTGCATATCTGTGTCAGTTATCTACTCTAGTATACTGTAGACTGGAACTTAATTGGGACGGAATTTTTTTGCGCAGTTCCACTAATGTTCGAAATCACAAGAAACACAATTCCAAAAAATGTCAATAGTTTTATAGTGATTATAGCTATGGTGAATTTTCAAAAATGTTTTCCAGCACAAATGCCAGTGTAAAGTAAATCACACGAGTCTAGAACTTTGCTGTATCCTGATCGTTGTTTGTTGTAATGCGTAGGTCCACGCACTACCTTTTTGCATTGGATGGTCAGTGTCAGACTAGCGTCAATTTTGATATTATTTGAAACATACTTCAAGCAGAATGAATTGGAATGACCCTGTCTCTCATACGGCGTGATTGAACTCTACTCCGTAGGGATCTATCAGTCCAGGAGATATATGCAGGAGAGGTCATGCGCTGGTTGTCCCAAAGCATTTCCAAGTATCAAACCCATGATGCCTGTACAAGCTAGAGATGATCAGGTGAGTGTAACTTTCCCCTCACTTTAGCATAAAGTAAGAACTTGAAAGCTACTACGACCATGTAATCATGTAAAAGATTCTCGTATCATCAACTTTGCTTCCCCATATCTCAGGATGTAGACATCCGTTTTAAAATCTGATTGCAAATTCTGAAAGAACAGAGTTCATTTGTTCACTCACTAAGGATGAGATATTGTAATATTGCAATGAAAAAAATGATCGATAAAAGTATGATGATCAAGATCGTTTTTTTAATGGTGGCAAGACAAAGTAAGGCAGTAAGGGTGGAGAAAAAATTCTTATCACATCGAAGGATAAACATGGAAGACATAAAACAAAGATATGCATATGTTTATAATTTATTGAGAGCCGAAATCAGCTTTGCAGAACACGTTTTGCAGATACTCGACTACAAGTAAACACAAAACTCTACTACAGTGAAACGCTCAGGACGCTTAAGTCTCCGGCATTCCTGAGCGCCGGTCACAGTACCTGAGGCGTTACCGGCGCTGAGGCACGAAAAAATGCCGGTATTTGTCCGGTATTTGTCTGGGATTTGTCTGGTATTGGTCCGGTATTTGTCTGGGATTTTTCTGGTATTTCTCCGGGATTTTGCCGGTACTTCTCCGGAACCCTGAGCCGGGACTTTACCGGACAAGTCTGATAGAACCGAAAATACTGTTTACCCAGTTCAATTGATAAACCAAGTGAAGGTCGGGTGAGAACGTAGTCTAATTTTCTTACATCACTAATCGATCAGTGTTCTCACTGCCGGTTTAGATGCAATAAACCACTGCTGAGCAGCTGGTGATGATAAGCCAAAACAGCCACCTGTTGAATAAGAGTTTATACTTAGCGCACATGTAGGTTTGGTAATACTCCTGTATTTCTTCCTGGCACTTGCTAGTATTTTACCTGCCAGAATCGAGAACTGGAATTATTTCTTCATTCCCTAATGTTCTCTTGTTAGTCTGGTTTTGCTGAGCTGAGCTCAATTATGGTAGGCAGATACAGTAGGGCTCAAGCTATGACTTATCAGCAGTAAGAGAAAACTGTATTTCGTTCTAGTATTTTCTTATGAGCACCAGCATCTCTTTACATTTACCTCAGTGAGTGGATGAGCTTGATCAACTAGGTTTCCATTTCAGTGCAATGCAGGTAGCCCTACATGATGGACATTGGCTGCTACCGATAACAGTGTCACATCCACTTCTCATGATGCCTGGAATACTTGTCTTTATTTTTGCTGATTTCTTTTTCATTTCATTCTGTGAGTAGTGACAGCTTCTGTGGGGCGAAGGGTGGTTGGTAGCAGCTCAAGTCTGACTGTTTATGTTTCCCACATATCAAACCACTTTCTACGTACTACACATAAAAAACCTGTCGGTGGGAGGGGCATTGTCCCCTGATCTCATGACCCAGTGGCATTGCCCCTGGACCCTACCCGGACCCCGGCCTGCCTGGGTAATGCGCTTGCTAAGTCTACCCCCTGGTCACTACTTCGGTCAAAAGGCAAATGAGAAGAAAATCCTCTGAGAAATGAGAGGACGACTGTCAAAAACTATCAAATAATCGTATCAAATGAAAAGTTATGTAATGTTGCCATACAGATTAAGTCAGGAATTTTTGAATAACCTCCTGGGGTTTCTATTGACTTGATATTTGGGAAAAATAAGACACGATGTTCATGCATTCATTTTAGGAATGAATCACTGCAGAACATATAGGACTGTACGGTAAATATGGTATTGATTGCAGCCTAAAGTATAACTGTTTTAGGTGAGAGTAAAGGATGCCGATTGTAGCAATAACGGATTGGGATGAGTGACATATCGGCTTACTAAGCTCCATATAACTAAAACGAGTGTTTGATGATGTTGCTGAGTCACTCATTATGAAAGCTACATGTAAAACCTCATTAGAGTTCAAAACCATGCTTACAGTGGTGTAATTAGGGTTATGTTCTCTTTTTTCAGACCAGAAATTTCTTCTGCCGCACTTTTTGGCCAGAGTAGTGAAGTCAAAAACTCAGCTCAAATTCTAATCCATAAAATATTATAACCGGTAAAATGATGAGAGCTTATGTGAGAAATAAACACAAATCAAAGACACTCAGAGACAGAGAACCGATATTCATGAGGACGTAACAAACAAGCCACGCTGCACCAGTTCTGTAAGCAGCTGAAGTGAGCGGTGAACAAATGGGTGAAAGTGCTCATATAGCATGGTTTTGTGTTTAAACAATTTTTACGTGGAGTTTATGCAACAACCTAGCTTGTTTTCACTTGGAATTATGTCAATGAATGGCAACATTTCGTATCATTTATCATTTATCATTTATTAAGTGTTTGGATCAGACTGATGAATCATGTGCTCCGTTTAGTAGGAGCAACACATCGCCAGCACATTATACTTCCAATTTTTTCAGACTATTCTTTGTTTCAGGACGATGGTCGCCAGCAGCAGCTAGCTGACGCACTTCAATTACTTAACAGGGGTCTTGACATGCTGAGATATCCAAAGCCGATAAAATCGATTGGCATCTCCTCTTTCCATCACTATAAGCTGGATGATACAGTTGGGACATCATTCACCATCTTTTTCTGGCTCCCTGCCTCCTGCCCGAGTAGTCTGCACATCCTGATTCCATCATCCTTCCTTGATATAACACTCAGGCGGGCTATGAAGATTACCCGTGAGTTTTTTTGTGGCCAGTTAGAACATTTTATTGCAGTGCTCACATTATTTATCTCTGCGTCATTAGACATCTTACGCTACCAAGGAATACAGAAACTGGTGATATCATTCAGAAAGGAGGCAAGCTTCACAGTGAGTTCTACTATCAGTTCTAGCTCATTTGACCCTTTACTAAAATATGACCCAACAGGTGCTTTCATTTCAAGAAAAACTCATAAATTTACATAGAAATAGCATAAGTTAATGAATAAATAGATTTTGGTCATTCTCCTGTCAATTTTTGAGCTCACTCCCGTTCACTACTGCGCTCGCTTCCGCTTACTCCTGCACCTATCCACCGTCACTCCCTCGCCTATCTGCACCTATCCGCGCCTATCAGTACCTATCTGCGCTCACTCCTGCTCACTTCCGCTCACGTTGATGCACGAATATCTACGGGAGAATGACAAAAGCCAATAAATGATATTATCTACATATAATACTATTTTAAATCAGGTTAATAAATATCATGTTAGTAAGTAAAAAATGAGGAACAAGCAAGGAAAGCATAGAGAGACTCAAATCATCATTAAACTTTTGCATATTATGTTACTCCTTAGTTTTAATCGAATAAAATAGAACAAGTGACGCCTTCAACTGGACAGATTCAGTATGAATGTGTCTACCAGGTTAATCAGTATAATTACCGTGTTTACAATAATATTTCCCATGCTATTGAGTTGATATTTCGTAGCCAACATTGTTGATGATATTTTTCAGGTTGAAGTCGAGATATGCGGCTACTGCAGTAAGTCTGTCTGCTCTTTCTACGAAGTTCTCGGCCAACGGAACCTTGCCAATCCCTACTGTGGCATGTTCTGCTACATGTGCACTGAGTGTGGAGCGTTTTACCATCTTCCGTGCAAAAACTACGCCTGCTGTTCATCCCAAGTCTTAAAAAATCTAAATAGCCTCTGAATTCCTTCATTCTTCATCACTATGAGCATTTGTTGTTGCCTAGTAACCAACCTGGAGAGACCTCTGAATTTGTTGCTTCACCTTCCACCTCTGGAACGTTTCTTGTTGCCTAGTAACCAACCTGGAGAGTCCTAGAATCTATGACGGCATATATGACAAGTGTTAGGACCATCAATACTGGAGTGTCAGTTCTCCTGAACCTTGAGAAACCATAGCTCTGAACCGCTACCGGCTACAACTAAAATCTTACCATACTTCAGCTCAGCCCCGCAATACGTAACCGATGGTTGTCAGGAAAACATTAGGAAACCAATAATAGTGATTTTAGCTTCAAAATCTGACTAAGAAAATAAGGGAGCAGCCCCCCTCCCCCCGTAAATACGGGACAATTTTCATGTGTGCCTGCTAGCTTATATAAGCCCTTCATGTATGATTGACAAGGAAACAACAAATGCTCAAAGTAGTAGATTGGGTCCAACAGTGACTTAACACCCGCGATTTCAGTATACGGACTAGTGCAACATATACTATATACTTATCCTCATCGGTAGTCTATAAGGCGAATTCGGAGTGCAAATGTGTTCACAGTATTTATGCTCGCTCATTTACCCAGCATTTACTCCCTCAAAGCTCAGAAAGGAACAAAGGATGTGGTAAAGCAGTAGCATTCAATTTCCCAGAGGTGGTCAACCAAGCCAACGTTTTCACAGTGCGTGCAGTTAGCCAAGCCTCCTGAGTTGAAGGTTTAGCCATTTAAACGCGTTTGCACGGATAAAAATACTCCTATTGCCTTTTCGTATTGTTTGTTTATTTTTTAACTGATCAATCTACATTAAGTTGTTATGTTGTTTTACCGGATTTTAATCCCTGCTAATAATATCAAACGAATTTCATTTCATATTATATTACATGGTATATACATAACTATATTTTATATTAGTGTTGTATGAGTGTGAATTTTTTTGCACACTTCTGCATCACTCTGATCTAAGCGCTGGTTGTAAGGTTGCCCCAATGAACAGGTTGTTACACTCTCACCTTTCGTTTCTTTCTATAACATTTTTCCGTCCTTCACTCTTCCCTACATTTATTTTCCCTCGTTTCTTTCCTAATTAATTATTTTATTTATTCTTCGTTCATTCTTATAGCGGCCTCGTCTGTTCTTTTTGCCGAAGTCGTTTACTAATTTTTTTGTCCAATCATTTCTTTGCACTCCTTTTTCATTTGCATAAATAGCGTAGTTTTCCTCACACTCGGCCAGTTGGGTTTGAGTGTGAGCATTCCTCCACTTTATTATAATAAACCTCTGCACTTCCACTCATAAATCATATCTGATCAATCTAGATCACCAGCAAATCTGATCAATCTAGATCCAGAGCCAGTCTGATCAATATAGATCAAAGATCACATAGCTCAAAAATAGATCAAAGATCAAATACAGTAGCTCCTTATAGCTCAGTCTAAATCCTTTACTTGACCCGTCTGCACAGTGACTGGAATCAGCAGTGAATCAAGTCCATAGACCTCCACATCCTCTAGTCCGGCCTGCCTGTGGACTCCTCTGCTCTCACCGAGTTTTCATCCTCTCGGGGTTCCCTTCTATCCATCTATCGCCTGGGCTATCGTGTCAAGGCCATTCGCCGCACTGTACTAGACTCTGTTCCAGTTGTGTAGCAACTGTCAGGTTGCGAGGCATCGTCCCCCATCCCCCTACACAGGTCATATTCTTCTTAACCTATGATGAACTTTTCAAGGTCACATGAGACATCCAGGGGTATGTGGAGAATGAATTATTGCTTTGCAAGAATATTCGTCATATTTCACTGTTCTATCGGTAGGCACCCAGGTTTCAAAACCACTGGCGTTACGATGGAGCTAAAGGCGGGCCAAAGCGTACTAAGTGCCGACTAAAGCAGGTCTGGAAGGCAGCATTAAATCACCTTCTCGATTCTAACTCGTTTTCTGTCACAATCCCACTGGTGTATAACTCGCCTGAGCTTCTGACCTTGCATAGCGATACCATTAACTTCCAGGGCATACATGCACATAGAGCTAGAGACGCAACGCTCATGCTAGATAGAGTGACCATGATAAAATCTCATTGGTGATCAGGAAACAATAGCTTTTGTTCTGCAAAATTATTTATATGAATACGCATTGATCATCAGGAAGTTCGAGGCATATGGATATAAAAACAAAGCCCTATACCGCTTTGTAAGAATATATGAATAATTTTGCAGAATTTCTCATACAAATACACTCCAAAGAAATTGGAAACATTGAAACATAGTATGCATGATCGAAATAGTGTATTAGATACAGGCACTATATGTAAGTTATCTTGGGAAGCAGTGCATTTCTTGGGTGTCGCTGAAAGTAGAGTGCGCATCACACACTACATAGAATCAATGCAGAACGATAGAAGAGCAATATCCTTGAATACAAGCAACACATAATTCTTGGAGTTGTCCTTTCTTGTTTTACGTCATTCCTGTATGTAATGCAACTACAGCAGTAGCACATGCGAGCAAATTCAGTATCCTACATAACATAATTGCAAAAACAGTATTGTTAAACACCCTACTCATCGCTGCGTGACCATCTGGTTCATGCATTTTATTACTGCTGACACAGGTCTGTGTGGCGGGAGTTGTCCTACCAACCTGGGAAGTTTGCCATTTTTTCAGAACATTCTGGAAGATTTATAAACTGCTTTCAATACTGAGAGTAGTATCCTACCCTCTTGCCTGGTTGGCGTATCAATATTGATTACTTTCTTCTTTGCCTGCATGACCTGTTCTGACTAAGCCAACAAAAAGGAGGCTTTTCTGGATGGTCTGAAATACCCAGCAAAATCAATAACACCCCAGGGGGGTCATGTATATTATCCATAACAACAGGGAAAACATTCACTTGAACTTTTATGTCTCTGTCAATAATTAACCTAAAACCTTGGGTCAAAGTTCATTCAAGGGGGAAGCTGTAGCTCTACCTAATACGCGTAATGATAGAAACATGGAATAGCCAACTTTGGGTTGATTATGGTAATGCTGATCATGGCAACGTTTCACCTTTGATATTTGTCTGGAAGACACCGTTCATACACCTACGTCTATCTGACCCATATTTGTCACTATCCCATTGAAGCGCATGACTCACCTAAGTTGCTGATCTCGCATAGCTATACCATAGTAGGTGACAGGCTGTAGGCTCAGAAACACTGGAGATTCAGTTTTTCTTAACTTTGAGAAGCCATAGCTCAGAACCATTAGCGGTTGTTGTCATTCTCCTGTCGGTTTTTGCGCACACTTCCGCACATGGGCGCCATTCAAGTTCACACAGACACACTCCTGCACACTCCCGCACACTCCTGCATGTGCTGCATGCACACATCTCGACGGAGGAATGACTAAAGCTCCATTACCCTCTAAAGCTAAAATATGGCCATAAATGACATTTAAGCTCATCTCAGCAAGATCTAACCATTAAGCTACAAAATAAGACCAGGAAACCAATAATATCAATTTCAGTTCCATAATCTGACTGCAAAAATAAGAGGCTTCATTAAATACGGGAGACTTGTTATGTTTGGTTGTCACAACAGGTTTCGAACCAGCAGTTATCAACGGCCATTCTCGCTCCCAAACTTGACTGCAAAAATACCCCCTCTACACTAACTATGGTGGATTTGTCATGCATGTTCTAGGGTATGTTTATCATTTACATCATTTAAATTCTACTCATACTTTCCAAGTGTCCCAGATCTTTCGGCACAGTAGCAGCATCTCGATCCTCCCTCTCTCCATCCTTCAAAACCATTCAGTTCCTGAACTGTCCCGGATTTTACAGCTTTTACAGCAAGTGCGATTCTACTTTACAGGGTTACATATCAAGAAGTCAGAGTTGTCCTCTCCTGCATACTATTAACCCCATTGAGTCGACCATCATGCACCAATCATTTCTTCGGTTCTTTTGACAAATTTTCCACTGGAATAAAAGCAAGTTACTCATGGTTGATTATTTACATTGTGATTGAATACACATCTTACAAAACAACTTAGCGGAAGCTGTTAACTGTAGGTGTAACCTACTCGCTGAGTCAGCCTCCATCAACTCATGCCTTCAAAAATCATCAGCAATCAGCCCAGAACAGAGTCAACTCTTTATCACAGCCACACCATAGATATAATTTAGGAGTAGTCTAGCAACCATGACAGCCAATTTAGTAGTGACTCCTAAAGACTTGCAGCGATAAAGGGGCTCATACTGCCTTCCCAGAGGCACTAATCATCATGCGCATGAGTCATGAGTCATAAGTCATTATATCCCAGTCCGAGTCCATCTAAAATGAGGCATCCAGATGTAGCCTACAGTTCATACCAATGATTGTCTCGAGCCGACACTGAATAATTTGTAGCATGTAGCAGAGCATTGAGTGTAAAAGTGTGATGCCACCGAGATTCAAACCGCGGGTCTCCCGCGTGCAGGACGGACATACTAACCACTACACCACAGCAGCTTACACTACACAACATCTAACCCAGTTATCAGGAACTCAACACGGCACCTCCTACTGGCCTCACTGCCTGCCTCTCACTGACCCTCAGATCCCATCTGCAGGTCTCCTGCCAGTCCCACTTCCCCCTCACCAACTCGCATGAACAACAGCCGAACTAGCTTGTAATAGTGTGCTGCCACCGGGATTCGCACAGCCAGTCTCCTGCTTGCAAGACAGGCATGCTAACCTCTACACCACAGCGGCTTACACTACGCACTGCCGTGGTACAGTAGTAAGTGCCAGTAGGAGGCACCATGTTGAGTTCCTGAGAACTGGGTGAGATTTCGTGTAGCTTGCAATTCTTTGAAGAACCTCTTTGTAAACATGCTGGTTCACAGTCTGACCCTGCTGAATGAATTCGTGGTAGATATTCCCTTCCGAATCAAACAGATTCACTAGCATCGCTTTGAGATTGCGACATACTCGTTTTTTCAGTCGAGGAGAGGGAGCTGCTGAGATGATTGGAGTTTTGTCTCAGGGTCATATTCATGAACCTAAGTTTCATCCCCAGTCACTACCTTAAACTCTGAAACGAGCATATATTTAATTTCAAACATATCTTTTTTTGGTTTTTGTCATTCTCCTGTCGATTTTCGCGCTTACTCCCACTTACTCCCGCTCATGCAGATGCACAAATATCAACGGGAGAATGACAAAAGCTCTTTTTTCTCCAATTTTTCTGTTACCCATTGCCATCAGTTGTCATTAGTAAACAATCTTTATATGAATACTATATGAATACCGATCGTTTCTTAACATCCAATATGGTAACGCTCTCTTCATATTGAGCAAATGAATGAATTGTGCTCTTTCAGAATCTGAAATCAGATTGTAAAACGGGCATCTGCGTCTTGAAATATGGGGAAGCAAAGATGATGATAGGAGAATATATTATTTTCTCCCCATACACATCAAATCACCATAGGAACCCCAAATGTTATGCTTTTTGCAACAGATTAAGAGATTAAGAGATTGTCATACATCATTCTCACATCGTTTGATGGTTCGGATTCGATCCCGGTCCGGTACAAATCAAAGCCTTTAAAAAAAGAAACGCTCTGCTCACCCAACAGGTGTAACAGTGCGACGTTCGGTATCTTTCATATCATCACTGTTGACGTATCTTTGAATGGTTGGTGCCAAAAAAAATTGATAGAATGCTGAAAAAGTTAATTAGGCTACTAATTTTCATTTTCACTCATTTCTAATTTTCATATGATCTTTTGCTTCAGGACGATGATCCTCCGCAGTGGCCTAACAACGGCTTTGAGATGCAGACAAATACAAGGCCGGATACATCGATTTGCATCTCTTCTTACCCTCGATTTATGCTGGCTGATACGGCTGACACATTCCTCACTCCCCTTTTCTGGCACCTTGCTTCCTGCCAGAGTCATGTACGCATCATGATTCTATTACCCTACTGTGATATAACAGACAGGATGGCTATGAAGATTGCCTGTGAGTTTCTGCAGCCAGTTAGAAACTAGTTTAAGCTTGTACCTCAGTGCTCGCATGGTTTCTCTCTGTGTCATTAGATATCTTCTGCTACCAAGGCATACAGAAACTGAGGATATCATTCATAGACCAGACAGGCTTCACGGTGAGTTTATAGCTATCAGTTTCAGCTCATTTGACCCTTTGCTAAAATGCTTTCGTTCCAAGAGAAACTCATAAATTGAAATATGAATAGGATAAATAATAAAATAAATAGTACATACAACATGAATTGATATAAATTCAAAAGGAGTAAAAAAGGGGAACAACAAAGTAAAGCCAGTAAAGGCTTGAATCATCTTTGAACTGTGGAATATTCTATCACTCCTTAACTTGAATAAAATTAATTAAACGCTACATTAAATACAGTATGAATTTATCTACTATAATACCAATAATAATAATAGTAATAATGAAGACATTAAATTGAAAATTTTGGAGTTATTTACTAAACGGCTCCCCATATTGAGTTGGTATTTCGCAGCCAACATTGTTGATGATATTTTCCAGGTTGAAGTTGAGATATGCGGCTGCTGCAATAAGCCTGTTTGCTCTTTCTACAAAGCTCGCGGCCAACGAAACCTCGCCAATCCTTACTGTGGCATGTTCTGTTATGTTTGCACCCAGTGTGGTGCTTTCTACCATCTTCCGTGCAAAAACTACGCCTGCTGTTCATCCATACCTGTCCTACAAAACCTAAACTGCCTCTGAATTATGGGCTTCATTCTTCATCGCTATGAGCATTTGTTGTTGCCTAGTAACCAATCTGGAGAGTCCTAGCATGATTTACACGATACATGACAAGTTTTAGGAACAGAAATACTGGATTTTCAGTTTTTTCTTAACTTTGAGAAGCTGCAACTCAGGACCCTCTACCCTACTACAGTTAGTTACCTATTTGAGCTCAGCTCAGCGATATCTAATCAATAAGCCACAGAAAACCAAAAATAACAATTTTAGTTTCATAATCTGACTGTAAAGCAGACGAGGATCCACTGGAGATGCTGGTAACTTGTCATGGATGGTTGCAGAATTATTCAGGCCCACCATGATTGACAGGGCAACAACAACAAATGCTCCAAGCAGTAAAGCGGGCCCGACACAACTGTCACTATTTACTTGCAATTTCAGTGCACGAATTAGTGCAATGCATAATATCGAACTCATGTAAATTAAACCAAGTATTTTAGGGGACGAAATATGATAGTGTTTTGGTCAAATCAGCAGTAATTTTTATACTAACTGCCTAGAATTTTCGCAATTTCTTACAAGTTTCTATATAACTTAAAGAGCAATAAAAAATATAGCGACAACTTTAATATAATGTTTTTTCTTCGAGTCACTATTATAGGTATCATTGTGAGGTCACTAAAATATTTTGGGTTACATTACTGATTTTTAGTCTGTTTGTAGTCATATCCAATAACTTTTTAGTATTTTAAGTAATGCTTAGTTGCTTTGTTGTTACCAATAAATCTATTTTAAAAGAATCAAGTTTTTGTACTGCATTTGTATTCCATGCTAACATAATCAAATGTAATTAATTTAAATTAATTAATGCATTAATTAATTTATCATTGTAGTGTCGCAGCATAGCACCTTCGTGTCACGGTAAACTTTTTTGCACAGCCTGCTATCATTCTGATCCAAGTGCTTGCCATGATCTCGTCCCAATAAATGATTTGTATTCTTTCAAATTCGTGATAAATGTTTCAACATTACAACATACATCCAGCTGTATGTGCAAATTTCGGCATTTTTTACTCTTCTATTGTTAGGCGCACTGGTTTCGTACACACGGGTGTTAAGCTTAGACTAAAGCAGGCTTAAGTGCGGCGAAACTATAATAAGTGCGGACTAAAGCGGGCGTAGCACCGGCGCAACACCAGCATAATGTCAGCACATGATTGCGGCGCGTCTCCTGATAGAAGAGTAAAAATGCCCTAAATTCAATCATAGCCTTGTTACACTATTTGGTATTCTGTACTCTTATACCAGCAACTACGCTGGTACTAAAGCCGGCAAAAACATAAATGGTCATAAAGAGAGCTATTGTATTGATGGCAATGAAACCATTAAAAACCTAGGCTTACTCTGACGTGTCAATGAAGCAGCTATGGGCAACCACTAAGTAGGAACAGTAGTAGAGGAGAGTAAAATAGAGTCACACGGAGTTCATAAACCCTCCGGAACATTTTGAAAGAGTAGAGGATATTTAATCCGAGGGAGGGCAACTCCTTGATCACATCTCTTTCATGATACATTTCTGTCACTCAAGAATTGGTCATCACAGCTTTGCACCTGAAGTGTTTATGGTGAGGTCATTTCAATGGCGATAGGAAGCGCTGCCAGAAGTTGATGACTGATATGGAGATTAAGAGGTGTGACTGTGCTTTATAGCACAGCTCATGAGATGAATAACTGCATTTTGGCCAGAAAGGTCCTAGATGCAGTGATCAAACAATTTAAAGAAAATATGAGAAATGAGAGTAACTGTGGCAACATGGACAAATAATGTCATTAAATTTCTGAAGAGAAAGGAAAATGAAGGTCTTGGACAAACTGGGTCGAACCGGCCTACCAGACAAACCTCCCCAAGTAGGCATGGATTCCATACCGGCACTCGATGCCAGCATTCCATATTGGCGCTTAATATTAGAGGACCCTAGAAAACTTACGCATCCAATTATCAACTGTATCTTATCATACCAGATGCAGCATCAATAGATCAATTTTCTTTTAAATAATCTCACTAATTGAACTAAGAAAATTATTTGACACAAATAAAGGCTGAATATGATTTCACAGCAATTCTTGCTTCAGAACAAGTATATTTGGTGCTGACATCATACGGTTTCATTGTGCGTGTGGTGAAGTGTAAGCTACCCTGGTGTAGTGGTTAGCACGCCTGTCTGGCAAACAGGCGCCCAGGGTTTGAATCCCAGTGGCAGCACACTTTTACAGTGTGTCACTTGGTATTTTTATTTTTAAAGAAGTTTCACAGTGTCTTCACGAAGCTGCGGCACCTCATTTTTCTGTGCAGAAAACTTTGTCAACATAAAGCTGTCTTCTCAGAGCATCAAAAGCAACAAAACCTAAGAAATCTTCTTTTTCGGCTATGTGAGGGTGTATTCTCACGGGTCTTATAGCTCCTTACTTAACTGCGAGACAGATGCAAGCTCAATCACATTTTAGAACCACTATCGGTTGAACACAAATCCAGCAATATTTTAGCTGCACACACGCGCGAACATGTGTAACGAAACTCACAGTTACAATTTACAACTATGGTCTAGTGGTCATCAGCTCTACCCCGTACTCTGTAACATTCAGATTCAAGCCGCAGCAGAGGCAAAGTTTCCTTCACAGGGATTTAGTGCCAGCTAACCTTGCCGAATTTAGCAACTCAATGCTTTTCAGTGCTTTCGATGCTCAATGCTCCTCCCTGAAAACAGTTCTACTGTACTCTTCACCATCAAATAAGCTGCCACTTCTTTGGATAACTGTTGAACATTTCCTTGCCACTTTGTTGTTTCACACAAGGTATTTATAGATTCCCTTCAACCTTCGGCATTTTTTACTTTTATGTCGGTATTTTCTGTCCGCATTTTATCTGCATTTAAGTGCAGATAAAATGCGGATATTGTAATTCATGATGCATACCGATATAAAAGTAAAAAATGCCCTTCCTTCTCTCTCTTTGTAACCAGATAATTCAATTCAGGTTCATCCTCGGAGCATAGTAGTTAGTAGTGTATAGCATTACACGAGTCATATATTTTTCCGCCTTCCTCATTGCTTATCCACTCCCTGAATATTGGTTGCTACCGTATGGTGCCACATCAGTATCATGGATCTGTTTCCCTTTATTAATTTGGGGGGCGCGCCCAGGCCGAGGGAGGGGAGGGATTGGTGGGTTGAAGGAGGGGCGCGCGAGTTGGAGGGGTGGGGGAGGAGAGACACAGAGG
>ERZ1740065.294-NODE-294-length-25609-cov-8.293848_pt1 | contig 25609 bp, 26 predicted proteins | sample MGYA00581738_ERZ1740065 | MGnify/ENA primary metagenome ERZ1740065 (study PRJEB43018, sample SAMN04849749) | marine metagenome | isolation source: floating plastic debris | place: Pacific Ocean | collected 2008-09-01 | study: EMG produced TPA metagenomics assembly...
GTAAATGGAAGACGCGTTATCGGTGTTGAAAACTACAATGATCCGAATTTGGCCGAGCTTTTAGATGTCTTTCTTGCGTCAGAGGCTCACGAGCAGCATTCTGAACTGAGCAGTGCAATTGGACGTTTTTCAAAACGCGCACGTGAGACTGATCAACTTAGCGTGGAAACTCAAAGCCTGTCCGAAAAGTATGCAGACGTCACCGGCCATGTATCGGTGACAATGCTAGACATAGCGAGAAGACCGGGACGTGATCAAACCTTCACGAAAAAAGGAGATATGATCCTTCATGAGTTTTCGCCCTTCGCAGAGGCTATTGTTTGGTTCGACAGCGAGTCACTTGAAGCATCAAATGGGGATCAAGAGCTTGTATCCGAGCTAGAGTCTCAGTTTCGGAGAGTTCCTTTTGAAACCGCAAGCGAACAGATGGAGTTTAAGATCGTCGAAGATGGATGCGTCAGAGGTATGTCACTTGCGACCGTGGTTGTAGACGACAGCTTGGTCGCGTTTCTTGTTGATGCAGGCAGAACGTTCGATGTCATTGAGCATTTCAAGCAGTTAACTTTTGGATTAAACGCCTTAGGAACAGATCTGCGAAACTAAGATCTGTTCAGACGTGTCCGCCAAGCTGCGTCAGTCGAATGGTAATCGTTTTTCCGATGCCGCCGGGGACACCAGTGATGAGAATGTTCCAGTCCTTAAGAAACGTATCGCTAGTCATTTGGCAACTTTGATATCGGAAGCCAGAGACGTCTCTACCCAGTCAGCCGCCATTCGAGAATCTTCCAGCATTTGAAAGGTTTGAACAGCGCTTTCCAGAGCCGGTCGCTGTGCCAGTTTGGGTTCCATGAGCGTCGTGGCAACACCGAAACATATCTTCTCCAAACCCGCTCCGGCTGCCCCAAGGACACCGATCGTCAAAAGTGCGGTCTGACTGACGTCAGGCTGCATCATTTCCGAAAGGGCCAGTGCGACCGCAAGGTAAGGCGACAGTGACAGGAGAGCGGCGAGAATGGCAAAGACAACCGCGAGAGAGAGCTTCAACTCATGTCCCCGCATTAGTCGCAGAACGCGCAGCGCCACGGCTGGGATGGACACAGGAGGGTTGGGTGCCCCGACTGCCCCCGCAGTATCCACCGCGTTCAGGTCCGTTTCACTTTGAACAACCATGTGAGACCCGTCATCTGAGTGGTGCGGGATGATCTAGCGGGGAGCTGGAAAAGACTTTGTTGCTAGAAACCTAGCCGAGATGCGCGCGGACCAAAAACGCGCATACCTTTGCGTAACGGGTTTTTTCATTTGCGCAGCGGGCAGTGTGGTTTTGTTAATTCAAACGTCGCCCTGGTGGACATCCAAACCGCCGGCGAAACGCAGTGGCGAAATTGGCCGGGTTGGAATAGCCCACGCGATAGGCCACTTGAGAAACCCGTAGCCCGCCTTCCCGCAGCAACAGATGGGCCGCGTCCAACCGAAGATTGCGCACATGTTCCATCACTGTGATCCCAAACCGTGCCTTGAACGCACGGCGCAGCGAGGTCTCGCTTACGCCCACCTCGCGCGCAAGCCAGGCCACGGAAAAATCAGAGCCGAGCGCTTTGGCATCAATCAGCGTTTTGGCGTCTTCAGCCCGGCGTTTTTGCAATGCGGATGCCGAGGCAGTGCGGGCGGTCTCGTGGCTCAAATAGCGGGCCAGAGCAACGATGCCAGAGAGTGCAAGGCTTTCCTCAAAAAGCTTGCCCATCATGCCGTGGTACGGGTTGGTGTACATGCAACGCAGAACGCGGCCCAATTCGTAACAACCGGGCAGTTCCCGCGCAAAATAGGGACGCTCAGGGTCCATTCGCGTCAAAACCTCAAGCGCTGCATCTTCTTCGTGATCGCTGAGACCTTGGAGGAATTCCAAAGACAGTTGTAACGACGCGAGGTTGCACTTCTGTCCAATTCTGGGGCTGGTTGACAATTCCACAGCTTCTTTCGTGCACATCAACGACGGCATGCCGGGCCGGCCCACAGAGATGGTCTTGCCATCCACAACGCTGTCCCAACCGCCTGCGAAGGTCATGGACAGCAAGATGTTCGGCTCGTAGACGCCAACGACGCTGTCATCCGAGACGGAAACGAAATCGCAGTCACAATAGAATATGCCGGGACGTAACGACCTGTAGGTCCATCGTCCTTGTGCCATACCGTCAGTTTGTGGAGCGGTTTGGCCCGGAGTATTTTGTGCATCCCGCACGCAATCTGGCATTTCAAGTATATTGGAAAGGCTGATTAAATCGCCGCCTTCACGGCCCAACGATACATCGCGAAATTTGATGCTTTCGGAGACTGTGCCGTGCTTTTTCATCGCAATTCGCCTTGAGTTTTGCGACATCGTCTCGACTTCCGCTCACCAACGAAAGCTGTCAGTCCGGAAGACATCCGCTTTTGCTTTGCACCTCGCTCAAGAATTGCTTGGTATCGCCAATCGACTTTCTAACGCGACCCTAGCAAAGTTATCACCTTTGTGCCAGTTGCATCAAGTAGGCGAGCTAAAATGCAATTACTTCTTTCAATCAACCTTAGAACGCTTTTGCACTGCTGCATCATAGTATGACTTGTGCTCGCTGAAGATTAAGCTGGCCCATTCCTGCCATTCACCGACCGGTCAAGATTCCGCCGCTGCAGCCCGCTTTGCGGTCATTCGCTGCAAGCGCGAACTCCGGGCTTTGTCGAACTCACACTTCGCGGACAAAGTGCCATTTCGATGCGGCTGCGCATAAGTCTGCATTGGGAGTTTGCGGATAGGGAACAGACTGAACCGAATTAGTCACTCAAGCATGTGTTCTCTGCTTTTGGGGGTCATAGATGGGCGAAGCAACGACCTTGGCAGTGGTGTCGACACCTTCGCCCGAGAGGACCAATTCTGCCCCAATCTCAATTTCAGGCTTCACGTGAGCAAGCGCCAAGGATTTACCAAGCCTGCGGGAGAAACAGGGCGAATTGACCGCACCGACCTCTTGGCCATCCATTCTCAGGGTTTCTCCGCCCGCGACCATGTCTGAAAGCGCGACGTCGAGGCAGACATTGGCAACTGTTTCCTGCCCCTTCGCTGCCATCACTGCGACTTTTCCACGAAAATCACCCTTTGACTTGCTGACAGTGAAGCCAAGCCCAACGTCCCACGGTGTGTTGTCTTCGGTCATATCGTAGCCATAAAAGAGTAGTCCGGCTTCGATGCGCAGTTTGTCCAATGCGGTGAACGAACAGGGCACCACGCCAGCCTCGACCAGCTTGTCCCAGATGTCACAAATCACGGAAGCGTCCGCGAAAATTTCATAGCCGCGCTCACCCGAATATCCAGTGCGCGAAATGCGGCAAGGGTGCCCAAATAGATTGCCAGCGGCATGTTCAAAATATGCGAGATCAGCGAGGTCAATGTCGCAATGCGCATTGAGTATGTCTAAAGAATTGGGGCCCTGAACCGACAGGTCGTGAAGGTCATCTGTAAATTCTATCTGAACGTCTCGTCCTTGAGCTGAGGCTTCCAGAAGTGCCATGGTGTCGCCCGATCCATGCACGATCATCCACTCATCATTTCCGTTGTTAGAGACGATTGCGTCATCAGCAATGCCACCGTTTTCAGTTAAGACACAAAGGTAGGCAGCTTTGCCCTGATTGATCTTTGTAATGTCGCGCGTTGTAAGGTGATCAAGGGTCGAAGCCGCATCCGGGCCGCGCACAAACACCTTCTTCAGCGGTGACATATCGAACATGCCTGCTGCTTCGCGCACGGCATCATGTTCATCGTTAGGATTGGTGTCATAGGTCCAGGCTGTGCCCATGCCGTTCCAATCCTCAAGGCCAGACCCAAGGGCCGTGTGTCGGGACGCCAAGGCTGATGTGCGGCTGAGTTCTTCGGTCATATAGGCTCTCCATTGGTTTTCGCCCAAGTGGTACAGGGTCATCAGTACCACTCGTCTTTCATTGAGGTTTTGCGTTCAGCGACAAACTCGATCAAAGCACCGCTGATGTCATCGTCCATCGCTGGTTTCTGGTAAGAGGCGAGCATATCTTTCCATCGAACCAGTGCGCTTTGGTCTGTCCGCAGGCTGCCGTTTTCACTCCAGGTTTCGAACGGCCCCGCTTCAGGAATGTCGGGCTGGAAATTGGCGGTCGCAAAGTGGCGCAGCGTGTGTGCCGTCGACAGGAAGTTCTCGCCCGGCCCTGTCTCTAAGTAGGCATCCCGACCAAGAGCTTCCTCAGTTGGTTCAAAGCCTTGCAGCATGGTCATCATCGCGCCGCAATGGTCGAGATCCATGATGAACTTCTCGTAGGACATGACCAGCCCACCTTCAAGCCATCCTGCGGCGTGCCAGACCTGATGCGCGCCCGAAAGAAGCGTGGCCCACATGGCCCCAACGCCATCCTGCATGGCCTGCCCGTCAGCTGCGTTTGATGCTGTGACATGGCCACCACCCGACCGCACCGGAACACCAAGGCGGTGCCCGAGTTGAGACAGCGCCATGGTGGCCAGGTTCGCTTCCGGCGATCCAAAGGTCAGCGCGCCAGATTTCAGGTTCATCGTTGAATGGAAGCTGCCAAAGACAACGGGGCACCCTTCGCGCACCAATTGCGTCAGGGCAATGCCGACCATCCCTTCGGCAAGGGTTTGGGCCGCGACAGCAGCAGGCGCAAGCGGCCCCATGGCCCCTGCGAAGATCGCCGGAGAGACGCAGACACATTGTCCCGCCTCGGCATAAACCCGCAACGCCGCAGACATGGCGTCATCATAGATCAACGGCGAGTTGACGTTAATGTTGCCTTGAATGACGGCGTTTTCGTCTACGAAACCCGACCCAAACACCAACCGCGCCATGGCGATGCTGTCCCGCGCACGATCGGGCGCGGTCACACCGCCCATGAAAGGTTTGTCCGACAACGTCAGATGCGCCATGACCATATCCAGATGGCGTTTGTTCACTGGCACATCGGTGGGTTCAACGACCGTGCCACCGGAATGGTGCAGCCAAGGCGTGGCGTAAGACAGTTTGACGAAGTTCTGAAAGTCTTCCAGCGTCGCGTAGCGCCGTCCGCGCTGCAGGTCACTGACGAAGGGCGATCCGTACCCCGGCATCAAAACGACGTTGCCTCCGCCAAGTTCTACGCTTCTTTCGGGACTGCGTGCGTGTAGGGTGAACCGCTCGGGCGCAGTCGCACAAAGCTGACGAACGTGACCTGGTTCGAACTTTACCCTTTGTCCGTCGACGCGCGCGCCCGCTTCACGAAAGAGCGCAAGCGCCACATCATCTCCGCGAAATTCAACACCGATGTGTTCAAGTATCCAATCGGCCTGCGTTTCAATTGAGGTCAACGCAGTGTCGTTGAGAAGGTTGTACTGTGGGATGAGACGTTGGCAAAGAGACGCGACACTGGCTGATTTTGCATGACGCGCGGTGCGTCCACGTCGAGCCGCGCTGCGGAGTTTTGGCTGTATCCCTACGTCTAAATTATCCAACCAATGACCTCCCGTCCTAGTGTTATGGGAGGATATTCCCTCAAATATTTTGTGAAAATCGAATTTTTCTGGCCAATGCGTTTAAAATATTTGTACACATGAGCTATGAGTACCCGCTTCCAAAGACACAACACGCTGCGCCTTTTTCTTGAGATTTCGCGCTTCTCCACCCTTTCAGCAGCGGCTGATAGTCTAAACATGACCAAGGGCGCTTTGAGCTATCAGATTAAAGTGCTGGAGGACGCGCTTGAGATGCAGCTTTTCCATCGCAAAGCGAAAGGGGTTGCTCTTACAAAACAAGGCACAGCCCTTGTCGAAACCTGCCAACCGCATTTTGAAGCGTTAGAGCAAGGCTTGAATGACTTAATCAAAGCAGACGACATGGAACTGACAGTTGGTCTTTCCAGTTACTTCGCCGCGCGATGGCTGTCGCCACGTTTGATGAGCTTCATGGAACGATACCCTTGTATTCGGCTTCGGTTACAACCGATGACAAGCCTGTTCGACTTGGAAAACCAGGGGGTGGATATCGCGATCCGTTGGGGCAGCGGTCGGTGGGATGATGCAAAAGTCGAGCCCTTCCTCCAAATGCCTGCCTGGCCGGTTGGAAATCAGGAGGCTTTGCTAAAGGTTGAAGACGCAGGTCTTGAAACGGCAATGAGCACGTTCACACTGCTCCGCGATCATGACGACAGCAACGCGTGGGCAGAGTGGAAACAAGCTGCGAACTTACCGTCAGTCCTTCGGCGAGAGACTTTGATCATCCCAGATCCTAATGTGCGCGTAGAAGCTGTTGTCGACGGGCAGGGGATCGCCCTCATGGATGCATTGGTCTCCAATGAACTGAATGAAGGGCGTATGGTTCGGCTCTCCGAATGCGAACTTGCGGATTATGGATACTTTCTTGTCGAGCCATTTGCCAATCAGGGCGGCTTAGCTGTCGGGCAATTCAGTCAATGGATTAAAGATGAAGCGAGACAGTAGCCTATTTGAAAATGGACATTCCCGCGAAGTGCAGCATCGGTTGTTTTGAGCCGAAAGCTGCCATCTAGTGATGCGTCAGATTAGCAGTTTTTGGCCCCTGCAATCCTGTCCTGCCCAGGCGTGAAGGGGTAGCGCAATTTAAGCACGGCAAAAGCGTAGTGCTGCGATCAAACAGAACAAGCAATTGGCCGATACTAGCCTCTCCGCAGACGGGCCAAAACGGACCGACGTTCGAGAGGTAAAAAATCAAAATTTATTTTGTCGTGAACTGACATCTCTGGCTGTTCACCCCCCTTTCCAGCACAACTAGTTTGAGGTTTCTTCACGGAGGTTTCAAATGCCGGCGGACGCCCCCATGACTTTGCGTTTCTCACATTAGAGATTGAAACCCAAAGCACACTGCCTCGAAGCTTGGTCACGCTTTTTTTCAATTTGGCGCGCGGGGCTGTCCGGACACTAAAAGATAAAATCATCCGACCCCAAATCGCTCAGGACTTGATTGAGAAGCGTAATGGTTCCCTGGCTGCCCGCGTCAATCACCACATCATCGCCAACCTGCGCAATGTGATTGTTCATCAGGTCGTCGAAGTTCAGGATGTTGGAAACGGCTGACAGATCAATGTCTTCCGTGCTGCTGTCTGCGTTGAAATCCGTAATCGTGTCATCACCGAATGTTTCGGAAAAGATAAAAACGTCAGAGTCAGATCCGCCGGTCAAAATGTCGTTTCCGCGACCGCCCTCGAGCGTGTCAGACCCGCTACCTCCCAGCAGAGTATCTTTGCCGTCATTTCCGTTCAGTATGTCGGCATCCGCCCCCCCGACCAAACGGTCATTCCCGTCGCCGCCATTCATCGTATCACGGCCACTGCCCCCGATGAGAACGTCGCCGAGCGCACCACCATTCAAGTTATCATTGCCGTTCTGGCCATAGAGCGTATCGCGGCCATCGCCCCCGAAGATCAGGTCGCCGAGCGCACCACCTTTCAAGGTATCATGGCCGTTCTGGCCATAGAGCGTGTCCCGGCCATCGCCCCCGAAGAGAACGTCGCCCAGCGCACCACCTTTCAAGTTATCATGGCCGTTTTGGCCATTGAGCGTGTCCCGGCCATTGCCCCCGATGAGAGTGTCGCCGAACGCTCCACCATTCAAACTATCATTCCCGCTGCCGCCATTGAGCGTGTCAAACCCATTGCCACCGTTGAGCAGGTCCGCACCTCTCATACCATTCAGTTGATCATCGCCCGCAGACCCGTTCAGCTCGTCCGCGCCTTGATAGCCGTTCAGCGTGCTGTTCCCGCCCCCGTCGGTCAACAGATCCGCGTCCACTGTCCCTTCATAAAGAAGATCGGTGGGCTGATCGGTTTCCTGATAGTAGGTGCGGATAATTTCAACATCATCAGGCCACAGCGCATTTCCGAAGAACATTTCGGGAAACGGGTCTTCCTGCACGCTTTGCAGGAGCAGAGTCGGCCATATATCACCCAGCCCAAGAATATTGCCAATTTCATGCAGCGCCGTTGTCAGCAGGTATCCACCCGAGATGTCTGGAGGGTCAAACCTGATGGTGGCATGGTCAAAAATCCCGTCCGACCAAGACGCATTCCAAAGTGCAAATGTCCCGCCCCCACCATCAATGTTGCTGAAGGCCAGTGTGACGTCTGCATCATTTCCCTCGTCCGTTTTTACAAACGTAATATGATCCAGCGCCTCGTCCCTCAGATCAAAAGCTCTCTGCAACGTGGGCAAATAGGGTCCAGCATCAAGCGCGACAGTGACAGGCACCAAAGACCCAAAAACGCCTGGCACGATCAACGCATTATCAACCGTGCTCCACGTGACGATGCGGTGCACGCCTGGCGTGGTCCACTTTATCCCGTAAAAATCGTCATAAAACAGCGTGTTGATGTTGATCATGATAACCCCCATTGGACTAGCCGAAGAACGACCCTTGCTTAGGATCGATGAATCTTGGCCAGGTCATTTTCTATGTAGCTTATGACGGATGTTGCCAATTTGTCTCTCCAAATTTGATGGGTTTTCCTGTTCGCGACGGCTTAGCCCGAGAAGCGACCCTAAAAAATTGAACGGAAATGCGCTTGACCAAGACGCGCTATCGGACTGTTCGCCCCCCGCTTCAACCGGACCGAAGTCGGCCTATCGATGCGCGACCACTCGCAACACCGAAACCACGCCAGGAGACAGATCGCGCCTTTTGCATAAATTGCTCGAACGGTGCATAGACTTCCGCTTTGTTTACGAACTGGCCCACGGACTCGGCGTAACGCGTATCTCAGCTTCACTGTTTAGAGACTTTTGGACGCTGAACGCGTGCGTCTAAAGATGTGCAATCGTCGACATAGAGAGCGGCGAAATCATCCTTGAATTCTACGACTTCGAGCAGGTTGGCAAACAAGTTAATCCGGGTTGCGGCCGCTTTGCCTGATACAGCAAGTCAATATTCACTTTGTTTAAACCGCAATGTCTGCTTTGTCCGCTTTGCTAACATTTGAAGCTGAATTTGGGTTGCTGCAGTGCCCCAAGTCCGCTTTGAGCCCATGAAGCCCCATGCTGCGTGCCATTCGAATGGCCGCTTCGATGTTGAACCTCGGCAGTCTGCTTGGCGATTGACCTCGTCTCTCAATGGTTTAACTGTCGGGGTGTCAGGGGCGCCGAAAGGCTGAGATGTACCCTTTGAACCTGAACCGGGTAATGCCGGCGGAGGGAGGCAATTCCAGACCTAACCGGTTTATTGCGTCTTTCCGTTCGTTGAGAAAAGGAAAGACTGCATGATACCCAATGCTGCCTTGGAGGCGTTGCGTGCGCAAGCACCCCTTGTGCATTGCATCACCAACTACGTCGCGATGAATATTGCAGCGAACGTGACGTTGGCGGCTGGAGCGTCGCCAGCCATGATCCATGCACCTGAAGAGGTTGCGGATTTCGCGCCGATTGCTGGGGCGCTCACGATCAATATCGGGACGTTATCCACCCAATGGGTGGACAGCATGAAAGCCGCTGCCGTCGCGGCGAATTCAGCCAATGTGCCTTGGGTGCTGGACCCTGTGGCCCATTTTGCGACGCCCTATCGCGCTAAGGTCGCGAAGGACTTGCTTGCTCTTCAGCCCACCATTCTACGCGGAAACGCATCCGAGATTATCGCACTTGCCGGTGGCGCTGGGTCCGGAAAAGGGGCTGACAGCGGCGATAGTGTGAACGACGCGCAAAGCGCGGCTGAGGGGCTCGCCGAACGTCATGGCTGTGTCGTGGCAGTGTCTGGTCCTGTCGATTTTATCACAGACGGCGCGCGCAGCGCCAGCGTCACCGGCGGTTCAGACCTTATGCCGAAGGTGACAGCTTTGGGATGCTCTTTAACAGCGCTGCTGGGAGCCTATGCCGCTGTAGCACCGAGCCTTGAAGCAACAGTGGCAGCCTTCGTCCATTTCGCCGAGGCAGGCGAGCGTGCGGCAACCGATGCGACGGGGCCAGGTAGTTTTTCTGTGGCATTCCTGGATACGCTTCACACACTGAAGCCCGGCGACCTGGCGGATACGCGGGTCTCATGGCGCTAAATCCCCGAAGCCTGCGGGTGTACCTCGTCACCGACCCCGCGCTTTGTCCGGGTCCGGCCTTGGTCGAGACAGTGACCGCCGCCGTTCGCGGAGGTGTGAGCCTCGTTCAACTGCGCGACAAAGACGCCTCGACCCGTGACCGCGTTGCAGCGGCGCGCGCGCTGAAAACCGCTTTGGCTGGGACAGGCGTGCCGCTTTTGATCAACGATGATCTTGAGGCTGCGGTCGCGTTGGGTGTGGACGGCGTACATATTGGTCAGGATGACGCCACCCCTGCCATCGCGCGCAAGCGATTGGGCCCGGGCAAAATCATTGGCCTATCGTGTGAGACGCCGGAACAGGTCGCGGCGGCAGATCCGCATCTGGTGGATTACCTCGGCCTTGGCACGGTGTTCCCGACGTCTACCAAATCTGACCATAAGCCAACTATAGGCATCGATGGCCTGGCTTATATGGCGGGCTTGGCGCGAGTACCCACCGTGGCGATTGGCGGGTTAAAACAGACGCATGCGGTCGATGTCCTGCGGGCGGGATGCGACGGGATCGCTGTTGTCTCTGCCATCTGCGGCCAGCCCGACCCCGAATGCGCGGCCCGCAATCTGTGCCGCACGATGTCTCCCAAGATCAAGGACCAAACATGATAAAAAATGTTCTGACCATTGCAGGATCGGACCCATCGGGCGGCGCAGGTATCCAAGCCGACCTCAAGGCCTTTGCCGCCAATGGCGTGTATGGAATGGCCGCGATGACCGCGCTGACAGCGCAAAACACCCAAGGCGTGACCGGCGTTGAGTTAGTGCAGCCAGCCTTTGTCAAAGCACAAATCGAAGCCGTGTTCGCAGATGTCCGAGTGGATGCCATCAAGATAGGGATGATTGCGACCGCAGACATCGCCTGGGCGGTGGCAGAGGCGTTGTCGGACAGGCAAGACATTCCCATCGTGCTTGACCCTGTTATGGTCGCCAAAGGCGGCGCATCGCTATTGCAGGACGATGCGATGGACGCGCTGCGTAGGGCCCTTGTGCCCTTGGCCACGGTTCTGACACCAAACCTGCCTGAAACCGGGCGTTTGTTGCAAAAACCTGACGCCAAAAACCGCGATGAGATGGCCGCGCATGCGCGCAAGCTCGCGGATTTGGGGCCGCATGTCGCCATGGTCAAAGGTGGGCATCTTGAGGGCAATGAAAGTCCGGATGTCCTTTGGGATGGGGCAAGCCTTCATTGGTTCGAGGGGGGGCGCACGGCAACGAAGAACACTCACGGGACAGGCTGCACACTGTCGTCGACACTTGCCGCTCTGCTCGCCAAAGGTTTGGCCCCCAGCGACGCGGCGGCAGAGGCGAAGCGGTATGTCTCTGGTGCCATTGCCGCTGCCGACCAGCAGACGGTCGGGCATGGCCATGGGCCGGTTCACCATTTCTACGAACTTTGGAAGGATAAAACATGAGCAAATCACTTGCCGATCAGACTGTCTTGGTCACCGGTGCTGGCCGGGGGTTTGGTGCAGCAATCGCGAGGGCCTTTGCCCGCGAAGGCGCAAAGGTGGTGATCAACTACCGCAATAGCCAGGCGGCTGCCGAGGGCCTTGCCGAGAAGCTTGGGGATCGCGCTGTGGCCTTGCAGGCGGATGTTCAAGACGCGTCTGCAGTCGCAGCTATGGTCGAACAGGCGGAAGCTTCAATTGGTCCGATCACCACCGTCGTCCACAACGCCCTGGCCGACTACAGCTTCAACGGTGATGCCAGATCAAGCGTCGAAAGCCTGACCTCTGCGGAGATGGTCGCGCAACACAGCACGGCCGTTTTAGGCGCGCTGAATGTCATCCAAGCCACCACCCCGGCGATGGCCGAGGCGGGATTTGGGCGTATTGTCACCATCGGCACGAACCTCGTGCAGAACCCGGTGGTGCCATACCACGATTACACCTCGGCCAAGGCGGCATTGCTTGCCTTAACGCGAACCACCGCGGCAGAGCTTGGCCCGAAGGGTATCACGGTCAACATGGTTTCAGGCGGCTTGCTACGAACCACCGACGCAAGTTCAGCCACACCGGCCGAGGTCTTTGACTATATCGCGGACGTCACGCCCCTTCGATCCGTGACGACCCCAGACGAAGCCGCAGATGCCGTCCTTTTCTTCGCAAGTCCTTGGTCGAGGGCCGTCACAGGTCAGAACCTAATCGTCGACGGCGGGCTCGTGTTTGGCTGACAAGGTAAAGCGGTCGTTCCAAAACACTTTTCAAATGGCCGCTTCGTCCGCGCTGCAGTCTTTTTTCACTTTCTTGAGCACGCTGCGCCGCCGCAAGCTCGGTGTGAGCCCTTTTTGATCGATGCTGCGCGCTGCGCGAATGTCAGCTTTCGAATACCAGCGTAGTACCACACCCTGCTGTAGCCTACGCGCTTAGTAACTTCTCAAGGAAATTAGGATCCAGGCTACACACCAAAACAGTTGTTGGCTCACCTTGTCGCCAAGTCTCAGCCAAAGCTCGAGCTTCATCAAGACCAAGTACTGATGCAGTGGGAAAGAAAACTTCGTCTTGACCACTTTTTACACCGATCAAGCCTTCATCGACTTCCCGCTCGAAATCGGTAGCGTTACTTCCATGCGCGATCAAAAGAGCGCAGTTTACGATGTTCTTTTCCGAAACTAAGTCGCCTACTGAGCCTTCCGTCATTGTGTCTGTATCAACAACCAAGACAAAGCGCGCACCAACTATAGACTTTGCGCTCATGTCGCTCCACGCATGGATCTGTTTGAAATAGTTCATTTTCGTAACTCGCCCTGCATGTATAGCCGAGTGAAACTACAGCACCAAAATGCCGTCAAATTCTACGTTCATGAAATCGCTGTTTTTATCTGTCAGCGTTAGAGCAATAGACAAGTCAGACTGGCCTTCTTCCTCTGTCCAAAGGTGAAATCTAACTGACCACGCTGATGGTACTTCACCTTCAATTTGAACAGCATCAATAATTTCATAGCTATCCTCTGGCGGTGTCGCGACTGAGCGGCCATACTCTTCGACACCATTGGCAATCTCAATTGCGCTCAGCCGATTTCCATTGCTTATACTTTCTATGGAGGCGTAATCTTTCTCCACAAGCAACTGCACTATAAGAGCAATCGTCTTTCTTAGTTTTGGACTCACGGCCACTTTACATTGCCTCGGGCGAAAGTCCTGCTGTTCGCTGTTCTTCGTGACCCATTCCCCGTTCGGTTCCGAAAGTTCTTCCAGCAGGCTGTTGCATCCATATGCCAGTGTCATGCGGCGTGCCAGACATAGCCAAATGTTGAAATATTCAATCTTTTGAGACGCGGAACTTCATCATCAACGAATCTACAGCAAACAGAGAAATCTCCTCTTGGTCAAAGTCGAAATCAACTGGGTAGAATAGTCCACAGGTAACGTTCAGGCCATAAGTCTACTGAAGAAAATCGGCTATCGCCTGATAGCCTTTGTTTCCTTCAAAAAGAAAATTATGTGCGCCTCGGACAACTTGCTTTGTTGCATCTGGGATCTGCGAGGCAATCCGGTTTTGCGCGTCGACCGGGGCTTGCATGTCATCTTCGCCGATGAGAACCAGTGTTGGAACACCGATGCGCGCCAGCCGATCGTAGCAGTCATGCTCTGCCCGGGCTGCAAGTTGCGCCTTCAGGCCTCTTTGTGCATGCGTCTCATGGCTGAAACGGGTTTGCGCCGTCATCCGTTTTTGAACTTTCTGAGCTGCCTGCGTCGGTTCTTGTTCTTCCAAGCGAGCAAAACGCCGATCCGAAACCTGCAAGCTGCGGCGTGCCCGTTCCATCGGATCAAGAGGTAGCAACGTTTCTAATGGATAAGATGATCCACCTGCGCCTCCTGCCGTCGTGGCTGCTAAGACCAGTTTGCCGAGCCGTGTTGGAAAACGGATCGCGTATTCTTGCGCTACCATGCCTCCGAAAGAGTAACCTACAATGGCAGGGGCAGCCCATCCAAGGTGATCAGCAACAGCCAACGCATCTTGGGCATATGCCTTCATGCTGTAGGGGCCAGAGGGTTTCGTTGTTCTGCCTTGCCCCCTTTGATCAAAGAGCGCGACGGTGAACGTGCGGGTTAGGATGGAGTCCAGCGGCGTCGGACCAGCGCGAAGATCCCATCCAGTGCCGCCCAAAAACAGAAGCGGTGGCCCGGTACCTGTGAGACCGAGGCAAACCTCGATGTCTCCGCAAGTGACCCGCCGGATATCAGGCGGCATGACGATCTAGGAAGGCACAAACGCGATCCCAGGCCAGTTGCGCCGCCTCGGCGTGATAGGCCTCGCGATCGTCGTTGAAAAACGCATGCTCTGTCCCGTCATACACGTCGATCTGCGCGTTTGTGTTCGAGCGCAGATCATCGCGCAGCCTGCTGACATCCTCCGGCGGAATAAGACCATCCACTGCCGCGAATGCCCCTAGATATGGGCATTCGATAAGCCGTGTCAGCTCAATTGGAAGAAACGGTTTCGTCTGCATCCGCGGAAAGTTGATGCGGCCGTAAAAATTGATGGCTCCCGCAAGGCGCGGGTCGCATACGGCCAGGTTATGCGCAAACCGCCCGCCCATGCAGAACCCCCAGGCGAACACCGAACCCGCGTCAAACCCGGCTTTGCCGTCGAGGAGCCACGACAGCGCATGGCGGCAATCAAGCGTTGCGCGCACATCATCGAAGGTCTCAAACGTCTTCCCCCAGTTTTCGACGGGTTCGGTTGGCACGGGCGGCTGTGCCCCGCGAAATAGATCGATCACCAAGGCCGCATACCCCGCGCCTGCCAGCCGGTCTGCCACCTCTTTCATATGTTGGGTCATACCCCAAAGCTCTACTTGCATTATGACGGTGGCGCGCGGTGCGGCGGATGGCTGTGCGAGATAAGCGGCCATATCGCCGCCGACGGCGGGAATGGCTGCGTTGGGCGTAAGATAGGACATGGAACCTCTACCTATAGATGACCGATGGCAGCCAGGTCGCGAGCACTGGGAAGCAGAACACCAGAATGAAAGCTGCGATTTGAATGCCGATGAATGGCAAGACCCCGCGATAAATATCGCTGGTTTTCACCTCAGGGGGCGCGACACCGCGCAGATAGAACAACGCGAAACCGAAGGGCGGGGTGAGAAACGACGTTTGCAGATTCATTGCAATGAGAACGCCAAACCAGATCGGATTGATATCCGATTGGAGAATGACCGGCGCGACGATCGGCATGATGATGAAGACAATCTCGATGAAATCCAGAAAGAACCCGAGCACGAAGATCAAAAGGGACACGGCGATAAGCGCGCCCAACTCGCCGCCGGGGATCTGCTCCATCACGCCTGTTACAACGTCATCTCCGCCGAAGCTCTTGAAGATCAGGGAAAAGATCGTGGCGCCGATCAGAATGGCAAATGCCAGCGTCGAGACCCGCATTGTGCTCATGACAATCTGATCCAGAGACCCCGCGCGCAGGATCGCAAGGAATGCCGCCCCAATGCCTATGGTCAGCACCAGAGAGGCAAAAAGCGCGATGGCAAAGCAGATCATGTTCCACTGGGTCACGACCTCTAGCGTCATGCGAAGATCTGCAACGCTGCGCAGGACAGGCAGGCTGAACGCAGCCATCACGCTGGCGCCGATCAGCCGGTGCAATGCCTTAGCGTCTTGCTCCTTCGAAAGCCGCAGACCGGCCAGTAAAAGCGCACCGGTTGCCCCCACGCCCGCGGCCTCGGTCGGTGTCGCAACGCCCGCCAGAATGGATCCCAGCACGGCCACGATCAAAACGATCGGCGGGATCAGTGCAAAGATGATCTCGCTCGTGGTGATGACGTCACCCGGCTCATCTTCGATCGGGGGGCAGTCTTGCGGGCGCAGGATCCCGATGATCAGTTGATAGAGCATGTAAAGGCAGGCCAAACCGATGCCGGGCAGCATCGCGCCTGCAAAAAGATCGCCGACGGACACCGGATCTGGGGAGAAGTTGCCAACCTCTCTTTGCGCCTCAAGGTAAGCGCCGGACAGTTGATCGCCCAAAAACACCAACACGATGGATGGCGGGATGATTTGTCCCAACGTGCCTGAGGCGCAGATGGAGCCCGCTGCGAGCGACGGGCGATAGCCGTGTTTCAGCATCGTGGGCAGGCTCAGCAACCCCATGGCGACAACCGTGGCCCCAACAATGCCTGTAGAGGCCGCCAAGAGCGCGCCGACCAAGGTGACAGAGATGCCCAAGCCCCCCGGAACGCGCCGCGCCACGCGGGCCATGTTGGTCAGCAAGTCTTCTGCCACGCGACTGCGCTCCATGATGACGCCCATCATGATGAAGAGAGGCACGGCTGTCAGGACTTCGTTGAACATCGCAGTGCCGAACAAACGCGACGGCACTGCCGAAAATGTCGAAAGGTCAAAGAGCCCAAAAAATGAGGCACCTGCCGCAAGCCAGACCGCCGCGCCGCCGAGAGCAAAGGCCACTGGTACTCCGCCGAGCACCGTTCCAAAGGCAGCGATAAAGAGCAAGGTGACGAGAAGGGCTTCGACAGACATCAGCGCTCTTGTTCCCAGCTCTCACCTTTTGCGATGCGGGCTGTGGTGGCGATGACTTGCAAAATGAGAGAGACGGCAAAGACCAGAATGGCCGATTTCAGCAAAAAGACCGCAGGCAATCCCCCAGATTGACGCGACCCTTCCAGCGTGGACCAGGACCGCGCCACATAGGGCCAGGAATACCACAGCACCACGCATGCAACGGGAAGAACGAAGAAAAGCAGAGCCGCCAGATCCACGAAGCGCCGCGTTCTCTCGCTTAAGCCCGCATAGAACACATCCACGCGCACATGCCCGTTTTCCTGCAGGACCAAAGCCGCGCCTAAAAGGAAGATCAAAGCATGGCCGTAGATGACCGTTTCCTGAACCGAGATGATGCCAAAACTGAACACATAGCGGGCCACGACAGAGAAAACCTGTGCCAGCATCATGACGATGGCGCAGTACGCAGCAACGCGCCCAAGCCCACGGTTTACACGCTCAATGGCCTGCAAAACCATGCTCTCCCTCCCACATCCTGACGCTAAGGAGCCCATCATCTGGGCCCCTTACAAAGTCTAGCCTAGGATGCGCGCGCGAGCGAGCGTGCGCGAAGGTAGGCTTGCTCGGACTGTTCCGTCCATGTTGCGGCTTCGTCGAGAAACGCCATGTAACTCTCGGCAACCTTGCCTGTCATTGGATCTGCGGCCGCTGCGTCAGCCAGCACTTTCTCGGTCGCTTTGCCCAACTCTATCATGACCTCATCCGGGAAGGATCGCAGCTCAACCCCGTGTTCGTTGAGCAGAATATCGAGTGAGCGAGAGTGATTGGCGATGAAATCGGCCGGGTTCATCACATTTTCTTGCGCTGCCGCCAGCTTGATCACCTGCTGATCGGCCGCTGAGAGATCGTTCCACAGATCCAGGTTCACGCCCAGGCTTTCAGCTGATGTCGGTTCCTGGAAGCCCGGGTTGTAAAAATACTTGGCCGCTTTGTAGAAGCCGAAGCCTAGGTCGATCCAGGGACCAGCCATTTCGCCGGCATCAATTGCGCCTGATTGGAGGGCTGTGAAAATCTCGCCGCCGGGAAGTGTGACAGCCGTGCCGCCCACTTCGTCGATCACCTTGCCGCCGAAGCCGGGGATGCGCATTTTGAGCCCTTTGAGGTCATCAACGGAATTGATCTCTTTGTTGAACCAGCCGCCAGCCTGCGCCGATGAATTGCCGGCCATGAACGCGATCAGCCCAAAAGATGCCGACACTTCTTCCCATAGCTCTTGGCCGCCGCGGTGATAGATCCAGGCATTGTGCTCCGAGGTTGTCATGCCAAATGGAACGCCCGCGAAGAAGTTGAATGCCGTACTCTTGCCTTGCCAGTAGTATTCCGCGGCATGGTACATGTCCGCCGCACCGGACGCGACCGCGTCAAACGCCTCAAAGGCAGGCACCAATTCTCCGGCACCGAAGACCTCTACTGTTAGGCGTCCATCCGTCGCCGCTGTAATCGCGTCACCAATACGCTGAGAGGCGACGCCGAGGCCCGGAAACTTCTTGGGCCAACCCGTTGCCATTTTCAAGCTGCGCTTGCCCTGCGCGTAGGCGGGCGCGGCGAGGCTCGCGGCGCCTGCAACAGCACTCGTTGTCAAAAATGCGCGACGGCTGGTTTTGATGGTCATTTCTGTTCCTCCCTAGAATGACGATGTTCATTGCTTAACCTTCACGGCAGCCCTGGTACTTTGGTTCAGGCTGATTGATTTCAGAGTTTGCAATCTATTCAACTTGTAGGTCTCAAATTCGAATGGGCGACACAGGCCCTGCTCCATCATGAAATCAGTTACTTTTTTCTTCCCAATGGTCATAGCATTTTTGAATACGTATTCAAACGAGAAGTTATGACTTCACAAAAATTGCAATAAAATGTAGAATTTAACCAATGAATAGGTTTTCAAAAAAGCTGAGCAGCACCGATATCGCCAAATTGGCAGGTGTCTCACAGGCGACCGTATCGCGGGTTTTGTCTGGTGGCAGCGGGGTCAAACCTGCCACCCGTGAAAAGGTGATGGAGATCGTGCGGCAGAAGGGGTACCGACCCAATGTGTTCGCCCAAGGCATGCGTACCAACCATTCTGCGACGGTCGGTGTCGCCGTGTCCCGCATCACAAATCCAATCGTTCCTGAAATCCTAGAAGAGCTCACCCGCCAGTTTGCCTTGCATGATCGGCGGGTGATCGTCTGGAATACTGATGAACAGGGTGAAGAAAGTCTGATCCGTGCTGTTGGATCTGGACTGATCGACGGGTTAGTGTGCACGGCGGCCAGCCATCAGATAACGGCGCTGCAAGCGGCCCAAAATGTCGGTCTGCCGATCGTGTCAATCAACCGCGCCATTGATCGCGTCCAGTGTGATCAGGTTGTTTCAACCAACGAAGAAAGCGCCCAAGAGGTCGCGCGTTACTTGATCAGATGCGGAAAAACGCGGCTAGGGTTCGTGAATGGCCCTTTAGACAGAACGACTTTGGCTGACCGCGAGGCCGGGTTTCGAGCTGTGCTCGATCATGCGGGGCATCCCTTGGAAGATAAGTTCTACTACCAACAAGACTTCCACAAACAAGCGTTTCGTCAGTTTGGAATGGACATTGGATCTTCAGATGCCCGCCCTCAAGCCATCGCATGTGGTAATGACCTAATTGCCATTCAAATTCTCAATGGCCTGAAGGCTGTCGGCTGTCGTGTTCCGGAAGACATCTGGGTTGTCGGTTTCGACGGTATCGAGATGTCTGGTTGGGACATAATTGACCTAACGACCGTGCAACAGCCGGTCGACTTGATGGCAAAAGAAGCAGCAAATCTTCTACTGGAGCAGATTTCCGGCGCGCGCACGAAACCCAAAGTTCGGCGCTTTAGATCAGAATTGGTGATACGTGGAAGCACGGACAACATCGGGCGTTGAATGGGTTTTGACGCCGAGCAGGTAACGCCCGTTGTAGTCGCTCACATCTTTCGTTCATCCAGTTTCGCTCGCGGCGCACCGTACTTTTGAAACAGTTTGGGTCGAAAAAGAGATTGCGCCCGAGCTCTACAAGTCGTGGATCGGGCACACAATCATAAAGAAAGTCCTGATCCGTCAGCGGCGGAGGCAGCAGGAGTGCGGTCTTGGTCCTGTCAACCCAAGCGGGAGCCAGAACCGCGACAAGAGCCACGCCAGAGAACGCGGTACACAACACCAAGGACAGGATTCGACAGGCCATTTCGATCATCAATTTCAGATCAGTGCGTCTGCGAGAAGAGCCATATGCTGGCGATGGCGAGACCCAAAGCGGCCAACTGCGGCATCGCTAGACGCTCACCAAAGAGCGCCGCCCCGAGCACGGCAAGCGCGATGACCTGGCTCATGCTGGACGCCGCCGCCCCGTGTCCAAGGCCGTAAGCCAGCAGTCGGACATAGGCCAGATTGCCCAGCCCAAGCGCAAGGACGGCCAGCAGAAGGACGTAGCCGCCACCAGTGTCGGCAAACTTTTTGAGCAGCACGCTGCCTAGCGTGAAGCTGGCACCAGCAGCAGAAAGCGTGAACCAGTAGGAACTCATCGCAACGTCTTTCGGAGTGGGTTGGGGGTTCAGGCGGGTTCACCGGAGAGAGATTTCATCAGCAGCAGAACGTCGCCGGTGTAATAGGGCGGGCTTGGGTGCAGACGTACAGGATCGCTTGCGACCTGCTTGTAGCCATGCCGCGTATAAAGGCGCACGGCACCAGTATTCTGGGCGTAGACTTGAATGCTCATCTTGTCGAAGCCATGCGTGCGCGCGAGGTTTTCTGCAGCGGCCAATAGCTGTGATCCAACACCCTGGTTTTGCGCTTCGGCAAAGACGGACAGCGCATTGATGAACCAAGTGTTCACCGACAGCTTTTCAAGCGCGACAAATGGGGCGATCGGTGCAGGCAGATCATCCGGGTTTTCGGTTGGGGCCTCGGTGATGGCATAGCTCAGCACCATTCCGATTGGGTTGGCCCCCGCCTCTGCGACAAGCGCATTCATGTAGGAAAATCCGCCTGTCTTCCGCTTGGCGCGTTCGATACCGATTTCGAGCGGCGTTTGGCCTTCTGCGCAGGCGCGGGTCCACAGCCAATTCGGGATGCCTTCGCCGGCAAGATTGATCAGTCTGGCTAGGCTTTCGGCATCGGAAGGTTTGGCTTGCCGGATACTGTCGGTGATCTGAGTGCTCATTCTTCTGTTCTCCTTGACATGTGGGATAGGGTTTGGGCGGCGTTGCCGACCAACCATATGCGTGTGGCTTCACGTTGGCGGGATCATGCGCGCATGAAAGATTGGTCCAACAGGACCACCGGAACCCCATTCCAGATGGTCACCTTCATGGACTGGCATCGGTTAATCGCCATTGCTGCGGTAAGCCGCGTCCTGTGCCGTTGCATCATCCATCTGGAGCGCTTCAAACGCGTATGTCGCGCTCAGGCCCCAGAAGTCATTGAACCCGAGGGTCGTTTGGACCAAACCACCATCGATATCCGCAAAGTCGCCAGTTGCCCCGGTTACCGGGCGCAAGTTGTGCTGACCGATGTCGGCGATCTCGGTGCCTTGTGTCACGACGGTCGCGCCATCTTTGAATGCAAAGGTCTGGCGGCTTATGATCCAAACACCAGTGGTCGCATTACCACCTTCCCCAACGAAGTATCCATCGCAGGTCCAAGTGCCCAGAACGAGATCGGGGAAGGCGGGGCTGCCATCTTCCAGGACACCCACAGTGCCATCGGCGAGCGTGCCTTGGGGATAGATATAGCCTTGGCTTACAAAGGCATTGCCGTGCGCGGGCATGCCGTTCTCGTGTACGGGTTGCGCAGACATGAAGATGCGTGTGTGATCTTCGGCCACGTCAAACGCGGTGGGAGCTTCGGCCCAAACGACGGTTGCCAGTGACAACGCGAACGCGGTGGAGGAGATTAGTGTCTTAAGCATAAGAAGTCCTTTCAGGGAGGGTTGATCGAGAAGAGTTCAAGATGCTGTCAGCGGGTGGTCATGACCCGCTATGCAGCGCACATGCCGGTGATCGGTGCCGCAGCACCCGCCCAGTACCCGGATGTTCGGAAGGCGCGACAAAAGCTCCGCGCTAAGCTTGCCAAGCTCGATCGGATCACCGTCGTCGAGACGCTCGGCTGCGTCCAGTTCAGCATGGCTTTGACGGGACGCATTGGACCGGATACCGCCGATGCGCAGAGTCCAAGCCGCGGTAGTATCGAGGATCTCGCGGAAGTGGTCGGGATGCGCGCAATTGATCATGTAGTAGAGCGGGCCGCCATTGGTCGCGGCATCGACCTCTTCAATCGCTTCGCCAAGGGTCTGGCCTGATGGAAGATGTCCGTCGGTTTCCAGCGTAAACGCAGTCACAACTGGCACGTCGATCTCTTTCGCCGCCTGCACGATGCCGATGGCTTCGCCTGCGTGAGTGAGCGTCATGGCGCTGATCATGTCGACACCGGCTTTGCCGAGCGCATGGATCTGTGGCGCATGATTAAGCAGCGCTTCCTGCTGCGATATCTCGGCGTCGGGCGCATAGGCATCACCCGCTGGTCCAACGAGCCCGTTGATCAGGATCGGACAGGTTTCCGTCTCATGCTCAGCCCGCAGCTCGGACACGAAGGAAACAGCCCTTTGATTGGTCTCCATGACTTCTTTGAGGGTCAGACCAAGTGGGCCTGCCCAAGCCATACCGGCACGCCATGTTGGTGCATCCAGGATAAAGCCGCGACCAGACGCCTTCGCGATATCGACAAAGCGCTCGTAATAGGCGCGCAGATCAGCCTGGCCTTGATCGGTGTCCAGCAGAACTGCCGCCGAAAAGCAGGGCAGATCGTAGCCTTTGTCAAAGATCAGGAATGTCTCCAATCCTCCGTCGGAGAGGAAGAAACGGCGGGTCTCCTTTAGTTTCTGAATACGCATCGAAGCTGTCCTTGTTCGTTGATGCCAAGGAGATACTTCGAACATCAGATTGGTAGATAGTTGCCGCGTGGTCCGGTTGTTTCACTTGTTTTTTTGCCGTATTTTCAGCAAACAACCCGAAAATCAGTGACCACCCCATTCACCAATCCAAGGTCAACTGGACTCGTGGTACAGTGGGAGGCCGACATTGGAGCAAAAAGTCAACACGCGTAGCCGAATCCTCGACATTGCCGAGGCGGCTGTTCTAGATAAAGGGTTTGAGGCCACCTCGATCGAAGAGATCGTTGCAGGCGCGGAGATTTCGCGTGGCGGCTTCTTTTACCACTTCAAAGACAAGAACGCTTTGGCCCGGGCAATGCTCGAGCGCTACATCGAAACCGAAGACGTGCTTTATGACGATCTCTTTGCACGCGCCCGCGAACTGAACGATGATCCACTACACTGTATGCTGATCGGCTTGAAGCTGTTGGCTGAAATGCTTGAGGAGATGCCTCAGGGTCACCCGGGCTGCGTGATTGCGTCTACGGCCTACCAGGACAGGCTCTTCGATGAGGGGGTGCGAGAGTTGAACCGCCAAGCCATATTGGCGTGGCGCAAACGCTTCCGCGGGATGTGCGAAGAATTCGCTGCCTAATACGAACCCAGGGAGCCGGGCATTATGGATGCCTTGGGCGATATGGTCTCCGGGGTGGTCGAGGGCGGCTTGGTCCTTCAACGCGCGCTTCGAGAACACAACAATGCCTCCGAGCAAATCATGCTGTTTCGAACATTCCTGAAGCTCTTGTTCGCTCCAAAACCAAACTAAAGAACGGTTGACTGAGTGTCTCAGCACTCTCGATACCAAGACTTTCAACCGTCTGTTCAATACATCGAGGACTATTTGGTCTGCCCAGTAATCAGACATCGGCGCAACATGCAGCATTCGGTAGTTAGAGTTTAGATCGGACTCGCGGCGTAGGTCTATGACCTTGCCGCACGGATCAAACGGGATCTGGACACGTTTGAGGAGCGAGATGACCCGCACTTAGACTGCTTTGCCTTAGCGCTTTACGCTGATCGGAGCAGCACTCTTTAGCGTCCTATACAGAGCGGCGGGCAAAACTGATTGAAGGTCGTTCCAGCGAGCGAAGACCACGATAAAGACGGCATGTTTTTCCAAGCTATGCCGCTGTCAGCCAGTTAATGTAGACCCTGAGGTTACTTGCAGATATAGCGGCAAACGTCCGCTCAGCAGGCTTTCACGGTTCCCGCATTCGGTTCAAAGCCGTCGCAACAAATTCAAGGTCGAACGCGCCGCGCACAGGTAGCTGACAGGGCCAGGGCGGAAGATGTCTAAAGTAGACGTATATAGACCGCAAAGGCGCCCAAAACTTGAGAAACCGCGTAAGCGCTCCGCTGGCTCCTAACCCATACCAGCGGCCGTCTAATCGCCCGATTGATCTAGCCACTGTTAAGGCACTGTCGAATGAGAGTTGGGGCAAACGTAAAATTCCCCTGCGTCAGGGCAAGCGCATCTGTGTCTTCGAATTGGAACCGGAACCTATTGAAGTTCTCTCGCCTATTTGCTTCGAACACAAAGTCATTTGCCACCGAGCCAAGGTCAAACTGACCGCGCAGAGACACAGCCATCGTCTCGCTTTCAGGGAATTGTTCGTTGGCGAGGATGAAACCTTCTGTATTGCCCGCGCTGTCGATTATCCGACGTGCGCCAAAAAGTTCTACGCTGGTTTCGGATTCAATGCGTCCATAGCGAGCGCTGATTGTCCAGTTGTCTGCAAGGTCATACTCCAGCCCGACAAGAAATCTTCGCGACGTGACCGGGTCACGGCCCCCATCCCGCGGTTCCGCATTCACTTCGTTTGGTGGCGCAATAGGGATCGCAAAGTCATTCCCGCCTAACTGATAGAAATTCTGAAAACCGCGAACGTCGCGTTCTTCATAAATGTAGTCAAAGTTCAACCGAAGTCTCTCGCCACGGTAGTCAAGTGCTAGGGCACCGACAAGGACCTCCTGCCGTGCGTTATCGACAGCAAAATCGCCGGTGATCCCTTCAAAATTGAAGCGAGCCCCAAATTCTTTGTTGGCGCCGAACCGCCTGCCCACATCGAGCTGCGTGGAAAACAAGCTGTCTGAACGCAAGCCAAAAGTAAGGTTTGTGATCGGTGTATCAGTTGCGCGTTTTTGGACCAGATTGATCACACCACCGACCGTACCAGAAGGAGGTATCCCGTTAACAACCGAAGCAGGTCCCCGAAAAATCTCAACTTTCTCATAGGGCGCTAAGCTGTTCGCGTTTCCGCGGTTTAGGCCAAATAAGCCATCAATCGCGAGATCGCCGTTGAACACCGGAAATCCTCGGATGACAAAGTTGTTCGTCGAGGAACCTGACGCCAATGAACTGCGCACTGTGGGATCGTTGACGAAAACCTCGTCGGTGCGAAGCGCCTGCTCGCGCTTGATGAGTTCACTGCTGTACGAGGTGACGCTGAAAGGCACATCCTGCAGTCTTTTGTCTCCAAGTATGCCCACGCGCCCCTCATCTGAAACCAGAACGAGCGTGCCCAAGTCAACGGCATCTTCTGTCGTGTTTTGTGACACAAGTTCCATGCGCGACACGACGAGGCTTCCGGTTTGTGTTTCCCGTACTATCAAATCGGAGCCCTTTATCATCTCGGCCAGCGCAGCCTTGGCTTCCATCTTGCCGACCACAGCCACACTCATACGATCACCGACGTCATCAACGCGGGCCAAAATGGTTGGGCCTGTTTCTTCACTCAAGGTCTCAATTGCCCCGCTCAGAGCCTGAGCCGGAATGCTAATCTCTTGCTGAGCAAAAGAAGCTTCCGGGAACAAAAGTATCGTCGCGCTCGAAGCGAAAATTGTTTTTAAAAAGTCGTGCATTTTTATCCCCGCTTCGGTTTCTGTGACGTTCAAGCCGACGTCTTCAACCTCCTAACGACGCACTTCAGCGGTTTTTCGGGAAATTTCTTCAGTTAGCGGGAAAAAATGTAATGAGGCCTGGAAAAGCTATGACCCGAACACCTGACATGGTCGCAAGTGTGTCGACTGCTTCTTTCGGTTCGCTTAGGTTAATGCCA
>ERZ1740065.295-NODE-295-length-25519-cov-5.530789_pt1 | contig 25519 bp, 24 predicted proteins | sample MGYA00581738_ERZ1740065 | MGnify/ENA primary metagenome ERZ1740065 (study PRJEB43018, sample SAMN04849749) | marine metagenome | isolation source: floating plastic debris | place: Pacific Ocean | collected 2008-09-01 | study: EMG produced TPA metagenomics assembly...
ATTGTGGCGATTGAAGCGCCCAGTGTGGAGGACCGGCAAGCGCTCTCGGACGTTCTGATCCGTGAGGTTCTGCCGGCGCATGGCAAGATCATGATCGGAGACACGCCCTTGTCGGGACTGCATCAATCTGTCATCGCCGCCCGTATCGGGCATGCAAACACGCGCCCGGTTTTGTTCCGCGGCTCGTTCGAAGAGAACGTGATGATGCCCCTGAAACATCATCCCGTCGGGGCGCTATCGACGGAAGCGCAGCAAGAAGCTGACGAGGCCTCGGCCGCGGGCAACAGCGCGGATCCGCTTGCGGCCGACTGGGTGAACCCGCAGCTTGCGGGGGTGGGCCGAACCGATGAGCTGCGCGACTGGTGGCAATCGCTGTTGGAGGCGATGGGGTCCGGCGACGCGCTCTACCTGCGATCCTTGGATCAGAAACTGGACACCGACGCAAAGATCGAGCTGGTCTCGGGTCTCGTCGATGTGCGCGGCAAGGTCTGGGAGGCGGTTGAGCAGGCGGGGCTGGACAGGCATGTATTCCGCTTTGATCCCGAGCGATACAATCCGGCGCTGCCCGTCACCAGCAACCTCTTCTTTGCGACGATGCGCAGATCGCTCAGCCAGCAGGAACTGGCCGCACAGACCGACCTGTTTGACCTGATGCGAAAACTGGGGCTGGAAGAGGGGTTGCTGGACCTGTCCCGGGACGTCATCGCTCTCTTGAACCAGATTTTCGGCACGGATGGCACGGAGCATCCACTGTTTCGCAAGCTGGGTCTGGACCCGGATCTCTTTGAACGCTCGGTCGCGATCCTGCGGTCGCGCGGACAGGGCGCCCGCGACAGGATGAGTGATGCCGACAAGATTTTGCTGATGACCGTGCCCGCCCAGATATCCGCCGAGCAGATCGGCCCGGCATTTTCGGATGCGATGCAGGCGCGCATTCTGGAATTGCGGCAGGAAAACGGGGTGAAGGTTCAGGATGAATTACGGGCGCTTTATGCACCGCTGAGCCCGGAGCGTATCGCGCCCGGGCTGACGGTGCTGGAGAATGCGCTTTATGGCAAGGTGTCTGACAGCATCGGCGGGCGGGCGGATGAATTGCGCAAGATCGTCTCCGATGTTCTGACGGGAGCCGGCCTGAGATCCCGCGTGATCGAGCTGGTTTACGATTTGCCCCTGGCGCTCGGAGGGGCGGATTTACCCGCTGTGTTCACGGAACCGCTGTCAATCAGCCGTGCGGCGGTGAAACGGCCCGATATTCTCATTCTGGACAACGTCTTGCAGGGCGCCGAAACGCTGGGTCGGGCAGCGGTGACCCGGAACCTGAAACGCCTTCTGCCAGACACCACCATCATTCACCTTGCCGAAGCCTTTGACGATGTCGATGAGTTCGATACGCACCTCGAAATCCGGCAGGGGCGCATGGTCTCCGAGGAAGGTGCCGCGGCCAGTGGCGATGACAGTGCCGCCAGCGCCGATCTGTTGCGCAAACTGCGGGCGCTGGAAACGACGCCGATGTTTTCGGGCCTGAACCGCAAGCAATTGCGGCTGCTGGCCTTTGGGGCCCGCTGGTTTGAAGCGGCCAGCGGCGATGTCATTTTTCACAAGAACGACATGCCAACCGACGGTGCCTATATGGTCTTGTCAGGTGAGGCGGAACTCTTCCACCCGGATGGTGAGGCTGGTGAGACGCATGTTGCATATGTCGGGCCGGGCTCGCTCGTGGGTGAGCTCGGAGTGATCCGCGATGAGCCGCGCGCCCTGACGATGCGGGCCAAGACGGAAGTCCAGGCCCTGAGACTTGGCGCAGAAGAATTTCTAGCCGTGGTGAAAAACGATGCGGCAACCTCCTTCAAGCTTCTTCAGGTGGTTGCGGGATACACCGCCTGATGACGCAGCCGCGGTGAAACCGGACGGGTTGGACCATGCGCGGATGTCGTCAAATCGCAGCAGGTCGGATTTTGCAAATTTGAAGCAAAACCCTCGAAAAAATCCGGCCCAGGCGGGAAAGTGTGAGGGAGGCGTTAACGAAATGAAATAGTCCCGAAGACTAAAGTATCGCAGGCTCGCTCACCCCAGACAGTCCGCGATGGAGGCTTTCATGTTCAGATTTGTTTTCGGGATTCTGACATGTTTCAGTCTTTTTGGGATATCTCCTTTTGCTCGGGCGGACAGTCTGAATATCTATATCGACGCGGATTTTTCGATTTCCCAGCGTGCGGCCGAGGCGATTGAGCTTGGCGTGCAGACCGCGCTTGCCGAAGTAGGGCATCAGGTTGGCGGCGTGACGTTGAACGTTGTCCGCAAGGACCATCGCGCAAACTCGAAGCGGACCTTGTCGAACCTGCGCGCATTTCAAAAAGATCCCCGTGCAATCGCTGTCGTCGGCGGGGCGCTGTCGCCGCCGTATCTGACCCATCAGCAGTTCATCAACGGCAATGGTATCCTTCTGCTCTTGCCCTGGTCCGCCGCCGGTCCGATCACGCGCGCGCGGCCCGATCAGGAAAACTGGATTTTTCGTCTCTCGGTGGATGACACCAAGGCCGGTCCGTTCCTCGTGAGCCGCGCACTGACGGCCGCGCATTGCGACCGCACCGCCCTTCTGTTGATCGACACTGGCTGGGGGCGGGCAAACAGCAGCACGATGCAAGCCGCTTTCAGCGCAGCGGGAGAGGACGTACCGCAGGTCTTCATGTTCTCCGCAGGATTGGGCTCGGCCAGTGCGCGCTCTCTCGCCCAGACGGTTGCGCTGGCGCGTCCGGATTGCGTCATCATGCTCGCCAACGCGGATTCCGGCGCTTTGCTTATCAATGAATTGCACCAGGCGATCCCGGACGTGAAGGTCATCAGCCATTGGGGTATCCTGGCGGGCGACTTCTTGCAGCGGATCCCGGCGGAGACGCGAGCAGAGATGGAGCTCGAAGTTCTCCAGACCTGTGGGCTGAGGGTCGAGCGCGACGGCAGTGATATCCTTGTAAATGCGCTGGAGGGAGCAAGCCGAGGGGGGACCGTGTTTCGCAATCTGGCAGATGTTCCCTCATCGACCGGGTTCGTGCATGGATATGACCTGACCAAGGTGTTCCTGTCCGCCCTGGGTGAAGCTGCGAAGTCACCGGATTGGCCGGACGCTTCGATTGAAAAACGACGCAGCATGGTGCGCGGCATGCTCGAAAACCTGCCTGCGCCTGTGCCAGGCATTCTCAAGACATATGATCCGCCGTTCCAGCCCTATGCGTCTGACCGTCCGGACGCCCATGAGGCGCTTGGGCTTTCGGATTTGTGTATGGCAGCCTTTTCCGAAGACGGACATCTGGTCCTGGCTGACAGCGCAGATCAGGGCCATTGAATGAGCCAGATCGGTTCCATCAACCGGGTGTTCTGGCTGCTCATCGGCTGCAGCTTCGCGCTTGCGTTGGCGACCTCGGCGGTTGCGGTCTGGATCACCTCGAAACCATTCCTGGTCGAAACTCAGCGTCAGGCGGTGCTGAGCCAGGCACAAAAGGAAGCGGCGCGTGTCGATGCGATCCTCGATCCCAGTGAATCGCTCACCGGGTTTCTGACGTCAGAACCGGCGCTGGTTTCATATGTCCTGGGCTATGTGCTCAGCGATGATGCCTTCATCGACCGTGTTGAAAACACAGCCCTGCCACCCGGCATTTCGGAATTCCTGATTTTCGACTTTTCCGGCGCGCCGATGAGTTTTCATATTATTGGGCGCGCAAGTCAGTCTCTGGACACCATGCAGGCCGCCGCTGGGCTGTCACTGGTGGTGCGGGCCGCGAACACGACGATGACGCGGGTGGTCCAGTCCCACGTTGGTCAGACGCCGGACATGCAGACGATCCTCATCGCCGCCCCGATCCTTCATCGGGACTTCCCGGAAGGGGTACTGGTCACCGTTGTGGATGTGCCGCTGAACCAGGGACGGAACAGCGATGGGATGGCCCCGAGGAACAAGCGCATCGTGCAGACCGAGAACGTGGCGCATCTGAAGGCGGAAGATGCAAATGCGATGCTCACCCCGATCGGGACGACAGGTCTGTCGCTCCTGCTTACCTCGGACAGAAATCTTTTCAAACTGATCGGGCAGGAGCTTGTCACCAAGGCGATCCTTGCCGTATCGGCAGCGCTCCTGCTGCCGTTTGGTGTCTTCGGCTGGCTGGGCAAGCAGACGATTCTGAGGCCCCATGCGGAAATTGAACGCTCGCGGAACAAGCTCAGGGAACAGCAGAAGGAACTGAGCGAGCTCGCCGCGATTGCGCGCAAGGCGGAAGAGGCCATCCTGATCACTGATCTTGATACGCGAATTGTCTGGCACAATCCGGCATTTGAGCGGATTTCAGGCTATGGCGCAGAGGACATCATCGGGCAGTTCCCAAGCAAGCTTTTGCAAGGGAAAAACACTGATCCCGACGCCCGCGCGGAGATTCGTGCGGCGTTGGCATCGCACACACCGGTCACCGTCGAATTGCTCAATTACCGGCATGAGGTCGAAGAATACTGGGTCCGCTTGAGCATCTCGACCCTTTTCGACGATCTTGGACAACCGTATGGCTATATGGCAATTTCCAGCGATATTTCCGACCGCAAACGCGATGAAGCCAATCTCATCGCGACGACATCCGCGATGGAATGGCAGGCGCTGCATGACGAACTGACGGGCCTGCCGAACCGGCGATGCTTCAATGCCACCTTTGAAGAACACTGCAGAAACGCCGATGACGCGACCCCTCTGGCGATCATTCGGATCGATCTTGATCACTTCAAGAACGTGAACGACACGATGGGGCATGAGGCAGGCGATATGGTGCTGTGTCACGTGGCGCGGGTGTTGCGCGACGTCACGCCGGAGCAGAGTATGCCTGTGCGGGTCGGCGGCGACGAATTTATCGTCCTGCTGGTCGATGACGGCCGGTTGGAGACCGCCCGTGCCCTTGCGGGAAGAATTCTGAGGATGATCTCGGAGCCCGTTGTGTATGAGGGCAAAACCATCCGGGTGGGCGCCAGTTTCGGCATCGCGTCTTCGGGATGCAACCTCGTCGAACCCAGCGAGCTTGTCCGGGCCGCCGATGCCGCGCTTTATCTCGCCAAGGAGCGCGGGCGTAACCAGGCGGTGGCCTATGGCGCTGAAGAACATCGCAAGGTCATCGATGTGCGTGACACAGCGGAGCAAATTCGCTGTGGGATCGAGCGGGCGGAATTCGAGCCCTACTATCAGCCACAGGTGGATGCTGAATCCCGCCGGATCGTCGGTGTCGAGGTTCTCGCACGGTGGGTGCATCCTGAGCGTGGCCCCATCCCCCCCAGCGGCTTTTTGCAAGTTGCCGACCAGCTGTCGATGCTCGGCACGCTCGACAGGATGGTGATGGACAAGGCGCTTCACGACGTCTCCCTGCTGGAACAGGAAGGTCTTGTGCTGCCCAAAGTGTCGTTCAACGTCACCGCAAATCGCCTGATGGATCCGGATCTGCTGGTCGCCATCGATAAGCGCGTGTTCAAAAATACCGTCGTTTCGTTTGAAATTCTCGAATCCGTGTTCCTCGACGATCAACCTGAACTGCTGGACTTCACGCTTGATCTGCTGCGTGAAAAGGGGCTGTCGATCGAGATCGACGACTTCGGGTCCGGCCACGCATCGATGATCAGCCTGATGCGGGTGCGCCCGGATGTGCTCAAGATCGACCAGCGCCTGGTGATCGATGCGCCGAATTCACGGGTCTGTCAGAATATGGTCCGCTCGATCATCGGCATCGCCGACTCATTGGAGATCGCGGTGACGGCCGAAGGGGTCGAAACCAAACATCATGCCGACATGATGCAGCGCATGGGCTGTACCACCTTGCAGGGCTATTACTTTTCAGAGGCAATGCCGTTCGAGCGGCTGCGCGCTTACTTGAAAGGTGACGCGGGTGAGTTGCAAAGCACCGGCTGAGATCCGCTGCGCAGGATGATCACAGAGAAAGCGGAAAGCATCGTCCGAGGGTCTCAAGGCGGCAGATGCCGCCTTGAGATATCTTGGCTCAGTGGGCGAACTTCTTGATCTCGCCTGAACGCAGCCGCTCGGAATAAGAGCGCAGCTCCTCCCGGACAATCGACATCAGGAAGTAGAGCGCGGTGATGTTCACCACGGCCATGGCGAAGATGGCAGCATCCGAGAAGTCGATGACCGGGCCCAGGCTCGCTGCGGCGCCGATGACGATGAAGATGCAGAAGATGATCTTGAAGGTCAGCTCCGATGCCTTGCCCTCGCCAAAGAGGTACGTCCAGCTCTTCAATCCATAATACGACCAGGAGATCATGGTCGAGAAGGCGAAAAGCACAACCGCGATGGCCAGCACGTAAGGAAACCAGCCGATCGATGCCCCGAAGGCGGCGGATGTCAGTGCCACACCCGAATTGCCGTCCACGGTTGCAATCGCGGATCCGTCGAGCATGTAGAGGCCGGTATCGGCATCGATAAGCAACTGCCCCGAGATGGTGATCACGAGAGCGGTCATCGTGCAGATCACGACGGTGTCGATCAGCGGTTCAAGGAGGGAGACAAAGCCTTCGGTGATCGGCTCCTTCGTCCGCACCGCAGAGTGCGCGATGGCCGCCGAGCCAACGCCCGCCTCATTTGAGAAGGCCGCGCGCTTGAAGCCCTGGATCAGTGCGCCGACAAATCCGCCCGCCACGCCCAAGCCGGTGAAGGCCCCGGCAAAGATCTGACCGAATGCCCAGCCGATCTTGTCATAATTCACGACAAGAATGACCAGCGCTGCGCCGACGTAGAGAATGCCCATGAACGGCACCACTTTCTCGGTCACATTGGCGATGGACTTGATGCCGCCAACGATGACCGCGAATACCACTGCGGCAAACACCAGGCCTGTGATCCAGCCCGGGTAGTCGCCCACGATCCCGGCAATCTGCGCGTGTGCCTGATTGGCTTGGAACATATTGCCGCCCCCCAGTGCACCGAGGATGCAGAAGACCGAGAAAAGGATCGCCAAAGCCCCGCCGCCTGGCAGACCGCGTTCCTTGAACCCCTTGGAAATGTAATACATCGGTCCACCCGACACCGTGCCGTCGGGGTATTCGTTCCGGTATTTCACGCCCAGCGTACATTCGGTAAACTTGGACGCCATGCCCAGCAGCCCGGCAAGTATCATCCAGAACGTTGCCCCCGGTCCACCGATGCCCACCGCCACGGCGACACCGGCGATGTTGCCCAGGCCGACCGTGCCGGAAAGTGCTGTGGCCAGCGCCTGGAAATGGCTGACTTCGCCGGCATCGTCAGGATCTGCATAGTCGCCTTTCACCAGCGATACCGCGTGCCCGAAAAACCGCAGCTGCACAAAGGAAAAATAGATCGTAAAGATCGAGGCCGCCACGACCAGCCAAAGCACGATCCACGGAAAACTGGTACCGGGCAGGGGAGCAAAGATGAGGCTTACGAACGGGCCGGTGAACTGTGCAAAGATGCTGTTGACCTTCTCGTCCAGCGTCATCGCTTCCTGGGCGTAGGCTGGCAGCGCGCTGCTGGTTGCCACTGCCGTCAGCAGGGCTTTGTTCAGAAATTTCATGGTCATATCCCCCTATCCAATAACCGTTACGGGAACGGTCGCGCTCATCACCAGGTTCGCGGTTGAGCTGCCGAAAATGCGTTTTGTAAGCCCGCCCTCCGAAGAGCGGCAAACGATGATCTGATGGCCTCCGGCCTGTTCACAAATGCTGTTCAGGGTATGGGCCACGTCGCCGTGTTTGACGATCCCGGAGGCTTTCATGCCATTTTTCTTCAATGCCTCGACGGCGGGTTCCACCACGCGCTCCATTGCCGTGGAAATTTCTTCCTCCCGCCGCTTGTGTCGTTGCGCATTTTCTTCCGCAGTCTGGAAAGAGTAGGGCGACCATTCGATCACGTAAGCGACCAGAAGCTCGCAGTCGCCGATCCTGTTCGCCAGGTCCGTGGCAAAGTTAAGAGCGCGGTCACCTGACCCCTCTCCATCCATGCCAATCACCAGTTTGGTAGTCATTTTCTGTCCCTTTTTCCCTTGTTGGTCGTCTTCTTGTTCCAACCATGTTCAACGCATGCGTGTGGTTCGGCAAATGAATAATTCACTCGACGCCCAAAGCCTTACAACACGGCGTTCTTCAGTTTGGCGCAAAAAGAGCAGATTATGCGCCTTATCTGGATTAAAATTCGGACAAATGCCCTGAAAAGATCAGAATTGCAGGAAAAGTGACTTGGAGTGCTCGCTGGCAGACAGGCGGATATTGGCTTTAGACGGCGAGAATTAACGCTCTCGCTCTGATTATTTGAGCGTTCTGTGTCCGACTGCCCCCTCGGCCGCGCTGATGATCAGACAGCGAATTGATCCGGGAAAGGGCTAGAAAGCGATTGTGCAGGTGGGCTTTGATCGCTCAAATGTCTGGGCAAGGAGCTGCCACCCGCCACTTTCACAAAGCCCGGCGGAGACGACGTCGGAACGACAGGGCTCGTGATCGGCTCAGCTCCTTGACCCGGTTCAGCATCAGGGTGGGGCGGTCCTGCTCGACAGGCGCCTGACAATTCCCGATCCCGCCATGAACCTGCGACGGGAAGACGCGACCATGGGCGAGACTGTGACCTCGCGGCTCTCCAATACCCTTTGGCCACCGTCCAGCGGCCTGTTACGCTGGTGGTACAGTAGGATTGAAATTCCGATGGCATCCAACCCGCTTTTCCGCATCGAAAACAGCAGACGCATGGCGATTGGCTCAAATGCGGTCAAATTTGTCCCAAATGGCTGCGTGAACCAGACGCGCAAGTCGAGGCGATCACACCCGGTGTTAACGACCCAAACTACGGCTTTGGATCGATCGGCCACGCCCCACTTGCGTGCAATTTGCACAGATCACGAAATTGTAAGCACCGCTTCTGCGTATCAACTGTGGGTTCGCGTGCGATGAATGCTACTTTAAAAGAGGTATACAGCCGACGCAGATCGTCGGTTGATGAGGTGTTTGCTTGATGGGAAACTTCCACATGACCAACAGACTGATGACGCGTCGTCGCACCCTTGTTGCCGGTGGCGCAACCATGGCCACTGCCATGTCAGGGCTGCTTGTCCCCGCGCTGGCTCAGGGCGTTGCCCCGACGACTTCGATGCGGGGCGGGTCCAACAACTATCTTCCTGACGCGCCGATTGTCGAGCGGATCGGCAATGGTGGGTTTTGGATGACGGGCACGGTACGGCGCGCGGGAGACGGAGCCCCGTTGCCCGGGCAGCGCATTCAGATCTGGGCGCATACGACAGAAGGCCACGAACGGGATCCGCACAGCCACGGCGCAACGCTCACAGATGCGGAGGGTGTGTTTCGCCTTGAAATGCCGCAGATCGTACCGGCCTTCGGGCAGCCGCACGGGCATCTGGCCTACGATAGCGAAGAGTTCGAAACTGTATTCTTGCGCCCCGTGATGGGAAGCGCCAGTGACACGAGCCTGGAGGCTCACTTCGTTCTCCAACCCGTCTGAATGTTGCGAGACCGCCGAGCATGGCCTTGATCCGTCCAGCACTGATCTGGGCCGTATTGGCGCTCGCCCTTGCTGTCCCGCTTGCAGCGGCTGCGTCAAGCCCGCTGCTCGCGTGGCGTGATCCGATCTACATCGTGGCCGGTTTCGCTGGCATCATCGCCCTATGCCTATTGTTGCTTCAGCCGCTGCTCGCAAGTGGCGCGCTGCCGGGGCTATCCGCCCGCCGCAGTCGACGGCTGCACCGATGGAGCGGTCTTGGCGTGCTGACTGCCGTGGTGGTTCACGTCGTCGGACTTTGGATCACCAGCCCGCCGGATGTTGTCGACGCCTTGCTCTTCATCTCGCCCACGCCTTTTTCCGCTTGGGGCGTGATTGCCATGTGGGCTGCCTTTGCCGCCGGGCTTTTGGCCGCATTGCGCCGCAAGTGGCGCATCCGGCCAATTCTATGGCGCAATATCCATGTCTCTCTTGCCGTCGTGGTTGTGATCGGAACCGTGATTCACGCGATCCTGATCGAGGGAGCAATGGAAACATGGTCGAAACTGGCGCTTTGCGGTCTTGTCGTCATCGCGACGGTCAAGCTCCTCAAAGACCTGAGAGGCCGCACTGCCCGCACAAGATCACAGCGGTCACGGACGTAAACCTCCATCCGTGCTCTTAGATTGCAAAGCCCATCCGGATCAGGCGAATTTGCCCGGTTGCGACTGAGTTCTCGAAAGCGCAAGGCCTAGCCGTTCGACGACCCGGGTAAAACGGGACTGCAGGGAAATCGACGCAAGGTGGCGGAGAGACAGGGATTCGAACCCTGGGTAGGCTTGCACCCACAACGGTTTTCGAGACCGCCCCGTTCGACCACTCCGGCACCTCTCCATGGCTGATTTCCCTACGCTTTTCCTTTTTGGCCTGCAAGGCCCTTCGTGGGTTTTTAGATCTGTTTTTTGAGTTTCTCGTTCCAGTCAGTTTTCTTTCTCTTTGAGATCGCTTAAGCCCGGTCGCCGGCAGAAGGGCGCACGGGATATCCGGGTTTACGGTGGGCAGGAAGGCCCACCGCTGTCCTGTCCCAAGAGCGATCATCGCGAAGGATCAAGTATATTTCGTTGATTAAAAATTTTAACGTGTGTATAAAAAATATGGAGATTGAGTTCAGGATTACGATGAGTGATCCGAACCGCTATCGGCGTGGTCTTGGTTTTTGATCCAGTTGCAAAGGTTGATCGCGATACGGCGGGGGGTGCCGGGAATTGCCACAGTGTCCTTGATGGGCACTGGTTTGTCCCCATCGGGTCTCTTGCTGGTCAATGGCACGTCATGACATGTGCGATGCGCGGCGAAGGGTTGCGGGTCATCAATCTCCCCCATGTATGCATGAAAGGTTCGGAGATATGAGCAAATCTAAGCCACTGACAGAGAAGGACGGAGAACTGCGCGAACTCAACGCGCGGTTATTCGAGAGGGCGAAACGCGGCAGACCGATGCTGACCAAGGACAAAAAACGTGTACGTCTCAATTTTACATTGGAGCCGGACGTTGCTGCGGCCCTGCGCGCAGCGGATGAAAACGCCAGTGAGCGGGTGAACCGATTGCTGCGGGCGGATTTGGGGCTGTAAGGCGCTATATTGCCTCGCGTGGTGATCGTGGGTCACGGGCGATAAGTTCATCTTGTTTGCTCTGAATGGCAATGGTTTCTTTGAGACCACCCCGGTAAACCTCTCCTTAGACGTTGGGTTGAGGCCCGCGAAGTGGTGTTTCCGACGTGGGACAAGAGGCGAGTGGCGGCCACCCGCGCCACACGGGAAATTTCATTGCCCCGCTGCGTAAAAACCCTAAGGTTTTCACAAAGGCCAAATCGCCCGAGCGTACAGGAGACCGCCATGACTGCCCTGATCCGACACTGCGCCACCTTTCTGATGGTCACACTGATGGTGGGCGCGCTGTCCGGACCCGCCCGCGCGGCAGATCTTGACCGGTTGGAGGCCTTTCTTGAGGTGACCGGCTTTGATGTGGCGCTGGAAAGCATCCGCCTGACCGCCGAGACGGCGCCGAATATGATCGGTCTGGAAGCGGATGATTTCGGATCCGAGTGGACCCGGTTGGTGGAAGACGTATTCGACACCGAACAGATGCATGCAATGGCGCTTGATATCCTGTCGCAAACCCTCAGCGACGATCTGCTGACCCATGCGGTCGACTTCTACGCCTCGGATCTCGGGCAGCGTCTGGTGGTGGCAGAAAATGCCTCGCATATGAAGGAAGACGAGGAACTGAAGACCGAAAGCGGTGAAGCGATCGTGGCGGGCCTCGTGCAGATCGGATCGCCACGTCTCGAAGAACTCAAGCGCCTGAACAGTGCAACCGGATCCGAGGATGCCTCGATCCGGGCCATCCAGGAGGTTCAGGTGCGCTTTTTGATGGCGGCTGCCGGAGCAGGGGTGATCGAACTGCGCATGGAAGAGGCTGACCTGCGCGAAAGCCTCAAATCGCAGGAGGGCGAGATGCGGCGCAGCATGCAGATGTCCGCTCTTTCCGGCTCGGCCTATACCTATCAGGCGTTTTCCGATGCGGATATCACCGCCTATGCGGACGCTCTGGAACACCCCAAGATGCAGCGGGTATATGAGCTGATGAACGCGGTTCAGTTCGAGATCATGGCCAACCGGTATGAAGCCGTTGCGGATCGCATGCGCAGCTTGCGGCCCAGCCAGGACCTGTAGCGCATGCGCGCTGCCGCTCTTGCGGCCGTATTCTGTCTGATCGCCTTACCTGGCTGGGCGGATGCACGTGTCTCCGTCCTGATGGATGCGCTGCGTATCCCCGAATTGGTGTCCGCTCTCCGGGCCGAAGGGTTGAGCGATGCACAATCTCTCAATGAAACGATGCTGAACGGTCAGGGAGGCGCGTTCTGGCAAGGTCAGGTGTCCCAGCTCTACGCGGCAGGCCCCATCGAAGACGGCTTCTTCAATGCACTGAAGCACGGCATGGACGACGCCGCACTCGACGCTGCCGTGGCGTTTTTCGACAGCGTGCCCGGTCAGGAAATCGTCAAGCTGGAGATCGCGGCGCGCGGCGCCATGATGGAGACAGGGGTGGAGGAGGCGGCCGCCGAAGCCTACGCCGCGCTGCCGCAAGACGATGAATATGCGCGTCAGATCGCGGCGTTTGTCGCGGCGAATGACCTGCTCGAACTCAACGTCGCCTTGACCATGAGCGCAAGCTACCAGTTCTCGCGAGGGCTGGCAGATGGCGGGCTTCTGGACATGAACGAAGAACAGATCCTCGCGCAGGTCTGGGCGTCGGAACCGTCTTTGCGACAGGAAGCTGAAAGCTGGCTTTTCGGGTATTTCTTTCTGGCTCAGCAATCACTGCCGATCGAAGATCTGCAGGCCTATGTTGCCTTTGCCGAGAGCGCCGCGGGCGCAGAGTTGAACGTCGCACTTTTTGCAGGCTACGAAGCCGTTTTTACGGATATTGCCTACGGTCTGGGGCGGGCCGTGGCGCTGAATGCGGCGGGCAACGATATCTGACCGATCCGGCTTGACACGGGCGCGCGGGTGGTGCACATGGCAGCCTCACAAGCAAGGTCCGGTTCGCCGGGCCTTGTTCTCTTAAAAATCATCACTCTGACCGGAGTGCGCTGTTCGAGGTGGCCGTCAGGCCGAAACGCCCGAAAACGGGGACCACAGGACGCGGTTGAGCAAAGGAAATGCCATGTTTGCGGTCCTCAAGACTGGCGGCAAGCAGTACAAGGTTCAGGCGGGCGACACGCTCCGCGTTGAAAAACTGGCTGCTGACGCGGGTGAGAAAGTTCAATTCAACGATATTCTGATGCTGGGGGGCGACAAGACGGTTGTCGGCGCACCCTTCGTCAAGGACGCGGGCGTTCAGGCCGAAGTCGTCGATCAAATCAAGGGCGAGAAGGTCATCAACTTCGTCAAGCGTCGTCGGAAGCACTCTTCCAAGCGCACGAAGGGCCACCGTCAGAAGCTGACCCTGATCAAGGTCACCGATATCCTCGCCTCGGGCGCTGGGAAATCCGGCGTGAAAGCCGCGATGGGTGCAGGTTCTGTTTCCGCCAAGGCGGTTGAAGCAGCGGCTCCGAAGAAAAAGGCAGCACCGAAGAAAGCTGAAGCCAAGGCAGAAGCGCCAAAAGCCAAGGCGGCCCCCAAGGCAGCGAAGGCGGATGCGGGTGCAGACGATCTGAAAAAACTAAGCGGTGTCGGTCCCGCGCTTGAGAAAAAGCTTCTCGAAGCCGGTGTGACCACATTTGCACAAATCGCAGCATGGACCGACGCGGACGTAGCTGCTATGGACGAGAAACTGTCGTTCAAAGGCCGGATCGAGCGTGAAGGCTGGATCGAACAGGCCAAAGAACTGGCCAAAGGCTAAGGAGAGACCAGATGGCACATAAAAAAGCAGGTGGTTCATCCCGTAACGGTCGCGATTCCGCGGGCCGCCGCCTTGGCGTGAAACTCTACGGTGGCCAGCAGGCTATCCCCGGTAACATCATCGTGCGTCAGCGCGGCACCAAGTTCTGGCCGGGCGAAGGCGTGGGCATGGGCAAGGATCACACGATCTTTGCAACCGTCGATGGCGCCGTGACCTTCCACAAAGGTCTCAAGAACCGTACGTTTATTTCGGTCCTGCCGGTGGCGGAGGCCGCTGAATAAGCCCTTCCTCAAGGACATGACACATTCAGGGGGATCGGCGACACCGCCGGTCCCCTTTCTCATTTTCGCCATACAGAACGTATAGGGTTCACTCATGTCGGTCGCTGTTGCCAGCTTTGCCATTTTCGCCGCCTCACAGGTCGGCACCCCGGGCCCTGCCAACATGGCCCTGATGACGACCGGCGCGCGCTATGGTTTTCGCGCGGCGCTGCCCTTCGTGGCTGGTGTGGCGCTTGGCAAGCAGCTGATCATCTGGCCGGTGGGCTTTGGTTTGATGGAGCTGGCGGAGCGGGCGCCATGGGTCTTCGAAGTGCTGAAATACGCCTCGGCCGCCTACATCATCTGGTTGGCATGGCGGGTTGCCAACATGCGCCTGGGCACCGCGCAGCGGGCCGAGGCCGCGCCCGGTTTTGCAGCCGGGGTGATCGTGCATCCGCTCAATCCCAAGGCCTGGGCCATGATTGTCGGGGGATTCACCGCTTTTGTCGCCCCGGGAACGTCCGCTGTTGAGGCAACGGCAACCATTGCGGCGGTATTGCTGTGCTGCCAGCTGCTGTTGCATCCGCTCTGGACACTTGCCGGTGAGGGGATCGCACGCACCGTAGCGGGAACGGCAATGGAACCTTATCTCATGTGGACCCTCGCGGCGTTGACCGTCGCGTCGGTGTTATTCGTATTGTTCGGAGGAGGGACATGACGATGGAAATGAAAAAGATCATCGCGCAGCCAACGGTTGAAACAGACCGGTTTGTTCTGCGGCCTCTGCGCAAGTCCGACATGGGCCTGATCGAGCTTGACGGCGGCGACAAGCGCGTTGCGCGCATGACCACTACCATTCCACATCCTCTCCCGCCCGGCAGTACAGAAGCCTTCGTCACCCGTGCCATGTCGGATGATCGGGACGAGGATGTCTGGGCCATGGATGGCACCATCGCTGACGGATCCGAACTGATGGGGCTGATCTCACTGGAGCGGATGGATCGCGAGCAATCCGAAGTCAGCTACTGGGTGGCGCCGCCGTATTGGAACACGGGCCTCGCATCGGATGCGGTACAGGCTCTGGTCGAGGCGAACCCCTTGGGGAACCACACCATGTTCGCAAGTGTCTTTCAGGACAACCCGGCCTCGGCGCGGGTGTTGACCCATTGTGGCTTCGAATACCTCGGCGATGCCGAAAGTTTCAGCGTGGCGCGGGACACAGCCGTGCCCACATGGACCTACTTGCGAAAACTGTGATTGAGGGCGGCGTCCCTTAAGGCTAGGAAGCCTCCATGAAGTTTCTCGATCTGTGCAAAGTCTACATCCGCTCCGGTGCGGGCGGCGGCGGCTGTGTCAGCTTCCGGCGGGAAAAATACATCGAATACGGCGGGCCCGATGGCGGCGACGGCGGCACGGGCGGATCGGTCTGGGCCGAGGCAGTTGACGGGCTGAACACGCTGATCGATTTCCGCTACCAGCAACACTTCTTCGCCAAGAACGGCCAGCCCGGCATGGGACGGCAGCGTACCGGCAAGGACGGGGACGACATCGTGCTGCGCGTGCCTGTCGGCACCGAAATCCTCGACGAGGATCAGGAAACGGTGATTGCCGATCTCACCGAAGTCGGGCAGCGCGTGCAACTGGCCCGCGGCGGCAATGGCGGTTTTGGTAACCTGCACTTCAAATCCTCCACCAACCAGGCGCCGCGCCGGGCCAACCCCGGTCAGGACGGGGTGGAGCGGACGCTGTGGTTGCGGTTGAAACTCATTGCGGACGTGGGTCTGCTTGGGCTGCCCAACGCCGGCAAATCCACCTTCCTCGCGGCCACGTCCAATGCACGGCCCAAGATCGCCGATTATCCCTTTACCACCTTGCATCCTAATCTTGGTGTTGTCGGCGTCGACAATACCGAGTTTGTGGTTGCGGACATTCCGGGCCTGATTGAAGGCGCGTCCGAAGGCCGGGGCCTTGGCGATCTTTTCCTTGGACATGTGGAGCGCTGTTCCGTCCTGCTGCACCTGGTGGATGGCACATCCGAGACAATCGCAGAGGATTACCAGACCATCATCACGGAATTGGAAGCCTATGGCGGCGATCTGGCGGAAAAGCCCCGGGTGACGGTCTTGAACAAGATCGACGCCCTGGATGACGAGGAGCGCGGTGCGGCGCGTGAGGCTCTTGAAGAGGCAAGCGGTGGTCCGGTCATGTTGATGTCCGGCGTGGCGCGTGAGGGCGTGACCGATGTGTTGCGTGCTTTGCGGGGTCAGATTGACGAAGACCGGCTGCGCCACAAACCAGCGGCGGAGGAAGAACCGTGGCATCCCTGACGGCGGCAAAGCGCGTCGTGATCAAGATCGGCTCGGCGTTGCTCGTCGATCGCGAAAGCGGGAGGTTGCGGGCAGACTGGTTGACGTCGCTGGCCCAGGATATCGCCTGGCTCAAATCGCTGAAGATCGACGTGGTACTGGTGTCATCGGGATCCATCGCACTGGGGCGGGGTGTGCTTGATTTATCGTCGCAGGATCTGCCGCTTGAGCAGTCACAGGCGGCTGCGGCGGTCGGCCAGATCCGGCTTGCCCGCGCCTATGAAGAAGTGCTCGCGCCCCATGGCATGACAACCGCGCAGGTCCTCGTGACGCTCGAAGACAGCACTGATCGGCGCCGCTATCTCAACAGCCGTGCGACGCTGGAGCAACTCCTGAAACTGGGTGTCGTGGCCATCGTGAATGAAAACGACACTATTGCGACGGATGAAATTCGTTTTGGCGACAATGACAGGTTGGCCGCGCAGATTGCCGTGACAGTGGGGGCGGACCAGCTGGTGTTACTGTCTGACGTTGATGGTTTTTACTCTGCCAACCCGGCTGAGAACCCGAATGCCAAGCGCTTCGATGTGATCGATAAGATCACCGGTGAAATCGAGGAGATGGCCGGGGACGCAGGCTCGGGCCTGTCCAAGGGTGGCATGAAGACCAAGCTGATGGCGGCCAAGACGGCAACGGCGGCGGGGTGCACCATGGCGATTACCGAAGGCTCGCGCCTCAACCCGCTCAAGCAGATGGAAGATGGCGCGCCGGCAACCTGGTTCACGGCGCATACCGATCCGCAGGCGGCCCGCAAGCGCTGGATCGCGGCGATGAAACCACGTGGCACCGTGACACTGGACGCGGGTGCTGTGACGGCGCTGCAATCTGGGAAAAGCCTGCTGCCCGCCGGGGTGGCGGCTGTTTCCGGTGCGTTCCAGCGCGGGGATGCAGTCGCCATTGCAGATGGGTCGGGGCACGTCCTGGGGCATGGCCTCAGCAGATATACAGCGCATGAGGCGCAGATCATCAAAGGCAGAAAGTCGCAGGATATCGAAGCGTTGCTGGGATATCCCGGTCGGGCGGCTTTAATCCACCGGGACGATATGGCACTGTAGCAGGTGGAATGAGAGCGGCATTCTACTTTGGACAGAATGAAGAACGGGGCGTAATGCAATGAAAGATTTCGATAGTATCCCGAGTCTCATGGCGGATATCGGCGCGCGCGCCAAGGCTGCCGCCGCAGAACTGGCCTTCGCAAGCGCCGCGCGCAAGCACGCCGCCTTGATTTCCGCTGCCGACCAGGTCTGGGCGGATCGAAACGCCATTCTGGAGGCGAACAAGAAGGACCTGGCCTACGGGCGCGACAAGGGTTTGTCGGATGCAATGATGGACCGTCTGGCCCTGGATGAAGACCGCCTGCGCGGCATCATCGACGGGCTGCGCGCCATTGCCGAACAGGCCGACCCTGTCGGCGAGGTGCTTGCCGAATGGACACAGCCGACGGGCCTGCATATCCAGCGGGTGCGCACGCCGCTTGGCGTCATTGGCGTGATCTATGAAAGTCGGCCCAACGTGACGGCAGACGCGGGCGCTCTTTGCCTGAAAGCCGGGAATGCTGTCATTCTGCGGGGAGGATCGGAGAGCTTTCATTCTTCGTCGGCCCTGCACGCCTGTTTGGTGAAGGGCCTGCGGGATGCCGGACTGCCCGAGGATGCCATCCAACTGGTTCCAACCCGCGACCGGGCGGCGGTGTCTGAAATGCTGGCGATGACAGAGACGATTGACGTGATCGTGCCGCGGGGTGGCAAAGGGCTCGTCGGGCTGGTCCAGCGCGAAGCACGCGTGCCGGTCTTTGCGCATCTCGAAGGCATTGTGCACATCTACATCGACAAGGAGGCAGATCCTGAAAAGGTGCTCAAGGTGGTGTTGAACGCAAAAACCCGGCGGACCGGGATTTGCGGATCTGCTGAATGCCTGCTGATCCATGAAGATGTCGCCAACACCATGGGGCGCGGTTTGATCCGGGCGCTTGTGGATGCCGGTGTCGAGGTGCGCGCGGATGACACGCTGGCGAAAATCGACGGGACGGTGGCGGCTGGCGAGGAAGACTGGGGCAGAGAGTACCTGGATATGATCATTGCTGCGCGGGCCGTCCCGGATCTGGACGCCGCGATGTCGCACATCCGTCAATACGGATCGAACCACACCGATTGCGTGCTGACCGAAGACGCGCACGTGGCCCGTCGCTTTATGACAGAGCTGGATTCCGCAATTCTCATGCACAACGCCTCAACCCAGTTCGCCGATGGGGGCGAATTCGGGATGGGTGCTGAGATTGGGATCGCGACCGGGAAAATGCATGCGCGCGGTCCAGTTGGGGCCACTCAGCTGACCAGCTTCAAATACCTGGTGACGGGGGAGGGGACCGTCCGGGCCTAGAAGCTCAGCTTGACCTGAGTTTCCGACATCTCCGTCACGATGCGGCGGCCGACATCACCGGCAATGATCGGCAGCAGCGCGAATTGGACCTGCGCCGGGCGCAGATCGGCGGGCGCGTCCTTGGTCGCCAAAACGTTCCACAACGCCTCGTCGATGTTGAGCTTGTCGGCCTGCCCGTGCAGCAGCCAACGGCTGTCGTCCTGGCTGATCTCGATCCGGCCGCCGTAGGGCATCGCATTTTCCAGACACTGCAGCGCGAGAAATGCCATCCGCACATCGCCGCGAGGTTGCGGATCAAGCGGGCCCCAGGCCACGTCGAGGCGGCCACCCTCCATCAGGTCGTCCAGAATGGAGATCACTTCCGCTCTGCCCATCATCTGTTCCCCGGCAGCGCCGAAAGCGATGCGGAAAAACCGAATGCGGGCGCTGGCGTTTCCGACGCTTTCCTGGATGAGGTCAATTTCGGGGCCAGGTGTGCCACCTGCCATGCCCAGAAGTTCCAGGCCATTGTTGATGGCGCCGATGGGCGATATCAGGTCATGGCAGATGCGGCTGCCGATCAACGCGGCGAGGTTAATGTTGCTCTGGCCCATCTACTGTCTCCTGCGCGAAAGGGGTGCCATGGAAGATTTGAACGCGATCCTGTCACCCGGCATGCTGGTACAGCACCCGGACCGGCCCGAGTGGGGGACGGGGCAGGTGCAAAGCAATGTAAATGCCCGCGTCACAGTGAATTTTCGCGACGAAGGGAAGATCGTCATTGATAGCACCCGCGTTGCCTTAATCCCGGTATTTGATGGATGAAGAACGTTGCCAAAAGGTTAACGTACACCCCTGGATTGTAAACCCGCGATCCGTAGGTGCGTTGCAAGCACGCTGCCGATTCACTAAGACCAAGCCAGACTTCCGGTGACAAGGACAGCCATCGACACCATGGACGCAAAGCCCAAATCTCCGTTCTCGGTCAAACTGGCTGAAACCACTGAAGATCTCGAAGCGGCACAGCGTCTGCGGTACGCCGTTTTCGTGGAGGAACTGGGCGGGGGCGGCGATCTGGTCGATCATGCGGCGCGTTTGGAAAAGGATCGTTTCGACCCGTTTTTCGATCACATGCTGCTCACTGACGATGTGCTGGGAGAGGTGGTCGGCGTGTACCGGATCATGCGCAGCGATCAGGCGGCTGCAGCCGGACAGTTCTATTCCGCTGACGAGTATGATCTATCCGTGCTGCTGGCCTCCAAACGGCGTCTGCTTGAACTCGGACGATCCTGCCTGCATCCGAAGTATCGCGGCGGTATGGCGATGTTTCACCTGTGGAACGGGCTCGCCCAGTACATTGTCAAGCATGAGATCGAAGTGCTTTTCGGCGTCGCGAGCTTTCATGGCACGGAGGTGCACAAGCTGGCGCACGCTCTGTCCCTGTTGCACCACCGCCATCTGGCTCCGAAAGATCTGCGCGTGCGGGCCCAAAGTGCCGCGTTTCAAAACATGAACCTTGTCTCGGAAGAACAGCTCGACGCCCGTGCGGCAATGCTGGCAGTGCCGGCGTTGATCAAGGCGTATCTTCGTCTGGGTGGGTTCGTGGGAGAGGGCGCCTTCATCGATCATGCGTTCAACACAACGGATGTCTGCCTGATCCTCGACACCACGCGCATGAACGAGCGACAGGCTCGGCTCTACCAAGGCAGTGCTGCATGAGTACCACATGGTTTGGCGACGCCCCGCCGCCGGCGACGCGTATGACGGGGCGGGGGTGTTTATTGGTCCTGCTGCGCGGCATGCCACTGGCGCTTCTGGTGTTTGGCGGGCTGGCCCTGCTCCTGGTCGCCCGGATCGTCGAGCGGCCGCTTTTCGGGCACGCGCGCCCCGTGACACCCTACATCACCGTTTTTGTCTGCCGGGCTGCGCTAAGGATCATCGGGCTGCGGCTGTACACCGAGGGCGCCCCCATGAACGGCCCCGGGGCGGCAGTGGCCAATCATTCCAGTTGGCTCGATATCTTTGTTCTCAACGCCTCCAAGCGGATCTACTTCGTCTCCAAGGCAGAGGTGGCGGGCTGGCCCGGCATCGGCTGGTTGGCCCGGGCAACCGGAACCGTCTTCATCGAACGTAACCGTTCTCAGGCCGCCGCGCAGGCCGCCTTGTTCGAAGAACGGCTTGCGGCAGGGCACCGGCTGCTCTTTTTCCCCGAAGGAACAAGCAGCGATGGTCGGCGTGTTCTGCCGTTCAAGACCACGCTCTTTGCCGCGTTCTTCGCGCCCGGACTGGTGGAGACGCTCGAAGTGCAGCCGGTGTCGGTCTCGTATCGGGCACCGCAGGGGGCGGATGCGCGGTTTTACGGCTGGTGGGGAGATATGAGTTTTGGCGGCCACTTCCTATCGATGCTGGCAAGCCCGCGGCACGGGCAGGTCACGGTTGTCTATGACCGCCCGCTGAAAGTCTCTGACTATGCGGATCGAAAAGCCCTGGCCTCAGCCTGTGAAGCCCGCGTGCGTGCAGGCTTCGAAGCCTAGGGGCAGGGCGCTTTCCCCGTCACTAATGGAAGAACGCGGAATCCGGCACAAGTTCGAGCCCATCGCTGTCGGGGCCCCACTCCATCATCAAGCAGGCGGTCCCTTTGCGTTGAAAATAGGTGGCCTCCAGCGGGTAATATCCGGCCGAAGGAACGGAAACCTCAATCTCGCCAGCATACCCGCAAGAATGGACCTCGTCATAATCGCCCACGACCTCTCCGCCAATGCTGATTTCCAGGCCGTCATTGTTCAGGAAATCAAGCACATAGGTGCCTGGCGCCTCGAACTTGATGTATCCCGAGATCGCGGCCGCCACCTTCATGGCCTTGCCCGACGTCAGGGTTGGGTCTCCCTCGGTGGTGTCGTCATAAGACAGCCCTGCCAGTGGGGGACCTGCCTTGCTCTTGCGCTTAAGCGCGTTCTGCGCGTCCTTGACTGTGCGTACATCACCGGGAAAGGCATAGGTCACTGCGAGACCGGGGGTGAGGGTGCCTGCTGCGGGCTGCGGATTGGCGGGGCTCAGCTCCACAGGCGCGGCAAGAGCCGAAAACGGCACGGTCAGAAAGGCCGCCAAAGCAGCGGATTTGAAAGAAATGGTCATGGTCACTCCCGGTCGTGGATCATTGGATTATCCGGCCCTCTGTGGGGACGGTTGCACCGATACTAGAATGCGCCTTTGCCAAGAAACAAGCACCCAAGGCGGCAATTACCATCACATATTGCGCGATTAGGCGCTTTCCGCCCTTGCGGTACGGGGTTGGCTGGCCTATACGGCGCCCACTGAAACCCGCAGGCGGGGTTTGGGCTTATTGGGGGAGACATCCCCGAAGGTCCGCCGGTTGGCAGAAAACTGTCATGCCCCCGCCGAGGATAAAACCGGAAAGGTATACTGACATGGCTCTTCCAGAGTTCACCATGCGCCAATTGCTTGAAGCAGGCGTACACTTCGGCCACCAGACGCAGCGTTGGAACCCCCGCATGGGTCCGTTCATCTATGGCGCGCGCAATGGCATCCACATCATGGACCTCACGCAGACTGTGCCGATGCTGGACGCGGCGCTGAACGTGATCCGCGAGACCGTCGCCAAGGGCGGCAGCATTCTCTTTGTCGGCACCAAGCGGCAGGCGCAGCAGCCGATTGCCGACGCCGCAGAGAAATGCGCACAGTATTACATGAACCACCGCTGGCTCGGCGGCACGCTGACCAACTGGCAGACCGTGTCGCAGTCGATCAACCGCCTGAAGGCGATTGACGAGCAGGCGGAGCAGGGCTTTGCAGGCCTCACAAAGAAAGAGCGTCTGGGCATGGAGCGCGACCAGGGCAAACTGCAGGCCTCCCTCGGCGGCATTCGCGAAATGGGCGGCCGTCCCGACCTGCTCTTCGTGATCGACGTGAAGAAAGAAGCGCTGGCCGTGGCCGAAGCCAACAAACTGGGCATCCCGGTTGTGGCGGTGGTCGACACCAACTGCGCGCCAGATGGCATCGACTATATCATCCCGGGCAACGACGACGCGGCCCGCGCCATTGCGCTTTATTGCGATCTGGCAGCCCGTGCAGCGCTCGATGGTATGAGCGCGCAACTGGGTGCGGCAGGTGTCGATCTGGGCGCTATGGAGGAAGCACCGGCTGAAGAAGCCGTCGCCGAGTCTACAGGTGTCGAGGTCGGTGATGCGTCTTCTGAAACCGTATCCGACGATGCGGTTGCCGGTGATGCGCCGCTGGACATCGAATCCAAAGAAGAGACGGTGGAAAAAGCGGCGAGCTGATCCGCGTCATACGCATGACATATGGGGCGGGGATGACCTGCCCCGACACAGGTTGAACAACAGCGGGCCCTTGGCCCGATACATGACGGACTCCGGTCCGACGATTCCCAAAGGAGAACCTCAGATGGCGATCACTGCATCTATGGTCAAAGAGCTGCGCGACACCACCGGCGCAGGCATGATGGACGCGAAAAAGGCGCTGACCGAAACCGACGGCGACATGGAAGCCGCCCTGGACTGGCTGCGCACCAAAGGTCTGGCAAAGGCGGCGAAAAAATCCGGGCGTACAGCTGCGGAAGGCCTTGTCGCCGTCAAGGTGAACGGTGGCCACGGTGTTGCCGTCGAAGTGAACTCTGAAACGGATTTCGTTGGCAAGAATGCCGAGTTCCAGGAAATGGTTGCCGGTATCGCGGATGTGGCGCTGACGGTGTCCGATGTCGATGCGCTGAACGAAGCTGACATGGGCGGCAAATCGGTTGCGACGGTTGTGACCGACAAGATCGCGACCATCGGTGAAAACATGTCTGTGCGCCGCATGTCTGCCATCGATGGCGAAACCGTTGTCTCCTACGTGCACAATGCGGCGGCACCCGGCATGGGCAAAATCGGCGTGCTGGTTGCCCTGACAGGCGGTGACGACGCGTTCGGCAAGCAGGTTGCGATGCATATTGCGGCCGTAAACCCCGCTTCGCTCTCCGAAGATGATTTGGATCCAGCGGTTGTCGAGAAGGAAAAGCAGGTTCAGATGGACATTGCGCGCGAAAGCGGCAAGCCCGACGCGGTTATCGAGAAGATGATCGTCGGGCGGATGAAGAAATACATGTCCGAAGTGACGTTGCTGAACCAGTCATTCGTCGTGAACCCGGACCTGACTGTTGGCGAGGCCGCGAAAGAAGCGGGTGCTTCGGTCACCGGTTTTGTCCGCCTGGAAGTGGGTGAAGGTATTGAAGTGGTGAAAGAGGACTTCGCCGCTGAGGTTGCCAAGGCAGCAAAAGGCTAACCGAAGCCGCCAGAGCAGAAGTTGTTATGAAAGGGCGCAGCGATGCGCCCTTTTTCGTGTTGGGCTGCTGATTTCGAGAGAGATTGTTCAGCTTATCAGAGTGTTGTCGGCGAAACCTAATCTTTCAACTGCGTCACGAGAGCGTCTATCGCCAGCTTGTAGCCATGCGCGCCAAACCCGCAGATGATGCCGATGCAGACTTTGGCAATATAGGAGTCATGCCGAAAGGATTCGCGGGCGTGCACATTGCTCAGGTGCAGCTCGATTGTAGGGATCTGCACGGAGGCAATGGCGTCCATCAGGGCAATTGACGTGTGCGTATAGGCACCGGCATTCAGGATGATCCCGTCATGGGTGCCGCGGGCCGCATGGATTGCGTCAATCAAGGCGCCCTCGTGATTGGATTGTGCAAAGCTGACCTCGCATCCGAGCTCAGCCGCCCAGGAGGCGCAGCTTGCTTCGATGTCAGACAGGGTCGTGCTGCCGTAGACCTCCGGCTGCCGGGTGCCCAGAAGGTTGAGGTTGGGACCGTTCAGGATAAGGATTGAGGTCATAAGTGGCTCACAAACAAGGGTTTGTCATGCATAGACCTATGATGCGGGCGCTGTCCAGCACCGGCGGCACCTCCTTAGCCGTTGTTTCTCGAGAGGGTCGTCCCCATGGGAACGCGACACCAACGGCCTGCAGTTTCGCGCTACAGTCCGGCGGAGTGGGCAGCGCGGCACCTGCTCATCGCCGTCAGCGCGCCAGCCAAGGGGCTTCAGCGGTCCAGAATATCACATCCACGCCCAGATATTCTGATGCAAAACTGCGAAACTCCTGCTCTGTAAAGGCCTTGCCGGTTTTCGGATTGGTGTAGGTCAGCGTCGGTTGCTGAACGCCCATGGCAATGATGCTCAACTGATCCTTGTACCGGTTAAAGAACGGATAGGCGTTTTTCATTTGCCCTTTTCGATAGGGGATGATGTCCGGTCCGCCGAGGCCGATATCATTTGCTGCTGCGATTTCGTAAATTCTGTTCAGGTATTGCCGGTCTTTGTTGCATTCGCAGGGCCTGATGGTGACGTATTGGACAACTCGCGTCTCGGTAAAAACGGCGCGGGCGTGGGCGAGGTTTTCCATCGTGCCCTCAAAATACCCGTCACAGGTGAAGGTCCGGGACAGTGGCGCTTCGCCCAGTTCAATCGCGGACTCCGGCAGATTCAGCCCATAGATCTTGCCATCAAACGCTTCGGCAAGGGCGGAGACGAGCGCCTGATGCCTGTCACGCACCGGCGCCAGCCACTGGCGCCTGACCCCTCCCGACCCTTCCGGCTCACCTTCGCCTGCGTTGTCACGCTGCTGGATGATACCCCCTTCAT
>ERZ1740065.296-NODE-296-length-25497-cov-11.752181_pt1 | contig 25497 bp, 26 predicted proteins | sample MGYA00581738_ERZ1740065 | MGnify/ENA primary metagenome ERZ1740065 (study PRJEB43018, sample SAMN04849749) | marine metagenome | isolation source: floating plastic debris | place: Pacific Ocean | collected 2008-09-01 | study: EMG produced TPA metagenomics...
CCTCTCCCTCCCTCCCTCCCTCCCTCCCTCCCTCATTGACCTCTCTCTGTCTCATTGTCCTCTACATCATTATCACTGATTTACCTCTCCATGTGCATAGCTGTCATTTGTCACTATCTCTACACAGTTCTTGCTTGTTGATAAGTTTTATCATTCTAGGCAAAGATGATTGAGTTTGACCCTATCCGCGCCACTGACGTCACGCTACCGGTTGGCTGCCTGTTTGTTATCAGCCACAGTCTCGCCGAGCTGAACAAGGCTGCCACGTCACACTTCAACCACCGAGTCGTGGAGTGTAGGCTCGCCTGCCAGGTGAGCAGTTGGCACACTAGGTCAAGGTCGGCCAGTTATGAGGCAAGCAGATCCATAAGTCAGAGATACTATGATAACTACGATCTCTTTGTGTCAGTAGTACATCGCTCTCAAGTCGGGTAAGCCGTGGAGAGAGTACAGGAGGCTTGGTGACCTGCAGAGGGATCTCGGTAAATCACTGGAACAAATGCTCGAGCTAGTCGACGAGGTGCTGCATCGAGAAGCGTACAGCAAGGATGAAATCTGTCAGCTGCTGTCGGTCAGCAATGAAGAGTTGGCGTCCACTAGCCTGAGTGAGAACACTCTGAATGGTGAGTAATGCAGCTCTCAGTACCATTGTACTACCGTACTACTACACCTGTAACACCATATTGCATGTCACTACCACGCTGCCTAGCGTCTCCAACGCTATGGTTTAGATTTAGACCAATAGTAGATCCAGCCCAATCATCTGGCTGCATGAGTTTCATTATATTGGAGTTGTCTTCTCAAAACTATTTTGATCACGATAGTACTGGAGAGTTGCGTTCCCTTTTCTGCCTGGCCACCCATATCCTCGATACTCTACTCTGTGAAATACTAACTGTTCTTATCTTTATCCAGTGAGCCACTTCAAGCTGTACAACCGAGCTAAGCATGTGTTTTCTGAGGCTCAGAGAGTTCTGGACTTCAAAAAAATCTGTGACCAGAGAGATGACAACTCTGCATCAAAGCTGGGTCAGCTGATGAACGAGAGCCATGCGTCGACGAGATATCTGTATGAGTGCAGCCACCCTGACCTTGACATTCTTGTAGAGATATGTGTGTAAGTCTGTATCTCGTGTTCCTGTGTGTATATCTGATCGCGTCGAGACAGACAGAGTTATGTTATATTATATTATTATTGCTATTATTAGATTAGATTATACTTGTGTGTTGAAATGAGAGCCTGTACTAAGCACAGTTATCTCTTTCCTTTCATACTCACTATTCTGGCATGTCAGAACAGCTCAACTGCTTGAAATACTGGCTGGCACGACATTTGCAGGGTTGTATTCTAGGTCTCTCTACCTATAAGTCATTTAAAAGTTTTCAGACCTGCCCAACAGCACTCATCAAACACTAGTAAAAACTAGTGCTGCATTTTAATTGAGTTATTCTAAGATTAACTAAAATAAATTGCTCAGAAGATTAATTTAACCACAAGATTAATCTTGTGGCTAGTTTGAGGGTAAATCTCACCGATAAACCAAAAGTAATATGCTAAAGACATCTGTGAACAAGTATGATAGCATATTTATCTAAGCAAACTCAACACCAGTGCAGTTGAATACCACTAGTGACCCACCAAAGACGTCACAGTGATGTTAACATCAGCTGCTGTAGCTTATAGCAATGATACTGCTGTGAATTCTATAGCTCAGAAACTAGCTTGTAGTGGCACAATTAAAAATATTAATCGGAAGATTAATCTAGATTAGTTATTTTGAAGAAATGCAGCACTAATAAAACCTCAGTAAACTTTGGCTTACAATTAATGTACTTGGCAGGTCTGTAACTAACAACCGTTGTCAGAGAACGTATAGCATAAGTCTTCTGCAATCAATGACTTGTGGTAGTCCATGTATCTCCTGCCTACAATCCCTCATACTGCATGTACTAGCATCGTAGACTAGAGACCTCTATTCTGGCTGTGCGCAGGTGAATCCCGTATCTATAACTGATATCGATATTCACGCATTCAAAAGCTGCAGGTGAAAAAGTCACTGTGCCTGACTGTACACATACACCTTTCATATACAGGGCTTAAGCTGTTGGCTGTATTGTAGATTGTAAGTACATGTACTCTCCTAGTTGGTGTCTGATCGATGTTTTAGAGAGTCTGGTGCCCTTGGCTCACGTCTCACTGGTGCCGGATGGGGAGGCTGTGCTGTGTCTCTAGTCAAAGAAACAGATGTCGATGATTTCCTAGCGCGTGTGCGCTCCAAGTTCTACACTCCGGAACGCCTGGCCGGGAGAGACATCAACCAAGTACTGTTCAAGTCTCCACCAGGAGGCGGTGCCTCTATTTTTACTGTACCATAAATTTGATGACCACGTTGGTCAGCTACTTGTATATGATACATAATAACTATGCATTCTCTACTTTCACTGCCTGCGTGTGGTATGACGATAGTGCATAGGGCAGTGAATGCTCTAAACTTTTAGATCATTCAAAGGTAAATACACTGTCTGTTTCACTTTACGCACAACATACTGTCTAACTGCCAATACAGTAGACAATTTTGCTACATCACCAATCTACTTTGGACATCATTTTCCTGATATCTCCACTAATACAAATTCTAATCAACACTCTCATATGTTGGATATTTTAATGTCCGATTACTTAATTTCTTGGTGGTACGATATTGCCTCATAACTAATGGACGCGTTACTCAGGCTTAGCTCGACTGGGTCTATGTAAATGTCTGGTTCAAGTACCGGTATGTGCATAAAACGTTTCTCTTGGAGTTGTCTACACGTGTCGTATTTATAGTTGATAATCTTGAAACATAAGAGGGACAGTATAGGCTCTCAACGAGTCGGGGTACGTTTCCGGTCTTTAGAAAGTTGGCTAACTGATCAAATACTCTTCTCTGCTCGGGAACGAGACCATCCTCTCAATGCTCAGTCTACTAGTGAAGGCTTACTGGTAGAATTATGGTGGGTTTTGTTATTTCATTTAGCCTGTAGGCTTAAGATGCCTTCCATGAACATTTATTTATTTGATAATTCTCTCATCGAACCGCCATTTACTTTTTTTCAGTCTGCGACATTGAAGCCGTATTTGAATGCTGTGCGGCATACGTTGACAGCAGCCATGTGCCTGGAGAATTTCTCTTCTCAGATTGTTGAACGGCACAATAAGCCTGAGGTGGAAGTGAAGTCAGTAATTTCTCTTCTTCGCGCCAATCGATCAGTATGATATCTCGTTGCTGACGTCGTTGTGTTGGCTTTGATCAGGGGTAGCAAAGAGTTGCTGTTGACTCCGGTTGTCGTCAGCAGAAATGAAAAGGAACGAGTTCTAATCGAAGGCTCTGTGAACTCTATAAGAATAAGTATAGCTATAAAGCAGGTACGTATCTCCAACTTCGAGTACATTTTTATCCAACGGTGGTTTCATTTCAAATGCAGCCTGATATATTTCTCTATTTCTACAGGCAGACGATATAGAGCGGATTCTGTGCCATAAATTCACGAGTTTCATGATGCAGAGGGCAGAACACTTCAGGATTATGAGGCGCAAGCCTGTTGCGGTGAGTTTGCTTATCTCTGACACGTGACACCAGCTTTCTAACCAGTTATTTTCAATTGGTGTTCACGGGTATATAGGTGACCGCATTTATTCTTTTACAGGGTTATGACATCAGTTTTCTGATAACGAACTTCCACATGGAGCAGATGTTCAAACACAAGTTGGTAGACTTCATAATCAGCTTCATGGAGGAGATTGACAAGGAGATCAGTGATCTGAAGCTATCTGTGAACACCAGAGCCAGGATATGTGCTGCAGAATTCCTACAGAGATTCTGATTAGGCCATTAGTCTTCTCACTTCATGACCTTGACGTTATAACCTTATAGAGCGCCAGTTGTTCAGTTATGATCTGATTTTCTCACTCATCAAATATGCTGTGGCTCAACATGCCTGTATTTAGAATCACAGCGATAGACCTTCGCTCAACCAAAGAACACAAAGTCTGATAATCCCCAGTCTGTTTCTGGAATGCTGCCATAATACAAAGGCATTTCGATAAATATGTGATCTTGTATCGTGATTTCACAGTGAGTGTTCAATAACATGTAAAGTAATTTATCCAAAGTATGAAAGTTTGTCTATCCCTTCCATCAGATCATTGTGTCAATTGGGGAAAGCAAAGTTCAGGAACCTCATAGCCATCTCGAATCCGAGGAAGCAGGCCTACAAACAATGATCAGTACGAATGAATAAGAGTATGGGGTGTGGTGATTGGCCGGTAAGTGGTGACCTCATAGATGACATACCGCATTGGCTGGGAACGCTCTGACAAGCACTGGTGCTAGGCCTTTGAACAGGCCCTTAGGGCCGCTCTCTCGCATGATCTCTGAAAACACGCTTCTGATGCCATTCTTATACGTTCCCGCGGGAGCTGAAGAGGGGAGGGAACAGTCTTGGTAACCAAATGATCAAACGCAGTATGCGACTAGGAATGATAGCAACAACTACCTGTTTGTAAACGAGATTTTAGGGTATCAGGAACGATGGCGACGACCCAGTTGGCGATGCCGGTGAGACCTCCACACATCAGCAGCACGCCGGGGTTCAGCTCACCTCTCCTAATAGGCGACAAAACATTGATAACGTAGTACATCCACATACCAACATCTGTATGCGTACATACCAGCACTGAAGACGCTAATATACTTACGATTTCTCGGTCATTTCACTTGCTTTAGCTATGAGGGTTTCATACACACAGAAGTAGACACCGCTGGCAGGGACATCTGTAACAATGGTGGGCGGTGAAGAGAACTATATCTGCTCACACGCATTCTAATATGATAGATGGAACACAAAAATTCTGGACCCTATTACTTAAAATACTGCTGATTTTAGCAAAATGCTATAATATTTTGTCCGCTAAAATGTCTATATTTACAGTAACATCTAACTATCAGCTATCAATTGCGGTTCTACAGTAAGTCTAAGCTCTGAGATGTCTCACATTGCCTGAGTACTACAGGTGGGCAATGTTGTCTACAATTGGCTCAGTACAATGCTGAGCAAAGAGAAATCGGTTTGTTCAGCAATGAACAGTGTTTGTAAGGAGAATCTCACATTGCAACCCATATAGTACTATTTTAGAGTAAGATAGCAAACTTGCATCACAACACTTGTTAATTTTAAAGTCATGAAAGCTATGTAAGAGATGATAACTCCTGAATAGTCTTTGTCATGAAGGCCTCCAGCAGTGCTTCTAACCCCAAATGGCAAAATATCCCAGATTTCAGTAATCTAAAACTAACCCTCTACACTGCCTTGGAACCCACTTTATGGCCTTTATTTCAGTACATTAATGCTTACCAAATACAACTAGTCAGTTTTTGCTTGCATATCACATCAAAGAGAGGACAACTCCATGTGAATCAGTTATCGCATTCGTGTCAGCACTGACTGGTGCAGATCGGAGTCATTTATCGATCAACCAATAATTCAGCAAGAAGTGAGACTGTCTGGTGGCGAGGGAGGGAGGTGAGACTGTCTGGTGGCGAGGGAGGTGAGACTGTCTGGTGGCAAGGGAGGGGGGGTGAGTTATTTTACTGATTGAGATGTAAAGTGTAGACGTACAGTGTATATGTGCAGTGTAGACGTACAGTGTAGACGCTGATCCATTCACAGTTCAGCAATGCTAATGTCATGCTTATTAGTGTCGGCATATCTCTTAGATCCATACTCTCTACTCTACCCATTCCTCTATCTACCTTATACAAGTAGCTGCTACACATGAGACGATAACTCCCGCGTCTAATTATGAAATAGCTGATATATAAACTGTTGACCAGAGAAATTCCTTGATCCTCTTAGCGCCATTTCAAAGCTATCAGACAAATCCTAGCAGTCATCAATACACATTCTAACGCTGTATAACACGATCATAGCTATTACGTATTACTGGTATTGATGTGTATTGACGATAAATATTGATGGTGGTGGTGTGGTTTTACTACCTCGAAGGAGAGTGGCGGCAGTTCCTTTGTAAATACTTCTGATTCCGCCCTCGCGGTAGAGCTGCTTGGCGCAGTCCATTGGTCCGGCGTATTTCTTAGTCCCGCCGTCTGCCTGGATCTGCAGCAGACACTTGATCCGCTCCCCGGGCGCCATTATCGCCGACGTCAGAACTCCTGCCACGCAGCCGGCGTTGAAGAGCTGGAGTTTGCTGCAGCGCCAATCAACACTCAATTCCTTCTGATCGCGGAGTGACATGTACTGACATGTACCGACATGTACCGACATGTACTGGCATGTACTGACATGTACTGACATGAGGATGGAGCACGCGGCATTTACCTTAACTCATCCGTTTCATTCCTTTGCTGCAACTTCTTACCGATTCCAAAGCCAAGGAAACAGAGAGCGTACATCGGAGTGACACCAATGATTGGTGCAGCCATGCCCTTGTACAGGCCGAGCACGCCCTACAAACACTTGCACTGTTTATAATAGGGATAGGTTCCGCAGTCATGAGTCAGCTCAACTCGAGTAGTTGGTGAAGAGATACAATACCTCTTACTGACTGATAGATGGAGGTGTTGCTTTATTGCAGACTGAGACTTGTAGTCTTACTGCCATATCAACACCTATCCGCTCACATCCACCTCACCCCATACTGTTTTTCTGTTGCTATGGTACCCCCAGGGGGGGGGGGTTGGTGATTTTGTGAATAAAAATTCCTCCACACTTAAACAACATCCCAGTTGTTTTAGACCCATGATTGACCTCGAGGAATTTAACTACACATCAGTTTTCATACTCTTGGGCTCTGTGGTTCACAGGAAAGGGACAACTGTACTTACAATTACATTCCCTATACGCAGATAACTCAATTACTTTGATTCTCATCATACATCCATACTGCGGGTTAGCAGATGCACCCATACACCAACCTCCTTTGCCACGGTCTTCCTTGTACAATCAAGCAATCCTGTGTACATTGGTGCAACTCCGGGTGCTGGCTGTGGCTGCGTTTGCAGCCTTACCTAAAGATTGTATTTCAAAACGCATGACATAGGTCTGATGGTCTGTGACACTAAAGAGACTCGAGAGGCTAGCGTTCTTACCTTTATCGTATCCAATGGGTGACCAGCAGCTACCAGACACATGCCTCCAAATCCACCAGCAAAAAAGTTCTTGACTGGACTAACTTTATTATCCGACATGGTGAGAACCAGCAAATTTTCAAAACTATCTGCTAATCAAGAGACGAGTTAGAGAAAAACTCCAATGAAGCAGATTCTTCCAGAAGTTAATGCACTTTGTCTTGTTATTAAATCTTCCGTTGCATTAAGAAATACCGATTAATACGTACTAGTAGTGGATAGAACGGACCGGTATCTTATCTACACTCAGTCGAACAGCTCACTAGACAAGAACTACGGAGCACCAAGCTTGAAGATTGACCTTTGTACCAAGAAAGCCCGAGACTTTACATAGCATGCCTTCCAAACAACGGGTATCTCCCAGTATGTCTCGACAATATTAAGGTCAAGTTATCATTAATTCATCCTAATTTCGGAGATTCCGTCGGCAGTGGGAGCGCAACTCCATAAAGCCCCTAATGACTGACGTTACTAAACTGTAGTTCAGCTTTTTCAGTCTTTGCTTTTTTTGTATCTGGCAGATGGTTTCATTTTCTTGACACTTTATACAAAATCCTTGTTGTTTCGTAAATTGAGAATGTCTCTTTGATACTTCTCCTACTGAGATAAATTCATAGCAGAACAAACCAACACTGGGTTGGCGCAGTAGTGAATGAATTTAGCACTTGACCCTTGACACCAATACTGCTACAGTGCTAGTTACCAATGTTGTTGGGTTACGCTGGCCATATCGATGATTGCAACCTACATTACTAGGATGGAAGATCTGCAATGAAGATCTCATGTATCAGCCCTGGAGCTGATATTTAGGGCAACCAACCGATTAAACGACGGTGTCGACTTCTGAGACTGACCAAGGGAATCATGATGAAATGTATCAGGTCTGATCAGTGAGTTACATTTGATAATAATAATAATAATAATAACCATAATAATAACAATATCTATTAAAGGTAATGATCACTATTGACACATTACAATTCTAAAATTAGCTCTCAATTTCTGCTTAAAACATTAATTATTTAACGTATGGATACTAAATGGAATAAAACTGTTCAAAAATCTAGAGGCGCTGCTCTTGGTATTTGATAATAAAAACGCTTAGTCTTATAACAACCATGCAAAATGTGAGATGGATCGGAAATTAACTTAAAAGCAGTCTTCTTTACCATGGGTGCGTAGATCAAAATCCATATCAAGGTCAAAATTCCTTTTTTTAGGAGTGTGCTAGATGTGGTGGGTGTGCTAGATGTGGTGGGTGTGCTAGATGTGGTGGGTGTGCTAGATTTGGTGTGTTGCCTAACATGTTGAGAGCGGTCTCGGTATAGAGTTCCAAACAAGGGCTATCACTATCATTGCCATCAGTAATCACATGGGTAATTTGACAAGTATATTCCATTCTCTGACAGCATCATCTCTGTCAACAGCTTGTGCTTCTCCCCTCACTTCACCTCTTCCACCTATTCTCCCACCCTTTGTACCTCCACCCATCTTGATTCCCACATTCCCGGTGGAAACTGGTGATACCAAATCTCACCTCATACCCGATCACACTAATGCATGACTTATGATAAAACTAGTTATCTATTCAGCTAAAAGGATTGAAGATTCGGTTCTTTATGTTTCAGTTGTCTCATAGTGGTGTAACTCTAAGGCTAGCTTGTCTGACAGACAGACACACAGACAGACAGCCCAGCAGCGCTGTATCTAACTGTTGTAGGAGAATAGTGCAATATGGCTTTGGAGATCAAAGTACTGAAGGAATTCGCCTTGGAGACGAGCCTCCATGGAATAGGGAAGGTCACCCGAGCGTAGAGCAAGATCCAGAAGGTTATATGAGCCATGGCGCTGTGGTGTGCATTCCTAACCTCCATGTTGATGATCTGTCTGAGGTTGGTACCACCCAGTGATGCTCCCAACTTCCAAATTCTTCTCTCAGTCATTCAGTATCGATTCAGTATTATAGTATCAATGTAGTATATTATTATAGTATAGTATTATAGTGTGTTATTATAATGTATTATTACAGTGTATTATTATAGTGTATTATTATAGTATATTATTATAGTATATCATTATAGTATTCCTGTGTGAGCACCAGTAAACACCAGTACCGTATTATAGGAAGATCGACAATAATCGACCTCAACCATCTTTAGTGTTTGACATAGTGATACAACTCTAGGATGAGCAACGTAAAGCTAGAAAACGGCATTGAGAATCAGTAAGCATTGTAGATGGAAATGATTGGCTGAGAATTGAGCCAGAAAGTTGCCTTACAGTTCTAAAATCAATATCTTGAGATCAGCAGGACTCTTTCTTGTTTGCGTTAGCAGCATTGAGTTCTGTTTTTCATTGCAGGTTCAGTCGCCTGGAAGGAGATTTTTGTGCTAAAAATATGGAGAAGAAAGATTTGAGCCCGGGCGATGACACGAATGTGCTGAAAGACTTTGCACTGGAGACAAGCCTCCATGGAATAGGGAAGGTAGCCAAAGCTCAAAACAAGATCCGAAAGACAGTTTGGGTCGTAGCGCTGACCTCCGCACTCCTACTCTCCAGCCTGATGATTGGTCTGAGGTGAGTATTGACTCTTTCACACACTCTGAAAGCTTCATGAGAACTCTAATTACAGTATTCGTATAGCAGGGCTCTAGTGACTGGAGTGTACAGTTGATTGCCACTGACCCCCAAAAACTTACAAGAACTATTAACAATTTATTTGAAGGTTGATGGCTATACCTCATGCATATCTGCTACTGAATCGCAAGTAGCAGATATGCAATACAGATAATATAATATATCTATCATACTAATATAACACACACTATATAATAGATATGTACTGTAATATATATAATACAGTATACAGCGGCCATTGATGACGGTGTCGAGGAGCTGATTGTCATGCATAGGCACACAGTCAGTCTGAAGTACGGCACCACTGAAACAGGGAAATTCTGATTCACATATGGCGGTCAGGCAGTTGCTACACACAGATGAAACTGAACAAAAAGCACCTGATGTTGAAGTTTTTTGTGGCAGATATTGGGCCTACGGGTTTTAAAGGAATCTATCATTCCCTCCAGATGTGGCTGTATTTTTCTTACAGGAACTGTGTTCCCTCTAGTTTCCCCTGAATTTAAGCACTGTATGCATGTAATATAACTAATATAGCATATAATGATATAATAATAATAATATAATATAATAATGTACTGTGAAACAAGAAACTTCAGCAGTCATCTAAAATTAGCTGAAACAACATTTTCTATAAAATTACAAAATTTGAATTTGCTATCATATAATTACTCTACAGATATCATCTAGCCATCATCTAGTCGTGCTGTATGTAACAGGTTCCAAGCTTATTTCGAGTACAACACCATTGTCGAGTTGAACAAGCACTTTGAGCCGAAGATGGAGTTCCCAGCTGTCACTGTGTGTAACTTCAACAAGTGAGTAATGACAATTATTGTCCATGGCACAGCTGCAGTTTGTTGATAGCAGGTAAATTTGTCACTAGGATCAAGCTGTCAGAGCGAACTGGCACCAATGCTGAGGCCTTGGACTTACTCAATAACATGCTGAGTCATGAGTTTGTTGGTAAGTGAGGTACTGACAGCGGGTAAGGTAGATACAGTCAGCGGGTAAGGTAGATACGGTCAGCGAGTAAGGTAGATAGATAGCCAATCTAGCTAATGACAGTAACCGGAAAGATTTGTCATGAGATCGCTGCATGATGGATAGTTCAATGTTCCTGGCCTTTGGTGTGAGTGCACTCAATTATTCTATTCCTGGCTGAGGTGGAATGAAATTGTAGAAGCATTATATCAACGCAAAAACAACTGAGCCACAAGTGACAATGGATGGATGAATATTGGATGAAAGTTTGATTATAGAACAAATATTTAGGCTGTAGTTGAGTTGGAATCTATAGTGAGAAGGCTTGAATAAATAACGTTCGTGAGTTGTGAGAACATAAGTCGAAAGTCAAACTTCTCACTTCTATGACGTAATAAACTGAGGAATCGATATCAAGGAATATCAACAGTAACAAAGATTCTATCATATTAGAGCTCTGCTCAGCTCAGCTGTAACTGGTGAGCTGCATGAGAGCCTTAGAATACCAATAGTAGCAATCTTAACCCTAAATTCTGGCATCTAAAATGTGGGATTCTCCAGAAAATGTATGGCTGCCATTCATGGTCACATTCGTTCTAGGAAACGAGACGAGTCCGTGCGGGGAGTGCGAACCAGACGATTTCAGGTGTGAAACTGATGGATGCTGTGTGCCATCATCTTGGGTTTGTGACGGGGTTTATGACTGCGAAGATTCATCAGACGAGATGATCGAAGACTGTTTGTCGGATTATTTCACCGGTAAGTTGATTGGGTGATATGAGATCAGGTGGAGACAATCCCTACTAGTTATATGGTGCAACTCATTCAGGTTCTGACCTCCCACCTGTGCCAGAGTCAGACGCTGTCTCTATCTGTGAGTATGGAAGTGACAGAGGAATCACAGACTCCAGTGGCTGGATCATGTCTGATATGTTCGGTGTCGAACCGTACTTCAGTGACTTGGACTGTTGGGTGAACATATTCCACGGAGAGATGCAATACCTGTTGGCAGAAATCTGGACATCAGTATGCCGCTGACACTCCTTCTCTAGTCACATGACCACTGACATGTCCAACAGGTGAATGTATGTCCTTACAGATAGAGCATGAGTCCTCATGCTCCTGGGATAGGCTAATGATTGGCCATCACAGCTACTGCGGTATCCATGACAACCGGCTTGCATTTGAAGTCAGCTCTCTGGCAATCGACGCATATATAGAGGTAGCGTTTATCACCGATGGGTCTGTTTCCGATATCGGATTCAGCATCCATTGGGAGCTCTCTGGTAAGGATTAAACCAGTGACACAGTGTTTGTCCTTCACTGAATTTAGATTAATCGTATTTTATGCCAACTAGATTCCGTACCTGACGATTACACCATAGTTGATACGACTCAGTCTGGAGTATGGACAGGTGGAGAGGATTATGATGAGTCAGGTAGTCAGTTATGAACCGATCAAATTTATACCATAGCTAGAATGTTGTAATAATGATGCTCATGACTATGGGGCTTGATTTTGGCGGCAGAGAGGGGAAAATAAGGTGATTTTACCTGATAGTTTAAAATCATTTTCAGTTGATTGTGATCTATATGATTTATCTAGACAACCACCATCACTAGTTTCCTAACCTCACTTCAGCCACGCTAGATGTGGGTTGGGTGAGGGAGGGTGAGGGAGTGAGGGGTGAAGGAGGGTGAGGGGGTGAGAGAGGGTGAGGGAGGGTGATAAGTTTAACCCATATTATGACTCATTCAGGTTACGGTGTTCAAACTACACCACCACCAGACTTCGTCTATATCTGTGGAAACGGTGACGATAACTCCACCTATAGCGAAATCACCGCACCCAGTGGCTGGATCAGTTCTAACAACTTTAACTTGGAGCCGTACTCCAGCGACTTGGACTGTCGAGTGAGAATATTCCACGCAGGAATGCAATACCTGCTAGCAGAAATCTGGACATCGGTATGCCGCTGACACTCCTTCTCTAGTCACATGACTGCTGACACGTCTAACAGGTGATTGTATGCCTTACAGATGCTATACGATGAGTCATGCTCCTGGGAAAGACTGATGATTGGCCATCACAGCTACTGCGGTATCCATTATGACCAGCTAGCATTCGAAATCAGTTCTCTGACGCCAGAGGAATACATAGAAGTTGCCTTTATCACTGATGGAAGTACAGGTGACACTGCTTTCGGCATACATTGGCAACTTTCCGGTAAGGAGGTAACCAGTAACAGGAGTTATCATACCCTGACATTATACTAATGGATTTCTTTCATACCTATAGTAGGTTACATACCTGAAGGCTATGTGGTTTCTGATCCAATATCGTTCAGTGGGAGCAGCAGCATGCAATCAACTACTACGAATCTTGACGGTAGGTCTGCAGTCAGTTCTTCTTACTGTAAAACAGCAATACTGTAGACTGAAAATTGTTTGTGCTAGAAAACATTTGTAATAACTAGTGCTGTATTTTAATCGAGTTATTCTAAGATTAACTAAGATTAATTGAGATTAACTGAGATTAACTAAGATTAACTAAGATTAACTAAGATTAACTAAGATTAACTGCTCAGAAGATTAATTTTATGCCACAAGATTAATCACCATATAACGATTTAAATTTTCTGCAATCGTACTTTTTGCGATTGTGAAAATTCGCAAAATAATTCCCTCGCAAACCAACTCAAGTTTACTGTACCTTGCTAACGCAATCTCTGCGGTTTTATCTGCCACTAAAAATTTGTGGAAGTATATTTTTGCGTTTCTTGTAGCACAATTACTAGTAGTACACCACCAGTAGTACACCACCAATAGTACACCACCAATAGTACACCACCAGTAGTACATTACCAGTAGTACATTACTAGTAGTACAGTAGTACATAGACAATAAATCGAACAGTGAAATATTGGTGAATTCAATTCTTGTTATTGACTGAAAATAACCGAAAACAGGAAGTGGATGAAGGGAAGAAAACCCAGTTTTAGCATGTATGGTTCATGCATGGTTCATGTATGGTTCATGTATGGTTCTGCGTTCCACATAGCAGTTTGAGGTACATACACATAGCTGTATCATCAGGCTGCGCAGTACATCTGCATGAACTGTCCAGGTTATGATCTCCCACCTACGCCACCGACCAATACTGTCTCCATCTGCGAGAACAGCAGCGATAACTCCACCTATAGCGAAATCACCACCCCCAGTGGCTGGATCACTTCTAACAACTTTAACTTAGAGCCGTACTCCAATGACTTGGACTGTCGAGTGAGAATATTCCACGCAGGAATGCAATACCTGCTGGCAGAAATCTGGACATCGGTACGATGCTGACACTCCTTCTCTAGTCACATGACCGCCGATACGTGCAACAGGTGATTGTATGTACTTACAGATAGAGCATGACTCCTCATGCTCCTGTGATAGGCTAATGATTGGCCATCACAGATACTGCGGTATCCATGACGATCGGATTGCATTCGAAGTCAGCTCTCTGACACTGGAGGCGTACGTAGAGGTTGATTTTATCACTGATGGAAGTACAGCTGGTACTGGTTTCAGCATACATTGGGAGCTCTCCGGTAAGGAGGTAACCAGCTACAGGAGTTATCATACCCTGACATTGTACTAAGAGATTCCTTCCATCCATGCTGTAGATTCCATACCTGAAGGCTATTTTGTTTCTGATGGGACACCGTCTAACGGGAGCAGCAACATCATCTCAACAACTCCAAATCTGACATTGAATGGTAGGTATGAAGAGCTGAGTGAAGGACAAGGCTTGCTGTGTTAACGTTAGTTTGCTAGGAACACTTTGAGAGGCAGAACCTTATATGTTGCATTCATTTCAAATTGTGGTACACACCCCATCACGCATACTAAACATATATTCTCTCTCTAGACATTATGGCCGACGGAATGGATCACTCATCAACGCAAGTCAGTGCGGCGACCTCGCCTGTTGAACTTAACACCCAGGAACGAGGTAAGTAGCTTCAGCACACATCTGGTGATGTTATTGTAGTCCTTAAGAATTTTTCCTCACCAATCATTACCATCCATTCACCTATTGTCTCTGCCAACAGACATAAACCACGAGCTACTTACTGCTTTTAGACCGCAGGAAACGCTCTGTGACCTCTCGACCTCATCCGTCCCTCCACCACAATCCAGGTAGCGTCCCAGTCACACCCACAGATGCCAGGTTGTGTAGATGTTCAATAAACTGGTTCATTAGTGAGTGAGCTTATTTTAAAATTGATTCTCACAGCGGTTCGATTGGTGGACATTTGTGACCCACATACACCGATCATGTCAATGGGAGATCGTCAGAAGAGATTGGTGCTTGTCAGCCACAGGAAGTACATGAAAGCACCCGGAGAGCACTATGCTCCAAATGTCACATGCTCGGTAAGTTCAGATCTCAATTGATAATACTGACACGTACATGTGTACGTGCAGCTGATGGACTGTGTGTCGGTTTCAGGTACGTTTCTCATCGCCTGATGACTCGGAGGTGCAATTGAACTTTCACGAGCTTGGTTTAGAGTCGGAATATCCCAGCTGCGTGTATGACTATGTGGCTGTCGGTGAGTATAAAGTCCATCATCCAACTCTTATCTTCCCATCGGAACAGTCTACCACGGAATGGCACGGATGTTTGTAGAGTATAATGGAACACAATATAGGTATTGTGGATTGAGGAAGGTTGTCATCACAGACCGCATCCCAGCCTCAACAAACTTCACTGTCACGCTTAGAACTGACGAGAGTGTGGAGAACGTAGGATTTGCTCTCATCCTGCGACTTACAGGTATATGGGTGGCAGCATAACTCATCACACACGTCTGCAACTGGATGAAACAAGAGGTTTTACATTTTTAGCGAAGAAATACATATCACGTAAGCTACCAAGGCAGAATGAAAACCTTCCCAACATGAGGGAGCACAAGCCGAAAGGGATTGATCTCTTCCATGTTGTGAGAGCTCGAAGAAACACCGACTCGCAAACCTCTAAAACAGGTGGACTATCCATCCATCTTGTATTAGATACATTTCTGCTGACCAAATGTAACCCAATGGTGCCAGATAAGAATTCTATATACCATTGAGAATAAGTTTCTCACCTGAGAGATGCTGTGTCGATGGAACTCTATCCCAGTGATACAATGTAGCAATAATGCACCAAAGGTCATAGTGTTTTACATGAAACCAAAGAACTGTCTCCCTTATACTCCATTTTAGCTTAAAATGAACTCAGGATGAAATCTATAGGCTTGGAATAGTATACAAATACAAACGGATAAATGTTTCATTTTATAACTTCATGATATTGAGATAACCATATCAGAGCTCCGGCAGATGATAAATGTTGAATATCTACTGAGATGGAAATAGAACAACTCTCAATGCTTTGTCCGAAGTTCTATATTCCAAATTCTATATGTAGACCTCGCTGGAAAATACCCTGTAAGTACCTGAAAGTACTGAATTACTTTCTCCTATAGAATGTCAGTTTGTTCTCTGGATCTTAATTACTGTATAAGTGAAAATAAATGCGAGACAAATAAATGTGAAAAGGCATGCAGAGAAATAAATGCAGTGAGTAAAAATTGTGATCTTGCAACTTCTGCAATGAGCCGCACATCTTCTGAAAAATAAATGCGGTGTATAATAAATACGAAAAAATGAGTTGTTTGACAATCACATTCAATGCTCAATCGCAATTATTTTTACATATACAGTAGCCTGAATGAATTATAGATGTGGAGCAGAGAGCATCTCTTAAGGATACCAGGTTCTCTCAACTCATACAAGAAACGGGCTGGCACCTTACGGACCCTCTCTCCAACATGTCAGGGTACAGCAACTCCACATTGCTGAGCTGCTTCTTTCGGAAAGTCAAGTGCGAGTCGTCGGTCAGTAACTGAGATACCTCACTAGTTTGAAGAGTATTGAGATGAGACCTAGATTTTTCTTCCACAGTGGTTTGAGCACACATTTACCAAATTTGGAAACTGCTACACCTTTAATGCTCTTGACATTCTCAACAAGACTATGACATCACCACTGACGCTACCACTGGAACAGATTCAGCCCGGACCCGCTCATGGCCTCGAACTCTTGATCGACATTCAGAGAGTAGGCGTGCAAATGAAATGTAATGTTTCCTTTCCTCTCTCATAACTTTCGTGAACATATTATTCCAGCACGAATATTCGGAGAGTCTCCAGAGCGGAAACCCTCAGGTGGGACTCAAGTTCCAGGTACACCCGCCATCGGAAACACCAGATGTTGAGAACCAAGGCTATGCTATCAGCACAGGTCAGCATGCCTATGTTGGCTTCTCGTTGACCAAAGTCAAGAACATCGAGCCACCATGGGGTTACTGTAACCAGTCGCTGAAACTCAAGTACAGCGAGCAGTACTCGTTCTTCCAGTGTGCCATCGAGTGTAAACTGGACTACGTGGTGAATCTGTGTGGCTGCAAACCATTCTACTATCCAGGTTTGAAGGCGGAGTATGCGTTCTACACATCACTGTTGGTCTCGCTCTCTGAAAGTTGTTGGGTTTTTTAGGACCCTCTCCAGAGTGCGACGCAGCAGAGCTTCAGTCTTGCGCTCTTCCAGGAATTGGTGAGTGACAGTGCTGGTGCCAAAGCACGCCTTCTCCAACACAGCTGAGCAATTGGTAGTTGAGATTTTTGGCTTCCTATGTATCTAGCGAAGGTGGATCGGGGCTTGTTTGCCAGTCTGTGCTCCTGTCCAGAGAGTTGTGAGTATGATGACATCGATCTGCGACTGAGTTACGCAGAGTTTGGTACGACAGCCTCCATCGTGAGTGAAATGAACAGAAAGTACTACAACCTCACTGGATCGGAGATGCCACGAGATGAAGTTCAATTCTATCAGTAAGTCATCATCCACTGCTACCATTCCAACGATTTGATACTATTAGGACCTCTCTCTCTCTAGTGCCATAGCTAGTGGATCTCTGTGTTGCATTTCAGAGACAACGTGGTGAGCCTGAACATCTACTTCGAGGAGCTTTCTTACATAGAACTCAAGCAGCTCAAGGCTATGGATGAGTCAAGCTTACTGAGTAGGTGACAGCGACCTTGACATCGCCAATGTCATGAAGTGAAGATTTTTTTACATCATATATGCTGTGTGCAGGTGATCTCGGAGGTCAGCTGGGGCTGTTCATTGGAGTCAGCGTGTTGACCATATGTGAAATGATTGAGACAATGATCCTAGCTATCTATAAATGTCTCAACAAGAGGAAACTACGCAAGATTTCTCAGCAGACGGAAACTCCGGTTATCGTCATAGATGCAAAGTTGGAAGCATGGGACTAGACTTGGAACCACACTTGGTTATACTTCAGCAGTTGCCAGTACATGTTCACTTGTTTCCATATCTGCAATGATATCTAAACCTGGCTGTATTGATATCTATTACATTGATGTGCATTTCATTGGTGTGCATTACATTGATATGTATTGTATTGATATGTATCGTATTGATGTGTATTGTATTGATGTGTTAATTCATGTTTTGTCTTTAATCCATATTTGTGTGGTAATACAGCAGTGTTCATCAGACGTATCTGTGATTTGCACTAGATGCAGTATTACGAGGTATCCTACTGAGGAGAATGTAGTATATTTAAGTTTGACTTATCTCCCCTGAACTAAAGAGGCTGGTCTCACCTTGCAACCCAAGAGAATTCAGATTGGGAAAGGGCGGTGCCATCATCTTCAGATTGATGGTATGGGCAAAAATTGCTGCCTGAAGGGCAGCTTGTGGAGCACCTGCGTGTAGAGATTGTGCAAAGCTATAGTTCCGGAGGACACCGTGAGAGTGAGTTGCAGGATGTCTGGAGTTAAAGTCGGTGGGAAGAAGAAGTGAGTAGTATAGGCGGTATGATGGCATGAACATTTATGAAGACAGTACTGAGCTGCATTGCAACAGCTGAGTATGAAAGTACATCGCAAGTTCAAGAGTATTTTTGGTGATTTTAAGGAATAGGTAAGATGAGAAACTAAAACAAGTTACAAACTTTCTTGTGAAAAGAACAGCTTGCCGAGTAGGTGGCAGCGACCTTGACATTGCCAGTATGATAAGGGGAAGAGTTTTATACGTTATATAGCCTGTGTGTAGGTGATCTCGGAGGTCAGCTGAGACTGTTCATCGGCGTCAGGGTGTTGACCATCTGTGAGCTTATTGAGACGATTATCCTCGCCATCTATAAATGCTCCAACAGGAAATCAAAGAAGATCTCTCAGAAGGAGGAGACTCCAGTCATTATCATTAGCGACATCAATTCTAAATTGGAAGACAAAAAATAAGTCTAACTCGGAGTATATGAAAAACATCCTCAGTACATCTGCCCTCACATAGTAATAACATCCTCAGTACATCTGCCCTCACATGGTAAAGCTGAATGTCATACTCGTATATACATGTTATATTTTGAAATTCACACCGATGGTAATACAGCACAGCTTTTGTTGAAAGTAACTACTGGTAATACAGAAGCAGCAGATTCTCTCAGCTGTCCAATCCCTCATTCAGTCTCACATAGCTGAGGCAACTACTTCTTGTTGGGGGCGATGATGCCTTCAAGCTGATTCTAAAACAACAATAGTGATGTAAGACGCCGATCACATTCAATATGGCGGCGTGAATATCACTCATGGCTGACACTCATAAAACATCTCAGCCATTTGTGTTGTTGCTGACCTTCAGCTGAGCGTTAGTTCGCTTGAGGAACTGCTGTTCCTCTGAATGTTTCTTCTCCTCAACCTGTCTCAGCTCTGCTGCCCTCTTCTCAATCTGCTCACATTTAGCCTTCAGCTCGTTCACTTGTCTCTCCAGATCCCTCTTGTCTTGTTCGAGATCAGCAATCTGATAGATTGATAAAGGAAACAGATGAAATAAACCAAGAAATCGCATGACAGATGGTACTTCTCCAACAATCACTAAGCATGGCTTGCCCACGGGTAAAAACTTACTTTTCGTTCCATATCTGCTTTTCCCTGTTCTGCCTGCAGAGCTTTCCTCATTCCAAAGGCCACACTGCTTTCATAGAGAGTCTGATAAGCTGCAATAGTCATTCTGATCTCATCCCGAACTCTAAGCAAGAGTAGACCTCTCTCTGCGCAGTTGATGGTGACTTGGCGGATCAGTTCGTCTGGTGAAATGATAGATTTTCATCCTTTAGTATATGAAGTGCTGGCTCAAAGATCTTGGCATGACATGATATGTACCCACCAAAACATTGAGAGTAAAGCTCTCTTCTGACTGGACATATTCCTGTTTCCCTTGCCTGTCTCTGCTGCAGACGCCTGTCCAGCTCCTCCTGCTGGTTCACCACATCGAGCCTAGTTGCTGGTGTGCTCGAAACCTGCTGGACCTTCAAATACAGATGGAAGATTGGTGAAAGTCTTCAATAAAAGTGTGATGAAAATCCTATTATTAGGAACTTCGCAGACTAACCCAGAGTTGTCCATTTTCTGTCCACTCCCGAGGTGGAAGAATTGAATTCAAAATTTCATCTGTTTGTTGGGTACCTTTGGCATCAACTGGTGGCAGCTTTTTACCTGGAGGAGGAGGAACTGGGCCTTGTCCTGGTGTTGGGGATGTGGACGTAACCTTCAATGCCCTTGACTGAAACATGAGATGAAATAAAATCTGTGCAACATAACTGCCACCACAAAACTAATAAGACCTGCAGAATCCTTACCTTTGGAGTCTTCTTTTCTGTGTTGCGACTCACTAACACAGGGTTATCATATTTCACCAGAGAAGAGTTGGGTGGAATCATTTTGGTTGGTCAAAGTAGCGGCAGATCGGTCGTAACAAATGCAACGCCTCGAATAATCTTCGAAACACTGCTCTCAGTTGCTTAGAGATATATCTCACAAAACCACGCGTAATTTTGATACCGCGAACTGTATCCGCGGTTTCGCTTCTAGGTTGATCATCTCAACACGTGTTTGCTGTCGACGTAGACTCCTTCGCTCCCAAATTTATATCGCTCACGTTCACTTTATCATCATGAAATATAAATACATCGGTGTTCCTCACCTTCAATGTACTTCAGGTCAAAGGAATATCAAGCCACAAAGATATCACGTGAGGCACTTGGTTGGTGTTGCACTACTCTTCGTTTCGACATGTCAATCGTAGTTTTTCTAGGGTAAATGCATGGTGAATGTTTCCTGTTCTTTGTAGGTGAATGAATACTATACTTGTAGGCTCCACATCGTCCTAAGGTGAACGTCGTTGCAGCGATCATGCGCTACGGTTTGGATCACCGAAAATCCAGCATGTCTCAAGAAGTCGCATATACACGTCGCATGAACACCTACGTCCGAATCATGGTCTATCAGTCGCTAGAATTATATCGAAGGTAAATTTCGATTGAATTTTATTTAACTTCCATGCTGTTCTATCCCGATATTAATCGATAGTTGGCAGTACAGTTGGCTAGTTGGCAGAAAAAAATATTAGCAACTGCGCATTCGGGTTCTTTCGGCTGATTGGTTATCTACATACGAGGGCTGACAACTCCTGAACGCGTGCTTAGCCATTCAACCAGACGAATATCAGCAGGCTACACCACTGACCTGATGCACAGAATAGAATAGTATGTGTCTGAAATAACTGACGGCCTGTCAATCAAGTGAGCCCTTGACACAACTACACAGTATACAGTGAGAACCACAAACCACCACTCATTGATAGGTGCAGTGCTTGTTAGCTAACTAAACCACTAGCCTCCATCATGTTTTTGCCTCCTCAGCCTGGGTGCAGACGTTTTGCCCACCACCAATTTATCCAGTTGTCCTTCTATCCCTCTGCAGCAACCACATCTTTTTATATGACAAAAATAAAAATACAAAGACAAAATTACTCTCACGTGACTCCCAACACGCACTAATACCTACACTGTAAGCATGCTCATCATGCCAGCTCAACATTTATTTTAGGAACCTCGCTATTCATTTACTACAGTGAATGAACTCATAGGGTGAGATGTTAAATGCAAGCTCTTAATATTTCCCTATGGTTTATCAGTTATGTTCTGATATGGCATAATGTTATCTGTGGGGGATCCGAGGTTCTAAGCCATGAGTGATCAACGACTCAATGGTCAGAAAAGCTAAATGCTCTGCAATTTTGGTCAGACAAGTTGTTACATATGTTTAGCTACAATTCTCTACATTATTCAGAAATAAAAGTCGCTAATTTACACACCTGTCCATTTCTTTATTATTTCGATTTCTTGTATACAGAAAGGCATGAATAGAAACAATGTAGTCACGCGAACAAGATTGTATAAAGTGAGGGATGGAGTTGTCGTCTCATGGTTGAGGATGAAGTATGGAGATAGTACTATTGAAATATTTCATGTCTGGTGTTTTAGACCTGTAGTGATTCGAGGAATGGCAAACCAAGCTGGAATGAAGCCTTCCTTGGATATCATCAGAGGCAGCAGTACAGATAACTTACATACTTACATACAGATACTTACATACACATGTACAGATATACAAATCCATTTAAATCAGTTGAGTGGTTCAGCAAACCATTGGACTTGATAATCAGACAAACGATTCACCTGTAACTAAAGCTAGCTGAGATTGTAAACTATTTCTTTGTTGGACTGCGTTTGATGTGAGACACGTGTCAATGGCATGTTGTTATCTTGTATTGACTTGAGATAATTGTGACATCTAGTTTGATGCTGCCGATTATGCCACTGCCTATACAGGTTTATTGTCTGTGCGAATTATATCTCGTATTACTGAGTCCAAATGCTATTGTAGCTCTCTTCAAGTCCTGAGGATATCGTGGAGTTAGTGAGCATGGTGAGACAGTGCGACAGCGTGGTATGGCAGTCCGACACCGTGGTATGGCAGTGCGGCGGAGTGGTGTGGCAGTGCAATGGAGTGGTGTGGCAGTGTGGAGTTGTTGGGGAGGTTGAAAGCAGCGCTCATCCGTATCACCGCTCAGCAATCAGCATTGACTTATCTGTAATAATGGTTCGTACTGTGAGAAACAATAACTCGTATTGAACAATGAACGGTCGTATTGATCTTTGACATCATTTGATTGTGTCGTCTGATGATATTGTCGTATGCTTTTACAAGAATATTAGATAGTATCGACACGCCTACAGTTTTAATCTAACGCTCATGTTGCCAGGGCGCTGTATTTACTCTGGCGGAAAGTGATATCTTATTTGTAGCCATCATCTATAGACATAAGATTTCTTGGTGAATTAGATTTACAATAGGCTCGGGAAATCAAATTGTAAACAATCGTTGATCCTTGCTGTGTGAGCGGTGGTTGAGTAAGCAGCGAGGGATCTACTGTTTCACTTACTTCCATGACTTACTGCTGAAGGTAAGTACTGCACTCAGATCTGTGCGTGAGCAGCGCTGGTGCATGGTGTGACTGCCCTAATCCGTTCCAGACATGCGGCGAGCCAACGGCGTAGCCAATGGCAGAGTCGACAAGGATGTATCATGTGAAGGACACGCTCCTCCGCAGTCTGAAAGGTCAAGGACAGAGGATGGTGATAACAAAGAGTCTCTAGCGGACAGACTGCTCGAGCTGTACCCTGTGCTACTGCCTCCACTGCGGGTACACAGCCCCAAGGGTCGTGAACTCGACACTGACTCTCAGCTCCAGCGTAACATCCGACTCGCCAAACTCTGCCATCTGCTCGGCCTGCCAGAATTCGTTAATGACTGGAAGCTACCCAAGATGCAGGTGCCCTCTAGACCCGACTTCTCTCGCAATACCCAGCCACCAGTCTATAGACATACGGAGAAACATCTGCTGCCAGTCGTGGCTGAGGAGCAGTCACACTATCATCTCGAGGTCAGTGAGAGTCACTCGTGATATAACTGCTGCACCAGAGTCAGTCAGAGATACGTGATCTCTGTGCTGGTCTGCCTGTAGTATGATAAGGCACGTCCAGTCTCCTGTAAGATGCTGAATTATCGCTATTCCGTCAGATCATTGAGTAAACGTAATAAAACCTTTATCTATCCGCTGCTGTAACTAAAATAATTTCTCAATCTAATTCATCACTCGGTGCTGCTGCGTCAGCGTGATGGACGAGTCGGTAAGTTTGTAAGAGAGAACGCCGAGCCGGTTGCCGTGGCTACTAACTTCCTTGATTTTTTACAGAATCTACAACACCTCGACAGCTACACTCATCACTGGTAAGTATTACATGTCCTCCAACTGGCCACCTGACTCACACCTGCCACTGTCTGTCTGCTATGTGCGCAACTCCAATTTTAGGAATGACACCTTGCCTTGGTACGTAGCTGCCTACCTGGAGTCGTCTCCTCGTGATCCACTAGCGGCTCATGAGAGCTCTAGAAAGGCGTCATCACGGAAGAACGAATCTGCTCCTAGGAAGGTATGCTGCTGCTGCTGTCGCTTATAACCTTAGTGATGACGCGCTTAACCTCCATAGTTGTAAATCTTTGTAATGGTAATTTCCTCCGTACTCGATCCCATTTCCTGCTCTCTGTTCCAGATCTATGTCCCAATAGTGAGCCAGGCAGCTCTACACGAGAAGTTATCTGCTCATGCTGATGTTAGAGATGGGCATAAAAGTTTCCCCGGCTGGTGCTACGGCTGCCGTCTTGAGAAAGGCTGCGAGCTCCACGGCGCCCACCCGACATACAAGTGAGTTTAGGTTATTCAGGCTATCATGATGGATGAATTCAATAAATTTACCTCACAAATATCTTTGGCAGCTCTTGCCGCATGTTCTCATGCTGGCAGTGTTGGCCTACGCGTTCTGGGTAAGCTCTGTCATGGTGCGGAGTTATCTTCTCTTGATGTATAGCACAATGCAAGCGAATTGTGAATAAGTTGCGATGTTATCAGCTGGTGTGAAATGCCTTAGTGTCCATCTGTTACGACAGTGGCCGTCTGCTGCGACAGTGTCCATCTGCTGTGACAGTGTCATGCTTCATAGGCTTACAGTGGTGTTGGCTGTTGGTTTCATACATGTGCTGCATGTTTACAGTCCTGCCCGAGATAGACCCGTCAGGATAGGAGGCGGGTTTGCGTATATGAATCGCAGCACTGAGCCCGAATATATGGAAGCCATGAACAAACTGAGGCTTGAGTATGAGGCTGCTGTGGAGAAACAACGGAAAGAGAAACTGCTTGCAGGTCAGGGTTTCAAACACACAGAGATGCCAATCCTTGTTGTAGTTTTGTGTTTCCGTTTCGACAATATTAGTAACAATTATTTCAGGTAATCGAGACACTGTTGAGCAGCAAACAGCGCAACCGTTTGGAATGGACCCAAGTAGTGCTCCCCAGCATACTCCCCTGCCCCCCATCCATGAGTCTGACTCACGCTCAACTCACCATCGATGTAATTATAACAATACATGCACACATACACGTATACATACATCATCTCTCTGATTCTACCTCTCTCCACCTCTCTCCACCTCTCTCCACCTCCACCTTTCCACCTCTCTTCATCTCCACTTCTCTCCTCTTCACCTCTCCCTGCCTCTCTCCCACTCTGCCTCCCTCCATCTCCACTGCTCCCTCTCTCCGCCTCTCCCCTATCTGTCTCTTTCCTTCCCCTCCCTCTCCCTCTCCCTCTCCCTCTCCCT
>ERZ1740065.297-NODE-297-length-25483-cov-7.184285_pt1 | contig 25483 bp, 23 predicted proteins | sample MGYA00581738_ERZ1740065 | MGnify/ENA primary metagenome ERZ1740065 (study PRJEB43018, sample SAMN04849749) | marine metagenome | isolation source: floating plastic debris | place: Pacific Ocean | collected 2008-09-01 | study: EMG produced TPA metagenomics assembly...
GGGCGACGTCAAGGACGTGCTGCTGCTCGACGTGACCCCGCTGTCGCTGGGCATCGAGACCATGGGCGGTGTCATGACCAAGCTCATCGAGAAGAACACGACGATCCCGGCCAATGCTGAGCAGGTCTTCTCGACGGCGGACGACAACCAGACGGCCGTGACCATTCACGTGCTGCAGGGTGAGCGTGAGCGCTCCGGTGACAACAAGTCGCTGGGCCGCTTCGACCTCGCCGACATCCCACCGGCTCCTCGTGGCATGCCGCAGATCGAGGTCACGTTCGACATCGACGCCAACGGCATCCTCAATGTATCGGCCAAGGACAAGGCGACAGGCAAGACCCAGAACATCGTCATCAAGGCCTCGAGTGGTCTTAGTGACGACGAGATCGACAAGATGGTGGCCGACGCCGAGGCGCACGCCGAGGAAGACCGCAAGTTCCGCGAGCTGGTCGACGTGCGCAACCAGGGTGATGCCCTTGTGCACGCGACAGAGAAGTCGCTGGGCGATCTTGGCGAGCAGGTGGAAGCCGAGGAGCGCGCCGCAATCGAGTCTGCGGTGTCTGACTTGAAGTCGGCACTCGAAAGTGACGACAAGGCGGCCATCGAGGCCAAGATCAAATCGCTCAGTGAAGCTTCGGCAACGATGGCGCAGAAGGCCTACGAACAGGCAGCGGCAGCTGATGGCGCGGATGAAGGCGCCGCGCCGTCGGGCGACGATGTCGTCGATGCCGAGTTTGAGGAAGTCGACGACGACAAGAAATCGGCCTGATCGGGTCTGCAGGAACCCGCACGGGGCCGCGGGCCGGAATTCCGGTTGCGCGGCCCCGTCGCGACTGCCCGCAAGACACGATAGTTAATGGTTAGGGAATCGAAGCATGGCGAAGCGTGATTACTACGAGGTACTGGGGGTCGAGAAATCGGCGAGCGCCCAGGAGCTCAAAAAGGCCTATCGCCGGCTCGCAATGAAGCACCACCCGGACCGTAATCCCGACGATGCGGATGCCGAGGCGCGTTTCAAGGAGGCCAAGGAGGCCTACGAGGTCCTCTCCGACGACGAGAAACGCGGGGCCTACGACCAGTTTGGTCATGCCGGCGTCAACAATTCGGCTGCGGGTGGCGGCGGCTTTGGCGGCGCCGGTGCTTTCAGCGACATTTTCGGTGATGTCTTCGGCGATATCTTCGGTAACGCGCGCCGTGGTGGCGGCGGACGCCAGGTGTTCCGCGGCGCTGATCTGCGTTACGACCTCGAACTCACGCTCGAGCAGGCGGTGCGCGGCGAGCAGACGCAGCTCGAGATTCCCACCTACGTGAGCTGCGAGATTTGTAACGGCTCAGGCGCGGCCAAGGGCAGCAAGCCCGAGACCTGCGAGACCTGCGGCGGCGTGGGGCAGGTACGCATGACGCAGGGCTTCTTCTCGGTGCAGCAGACCTGCCCGACCTGTCACGGCGAAGGCACGATCATCAAGGATCCGTGCCAGGCCTGCGACGGCCGTGGTCGAATCCGCAAGACACGCACCCTGTCCGTCAAGATCCCGCCCGGCGTCGAAACGGGCGATCGTATTCGCCTGAGCGGCGAGGGCGAGGCGGGCCGCAATGGTGGTCCTTCGGGCGACCTCTACGTCGAGGTTCGCGTCCTGCCTCACGAGGTGTTCGAGCGCGACGGCCCGGACCTGCACTGCGAGATCCCGCTGGGCTTTGTCAAGGCGGCCCTGGGTGGTGAGGTCGAGGTGCCGACACTCGACGGGCAGGTCTCACTCAAGGTACCGACGGGCACGCAGACGGGCAAGGTGTTCCGACTGCGTGGCAAAGGTGTGCCCACAGTGCGCATCCGCGAGCCCGGTGACCTGTACTGCCGCGTATCAGTCGAGACCCCTGTGAACCTCACAGCGCATCAGAAGGAACTATTGCGCAAGTTTGAGGACGCCGTCGACCTGGGCGGTGAGCGACACAATCCACGAACGCGCTCCTGGACGGACAACGTCAAGCGCTTCTTTGACAACATCGGCTCGTGACGGCAGCGCTTCGCATCGCCCTGCTGGGCGCCTCAGGTCGAATGGGACAGGCGCTTGAGGCACTCATTGACGCGGATCCCGAGCTCGCGGTTTCCGGCAGCTGGTCGCGAGACGCGACGGCCCTGGCCGGCGCGCTTGCCGACGCCGACGTGGCCATCGACTTCACCGATGGCGAGACGGTTGCGGACGTGGCTACCTCCGCGATGCACGCCGGCGTGCCCCTCGTAACGGGCACAACAGGGCTTACGGCGGGCGCCGAGGACGCGTTGACGCGTGCCGTGCAACACATACCCGTGCTGCAGGACGGCAACATGAGTCTCGGCATTCATGTGATGACATTTCTGGTGCAGCAGGCCGCCGCCCGGCTAACCGGTTACGACATCGAAATTTCCGAAACCCACCATCGGGATAAGCGCGACGCGCCCTCGGGCACCGCGCTGAAATTGGGTGCGGCGATCAGTGCGGCACGTGCGCTCGACGCTACTCCGAAGGCCCGAATCGGTGCCGACCAGGCGCGCGGCGACGGCGAGATCGGATACGCTGTGACCCGCGGTGGCGCTGTGATTGGCGAGCATTCCGTGGCCTTTCTCGGCGACCACGATCGACTGGAAATACGCCACGCGGCGTCGGACCGGCGTCTATTCGCCGCGGGCGCATTGGCCGCTGCTCGCTGGCTCGTCAATCAACCGGCGGGGCTTTACTCGATGGCCGCACTCTTCGCTGCAACCTGACAGAGCACTTTTCTTCGAGGTGGCCGCTGGCGTAAACTACGCCGGGTCACGCCACTTCAAGCTGACCCTGCGACGCAGCGCCTCCCGCGCTCTCAGAATACAGACGCAGCGCCCCCCGAGGGCATGAGGTCAGGATGGTAAAACCCGCAATTCTCGCACTCGCCGACGGTACGCTGTTTCGGGGGCTTTCTTGTGGCGCAGACGGTGAAACCGTTGGAGAAGTCGTGTTCAACACGGCCATGACGGGCTACCAGGAAATCCTCACTGACCCGTCCTACCGGCGCCAGATCGTCACGCTGACCTACCCGCACATTGGCAATACCGGCACCAACAGCGACGACTTCGAGTCGGCAGAAGTGCACGCCGCTGGCTTGATCATCCGCGACCGTTCGATCATCACCTCGAACTGGCGCAGCGAGCACAACCTTGCGGACTTCCTGCGCCGCGCCGGGCTTGTCGCCATCGCCGACCTGGATACGCGGCAACTGACGCGTCACATCCGCGAACACGGGGCGCAGCAGGGCTGCATCATGTCTGCGCCTGAGGGCAAACGGCTTTCGGACGTTACCGACGAGGCCATTGAGAAGGCGCGGGCGGCACCCGGTCTGGCCGGCGCCGACCTCGCGCGCGAAGTATCGACCACGATCCAGTACCAGTGGGCGCAGGGCGAGTCGTGGAATGACCCGAATCCGGTCGTCACGCGCCGCATCGCACCACTGCACGTGGTCGCGTACGACTTCGGTATCAAGCGCAACATCCTTCGCTTGCTCGTCGAACACGACTGCCGCGTGACAGTGGTACCCGCCGAGACCTCCTTTGAAGAGGTGATGGCACTCGAGCCCAACGGCGTATTTCTTTCGAATGGCCCTGGCGATCCCGAGCCATGTGGTTACGCCATCGAAGCCATCGGCAAATTCCTCGAGGCGGGTGTTCCGCTCTTCGGCATTTGCCTGGGGCATCAGCTGCTGGCGCTGGCCGCCGGCGCGCAGACCATGAAGATGAAATTCGGGCATCACGGCGGCAACCACCCCGTGCAGGACCTTGAAACCGGCAAGGTCATGATCACGCGCCAGAACCGCGGCGTTGCGGTCGATGAGGCTTCATTGCCTGAGCACCTCGTGGCCACCCACCGCTCGCTGTTCGATGGGACGCTGCAGGGCATCGCACACCGCGATCTGCCGGCGTTCGGTTTCCAGGGTCACCCCGAAGCCAGCCCGGGGCCGCACGACGTGCGCCACCTGTTCCACCGCTTCTCGAAGCTCATGGTTGATCACAGCCATGCCGAAGTCGAAGCGCGCGCCGCCGCCGCCGACTAAGACCCGCACCACAAAGTCAGGGACCTCTTAACCGCATGCCAAAACGCGACGATCTCCAGAGCATCCTCATCATCGGGGCCGGGCCCATCATCATTGGCCAGGCCTGCGAGTTCGACTATTCGGGCGCCCAGGCCTGCAAGGCCCTGCGCGAAGAGGGCTACCGGGTCATCCTGATCAACTCCAACCCGGCGACGATCATGACCGATCCGGAGATGGCCGACGCGGTGTACATCGAACCGGTGCACTGGACAGCGGTTGAGAAGATTATTGAACGCGAGAAGCCTGATGCACTGCTGCCAACCATGGGTGGGCAGACGGCCCTGAACTGCGCGTTGGACCTCGTGCGCGAGGGTGTCCTCGAGAAACACAACGTGGAATTGATCGGGGCGTCGCGCGACGCCATCGACACGGCCGAGGACCGCGAGCTGTTCAAACAGGCTATGGACGAGATCGGCCTCGAGTCGCCGCGGGCCGAAGTGGCGCACACGCTCGAGGCGGCTTTCGAGGTGCAGAAGACGGTGGGCTACCCCTCAATCATCCGGCCCTCGTTCACGATGGGCGGGACGGGCGGTGGCATCGCCTACAACCGCGAAGAATTCGAGAAGATTGTGAGCAACGGCCTCGAGATGTCACCGACCACCGAGGTGCTCATCGAGGAATCCATTATCGGCTGGAAAGAGTTTGAGATGGAGGTCGTTCGAGACCGCAACGACAACTGCATCATCATCTGCGCCATCGAGAACGTGGACGCGATGGGTGTGCACACGGGGGACTCCATCACTGTGGCACCCGCCCAGACCCTGACGGACAAGGAATACCAGATCATGCGGAATGCATCGCTGGCTGTTCTGCGCCGCATCGGTGTCGAGACGGGCGGTTCGAACGTTCAGTTCGCCGTAAACCCCAAGGACGGCCGCATGGTCGTCATTGAGATGAACCCGCGCGTGTCTCGGAGCTCGGCGCTGGCCTCAAAGGCCACGGGCTTCCCGATTGCCAAAGTGGCCGCCAAGCTCGCGATTGGCTACACGCTCGACGAACTCGAGAACGAGATCACGGGCGGTGTGACGCCGGCATCATTCGAGCCTGCGATCGACTACGTCGTGACCAAGGTCCCGCGCTTTACGTTTGAGAAGTTCCCGGGCGCAGACACGCGGCTTACGACCTCGATGAAGTCTGTGGGCGAAGTGATGGCCATCGGTCGCACGTTTCAGGAGTCGCTGCAGAAAGCACTGCGTGGGCTCGAGACCGATCTCACCGGCTTCGACCGCCAGCTGCCCAACGACCTGGGTGAAGAGGCCGCGCGCGAACGCGTCGAGCGCGAGCTACGCGAACCCAGCGCGACACGCCTGCTCTGGATCGCGGATGCGTTTCGCCTGGGGCTCAGCATGGAGCAGGTGCAGTCCTTGTCGGGAATCGACCCCTGGTTCCTGGGTCAGATCCTCGATCTCGTGCGCGTGGAGGGTGGTATCCGCGCCATCGGCGACGGTGTGTTCAAGAAGGCCAACCTGCGCGAATTGAAGCGCCGCGGTTTTTCGGACGCACGTATCGGCGCGCTCTGCGGCAAGACCGAAGGCGAGGTACGCGAGGCGCGACTCGCCAATGACATTCGTCCCGTTTACAAACGTGTGGACACTTGCGCTGCGGAATTCGCCTCGTCCACGGCCTACCTGTACTCCACCTATGAGCAGTACTGCGAGGCCGACACAAGCGACAAACGCAAGATCATGATCCTTGGCGGCGGGCCCAACCGAATCGGCCAGGGGATCGAGTTTGATTACTGCTGTGTCCATGCCGCGCTTGCGCTACGCGACGCGGGTTACGAGACCATCATGGTCAACTGCAACCCGGAGACCGTATCCACAGACTACGATACGTCGGACCGGCTCTATTTCGAGCCGCTGACGTTTGAAGATGTCATGAGCATCGTCGACCTCGAAAAGCCCGAGGGTGTCATTGTGCAGTTTGGTGGCCAGACACCGCTCAAGCTTGCGCGTGCGCTCGAGGCTGCGGGCGCGCCGATTATCGGCACGACGCCCGACTCAATCGATCTCGCCGAGGACCGTGAGCGCTTCCAGAAGATCATCGAAGAGCTTGAGCTTAAGCAGCCGCCCAACCGCACGGCGCGCAGCACTGAAGAGGCCATGCGAAACGCAGCGGCCGTCGGTTACCCGCTTGTGGTGCGGCCCTCGTACGTACTCGGCGGTCGCGCTATGGAGATCGTGCACGGCGACGACGATCTGGCGACCTACATGCGCGAGGCCGTGTCGGTGTCGAACGACAGTCCGGTGTTGCTCGACCGCTTCCTCGACCAGGCTGTTGAAGTTGACGTCGATATCATCAGCGACGGCAAGCGCACGATTGTCGGCGGCATCATGCAGCACATCGAGCAGGCGGGCGTGCACTCCGGCGACTCGGGCTGTGTCCTGCCACCGTTTTCGCTGTCGGAGCCGCTACAGGCTGAACTGACCCGCCAGGTGGAGGCGCTGGCTTCAGCGCTCAACGTCGTGGGCCTCATGAACACGCAGTTCGCGGTGCAGGGCGACACGGTTTACCTGCTAGAGGTCAACCCGCGTGCGTCGCGCACGATTCCGTTTGTCTCCAAAGCCACAGGCGTGCCGCTCGCCAAGCTTGCCGCGCGCGTCATGGCCGGTGCCACACTCGACGAGCTCGGCATCGACGAGGTGGCCACGCCCACGTTCTTCTCGGTCAAGGAATCGGTGTTCCCGTTCTCTCGCTTCCCGGATTCAGACCCGATTCTCGGACCGGAAATGAAGTCAACGGGCGAAGTGATGGGCACGGGTGTGTCATTTGGCGAGGCCTACGCGAAAGCGCAGCTCGCGTCGGGCGTCAGGTTGCCCAGCGGCGGCTCGGCGATCATCTCGGTGCGCGACCGGGACAAGGAAGACGCGGTTGAACTGGCACGCATGCTCATCGATCTCGGGTTTGATATCGTGGCAACGCAGGGCACGGCCAAAGCGCTGGGCGCTGCCGGGGTCCCGTGTATGCGGGGTAACAAGGTCAGTGAAGGCCGGCCGCATCTCGTCGACATGATCAAGAACGGCGAGATTGCGCTCATCGTGAATACGACTGAGGGCAAGATGGCCATTCGAGACTCGCAGGCGATTCGCGGTGAGGCCGTCGCGCGCGGTGTGACGTACTACACCACGCTGGCTGCTGCGCAGGCGACCTGCGTTGCCATGCGCCACCTGGCCGATGACGCCGTAAACTGTCTTCAGGACCTGCACGCACGTCGCGTGGCCTGAGCGGGTGAGGCCGGCTGGTCCGGCCTTTGGCATGAACCAGGAAAAATCAGATGAATAAAGTGCCGCTGACAGCGCGCGGCGCCGAGAAGCTGCAGGCAGAGCTCAAGAAGCTCAAGTCGGAAGACCGGCCACGCATTATCCAGGCGATCGCTGAGGCGCGGGAACACGGCGACCTCAAGGAAAACGCCGAATACCACGCCGCCAAGGAACAGCAGAGTTTCGCCGAAGGCCGGATCCAGGAGATCGAGGCCAAGCTGTCCAATGCCCAGATCATCGACGTGACGTCGATGACCAACAACGGCAAGGTGATCTTCGGCGCCACGGTCGAGTTGCTCGACCTCGAGAGCGACGAGCAGACGGTCTACCAGATCGTCGGTGAGGACGAGGCCGATATCAAAGAAGGCCGCATTTCCGTCGGGTCACCGATTGCGCGGGCACTGATCGGCAAGACCGAGGGTGATGAGGTCACGGTGGCGGCGCCAGCTGGCGCGCGCGACTACGAAATTGTCGAGGTGCGCTACGTCTAGTGCACTTGGCGCCTCAGCGGCTGCCCAGTACGACGCGCGGCGCCTCCGAATTGCGCCGAAACACGAGCGCCACGTTACCGATGCGCTGCACGAGCGTCGCGCCGCTGTTGTCGCAGAGGTCGCTGATCAGCGCGCCCCGCGATTCACGATCACCGGCACGAACACTAACCTTGATGAGTTCATGATGCGCCAGTGCCTGCTCCAGTTCTGCGGTCACGGCGGCCGTCAGCCCCTTGTCGCCAATGCGAACGATCGGGTGCAGTTTGTGGCCGAGGCCACGCAGGGTCTTTCTCTGGCGCTCCGTGAGTGCCATGGGTTTGGTATCAGCCATTCCGACATTATCCGCTGCCGGGCGACGCAAAGCGAGATGCGCCCGTGAGTGGGCCGCGCCGCAGCAGTCGGGGATGGCGTGAGCGCCAGGAGCGCGATCCCTGGGTCAAGAAGTCGCGCGAGGAGGGCTACCGCTCGCGCGCCGTGTACAAGCTCTCCGAATTGCTCGAGGGTCTCAATGTGTTGCGCCGCGGCATGGTGGCTGTGGACCTCGGGGCGGCGCCCGGCGGCTGGTCACAATGGCTCGCGAGGCGTCTGGATGGCAAGGCGGAAGTGTACGCGCTGGACCTGCTGGACATGGACCCGCTACCCGGTGTGACCTTCATTCAGGGCGATTTCACCGAGCAGGAATCGCTCGAGACGCTCGAGGCTCACCTTGCCGGTCGCAAGGTAGACCTTGTATTGAGCGATATGGCACCCAACATGAGTGGAGTAAGAGCGGTAGATCAGCCTCGTGCGATGTATCTCGCGGAGCTGGCCCTGGATTTTGCAGGCCAGCACCTGACGCCCCAGGGCGCCTTCATTTGCAAGGTCTTCCAGGGTGCCGGGTTCGACGCCTACGCCCGGGATCTGCGTCAGCGCTTCGGCAGCGTGAAAATCAGGAAGCCGAAGGCGTCGAGATCCAGTAGTACTGAGATGTACGTGCTGGCCAGAAACTATCGCATCGTGTAGTGTCTAAACCCTTAATTTTGTGCTGTGCAGCATGATCTGAGACGTCAGTTGCACAGTGCCGTCGGCAGGCCAGGAAGGCCCTGTCGACGCGGCGTGAGCACCTCCCGTAGCCGGTGTTCGACAGCCTTTCGCCAGCGAGGCGCCCCCCAGTGAATGATTCCGCCAAGAACATCCTCATTTTTATTGCCATTGTGCTGGTGCTGCTCACCGTTGTGCAGAGCTTCCAGCAGGGCAGCCTGACCGGTGCGCAAACCGTCAAGTACTCGCAGTTCCTCGAGCAGGTCGACGACGGCCGGGTTCAGGAAGTCGTGTTTGATGATAAATCGATTGAGTACATGACCAAGGACGGGGCGCGCTACCTCGCCTACAACCCCGAGACTGACAACAAGGCGCTGATCGGTGACCTGCGCGAAAAGGGCATCGAGTTCGAAATGCCGCGTCCGAAGCAGCCAAACCTGCTCATCAATCTGTTCATCAGCTCATTCCCGATCCTGTTGCTTATCGCGGTCTGGGTGTACTTCATGCGCCAGATGCAGGGTGGCGGTGCCGGTGGCCGTGGCGCCATGTCGTTCGGCAAGAGCAAGGCGCGTCTGCTGGGCGAAGACCAGGTCACGGTGACGTTCGCCGATGTTGCGGGCGTCGAGGAAGCGAAAGAAGAGGTGGTCGAGATCGTCGACTTCCTCAAGGACCCGAGCAAGTTCCAGCGCCTGGGCGGCAAGATCCCGAAGGGCGTGCTCATGGTGGGCTCACCGGGTACGGGCAAGACGCTGCTCGCACGCGCCATCGCAGGCGAGGCCAAAGTGCCGTTCTTTACGATCTCGGGTTCCGACTTCGTCGAGATGTTTGTGGGTGTGGGTGCCTCGCGTGTCCGCGACATGTTCGAGCAGGCGAAGAAGCACGCGCCTTGCATCATCTTCATCGATGAGATCGACGCCGTGGGACGTCACCGCGGCGCCGGGCTCGGCGGCGGTCACGACGAACGTGAGCAGACGCTGAACCAGTTGCTCGTCGAAATGGACGGCTTCGAAGGCAACGAGGGCATCATCGTCATCGCGGCCACGAACCGCCCCGACGTTCTCGATCCCGCGCTGCTGCGACCGGGCCGTTTCGACCGCCAGGTGGTCGTGCCGTTGCCCGATGTTCGCGGTCGCGAACAAATCCTTCGTGTGCATATGCGCAAAGTGCCGCTGGGCGACGACGTGCGCCCAGAGATCATCGCGCGCGGAACCCCCGGTTTCTCGGGCGCCGATCTTGCCAACCTCGTCAACGAGGCCGCGCTGTTCGCGGCGCGCGCGAATCGGCGCACCGTCGGCCAGGAAGAGTTCGAGAAAGCCAAGGACAAAATCCTCATGGGCTCCGAGCGGCGCTCGATGGTCATGAGCGAGGACGAGAAAAAGCTCACGGCCTACCACGAGGCGGGCCACGCGATTGTCGGGCTCAACGTCCCCGACCACGACCCGGTTTACAAGGTCACGATCATCCCCCGCGGTCGCGCGCTCGGGGTCACCATGTTCCTGCCCGAAGAAGATCGCTACAGCTATTCGAAGCAGCGCCTCAAGAGCCAGATCTCGAGCCTGTTCGGCGGTCGTATCGCCGAGGAGCTGATCTTTGGTGAGGACAGCGTCACAACGGGTGCCTCGAACGACATCGAGCGTGCCACGGACATTGCCCGCAACATGGTCACCAAGTGGGGCCTGTCGAATCGCCTGGGTCCGCTGACCTACAGCGAGGAAGAGGGCGAGGTGTTCCTGGGTCGCTCCATGACGCAGCACAAGCAAGTGTCCGACGTCACCGTACACGCCATTGACGAAGAGGTGCGCAGCATCATCGACGATAACTACGAGCGTGCCGAGGTGATCCTAAAGGACAACATGGACAAGCTTCACGTGATGGCGGATGCCCTGATCAAGTACGAGACGATCGACGAGAAACAGATCGCGGACATCATGGAAGGCCGCGAACCGCGTCCGCCCGCCGACTGGAACGACGGTGGCCAGCCACCAACGGGTCTGGCGGCCGATGATGCAACCAAGAAAAAGCCCGAAGGGCAGATCGGCGGACCGGCCGGCCAGTCGAGCTAGTACGTCATGGGCGCCACTCACCGCGCGTGAGTGGTCGCACTGAGAAAGCGGCAACCCCAGCGGTTGCCGTTTTCGTTTGAGGACAAGGCAGTGGGCGACAGCACTTTTGTTATCGGGGCCGGCGAGGCGCGGCTCGAGTTGCCGCGACCCGCAATTATGGGCGTGCTCAACGTGACGCCTGATTCCTTCTCCGATGGCGGACAGCATGCGACCCGCGACGCGGCGTTGCGACATGCCGAGGCACTGAGTGTGGCTGGCGCCGACCTCATCGATGTCGGCGGTGAATCCACCCGACCCGGTGCGGCGCCCGTGTCCGAGCAGCAGGAGCTCGATCGGGTCATGCCGGTGATCGAAGCCCTCGCCGGCGCCGTAGCGACACCGGTCTCTATCGACACGAGTAAAGCGAGCGTGATCACGGCGGCCACGGCGGCGGGCGCGGCCCTTATCAACGATGTCCGTGCGCTGCGTGAGCCGGGCGCCCTTGCGGCTGCTGCGGCCAGCGGTCGCCCCGTGTGTCTCATGCACATGCAGGGCACGCCCGACGACATGCAGGATCGCCCGGTCTACGATCGCGTCATCGACGACGTCGTGGCATTCCTCGAATCACGGGTTGCCGCGTGTGTCGACGCGGGCATCGACCGGGGGGCCATCGCTGTCGATCCCGGTATCGGCTTCGGCAAGCGGCTTGAGCACAATCTTGCACTGCTGAGCCATCTCGACCGGCTGCTGGACCCTGGGCTGCCATTGCTCGTCGGCGTCTCGCGAAAGTCGATGATCGGCGCCATCACAGGTCGGGATGTGGACCAGCGTCTGGTAGGCAGCGTGGTACTGGCGTTCTTTGCCGCGCAGGAAGGTGCGCATATACTGCGCGTCCACGACGTGGCTGAGACCGAGGATGCGCGCCGCATTCTGCGGGCATTACAGGCGACGCGGGACAGGGACGGGGCTATCTCATGAGTCGAAAATACTTCGGAACCGATGGTGTACGCGGTCGTGTGGGCGCGAGCCCCATGACTGCAGATTTCGCGCTGCGTCTGGCAGGCGCCGCCGCTCGCGTGTTGGTGCCCAATGGCGGCACCGTGGTCATCGGCAAGGACACGCGCGTATCGGGCTACATGTTCGAAGCCGCGCTCGAGGCAGGCTTTACGGCCGCCGGCGCCGACGTCCTGATGCTGGGCCCGCTGCCGACACCCGGCGTGGCGCTCATCACGCAGCTGTTCGAGGCGGACCTGGGCGTCATGATCTCGGCCTCGCACAATCTCTACGAAGACAACGGCATCAAGTTTTTTGACGCGAACGGCACCAAGCTCTCCGATGAGACGGAGCTGCGCATTGAGGCGCTGCTGCAGGCGCCCGCACTCACGCGGGACTCTGCTGAGTTGGGTCGTGCCAAGCGAATCGACTCTGCGCGCGAGCGCTACATGGAGTACTGCCTCGGCACCATACCCAGTGAACTCAGGCTCGACGGCATGAAGATCGTGCTCGACTGCTCGAACGGGGCGGCCTACAAGATTGGTCCCCGGGTGCTGTCGGCGCTGGGCGCCAATGTGATTCCGATTGGCTGTTCACCCAACGGACGCAATATCAACGATGGCTGTGGGTCCACGCAGCCGCAGCTCCTGCAGCAGACCGTGCAAGGTGTCGGTGCGGACCTCGGCATCGCGCTCGACGGTGATGGTGATCGCGTGATCATGGTGGATGCCGAAGGCGAGCTCGTGGACGGCGATCGCCTCATTTATATCGTCGCCATGGGTCGGCATCGTGAGGGCACACTCAAGGGTCCCGTTGTGGGCACCGTGATGAGCAATCTTGGCCTCGAGCGCCGGCTTGGCGAGCTCGATATCCCTTTCCTCCGGGCCAAGGTGGGCGACCGCTACGTCATGGATGAACTGCGCCGGAATGGTGGGCTCATTGGCGGCGAGTCCTCGGGTCACATCATCTGCCTCGATCGCTCGACCACGGGCGATGGCCTTGTGAGCGCCTTGCAGCTGTTGCAGATCATTTGCGAGACGGGTAAACCACTGCGCGAACTGGCGGCTGACATGCCCCTGTATCCGCAGGTTTTGCTCAACGTCCGGGTTGCCGAGCGCGTCGATGTCGACAGCATTGAGGCCGTTCGCACAGCGCGCGAGGCGCTGGAATCCGAACTCGGCGAGCGGGGCCGGATCGTGCTCCGGGCATCGGGTACCGAACCCGTGATCCGGGTCATGGTCGAAGGTATCGACGCCGAGCAGATTCAGGACGCGGCCGAGCGACTGGCCGGGGGCGTCAAGGCGGCCGCAGCGTGAGCCAAAACGGGGCCAAACCCGTTGCGAAAAGCCGCTGCGGCGGGTATCCTCGCCGCCCTTTCTGGGGCACGACAACCTGGGCAGAGCAATGAGAACCTACCTGGTTGCGGGCAACTGGAAGATGAACGGCAGCCTTGCCGCAAACGCCGAGCTTCTGGCCGGCGTGCAGGCGGGGCGTGCGGATGCTGCTGGGGTTGAGCTCCTCGTGTGCCCGCCCGCGCCGTACCTGGCGAGTGTCGCAGCGGCGACTGCGGATCACGATATCGCGCTGGGCGCCCAGAATGTGTCCGAGCATGCCTCGGGTGCCTTTACCGGTGAGATGGCCGCGCCGATGCTTCGCGAGGTGGGCTGTGCTTATGCACTCGTCGGGCACTCGGAGCGCCGGACGCTGTACGGCGAGACCGACGCGCAGGTGGCGGCGAAGTTTGAAGCCGCGGTCGCAGGCGGGCTCGTGCCCGTCCTGTGTGTAGGCGAGACGCTGGAGCAGCGCGAGGCCGGCAACACGGAGGCGGTCGTTTCGGCGCAACTTGCTGCCGTGATCGACCGAGTGGGAGCGGACGGCTTTGGCGATGCGGTCGTGGCCTACGAGCCGGTCTGGGCGATCGGAACGGGCAAGACGGCAACGCCGGAACAGGCACAGGATGTGCACGCGTTTTTGCGGGCCAGCCTGGCAAAGGTAGATGAAGCACTGGCGATGCGTACGCGCATCGTCTACGGCGGCAGCATGAAGGCTGCCAATGCGGGCGAATTGCTCGCACAGACAGACATTGATGGCGGACTCATTGGCGGTGCGTCGCTGAAGGCTGAGGCGTTCCTCGCCATTGCGACCCACGCACGAGACGCAGCCGGGGCCTGACCCCGACAGGTAGATACACAACGCTATGGCAACACTGTTTTCAATTCTCATGGTCGCGCACGTGCTCGTGTCGCTGGGCATCTGTGCCCTGGTCCTTCTGCAGCGGGGCAAAGGCGCTGACGCAGGTGCTGCCTTCGGGTCGGGCGCTTCGGGTACCGTCTTCGGCGCACGCGGTTCGGCCAACTTCCTGTCGCGCGCGACCGCGATCCTGGCCACGCTGTTCTTCGTCAACAGCCTCGCGCTGGCCTATCTGACGACGCAGCGCACAACGCCTGACAGCGTCGTCGATTCCGTCGCGCCGACGCCCGATGCCCTGCAGACGCCGGCGCCGGCCCAGGACGACCTCGGCGACGTCCCGTCTTTGGATGTACCGGAAGAGGCCGCTGACGTGGATCCGGTGGCAGGCGAGGGCACGGACGCGTCCGAAGAATCGGACGTGCCGCCGTCAGAGTGAGCCGGGGCGACGAAGAACCAAAAATTGCGGATGTGGTGGAATTGGTAGACACGCTGTCTTGAGGGGGCAGTGGCGCAAGCCGTGCCGGTTCGAGTCCGGCCATCCGCACCAAACAACAATGAAGGCCTTGTCGAAGCCCTGTCGGGGTTTGAAGAAAGGCCAGCTTAAGAGGCGGCACGATGTGCCGCTTTTTTTATGGCCGGAGCCCGGGTTTTTGCACCGCACAACTACTTCGGTTCTTGCGATTTTGATACACTTACGGGCGCGCTAAGAGGCGCGAATCAACGACATACCAGCAAGGTCTGTGACGTGGGGACGCACGAAACTCAGGCACTTGGACGGGACCAAAAACGTGTTGCAAAACTACCTTCCGGTGCTGATTTTCCTCGGCATCGCAGGCGGTCTGGGGATCGTGCTGCTTGCCTTGGGTTTTTTGTTCGGTAGTGGCGGCAAAGACGCTGAAAAGCTCTCGCCCTACGAGTGCGGCTTCGAGGCCTTCGAGGACAGCCGCATGAAATTTGATGTGCGCTACTACCTCGTCGCCATCCTCTTCATCATTTTCGATCTCGAGATCGCGTTCCTGTTTCCCTGGGCCGTCTCGCTCGACTCGATCGGCGGCTTCGGTCTCCTGGCGATGGGATTGTTCCTCGGCGTGCTGGTAGTCGGCTTCATCTACGAATGGAAGAAAGGGGCGCTGGAATGGGACTGAGCGCGACCAGCGCCGCGGCGCCTGCGGCTGACGCCGAGTTCGAGCTGCCGCCAGGCAGCATCCAGAAAAAAGGCCTCGTCGTCACGAGCGTCGACACCGTGGTCAATTGGGCCCGCACGGGCTCCATGTGGCCCATGACGTTTGGCCTGGCCTGCTGCGCGGTCGAGATGATGCACGCGGGCGCTGCGCGCTACGACCTTGACCGCTTCGGTGTGATTTTCCGTCCGAGCCCGCGCCAGTCCGACGTGATGATCGTCGCCGGTACGCTCGTCAACAAGATGGCGCCGGCCCTGCGCAAGGTTTACGACCAGATGCCCGAGCCGCGCTGGGTCATCTCGATGGGCTCCTGCGCCAACGGTGGCGGTTACTACCACTATTCCTATGCCGTGGTTCGCGGCTGCGACCGCGTTGTTCCCGTCGACGTTTATGTGCCTGGCTGCCCGCCAACAGCCGAGGCGCTCATGTACGGCATTCTGCAGTTGCAAAAGAAAATTCGACGGACCAGTACCATCGCTCGGTGATCGCTGTCTCGGCTGGCCTGCAGAGGCGAGCCCCAGCGACACCCGGCTGGAAGATCACAACGAATGAGCACGAACGAAGAACAGACTGAGACTGAGTCGCCCGCGAGCGAGCCCGCGCTGGTCGCTGCGCTGCGTGAGGCCTTTGGCGACAGCGTCAGTATTGAGGTGGGTCACACGGCCGAGGTGACGCTCACCGTGCCGCATGCATCGCTCATCGAGGTGACCAGGCGTCTGCGTGATGACACCGCGTTCGCCTTCACGATGCTCATGGACCTTTGTGGCGTTGACTACCTGAGCTTCGGCCAGGACGAGTGGAAGACGGACTCGGCGACGGATTCGGGTTTCTCGCGCGGCGTACAGCGCGAGGTCATCGTTGACGACTCGGACCAGTTTGAGGAAGGTCGCTTTGCGGTGGTCCTGCACCTGTTGTCGCTCGAGCACAATCGCCGGCTGCGTGTGCGCGCTTACACGACGCCCGACAACCCGCCGCGCGTGCCCTCGGTCATCGACGTCTGGAATGGCGCGGACTGGTACGAGCGTGAGGCGTTTGATCTGTTCGGCATCATTTTTGACGGGCATCCCGATCTGCGTCGGTTGCTGACGGACTACGGATTTATCGGCCACCCGTTTCGCAAGGACTTCCCGCTGGTGGGTAACGTAGAGGTGCGCTATGACGCCGAACGCGGCCGTGTCGCCTATCAGCCCGTCACCATCGAGCCGCGCACGCTGGTGCCGCGCGTGATCCGCGACGACAACCGTTACGACGAAGCGCTGCGGGAGCAACCCGATGTCTGAGATCCAGAGCTTCACCATGAACTTTGGGCCGCAGCACCCTGCGGCGCACGGCGTACTGCGCCTGATCCTCGAGATGGACGGCGAGACGGTCCAGCACGCGGACCCGCACGTGGGCCTGCTGCATCGCGGCACCGAGAAACTCGCTGAGTCCAAGCCGTTCAACCAGAGCATCGGCTACATGGACCGCCTCGACTACGTGTCGATGATGTGCAACGAGCATGGCTACGTGATGGCCATCGAGCAGCTGCTTGGCATCGAGGTGCCGCTGCGCGCGCAATACATCCGCGTCATGTTTGACGAGATCACGCGCATCCTGAACCACCTCATGTGGCTCGGCGCGCACGGTCTCGATATCGGCGCGATGACGATGTTCCTGTACTGCTTCCGCGAGCGCGAAGACTTGATGGACTGCTACGAGGCGGTGTCCGGCACGCGCATGCACGCGACGTACTACCGTCCGGGCGGTGTATACCGCGATCTGCCCGAGTCGATGCCCAAGTACGAATCTTCGAAGTGGCGCAGCCAGTCAGACGTTGCGACGCTCAATGCGAGCCGTGAAGGCTCGATGCTCGATTTCATCGCCGACTTCACGGAGCGCTTCCCGGCCTGCGTGGACGAGTATGAGACGCTGCTCACCGACAACCGTATCTGGAAGCAGCGCACCGTAAACATCGGCGTTGTGTCGCCCGAGCGCGCGCAGCAGCTCGGATTCTCGGGCCCCATGTTGCGTGGTTCGGGCATCGCCTGGGACCTGCGTAAGAAACAGCCTTACGAGGTCTACGATCGCGTCGACTTCGATGTTCCGATCGGTGTGAACGGCGATTGCTACGACCGTTACCTCGTGCGCATTGAAGAAATGCGCCAGTCGAACCGCATCATCAAGCAGTGCGTTGACTGGCTGCGCGACAACCGGGGCGCGGTCATGGTCGACGACCACAAGGTCGTACCGCCCAAGCGCGTCGAAATGAAAGGTGACATGGAATCGCTGATTCACCACTTCAAGCTGTTCACGGAAGGCTACGTCGTACCCGCAGGCGAGACCTACGCGGCAGTCGAAGCGCCCAAGGGCGAGTTCGGTGTCTACCTGATCTCCGACGGCGCCAACAAACCTTACCGCCTCAAGGTGCGTGCACCGGGCTTCGCCCACATCGCGGCCATGAACGAGATGGTGTCCGGCCACATGCTGGCCGACGTCGTCGCCGTGATCGGCACCCAGGACATCGTGTTCGGCGAGATCGATCGCTGAGGCCACTGACGCAAGGCAAAGACCAGACGCATGACCGACACCGCTACACCGCAGACCATGACCGACACCGGGCTCTCGCAGCACGTGCTCGACGAGATTGACCGCTGGCGCCAACGCTTCCCCGAAGACCAGAGCCGCTCGGCGATCATCGGTGCGCTGCACGCGGCTCAGCACGAAAACCATGGTTACGTGACGCAGCCGCAGATGGACGCCATCGCGGAGGTGCTGGGCCTGGAACCGATCAAGGTGTACGAAGTGGCGTCGTTCTACTCGATGTTCGAGACGAAGCCCGTTGGCCGTCACAACGTCGCCATCTGCACCAATGTCTCATGCATGCTGCGCGGCGCAGAAGACCTCGTGGCACAGGCCGAGAAGCACCTGGGCTGCAAGCTGGGTGAAAGCACCGAAGACGGTCGCATCTACCTCAAGAAAGAAGAGGAGTGCCTGGCAGCCTGCTGTGGCGCGCCCATGATGATGGTCGATCACGTCTACCACGAGAACCTGACGCCCGAGTCGCTGCGGGCGTTGCTGGACGCGCTGGACTGAGCGGGCAGGGAGCGAGCAATGGAAACGACCGTATTCGATTCAGACGTCGCCAACGCCAATTCGGTGTGCTACGCGACGCTCGGTAAGGACCAGCCCTGGTCGATCGAGACGTACCGGGCCACGGGCGGCTACGAAGCCTGGCAACGCGTCCTGAAAGGCGAGCTGTCGCACGAAGACATCATCGAGATCGTCAAGGGCTCGGGTTTGCGCGGCCGCGGGGGCGCGGGCTTCCCGACGGGCCTGAAGTGGAGCTTCATGCCACGCTCGGCGCCCGTGCAGAAGTACCTGGTCTGCAACTCGGATGAGAGCGAGCCGGGCACCTGCCACGACCGCGAGATTTTGCGTGCCAACCCGCACTCGCTGGTCGAAGGCATGGCCATCGCGGCTTACGCCATGGGTGCGACCGTCGCGTACAACTACATCCGCGGTGAGTTCATCGAGGAACCCGTGCCGCGCTTCGAGGCTGCCGTGAAGGAAGCCTACGATGCAGGGTTGCTCGGCAAGAACATCCAGGGCTCGGGCATCGACATGGACCTCGAGACCTTCGTCGGCGCAGGCGCCTACATCTGCGGCGAAGAGACGGCGCTGCTCGAGTCGCTCGAGGGCAAGCAGGGCAAACCACGGTTCAAGCCGCCGTTCCCGGCCAACTTCGGGCTCTACGGCAAGCCGACGACGATCAACAACACGCAGTCGCTGGCGAGCGTACCGACCATCGTTCGCGAGGGGGCTGACTGGTTCCGTGAGCTCGGCGTGGAGAACTCGGGTGGCACGGCCATCTTCTCGGTCTCGGGCCACGTCGAGAAGCCGCAGAACATCGAGCTGCCCATGGGCGTCCCTTTCAGCGAGCTGCTCGATATCTGTGGTGGCGTCTGGAAGGGGCGCAAGCTCAAGGCCGTGATTCCCGGCGGCTCATCGGTGCCTGTGCTGCCCGGCGAGCTCATCATGGACTGCACCATGGACTACGACTCGCTCAAGAACGCGGGCTCATCGTTCGGGACAGGTGCCGTGATGGTCATGGATGAAACGACCTGCATGGTCCGCGTCCTGCGCCGCATCTCACGCTTCTACATGGCGGAGTCCTGCGGTCAGTGCACGCCGTGTCGAGAAGGCACGGGCTGGCTTTACCGCATGCTCACGCGGTTTATCGACGGCAAGGGTTCGCGCGATGACCTCGACAAGCTACTCGACGTCGCCAACAAGATCGAGGGCCACACGATTTGCGCACTGGGTGACGCTGCCGCATGGCCTGTACAGAGCTTCCTGAAGCACTACCGCCACGAGTTCGAATACATGATCGACAACGGTGGGCGCAGTGTGGTGGACGGCGCCGCTGAAGCGGCGGCCTGAGCCAGAACGACTACGGACAACACTTAGGGCAGTAAGCCCGCATTGGGACACAACACACGTCATGAGTGACGACACGGTAACTCTCGAGATCGACGGCAAGACGGTGCAGGCCAAGAAAGGGCAGATGCTCATCGAGGCCACCGATGCTGCAGAAGCCTATGTGCCGCGATTCTGCTACCACAAGAAGCTCTCGGTCGCGGCCAATTGCCGTATGTGCCTCGTCGAGGTCGAGCGTGCGCCCAAGCCGCTGCCGGCCTGTGCCACGCCCGTCGCCGACGGCATGGTCGTCAAGACCAAGTCGCGTTATGCGATCAGTGCACAGCGCGCAACGATGGAGTTCCTGCTCATCAACCATCCGCTGGATTGCCCGATTTGCGACCAGGGCGGTGAGTGCGAGTTGCAGGACCTGGCCATGGGTTACGGCCGCGACATCTCGCGCTACACCGAGCGCAAGCGGGTCGTCAAAGACAAGAATATCGGGCCGCTTGTGTCGACGGACATGACGCGTTGTATCCATTGCACGCGCTGTGTGCGCTTCGGCAAGGAAATCCAGGGTATCCAGGAGCTGGGTACCACAGGCCGTGGCGAAAACATGCAGATCGGCACGTATATCGAGCAGAACGTTGATCACGAGCTGTCGGGCAACATCATCGATCTGTGTCCCGTGGGTGCGCTCAACAACAAGCCGTACCGCTTCAGTGCGCGCTCCTGGGAAATGACCCAGCAGCCGATCATCGGCGCCCACGATTGCGTCGGTTCGAACCTGTTCGCGCACACACTGCGGGGCACCGTGAAGCGCATCGTGCCGCGTCCCAACGAGGCCATTAACGAAACCTGGATCTCGGACCGCGATCGCTTCTCCTACGAAGGCATCTACAGCGAAGATCGACTTCAGACGCCGCGTCTGCGTGTGGATGGGGAATGGCGTGCGGTGAGCTGGGGCGAGGCGCTCGACGCGGCCGCCGACGCCTTGCGCGCCGCGGGCACCGACACGGGCTTTATCGTGTCGCCGTCGGCGACGCTGGAAGAGGGTTACCTGCTCAACGGCCTGGCGACGCAGCTCGGCACGGCTGACGTCGATCACCGCATCACGCGCCGAGACGTCGCGGATCAGTCCGCGGATCCCGCGTTCCCCTGGCTGGGCATGGCGCTCGAAGACATCGACCGGCTCGATGCGGCGCTTGTCGTTGGCAGTCGCCTGCGCAAGGAAGTGCCGATCATCGCGCACCGCCTGCGCAAGGCCGCTGTGAACAACGGTGCCAAGGTGGCCACCATCGAATCGTCGGCGTCCGAGTACTTCTTCCCGACCGTCGCCCAGACGGTTGGTGGCTTCGCCGCCGGTTTGGCTGCAGTCGTCAAGGCCGCTGCAGAGATTTCGGGGCAGGGTGCTTCGAATGCGGTTGCGGCGCTGATTGACGGTGCCAGCGTCGACAGCGCGGCACGCGATACCGCGCAGGCGCTCATTGACGGTGAACGCGCCCTGGTCCTGTTTGGTCTTGAGGCCGGTGCACATGCTGCGTTCAGCGAGCTGCGCCTGTTGGGGGACGCGCTTGCAACGCTTGCGGGCGCCACAGTCGGCTACCTGTCCGAGGGCGCCAACAGTGCGGGCCTGTCGCTGGCCGGTGTGCTGCCGCACCGCACGGCGGGCGCTGCGCTTCGTGAAGACATGGGTCGCAGCGTTGGCGAGATGCTTTCGCAGTCGCCGAAGTGCCTGGTGCTCTGGAACGTGGAGCCAGATGTCGATCTGGCGGCATTTTCGGGCGTGAGTCAGGAACGCAAGCCGAATACAGTCATCGCCTGCACGCCGTACTTCGGCGCGGCGATTGCCGAACAAGCCGACATTGCCCTTCCCATCGGCACGTTTGCCGAGACGGCCGGCACCTTCGTCAACGTCGAGGGCCGTGCGCAGTCGTGGCAGGGCATCGCCAAGCCGATTGGTGAGGCGCGACCAGGCTGGAAGGTGCTGCGCGTGCTGGGAACGGCGCTCGAGGCGCCGGGCTTTGATTTCAATGACGCCGCGGAAGTGGCAACGGCCGCGCAGGCGGTGCTTTCGAGTACGACGGGTGATAACCGTTACGGCGGCAGCCATACAGCGCGCCGGGTCAACGGTGAAGATGCAGCGACCGCAACGCTTGAGCGTCCCATCTACGAGGTCGACGCCACGGTTCGCCGCGCACAGGCGCTGCAGCTCACCGAGGATGGCATCGCAGGTCAGGCCTGGCGGGGCAGCCTCAATGGGGACGCTTCATGAAGCGCGTATTGACGCTCCTGGTTGTCAGTTTGCTCGCGTCGGGCGTCGCGTTGGCGCAGACGGGCGCTGATGCGGGCTTCTGGGCAGGTCTGCCCGATCCGCTGCGCCTGACGATTCTGACGACAGCGCAGGTCGTAGGCGTGACGGTCGTATTGATTCTCTGTGTGGCCTACATGACGCTGGCCGAACGCAAGATCATCGGTTACATCCAGAATCGCATTGGCCCGAACCGCGTTGGCTTCAAGGGTCTGCTGCAGCCATTCGCCGACGTTTTCAAACTGCTGTTCAAAGAGGTGGTGGTTCCTACCAACTCGAGCCGCTTCCTGTTCATTATCGCGCCGCTGCTCTCGATCATCCCGACTTTCGCACCCTGGACCGTCATGCCCATCAGCGACAGCTTTGTGCTGGCCGACATCGATGCGGGCCTGCTGTACGTACTCGCGCTCACGTCGATGGGTGTGTACGGCGTGATCCTCGCGGGCTGGGCCACCAACTCGAAGTACGCGTTGCTGGGTGCCATGCGTTCGGCCGCGCAGATTGTGGCCTACGAGATCGCGATGGGCTTCGCACTGGTGGGTGTGCTGATGGCCGCCGGCAGCCTCAACCTCGGTGACATCATTCTGGCCCAGCAGGGTGGGGTGCTGAACTGGTTCTGGCTCTGGCTTGCGCCGCTGTTCGTCATCTACTTCATCTCGGGTGTCGCGGAAACCAACCGCGCGCCGTTCGATGTCGCCGAGGGCGAGTCGGAAATTGTTGCGGGCTTCCACGTGGAGTACTCGGGCGTCGCGTTTGCCGTGTTTTTCCTCGCGGAGTACGCCAACATGATTCTGATTGCCGCGTTGACGGCGATCTTCTTCCTGGGCGGCTGGCTGTCGCCATTCGAGGGCCTGTTGGGCGCCGATTCGTTCCTGGGCCAGCCGAGCTTCTTCTGGTTTGCCCTGAAAACGTCGTTCTTCCTGTTCTGCTTCCTGTGGTTCCGCGCCACGTTCCCGCGTTACCGCTACGACCAGATCATGCGGCTGGGCTGGAAAGTATTCATTCCGATCACGATCGTCTGGATCGCCGTGGAAGGCGTGTTCGTCTGGAATAAGGTCGGTCCGTGGTCACACCTGGCCACCGCGGGCTCGTGAGGAGTCACCAATGAGTCGCATCAAGAATCTGTTCAAGACGTTCTTCCTGCTCGAGCTCTGGCGTGGGCTTATGCTGACGGGCAAGAACCTGTTCCGCACCAAGGTCACGATCAACTATCCCGAGGAGAAGACGCCGCAGTCGCCGCGCTTCCGCGGTTTGCATGCGTTGCGTCGTTACCCGAACGGTGAAGAGCGCTGCATCGCCTGCAAACTTTGCGAAGCGGTCTGCCCGGCGCTGGCCATTACCATTGAGTCCGACGTGGCGCCAGACGGGACGCGGCGCACCACACGGTACGACATCGACCTGTTCAAATGCATTTACTGCGGGTTTTGTGAGGAGGCGTGCCCTGTGGACGCCATCGTCGAATCCCGCATTCACGAATACCACATGGAGAATCGTGGCGAGAACATCATGACCAAAGACAAGCTGCTCGGCATCGGCGAGCGCTACGAGGCCATGATCGCTGCCGACAAGGCCGCCGACGCGAATTTTCGCTAGTACAAATAACGAAAGCAGGCCGCTTCGCCCGCGGCCGAGATGAGGGTGGCGCTGGGGCCACCACTGGGGACTGGGTTTGTTTCTGAATCTGCTGTTCTACACGTTCGGCGCTGTGCTCGTGGGCGCGGCTCTGGGCGTGGTGTTTTCGCGCAACCCTGTGCACGCGATCATGTTCCTCGTGCTCGCGTTCTTCAACAGCGCCGTGCTGTGGTTGCTGCTCGAGGCTGAGTTCTTAGCCATCGCACTGGTGCTCGTCTATGTGGGCGCCGTGATGGTGCTCTTCCTGTTCGTGGTGATGATGCTCGATGTGAATGTCGAGCAGGTGCGAGAGGGATTCGCGCGCTACATGCCAGTGGGCTTGCTCGTCGCCTTCATCATGGTGGTCGAGCTGGGCCAGGTGATCTGGGTACGCAGTTGGGGGATTTCCACGCTCACGACGGCGCCGCCACTCCCCGAGGATTACAGCAACACGAAAGCTCTGGGCAAGGTGCTCTACACCGAGCACGTCTACGCGTTTGAGCTGGCCTCGGTCATCTTGCTGCTGGCCATTGTCGCGGCGATAACGCTGACAATGCGCAAGCGCCCGAATTTGAAGCAGCAGGACATTGCAGCCCAGGTTGCCGTGCGTCGCGAGGACCGCGTGCGTCTCGTGAGCATGCCGGCGGAGAAGAAAGAATGACCGTCGGCCTCCAACACTACCTGACGCTGTCGGCGGTGCTGTTTGCGATCGCCATCGCCGGTATTTTCATCAACCGGCGCAACGTGATTCTGCTGCTCATGTGCATCGAGCTCATGCTGCTGGCCGTTAACTTCAACTTCGTCGCGTTCTCGCGCTACCTCGGTGACGAGACGGGCCAGGTATTCGTCTTCTTCATTCTGACCGTGGCTGCCGCCGAAGCGGCCATCGGGCTCGCCATCCTCGTGGTGCTGTTCCGAAATCGACGCAGTATCAGCGTGGACGACATCAGCGAGATGAAGGGATAGGGCGATGCGTGATTACCATCTGATCATCGTACTGGCGCCTTTGCTGGCGTCGATCATTGCCGGTCTGGGCGGTCGCTTCATCGGACGCACGGCGAGCCACCTCGTGACCATCGGCGGTGTGGGTCTGTCCTGCGTGTTGTCGTTCCTCGTGTTCAAGCATCACCTGCTTGGTGGCATCCCCGAGAACTACAGTGTGTACACCTGGGCCGTCATCGATGGCCTGAGCATGGAAGTCGGCTTCCTCATCGACAGACTGACCGCCATGATGATGCTCGTGGTGACGTTCGTGTCGCTCATGGTGCACATCTACACCATCGGCTACATGAAGGACGACCCCGGCTACCAGCGCTTCTTTAGTTACATCTCGCTGTTTACGTTCGCGATGCTCATGCTCGTGATGTCGAACAACTTCCTGCAGCTGTTCTTTGGCTGGGAAGCGGTGGGCCTTGTGTCCTACCTGCTCATCGGTTTCTGGTACAAGAAGCCGACGGCGATTTTTGCGAACCTGAAGGCCTTCCTCGTCAACCGTGTGGGCGACTTCGGCTTCCTGCTGGGTATTGCCGCGATTTACACCTACACGGGCTCGCTTGACTACGAGTACGTGTTTGGCTCCGCACCATCGATGGCGCAAGAGACGATTGAGATCCTCCCGGGCCAGGCCTGGAACCTCGTCACCGTGGCCTGCATCCTGCTGTTCATCGGCGCCATGGGTAAGTCGGCGCAGGCGCCATTGCACGTCTGGCTGCCAGACTCCATGGAGGGCCCCACGCCCATCTCCGCGCTGATTCATGCGGCCACGATGGTCACCGCCGGCATCTTCCTCGTTGCGCGCATGTCGCCGCTGTTCGAGCTGTCGCCGACGGCGCTCTCCTTCGTGATCGTGATTGGCGCCGTGGCCGCCTTTTTCATGGGGCTGCTTGGCGTC
>ERZ1740065.298-NODE-298-length-25465-cov-6.852066_pt1 | contig 25465 bp, 21 predicted proteins | sample MGYA00581738_ERZ1740065 | MGnify/ENA primary metagenome ERZ1740065 (study PRJEB43018, sample SAMN04849749) | marine metagenome | isolation source: floating plastic debris | place: Pacific Ocean | collected 2008-09-01 | study: EMG produced TPA metagenomics assembly...
CTTCGAGGTGTGCGGCCTGGGCTGCTACAACCGCGAGTTCGCCCGCGATATTCGCGCGGCGGCCAAGGAATACGGCGTCGAGCCGCTGATCACCGATGATCATCTGGCGGTCGAAGACGCGATCATCGAAGCCGCGCCCGAAATGGTGCTGGGCACGCAGATGGAGCGGCACATCGCCAAGCGGCTGGGCCTGCCCTGCGCGGTCATCTCTTCGCCGGTTCACGTGCAGGATTTCCCCGCGCGCCACTCACCCCAAATGGGCTTTGAAGGCGCCAATGTGATCTTTGACACCTGGGTCCATCCGCTCGTGATGGGCTTGGAAGAGCACCTGCTCACCATGTTCCGCGAGGATTTTGAGTTCTCTGATGAAGCGGGCGCCTCGCACCACGCCGCGCACTCACCCAAGGCGATGACGGCCAGCGCCGAACCGATGGGTCAAGAACGCGAACCCGTCACCGTGGCCGAACCCGCCAATGACAGCGCGCATTGGACCGACGAAGCCCAGCGCGAGCTGAAAAAGATCCCGTTCTTCGTGCGCGGCAAAGCGCGTCGCAACACCGAAGCCTTCGCCGCCGAACAGGGGCGTGCCGAGATTGACCTTGAGACGCTGTACGATGCGAAGGCGCATTATGCACGGTAAGGCCAGCATCCCTGCCCAGGCGCGCGGCGCCTTTGGCCAGGACGCCCTTGTCCGCGTCGCCATCGTTACGCTCGACAACCATTTGAAAGGCGCTGTCCAGCGCGCCAGCGCCGCCCTTGCGCGCGACAATATCGAAATCAGTCTCCACGCCGCCTCCGAATGGGGCAGCGACGAAGCCGCTCTGGCCGAGGCGCACGCCGCGATTGGCAAGGCTCATATCGTGATCGCCACAATGCTGTTTGTGGATGATCACGTCGGCCGGATAATGCCCGCGCTCGAGGCCCGGCGCGAACAGTGCGATGCCATGGTGTGCCTGATGTCGGCGGGCGAGATCGTTCGGTTGACCCGCATGGGCAATTACCGAATGGACGCGCCGGCCAAGGGTCCGCTCGCCCTGCTGAAAAAGCTGCGCGGCTCGAACAAGCGAGGCTCTGCAAGCTCGGGCGCCGGCCAGATGAAAATGCTGCGGCGCCTGCCCAAAATTCTGCGGTTCATTCCAGGCACCGCGCAAGACGTGCGGGCCTACTTTCTGACGCTTCGATATTGGCTTTCAGGGTCGGATGAGAACGTTGTTGCGATGGTGCGCGCCTTGATCGATCGCTACGCGGCGGGTGAACGCGCCGGACGAAAAGGGCAGCTCAAGGCTGATCCGCCGCGTGAATACCCCGAAACCGGCGTCTATCACCCGCGCAATCCGCAAAAGATCTCCGAAAGCCTGCGCGTTCTCCCGCGCGATCCGGTGAACAGAAAGGGCAAAGACGCTCCCGGTCGCAACGGGACCGTCGGCCTGGTTTTGCTTCGCTCGTATTTGCTTGGCAACGACGCGGCGCATTACGACGGGGCGATCGCGGCGTTTGAGGCCGCGGGCCTTAAGGTCATCCCGGTTTTCGCCAGCGGGCTTGACGCGCGACCGGCGATCGAGACGTTTTTCATCGACGAGCACGGCGCCGCCCGGGTTGATGCCGTGGTGAACCTCACCGGCTTCTCGCTGGTCGGAGGCCCGGCCTACAACGATTCCGACGCGGCGCGCGCAATCCTGAGCGAGCTCGACGTGCCGTATATCGCCGCTCACGCGCTCGAGTTCCAGACGCTGGATGAATGGCGGGGGCGCAATCAGGGCCTGTTGCCGCTCGAATCGACTATGATGGTCGCGCTGCCTGAGCTCGATGGCGGGACCGTCCCGAGTGTGTTCGGTGGCCGAGTCGGCGCCAACAGCGGCAGCGCGATCAATCAAATGGTGGTCGATGAAGAGCGCGCCGAGGCTTTGGCTGCCAAAGTGACCAAGCTGATCGCGCTGCGCCGCTCGGCCCGATCCGAGCGCAAGCTGGCGATCGTGCTGTTTAACTTTCCGCCCAACGCCGGCGCCACCGGCACCGCTGCGTTCATGGCGGTGCACGAATCGCTCTACGCCACGCTTCAGCGACTGGCCGACGAAGGCTACGAGGTCGATGTTCCGCCCACGCTGGAGGCGATGCGCGCCGCCCTGCTCGAAGGGAACGCGGCTCAGTATGGGGCCGAAGCCAATGTTGCGCACCGCGTCCCGGCTGATGAACATGTCGCGCGCGAGGAGCACCTGCCCGAGATCGAAGCGGCTTGGGGGCCCGCCCCCGGTCGTCAGCAAAGCGATGGCAGCCATATTCACGTGCTGGGCGCGCGTTTCGGCAACGTCTTTGTCGGGGTGCAACCCGCCTTCGGCTATGAGGGCGATCCGATGCGCCTGCTGTTTGAGGGGAATTTCGCGCCCACTCACGCCTTTAGCGCCTTCTACCGCTATATCCGCGAAGATTTTGGCGCGCACAGCGTCCTGCATTTCGGCACGCATGGCGCGCTCGAATTCATGCCCGGCAAGCAAACCGGTATGACCGGCGATTGCTGGCCCGACCGGCTGATCGGCGATCTGCCCAACTACTATCTCTACGCCGCCAACAACCCATCCGAGGGTTTGCTGGCGAAGCGCCGCGCGGGCGCGACCTTGATCAGTTACCTGACACCGCCTTTGGCGCAGGCCGGGCTTTACAAAGATCTCGCCGACTTAAAGGCGAGCGTTGAGCGCTGGCGCGCCAGCGACGATGACGTTGAACGGACCGATCTTGCGGTCCTGATCGCGGATCAGTGCGACGCGATCGACCTGGAATGCGGCGACATCGCCGACCTGTCCCGACGGCTCTACGAGCTGGAAGAGACGCTCATCCCGCATGGTCTGCATGTCTTTGGCCGCAACCCGCAGGGACGCGCGCGGGAGGACATGTTGGACGCGATGATGGAAGCCGGGCAACAGCTCGGTTCGGCGGAGGCCACGCCCGACCGCGAGGCTTTGGCCGACAAGCTCGACGCAAGCGATGAGATGGGCGCGCTCATCCACGCGCTGGACGGCGCCTATGTCGCACCCACTCCCGGCGGCGATGTGGTCGCCAATCCGGATGTGCTGCCCACGGGCCGCAACATTCACGGCTTTGATCCCTTCCTGCTGCCCTCACCCTACGCTTGCAAGGTGGGCGCGGAACAGGCCGAACGGCTTCTCACCCGCCATCTGGAGCAGGATGACGCTTTCCCGGAAAGCGTTGCCATGGTGCTGTGGGGCACTGACAACATGAAGTCCGAAGGCGTGCAGATTGCGCAGGCCATGACGTTGATGGGCGCGCAGCCCCGACGCGATTCCTACGGTCGCCTGGCTGGCGCTGAGCTGATCCCGCTTGAGCAGCTTGGCCGCCCGCGCGTCGATGTGGTGATCACGCTTTCCGGGATCTTCCGCGACCTGCTGCCAATGCAAACGCGGATGCTCGCCGAAGCGGCCTTTCTGGCGGCGAGCGCGGACGAGCCGCTGGAGCGCAACTTTGTGCGCAAACACAGCCTCGCCCACGCCGAGCGGCACAGTTGCGATCTGGAGACCGCCGCCTTGCGGGTCTTCTCCAACGCCGAGGGCGCGTATGGCGCCAACGTCAACCAGATGATCGACGGCGGCGCGTGGGCCGACCCGGACGAGCTCGCCGACGCGTTCGAGATCAACAAGGGTTTTGCCTATGGGGTCAAGGGCACGCCGGTGCGCCAGCGCGAATTGCTCCAGAGCGCGCTTGGGACGGTCGATTTCACCTATCAGAACCTGGAAAGCGTCGAACTGGGCATCAACGATGTCGATCAATATGTCGACGGGCTTGGCGGGGTGTCGCGCTCGGTCGCCAAGGCCAAGGGCGAAGAGGCGCCGGTGTACATTCTCGACGCCACACGCGGCAAAGCCAAGGTTCGCACTTTGAGCGAGCAGATCGATCTCGAAGCGCGCACCCGCACGCTCAACCCCAAGTGGTTCGAAGGTCTGCTGGATCACGGCTATGAAGGCGTGCGCATGATCGAAGGGCATGTCACCTCAACCCTGGGATGGTCAGCCACGACCGGTCAGGTGAAGCCATGGGTCTATCAGAAAATCTCCGAGACCTTTGTGCTCGATGAAGACATGCGCCGCCGCCTGGCGCAACTCAACCCCAAGAGCTCCGCGCGCGTCGCGGGGCGTTTGCTGGAGGCGTGCGACCGACAGCTTTGGGAACCCGATGAAGAAACGCTCGCCGCGCTGCGCGATGCGAGCGACGAGCTCGAAGACCGCCTCGAAGGCGTGTTCGTCGGCGAATGAAGAAGGGATCGACACTGCGATGAACCTGATAGACCGTAAAACAGCGTTCAGCCGGACCGATGGTGAAGGATCGGTGCAGGTTCGACTCGACCCGCGCGATCAGATCAAGGGTGCCAAGGTCTTCGCTGTCTATGGCAAAGGCGGGATCGGCAAGTCGACCACCTCGTCAAACCTTTCCGCGGCGTTCTCCAAACTGGGGCACCGGGTGCTGCAGATCGGCTGCGACCCTAAGCATGACAGCACCTTTACTCTGACCAAGAAGCTGATGCCGACGGTTATCGATGTGCTGGAAACCGTCGAATTCCACTCCGAAGAGCTGCGGCCTGAAGACTATATGTTCGAGGGCTATAACGGCGTCATGTGCGTGGAGGCGGGCGGGCCGCCGGCGGGCACGGGCTGCGGCGGCTATGTCGTGGGGCAGACGGTGAAACTGCTGAAGCAGCACCATTTGCTCGAAGACACCGACGTCGTGATCTTTGACGTTCTGGGCGATGTTGTGTGCGGCGGGTTTGCCGCCCCCTTGCAACACGCCGAAAGGGCGCTGGTGGTCGCGGCAAACGACTTTGACAGCATTTTTGCAATGAACCGCATCGTCGCCGCAATCGGGGCAAAGGCCAAGAATTACGACGTTCGCCTTGCCGGTGTGGTCGCCAATCGCAGCCGCGAGACCGACGAGATCGATCGCTTCTGCGACCAAATCGGCATGCAGCGCCTCGCCCACTTCCGCGATGTTGACGCGATCCGCCGCTCGCGCCTCAAAAAGTGCACCTTGTTTGAGATGGAGGACGCGCCCGAAGTCGTAGCCGCGCAAGACGAGTATCTGCGTCTGGCGGCGATGTTGTGGGCGGGGGTCGATCCGCAGGTGGCCGCGCCCATGAAAGACCGCGACATCTTTGATTTTCTGGGGTTTGAGTGATGGCGACGCGCGCGCATGAAGGCTTTGAAGCCGATACGCTGCCTCGCCGGGCCGAAGCTCCGCAAGTGGAGGGCTACGAAGAGCGCCGCGAAGCGCTTGCGACCTATTTTGACAGCACGGCGCGTCAGGCCTGGATCGATCTCACATCGGATGCAAAGGTCAGCGGCATCCGCGCGACAGTGCGCGCAGGTCGCGATGAGATGCGCCGCGTTCTCTTGAGTTGGTTGCCTCTGGACCTGCGTCGTATGCGCGTCCTGGACGCCGGCTGCGGGACCGGCGCGCTCACCATCGCAGCGGCCAATCGCGGAGCGGAAATCACCGGTGTCGACGTTGCCGGCGGCCTGGTTGACGTCGCGCGCGAACGCTGCCCGTCCTTTACCGGTCACGGACGCATCTGGTGGAAGTCGGGCGACATGCTCGACCCGGAGCTTGGCCGGTTCGCCCATATCGTCGCGATGGATTCGCTTATTCACTATGAGCTTGACGATCTGGTCGACGCTCTTGGCAAACTGGCCGAACGCACCGACGCCTCGATCGCGTTCACCTTTGCCCCCTACACTCGGATGCTGAGCGCAATGCACAAGGTCGGGAAAGCCTTTCCCAAAGGCGACCGATCGCCCGCCATCGTACCGATCGCAGAGAGGGAGTTGGTGGCCCGCCTTGAGGAAGCGATCCCGGCTTGGCGGGTTGCGCGCACCGAACGGATCTCCAGCGGATTTTACACCAGCCAGGCGATGGAGCTTGTGAGACGCGGATGAGTTCGCAGCCCCTCCCTCCTTCGGGCCCTGAAGCTCCCACTTTTGGCCAGGTTCTGGCCAGTATGCTGCCCTTTGCCGACGCGGCGAGCGCGGACCTGCCGCTTGGCCGATTGCTGCGCCTTTCGCTGTTTCAGGTCAGCGTCGGGATGGCGACGGTGCTGCTCAACGGAACGCTTAACCGCGTAATGATCGTGGAGCTGGGCGTGCCGACATTCCTTGTCGCGCTTTTGATCGCGATTCCGCTGATCGCAGCGCCGTTCCGGGCGTTGATCGGCCACAAGTCGGACACCCACCGCTCGGTGCTTGGGTGGAAGCGCGTGCCCTATATCTGGTTCGGTACACTGATGCAGTTTGCTGGCCTGGCGATAATGCCGTTTGCGCTCATCCTGTTTAGCAAGGAAACGACGTTCACTTTGGCAACGCTGGCCGCTGCAGGGGCCTTTTTGCTGACCGGTATCGGTCTCCATGTCACGCAGACTGCGGGCCTCGCCTTGGCCACTGATCTCGCGCCGGAGGATAAGCGCCCGCGCGCGGTGGCGTTGCTTTATGTGATGCTGCTGGTGGGCATGATGTTCGCGGCCTTTGTGATGGGCGGATTGCTGATCGATTTTTCGAACACCCGGCTGATCCAGGTCATACAGGGCGCGGCGGTCATCACCATGGCGCTCAATCTGGTGGCGCTGTGGAAGCAGGAGGCGCGCAACACAAAGAGCGCGCGCAGCGATCCCGAAACACCGACTTTCGGCGATTTGTGGAACGCGTTTGTAGCCGATGGCTACAACGCGCGGCTGCTGACCGGGATCGGCATCGGTTCGGCTGGCTTTGCCATGCAGGATGCGCTGCTGGAGCCGTATGGAGGCGAAATCCTTGGCCTGAGCGTCGGCGCGACGACCGGCCTTACAGGCGCGTGGGCTTTGGGAGCGCTGGCCGGGTTTGGGCTTTCAGGCCGTTCGCTGGGACGAGGGAACAATCCGCTGCGCATTGCGGGCGCCGGACTTGTGACGGGCCTCACCGCCTTTCTTATGGTCATCTTTGCAGCGCCCTTTGGCTCGCCCCTGATGTTGTTCCTGGGCGCGTTTGCGATCGGACTCGGGCTTGGACTTTTCTCCGTTGGCACCTTGATCGAAGCGATGAACCTCGCCAAGAACGCCACCGCTGGCCTTGCCTTGGGGGCCTGGGGCGCGGTGCAGGCCACCTGCGCGGGTGCGGGCATCGCGCTTGGCGGGGCCTTGCGCGATGTGATCGCTGCGATAGCCATGGCAACCGATCCGGGCGGCACCATTGCGACCCGCGCGACGGGCTACACCAGCGTCTACCTGATTGAAATCCTGCTGCTTCTTGCAGGCCTCGCCGCGATTGGACCGCTTGTCGGCCGTCATCGCAGAACCACCACCGATTCGACGGAGGACGCCGACCAATCGTTTGGTCTGCGTGAATTCCCGACATGACCGCGACCGCCCCACGCCACGGGATAAGCCGAAGGACAGCCGCACCGATCCACCGGAGGACCTTGTTATGACACTTCCAGACACTTTCGGCATCTTGGCGATGAACGCCACCTACATTACCGGCACATTCGATGTTGCGGAGCTGGCCTTCTGGCTGTTCTTGATCTTCTTCATCGGCCTGGTCCTCTATCTCAACCGCGAAAGTCGACGCGAAGGCTATCCGCTCGAAGACGAGCTCTCCGGCAAGCTTGAGAGCCAACCGCTGCTTGCCGCTGACAAGAAGGTGTTCAAGCTGCCGCACAGCCGCGGCACCTACGTCCCCGAAGACGGCGCGCGCGAACCGGTCGATATTCCGGCGCAATTCGCCTTTCATGGCGGCGGCGCGCCCTATGTCCCGACCGGCGATCCCATGAAGGACGGGCTTGGCCCGGCCGCTTGGGCGAACCGGCAGGATTATCCGGATCTGACCTTTGACGGCCGCCCGCGCATCGTTCCGCTGGGCGACAGCCACGATATCATGATCGCGCCCAACGATCCCAACATCATCGGCTGGCCGGTTTATGACTGCAACGTCGAACTGGCCGGGACGGTCAGCGATGTGTGGGTTGACCAGGCTGAACACATCATCCGCTATCTCGAGATTGAGACCAATGCGGGCGCCAAAGTGCTGGCTCCCATGTTCGTTGCGGTGGTGCAGACCAAGGGGCTTCTGGCCGGGCTTGGTTGGGACCGACCCGAATTGGTCCAGATCGACGCGATCACCAAAGACCATTTTGCCGATGTCCCTGGCATCGCAACACCGGGCCAGATCACGCGCCTCGAGGAGGACAAGATCATGGCGTATTATGGCGGCGGGTACATGTACGCGAAGCCTGAGCGGAGCGAGCCATGGATCTAACCGCTCCCGGAAACGCCCCAGGCGATCTCCAGCCGCGATCGGTTGCAGCGCACGCCAAGGGCCAGGTCCCCGAAGCGGCGGTGGAGGCGATCTTTCGCCGCGCCGCCGATGAGGAGGTCTTGTGGAGAGGCAAGCCTGAGTTCTTCCGGCTTGCCGCCTCCGCGTTTCACACCAACAGCGTGGCGGTCTACTTTGCGGTTTTGGCCGTGATTGGGCTTGTGAGCGATGGCTGGGCCAGTGCGCTCACCGTTGCCGTGATGGGCCTCGCGGCGGTCCTTGTGCTTATGGCCATCGCCTTTTTCTGCGCGCGCAATTCCGCCTATGTGATCACCAACCACCGATTGGTCATGCTGATCGGGATCGCCGTGGAAAAGCGCATCAGCGTTCCGCTAAAGCATGTTCAGTCCGCCAATCTGCGTATGCGCAGCAAGGGTCATGGCGATATTGCGTTTGAGCTTAAGGCCGATCATCGGCTTGGCTATTTGCTGCTTTGGCCGCACGTTCGCCCCTTGCGACTGGGCCGGCCCCAGCCTTTGCTGCGCGCCGTCCCGGAGGCGGAGACGCTCGCCGCTATGATCGCGGAAGCTTGCGCCAAGTTTTCACCCATCGAACGGCCTGCGAAAGCGGCCACGCAGGCTTCCAGCCAAGCCGGCCAGCCTGACCTTGGAGGAGCGACCGCGTGACCACGACCACACTGGATCAGACCGACTTTCGGATTCACAAGATTCCGCTGATTGCGAGCGCGACGGTCATATCGGTCACCCTGGCGCTGGCGATCTCGACCAGTATGGGCGTTTTTGACCGTCAGGCTGTTCCCGAAGTCGTTCGCGCTGAACGAGGCGTTATGTCGGTCGACACGCGCAGCATCCGCTTCAACGATGGCGCCGATGGAAGTGTCTGGGTGTCCGACGCCGCGACGGGAGCCGAGCTTGCCCGCTTCCCCCAAGGCGAAGGCGGTTTCGTTCGCGCCACCGCCCGCGCCATGGTCCACAACCGTCAGCTTTACGGGATGGGCCCAGCGGTGCCCTTCGAGCTGATCCAGTGGGACAATGGCTCAATGACGTTGCGCGACACACAGACGGGTCGCGCGGTCGAACTCGACTCGTTCGGGACGAAAACTCATGAAGTTTATCAGGCCATTCTCGTGAAAGGACGCGACTGATGGAACACACGATTGCCCCAAGGGATCAGGGCCGATCGGCTGTTACAGCTCATCAACCGCCAAGAGAGCGCGTGTTTGAGACATCGTGCACCATTACCGTTGAGCAAAGTCCCGAGCATTTTCACGCTCATGTCGATTTGCCCGACGATATCGAGATGGAGCCAGGCGATAAGGTGCGGGTTCATGGCGATCCGATCTCCATTCCGTTTGGCAGCCGCGAGGTCTTCCAGCGCACCGCAACCGTGACGCGCGCCGGTCTCTTCAAGCGCGCACTGGTAAAGGCTGCGGCCTATTTTGACCTCGCCGAACTCTATGAAGTCAGCTTCAACGCCGGGAGGATCAAATGAACGCGCAAATTCAGGTGAAGGCTGACCCCGGTCACGCCATGATGACCAGCGAAGAAGCGATGGCGCTGGCGACGCAGGACACCGTCCTTACGCCGCGCTTCTACACCACCGATTTCGACGCGCTCGACTCGATCGATGTGAGCCTGGTGCGCGAGGAATGGGACCAGTTGATCGCGGACATGATCGGCGATCCCAACAAGACGCATTTTCGCCAGAAGGGCGATTTTGCTGGCATCATTGAGGGCCTTGAGCCCGAACTGCGCGCCGAGTTCACCGACTTCCTCGTCAGCTCGATGACCTCAGAGTTTTCGGGTTGCGTTCTGTACGCCGAGATCGCCAAACGCACCAAGAACCCCGATGTGAAACAGCTCTTCAAGCTGCTCGCGCGCGATGAGAGCCGGCACGCCGGTTTCATAAATGAGAGCCTCAAGGACGCCGGCATTGGTGTGGATTTGGGCTTCCTGACAAGGACCAAGAAGTACACCTATTTCCAGCCGAAATTCATCTGGTACGCGGTCTATCTGTCCGAGAAGATCGGATACGCGCGCTACATCACAATTTACCGGCACCTGGAAAAACACCCGGAAAACAAATTCCACCCGATCTTCGATTGGTTCGAGGAATGGTGCAACGATGAGTTCCGCCACGGCGAAGCCTTCGCGATGCTGATGCGCGCGGATCCCGACCTTCTGAAAGGCCGCAACACGCTGTGGATCCGCTTCTTCCTGCTCTCGGTCTACGCCACGATGTATGTGCGCGATCACGATCGGCCCGTGTTCCACAAGGCGCTGGGTGTGGATCCGACCGAATACGATTATGAGGTCTTCAAGATCTGCAATCAGATCGCACGCCAGGTCTATCCGGTTGAGCTCGACATCGATGATCCGTTCTTCCGCCGCCAGATGGAAAATCTGCGCCTGGCTGCCGGCCGGATCGAAGACGGCAAAGAGCAGGGCGGCGTTGGTGGTGTGTTCAAACGCCTCGGTGGCGCAGTGGGCGCAGGCTGGGCCTTTGCCCGCATGTACTTCCACCGCACGAAGCCCAACGCGCTTCCCGCAACGATCCGGCTCCAGCCTACATGGTAAGCTGGGATGGTCATATTGTGCCGTTTATCGTGACGGTGATGATCTGGTTCGTGGCGACCGGGCTCGTCGCGTGGGCCGACAATCGCGACCGCGCCACCTTCCCCAAGAGCCTGATGATTGGAGGGATTGGCGGGATTGCCGGGCTTCTGGTGATCCTCACGGTCTCGCAAACCGTTTCGGTCTTCGCCGTCTACGCTGCGTTTGTTGGCGCGCTGATGGTGTGGGGATGGCACGAGATAGGATTTCTCACCGGCGCAGCGGCTGGACCCCGGCGCGAACCGGCCTCACCCGGCGTGCGCGGGGTGGAGCGCCTTGCCGAGGCAACCGCGACGCTTATCCATCACGAAGTCATGCTTGCGCTCACCGCTTTGTTGCTGATCTCGCTTTCGTGGACCATGCCGAACCAGATCGGGGCGACCGTTTTCGTCCTGCTGTTTGGCCTGCGGCTTTCAGCCAAGATCAACATGTTCGTCGGCGTCCCCAATTCGACCGCAGAAATGCTGCCGCCGCATCTGAGTTATCTCAAGACGTATTTTGGCCGAAACCGCATGACATTGCTGCTGGCGGGCTCAATCGCGGCGATCGGCTGGGTCGCGCTGTGGTTTGGATCGCTCGCATGGTCTGCACCGCTGGGCAGCGCGGAAATGGTCGGCGCGAGCCTGCTCACCACTTTGTGCCTGCTGGGCGCGTTGGAGCATCTGTTCCTCGCGCTGCCGTTTCGCGATGGCATGCTGTGGGGCTGGGCGTTTCGCCCGGCCAAACGGGCGATAGCCCATAAACCGAATATCATGGAACGCCATGACTGAAATGAAGAGCAAGCGCCCTGGAGGGGGAACACACATGGATTATGAAGGGTTTTTCGCGGACGAACTGGCCTGTGTTCGTGACGAAGGGCGGTACCGTGTCTTCACCGACATCAAACGCCATCGCGGGCGATTCCCCCACGCCACACGGTTCCTTGAGGACGCGGAAACCCAGGCAGTGACCGTGTGGTGCTCGAACGATTATCTCGGCATGGGCCAACACCCCGCCGTCCTCAAAGCCATGCACGAAACCATCGATGAATGCGGCGCAGGCGCGGGTGGAACGCGCAACATTTCGGGCACCAATCACTATCATGTCGAGCTTGAAGCCGAGCTTGCCGACCTGCATCGCAAGGAGAGCGCGCTGCTCTTTACGAGCGGATATGTCTCGAACTGGGCCGGCATCGGCACGCTCGCGGCGCGCATTCCGAATTGCGCGGTGTTCTCCGACGAATTGAATCACGCCTCGATGATCGAGGGCATCCGCTATTCCAAGGCCGAGCGCCGTATCTGGAAGCACAACGACCCGGAAGACCTGGACCGGCACTTAAGCGAATTCGACGCCGAGCGGCCCAAACTCGTGGCGTTCGAAAGCGTCTACTCGATGGACGGCGATATTGCCCCCATCGCCGAGATTCTTGATGTCTGTGAAAAGCACGGCGCGCTTTCGTATATCGACGAAGTGCACGCGGTTGGGCTGTATGGCCCGCGCGGAGGCGGCATTGCCGAACGCGAAGGGCTGATGGACCGGATCGATGTCATCGAAGGCACGCTCGGCAAGGCTTACGGCGTGATGGGAGGCTATATTGCAGCCTCGCGCAATTTGGTGGACTTTGTGCGCAGCTTTGCGAGCGGGTTCATCTTCTCCACCGCCCTGCCTCCGGCTGTGGCCGCGGGCGCGGCGGCGAGCATCCGTCACCTCAAGATCAGCGATCGCGAACGCGAATTGCAGCGCGAACGCGTCGACCAGGTCCGGCGACAGCTCGACATTTTGGGCATCCCGCATCTGGCCAATCCAAGCCACATCATCCCCGTGATGGTGGGCGACGCCAAGAAGTGCAAAATGATCAGCGATTGGCTGATGGACAATCACGGTATCTATGTGCAGCCGATCAACTATCCGACCGTGCCCGTCGGCACCGAGCGGCTGCGCATCACGCCTTCACCGGTGCACACCGATGGCGACATCAATCGGCTGGTCACGGCGTTGAGCGAGATTTGGTCACAGTGCGAATTGGCACGCCTGGCCTCGGCGGCCTGATACACACTCTACCCGACAGACGAAAAAGGGCGGCGTGGCATCCCACGCCGCCCTTCGTGTAATCGGATAAGACCGCCCGGTGTAGAGGCCGGCTTCTTCGAAGATTTCGCCGAACTCACGGCCTGCGAGACCGGGGTGGCTGACCGCCTTGGCCGCTTCGACGTTGTCGCCGCCTTCCACAACGATCAGGCCAACCATTCCCGCAGCGTAGTGCGGCACGCACTTATAGCCGTACACACCGGCCTTCGGGATGACATAGGACACTTCTTCGTTGATCTTGCCTTCCCAGCCTTCCACGCCTTCGGGGATCATGCCGTCAATCGAGGAGGATTGGTGGGTCGGGTTGGTGGCGACGAACTTGATCGTATCGCCAACCTGGGCGGTTACCAGGCGCGGCTTGTACACTTGAAGCGCGCTCGAATCGTCGGGATCCTTGGTGTACATGTTGATCTCGATAACGGTGCCGTTGGCTTCGACTTCCGGAGCCGCCTCAACAACCTCTTCCGCCGGAGCTTCTTCAACGACTTCCTCGGTCGTCGCTTCTTCAACCGGGGCGGCTTCTTCAGCGGGTGCGTCTTCAGCCGGAGCTTGTCCACCGCCGCACGCGGCCAGCGTGGCGAGACTTGCGAACGCAACAGCGCTCATCAGAACATTACGCTTCATATGTGTCTTCCCTTTGAATAACTTACATCCTCCCGCGACGCTGCGGGCCATAAACCAGTTTCCAAGGCATGGAAAGCGTCCATTGGTCGGCCTGGACGCAACGTCATCGGACCATGCACGGGTCTAAACGCGCAAACGAGCGGTGGTTTCCAAAGGCGATGTTTTAAACGTCGATCCAGAGCGGAAGGCCCGCGTCCCCTGCCCGAAGATGACGATCCAGAGACCGCGTTTGGTTGCGCTCTGAAAGCGAGCCGTTAAAGACCCAATTCATGCAAAACTCAGCCCCTTGGTATGCCCGCCTCGCTCTTATCCTGAGCCTCTTACTTCCGGTTTATTTCGCCATCGCCGCGCTTGGGACAAAGTTTGGCCTTTGGAGTTGGCAGTTCGGGCTTTTGACCCTCACGGCTCAAGGCGGCTTGATCGTTATCGGGGCCGCCGCGCTGATGGGGTTGATTTCGCTCATCCTATGCCTGCGCCGCACGCCAAAGCTCGGTTGGCGTTCCGCGCTGGCCGGCTTGCTTATTCCTGGCGCGATCATGGGCTTCGTGATGGTATCGCTTGCGGGCGCCGGATCGCACCCGATCCACGACATCGCCACCGACACCGCAGACCCGCCCGCCCTTTCGGCAAAAGCGCTCGCGGATCGCGCCGCGGCTGAAGCCAATCCGATCAACGGCTATGATATCCCGCTTGGCCAGATCGAGCAATTTGCCGAAGCCCCGCCACCCCTTTCAGAACAGACCTACGCCGATATCATTGCCGCCAACTACCCAGAGCTCGCTCCGCTCGATATCGGCGACACGGACACCAACGCCGCCGTCAACGCGGTGCAATTGGCCATGGCCGAGATGGGTCTAACCGGCATTCGCTACAACGAAGACGCGGGCACCGTAGAGGGCCTTGCGGAGACCTTCTGGTTCGGTTTCAAGGATGATGTTGTTGCCCGTGTGAGCGAAGGCAAGATTGACGTGCGCTCGATCAGCCGCGTCGGTCGCAGCGATCTGGGCGCAAACGCCAAGCGGATTTTGGACCTTCGGGCGCGCGTCGCGAAGACGCTCAAGCTCTAGGCTTCAATCGCGAAAGACGAAGACCGCCACTGCGCTGCGCTGAAACACCGTCAGAACGCAAAGCGCGGCGTAGGCATAGGCGATCGCCGCAAACCAGCCAGGCAGCAGACACATGGCAAGGAACACCGCTATGGTCTCGGTCCCTTCGGCCAATCCGGTCGAGTAGAAGAAGCTCTTCTTGCCGTGCGCCTGGGTGCTCTTGCCGCGCTCGGCGGCGACAACGGCGAAGGCAAGGAAGCTCACCCCGGTCAGCACAAAGCTTGCGACCAACACCAGCGCGGGAAGCGTGTTGGCCGGAGAAAGCGCACCAAATCCAAGCGGCACCGAGACATAGAAGGCAAAATCGGCGACGATGTCGAAATAGCCTCCGAGCGCGGTCGGCCCGGTTGCTCTGGCGACCGCGCCATCCAGCCCGTCGAAAACGCGGTTTGCAACGATCAGAGCAAGGCCAAGCCATAGCGCATCAAAAGCAATGGCCGTCGCGCCACCAAGGCCCAGAGCGAGTCCGACAAAAGTGAGCGTGTTCGCGCTAACGCCGGTTTTCGTAATCACCCGCGCCATCGCGTTGAGCGGCGGATCGATCAGCGGGCGCAATCGGGCGTCGAACATGGCGCTGGCTTAGCCCGCGAAAGTCAGCAGGCCAATCCACGCCCCCGTCATGGCGGTGGCGATATAGCCCGCGATCCAGCTCTTGATACCGCGCCCTGCGCCCTCAGCGCGGCGCTCTGGGCACAAGGTGCCGATGGTCGAAACGAGGAGGCCGACGCTGGCGAGATTGGCGACCCCGCACAGCGCGTAGGTTACGATCAGAAGGCTGCGATCGCCCAAGGCCGTATCAGGCAACGCGGCCAGTTCGAGATAGGCGACATATTCGTTGAGGATGGCCTTGGTGCCCATCAGCCCGCCTGCAACGGCCGCTTCCCCCCATGGCACGCCGATCAACCACATAAGCGGCGCGAACAGCCAACCAAAGAGCCGCTTGAGGGTCAGCGGCTCTTCCCCAACCAGCGGCAGCAGGCCCAAGGCTTCGTCCGCCAAGGCGACCAGAGCGAACACCACGATGATAATCGCAATGACAGCAAGGAAGAGCTGCATCCCGTCCATGGTCCCTTTGACGATGGCGTCGATGCTGGATTCGTATGTCAGGCCGCGCTCACCCGTTTCGGTCGCGGTGGCCTCGTCATCGGGCTGACCGGGCACCATCAGCTTGGCGATCAACAGGGCGGCCGGCAGGGATACCAGCGAGGCCGCGATCATATGCCCCACCGCGTTGCTGATGGTCTCGCGCAGGGTTGTGGCGTAAAGGATCAGGATCGCGCCCGAAATCGTCGCCATGGCCAGCACCATGATCTGAAACAATTCGGCACGGCTTATCCGGGCAAAGTAGGCGCGCACCGCCAGCGGGCTCTCGACAACGCCCAGGAACATATTCGCCCCGCCCGCAAGGCCGACAACCCCGCTCACACCCAAGGTCCGGCGCAAAAGGAAAGAGAGCCCGTTCACCGCCGCGCGCAGCACGCCCCAATGCCACAGCAGCGCCGCCAGCGCGGAAAACACGATCACCAGGGGGAGGATCTGGAAGGCGATGACCAGCGGCGGGTCCAGCCCCTCCTTCAGTTCGAAAGGCAAAGGCGCGCCCCCCAGATAGCCGAACATGTAGGAGGAGCCCTTGAGGGTCGCGCGCTCAATCGCGGAAACGCCCTTGTTCAGATAGCTCATCGCGGTCCAAACAAACGGCACGCGGATGATGAGCAGCGCCAAAGCCGCCTGCAAACCCAGCGCGCCAGCAATCCACTTAGCGCTTGGCCGCGCATCGCGGTTCTCGCTCAGCGCGAACGCGAGCGCCACGAGGACCGCAATCCCGAGGATCGGGCGCAGCTGGTCAAACCAGTCCAAAGCCTATCCACGCTGCCAGTTGAAGAAGCGCTCGACCCAAACAAGCAGCCCTTCGGGCTTGTTCGCCTTCTTCCAATTGCCAGCCGCGAACTTGTTTGCCTCCGCCATCGTCGGGTAGGAATGGATCGTGCCAAGGATCTTGTTTAGGCCGATCTTGTATTTCATCGCCAGAACATACTCCGCCAACAGCTCACCGGCATGCGCGCCCACGATCGTCGCGCCCAAAATCGTATCTTTGCCGGGCGGGGTGAGCACTTTGACAAAGCCTGCGGTTTCGCTCTCAGTGATCGCACGGTCCAGGTCATCAAGGTCATAGCGGGTGACGTCATAGGCGATGCCCTGCTCGACCGCTTCGGTCTCATTAATGCCCACGCGCGCGACCTCGGGGTCCAGAAAGGTCACCGCCGGGATCACGCGGTAATCGGCCTTAAAGCGCTTGAACTGTCCGAACAGCGCGTTGACGCTGGCAAACCACGCCTGGTGGCTGGCCGTGTGCGTAAACTGGTAAGGCCCGGCCACATCGCCAGCGGCGTAGATATTGGGGAACTTGGTCGCAAGAAACTCATCGGTGACCATGGTGCGGTCGGTTTCGACGCCCAGTTCTTCCAAACCAAATCCCGTCAAACGCGCCTTGCGCCCCACGGCCACGATCAGCGCGTCGAAGGGAATTGCCCGGCTCTCACCACCCGCTTCCGCAAACAAAACGCCATCGGCCACCCGAACCGCCTTGTGCCCTGTCAGCACGGTGACACCGGATCCTTCCAGAGAGGCCTTGGCGAGCTCTGAGACATCCTCATCCTCTCGTCCCAGGACGCGATCGGCCATTTCGACTTGAGTCACATCCGAGCCAAGCCGCGCAAGGGCTTGAGAAATCTCGCACCCGATCGGCCCGCCACCCAAAACGGCAACCCGTCCAGGTGGCGCATCAAAATCGCCCAGCCCCTGCCACATAGTCTCGCTGGTCAGATAGCCGGAAGCTTCGATCCCTTCGATCGGGGGCACGACCGGTTCTGCCCCGGTTGCAATCACAACGCTGCGAGCGGTCAGGCGCTGAGTGCCGCCTTCGTTGAGGGCAATCTCGACAGTCCACGGATCGATGAGCTTTGCGTACCCCTTGATCACATCGACACCAAGGCCTGTGTAACGCTCCACGCTGTCATGCGGTTCAATCGTCTTGATCACGTCCATGACGCGCGCGATGGTTTGTTTGAAGGGCACGTGCGGTTCGTGCGGAGCGATACCGTATTTGTCGGCGTGGCGCATCGTTGCCGCGACTTTGGCGCTCTTGATCAGCGCCTTGGATGGGACGCATCCGGTGTTGAGGCAATCGCCTCCCATATCGCCCGCTTCGACCAGTGTGACCTTAGCCTTCACCGTCGCCGCGATGAGCGACGATACAAGGCCAGCGGACCCTGCGCCGATAACAATCAGGTTGCGGTCAAAGCTTTTGGGCCGGGTGTAGCCCGCATATACCTTGCGCGCCTTGATCCAGCCGATGATGCCCTTGGCGATCCATGGGACAAGCGCGAGGAGCAGGAAAGATGCGAGCAAGGCCGGGGAAAGCAGATCGCCCGGATTGTTCACCTCGGCCAAGCGGGTGCCCGCGTTCACGTAAACGATGGTGCCAAGCAGCATCCCCACCTGGCTAACCAGAGCAAAGGTCACCGTCTTGATACGCGTGAGGCCGAATACGAGATTGACGACGAAGAACGGGATGTAAGGGATCATCCTTACGGTGAAGAGGTAGAACGCCCCATCACGCTCCAGCCCTTCATTGATACCCTTCAGCCGCTCGCCAAAGCGGCTCTCCATCGTGTCTTGCAGGACATAACGCGAAGCCAGAAAGGCCAAGGTCGCGCCAAGAGTTGAGGCGAAGGAGACCAGGATCGTCCCCGTCACAAGGCCGAACAGCGCCCCGGCGGCCAAGGTCATAATGGCCGCGCCAGGGAGCGAGGCGGCCGTAACAGCCACATAAATCAGGAAGAACGCCGCCAGAACCAGCGCGGGATTTTCAGCGTAAAAGCCCGAGGCTTCAGCCGCGACCTGCTTGATCCCATCGAGCGTCAGATAGGTGCCCAGATCGAAGACAAAATAGGCTGCGATCAGCGCGGCAATCGCCGCAATAATGATGATCTTCTTCATGATGCCCCTTCTTGCGACCCCATTCACCGGAGCGTTCGCGAGCGATTCTGTGTTGGTCACGCGCCTTCGCTTAGCTTGGCGTAGGATGCGATCCAGCGTTTGTCGATCCACGCTTTGAGCCGGGACACCCAGCGCCCCTGCGCGGCGAGCGAACCATAGCTTGCGATGGCCTCGCCCTGGCCTGTCGACAGCAGGTAAAGACTGACGGGCCGCGGCCAATAGGATCGGCGCGGTATCCCACCAAGAAGCGCCGCGCGAAGATTTGCCGCCAGCACCGGCCCTGTATGCACAGCGTGCAATCCGGAATGCGGAACCTTTCTATCCACGCGCCGGGCGCAGTCTCCAGCGGCAAATATGTGGGGGTGCGAGGTGGAGCGCTGAAACGGATCGACCGTAATAAATCCACCTTCATCCACAGCCAGCCCACCAGCGCGCGGCCAATCGGGTGCCATCGAACCGAGCGCAGCGACAATCTGATCCGCAGCGATTTCCTCCTCACCCGCCATGAGAACGCCGCGCTCCAGCCAGCCATCGACTTCAAGAAGGCGGATGCCCTGGCGGCCAAGTTCGACCCGCACCTTGCGGCGGACAGCCGACGAAAAGCCGGGCAAGAGACCCTGCTCCCCGGCGATCAGGACGAGCGGCGGCGGTGACCTGTGGCCTTCCCGGTTGCGCAGGGCAAAGGCTAGCTCCACCCCGCCGGCCCCACCGCCGATAACGGCGATCCTCGAGCTCGCCCTATCGCCTTGCTCAAGCTCAGCCACGAAGCGATGGATCGGCCTTATGTCGATCAGTCGCGAGTCGTCGCCCAGAGCTTTGGCCGATCTCCCCACACCGCCAACATCGATGGAAGCGTGCTCAAACCGAACCACGCCATTTTCCAGCGTGAGCACGGATCGGGTCTGCGGATCGATCGCGACGCATCGATCAAGCACCAGTTCCACCCCCGCTGCGCGAGCAAGAGCGCGAAGATCCACGGTCCCCGCATCGCGCGAATGCTCGCCCGCAATCCAACCTGGGAGCATGCCGGAATAGCGCAAAACCGGGTGGGGGGTGAGCAGGGTTGCCCGGCGCGCAGGAACGCCAAGTTGCGCCCAGTCTGCCAAGACCGCCACATGGGCGTGACCCCCGCCAACCAGCACGATGTCGGCGCGTGAACCGCTCACCCGCGCACGCTGGAGGCTATGGCTAACGCTTCGCGCGCGAGTGTTTCGATCGCAGCGGGCTCTGCGCCCTTTGGTGTAAGCCAGCTGCCGCCGCACGCCAGCACACTCGGCAAGGCCAGAAAATCCGCAAGATTGCTCGCCGATACGCCGCCGGTTGGCATGAAGCGCATATCCCGAAACACCGTGGCCAAGGTCTTGATCATGGGCACACCGCCCGATTGCAGCGCGGGGAAGAACTTTACCGCCCGCAGCCCCAGCGCATAGGCGCGTTGAACTTCGCCGGCGGTCATCGTGCCCGGCAAGATCGGCAGGTCGCAACGAAGGCTCCGTTCGACAAGAGCGTCCACCAATCCGGGCGAGACAATGAACTGCGCTCCGTTTTCTCGGGCCGCGTCAAGGTGCTCAAGCGTCAAGACCGTCCCGGCGCCCACGGTCAGGCTTTCATCGGCACGGCGGATCGCGGCAAGACCCGCAAGCGCGTTCTCGTTGCGCAGCACCACCTCAACAACGCAAAGCCCACCCGCCTTCAACGCCAAGGCCACATCAACCGCGCGGGCGGGATCGTCCTCGGAGATTAACGGCACGATCGGCGCCCTTTCGAGCCTCGCAAGCAAGGGGTCCGCGTTGTGAGAGCTCATAGCCAGGCGCTTTCTTATTGGAGTGCGTGCGTGCCAACTGCGCCGCCTTGCGTTCAAGTGCAAGTCAGGTTGGCTCCCATACAGCCGCGCGCCGTGCCCGGATATCTCCCTTCCCACCCGCGCGGGCGCGTTTTGGCACTTGCCCTTTTTGCACGAGACTGTGGAACCTTCGACACGCGATGGCGTTGGATTTGCGATACGCTTGACGTGCGTCCGCAAGGGATCAGTGGACGCTGCACGCAACACCCGCACCGCGTTTATGGCGCCCCCCAGCGCCGATTGGATCGTAAACGGCCATGGCCATGAAGAAGACGACATATGGCGATCGCGTATCGCTGCCGGACTTTTTCCGGACATTCTTCAATATCTTGCGGCCCGAAGCCAACTTCTATTGGCTCGCTTTGGTGTATGGCGTCGGCATCAGCCTTTTGAGCCTCGCGACGCCGATTTCCGTCCAGATGCTGATCAACACAGTGGCCAACACGGCGATGGCCACTCCCTTGGCGGTTCTGACGGCGACCCTCTTTGGTCTTTTGATGATGTTTGCGCTGCTTTATGCGCTTCGCATCCATCTGATGGAGCTGTTTTCCCGGCGTTTCTACGCCCGCATGGTGGCGGAAATTTCGCTGCTGTCGGTCTACGCCAAAAACCCTTTCTTTGGTGACGCGCGCAAGAGCTCGCTGTTCAACCGCTACTTCGATGTGGTCAATGTCGAAAAGGCTATCCCGATCTTGTTCGTCGGCGGCTTCACTGTGGTCTTGCAGGTCTTCACAGGCTTCATTCTCGTATCGCTCTACCACCCCTACTTCCTGCTTTTCACGATCGTGACCTCGGCGACGATCTGGCTGATCTGGCTGATCTGGGGCGCGCGGGCGGTGCGCACGGGGATCGATCTGAGCCACGCCAAACACGACACCGCAGCCTGGCTGGAGACGATCGGAGAATCCAACGGCTTTTTCAAATCGCAGCGCCGGATCGATTACGCTTTCAAGCAAAGCAACGCGCACACCGGAACCTATATCGAAGAGCGCAAACGCCATTTCCGCAATCACTTTGGCCAAACGATCGCGTTTCTGACGCTGTACGCGGCCGCCAGCGCCGCGCTCCTTGGGCTTGGTGGCTGGCTGGTTATCAACAACGAGCTGACGCTTGGCCAATTGGTGGCGGCGGAACTTGTGCTTTCCACCGCGTTCTTCGGCGTCGCGCAGCTGGGCACGTATCTCACCTATTTCTACGACTTGTGCGCCGCGATCGAAGAGATCTCGCTGTTCTACGACGTCGAGCAGGAAGAGCCCGCTGGCGATGATCCGATCAACGTGACCGAGCACACGCTGGTGCTCAATGGTGTGCGCGGGCACGCCCGTCACGAAGCGGCTGAGTTCAACCTCGAAATTCCCAGCGGCGCCATCGTCATGGCCAGCGCCAGCCATCATGGCGTGCAGCGTCTCTTCACCAATATCCTCAAAATGCATGTCCTGCCCGAAACGGGATTTGCAACTCTGGGCGGCGTCGACTTCCAGGACATTGAGGCGCACAATCTGCGCAAGGATGTGCATGTCCTCGACCGTGCAAGCTTTGTCGGCATGACGGTGCGCGAATATCTTGGTCTGTCGTGCAAGGAGACCGCGAGCAAACGCATGGTTGGCGCGCTCGAAACGGTGGGTCTGATCGACACAATCTCGACCTTTGACAATGGGCTCGACACTCCATTTGCGGCGACGGGTTGGCCCCTGTCTTCGGTTGAGTTGCAGCAGCTCAAGCTCGCCAACGCGCTGCTCGAACAGCCGCGTATCTTGGTGCTCAGCAAGCTGTTCGACCTGATCGACGAAGACAATCTCGCCGCGTCGATCACGGAATTGCGCGAACAGGCCTATTCAACGGTGATCTACTTTTCCAACCGTCGGATCGATCTTGGCTTTGACAGCTTCCTCCACCTCGAAGCGGGACAACAGCGCTATTATGATGGGTTTGATGATTTCTGTCTGGCCGTGAACAACAAGCCACCGCGTATGCCGGGTGGCCCACGACCGCTTTCGACCAGCCTCTTGGGGGCAGCGGAGTAGGCATGGCGGCGCTCGAACAGGATATGGCGCATTTTACGGCGCTGCGCGATGTGAAACTACCGCGCATTTTCCGCACGACCTTTATGCTGCTGCTGGCCGCTTTTCTCGCGGCGGTTGCCTTTCTGATTTATGTGCCCTGGGTGCAGAATGTGGGCGGTCGCGGCGTGATCACCACGCTCAATCCCAACGAGCGCCAACAGGATATCAACGCGCTCGTTTCAGGACGGATCGAAGAATGGTTCGTGCGCGATGGCAGCGCGGTCAAGAAAGGGGATCCCATCGCGCGCATCGCGGACATAGACCCTCAATTGATACAACGCCTTGAGGCCGAACGTTCGCAAGTTGAGGTGCAATTGCAAGCCGCAAAGAGCGCGCAGGCCACCGCCGAAATTGATCTTCGCCGGATGCAGGAGCTGTTTCAGGCCGGCCTGGTGGCCCGCCGCGATTACGAACAGGCGCAGATCCGCGTTGATCAGATGCGCGGCAGCGTGGCCGAAGCGCAGGCCAATCTGGCCCGCACAAATGTCAGCCTCTCGCGCCAGTCAAACCAGCTGGTCACAGCGCCGCGCGACGGCTTTATTCAATCGATCAATGGGGGCGACGCCGCGACCTTTATCAGCGCCGGTGACATCCTTGCGACGTTTGTTCCCGAGAATTCCGAGCGCGTGATCGAGGTCTTTCTTGACGGCCGCGATGTCGGTCTTGTTGAAATCGGCGCACCCGCCCGCGTCCAGTTCGAAGGGTGGCCCGCAGTCCAGTTCAGCGGATGGCCCTCGGTTGCGGTCGGCACCTTTGCCGGCGAAGTCGTCGCGGTTGACCAGTCGGCGCAGATCGATGGTCGCTTTCGCGTGCTGATCCGCGAGAAGATCATCGAGGGCCAGGAGGTTTGGCCCGATGAACGTTATGTCCGCTTCGGCGCGGTGGGCCAGGCCTGGGTGCTGCTTGAGACCGTTCCGGTGGGCTATGAGATCTGGCGTCAGCTCAACAACTTCCCGCCCGAACTTCCGGTTGAGACCAATCCGGCGAGCGCGGCCGCGCCGCGGTCCGCGAGCCAGCAGAGCGGCTGACCGTGAGCCCTTCCGCCATGAGAGGCGTCATGCTCGCAGGGCTGGGCTTGCTCGCTTTCGCGTTCAGCTGGGCTCATGCTCCGGCGCGCGCGCAAGATATCGAGCCGAACGCCCAGCCGCTGGCCGCGTCCTTGCGCGAGGAGACGTTGCTGCCCGAGGCGGTCCTGCGCTCGTCGGCCTTGACCTTCCCCAGCATCCTTGAAGCGTTTGAGCGCGAAGCGGCCTCGCGCTCCGATCAGCTTGCCGCTGACGGAGCCTTCGACCTGATCCTCAACGCTGAGTATTACGACCGCTACACTGGGACCTTTTCAGGCGGATATGCGGAGGGCAAGATCACGCAGCCCATCGCGCCCTTCGGAGGCGAGATTTTCGGCAGCTATCGCCTGTCTGACGGCGATTTTCCGATCTACGAGAACATCTACAACACCAATGAACTGGGCGAGTTCAAGGTGGGCGCGCTGTTTTCGCTGTTGCGCAATCGGCGGATCGACCAACGCCGTTTTGCGGTGGAAGACACACGGCTTGCCGCGAGCCAGGCGCGACTGGATGTCCTTTTAGTGCAGCTCAACGTCCAGTTCGAGGCCTTGCGCGCCTATTGGCGCTGGGTCGCCGCTGGCGGCGAGGTGCGAGTTTACGAAGGCCTCCTTGAGATCGCCGAGGCGCGCGCCATCGGTCTGGCGCGTCAGGTCGAAGCGGGAGCGACGCCCGAGATCGCTCTTACCGAGAACGAACAGAACCTGATCCGCCGCAAGAGCCTGCTTGAAGAAGCCAAGCGCACATTTGTCACCGCGGCCAACTCACTCTCCTTTTATCTGCGCGATGAAAGCGGCGAATTGATCGTCCCCTTGCGTGAGCAGCTGCCCGCAACCGAGCAATTGGCCGTTCTGCCCAGCATGCAATCGCTTTTGGCGATGGCCCGCAGCGACATTCTCGACCAGCGGCCCGAACTGCGCAATTTCCGCCTTCAGCTGGAACGCGCCCGCAACAAGGTGGAGCTGCAGCGCAACGATCTCAAGCCAACGCTCGACGCGACGGTTGAATTGAGCCGCGATTTCGGGCCGATCGGCGATGGCGGACCGAGTTTCGATTCCACCGATACGATCATCGGCCTGACCTTTACGGTGCCGCTCCAACGCCGGGCCGCGCGCGGCGCCGTCCAACGCGCCGAAGCCGAATTGCGCGCGATTGAACGGCAAGAGCAGCGCACAGCGGACCAGATTCGAGTGGAGCTCGACAACATTCTGGCCAATCTCAACGCCTCCTTGCGCCTTGCGAGCCTGGCCAATGACGAGGTAACCCAGCGCAACACGATGGTTGAAGCGGAACGCAAACGCTTTGCCTTGGGCGCGGGCAATTTCTTCCTCGTCAATGTGCGCGAGGAAGACGCCGCCGATGCCCAGATCCGCGCAATCCGGGCCGACCTAACCGGCCGGCTCGCGGCGGCGAGCTATTCTGCAGCGACCATGAATCTGACTGAACTCGGGCTCGAATAGCCACCGCTCAGCGATTCTGCCGGCCCTCAATCAGGCGGTCGACCAGCGAAGGATCAGCCAAAGTGGAGGTGTCGCCAAGCGAGCCAAACTCGTTCTCGGCCACTTTGCGCAAGATGCGGCGCATGATCTTGCCCGAACGGGTCTTGGGCAGGCCGTCGGTGAATTGAAGATGGTCAGGCGTTGCGATCGGGCCGATCTCTTTGCGCACCCAGGCGCGTAGCTCTGCATAGAGATCGTCCGAACCCTCTTCTCCGGCGTTCAAGGTGACATAGCAATAGATGCCCTGCCCCTTGATGTCGTGCGGGTAGCCCACCACCGCCGCCTCGGCGA
>ERZ1740065.299-NODE-299-length-25371-cov-19.697859_pt1 | contig 25371 bp, 25 predicted proteins | sample MGYA00581738_ERZ1740065 | MGnify/ENA primary metagenome ERZ1740065 (study PRJEB43018, sample SAMN04849749) | marine metagenome | isolation source: floating plastic debris | place: Pacific Ocean | collected 2008-09-01 | study: EMG produced TPA metagenomics...
TATAGTTCACAAGAACTAAATGGGCTCAAATCGCAGCTTCGCTAGTTTAAGGCCTATTAGGAGGCAGTTATGCTTCCAGGGGATTCTTGCACCAAGCTGGTGCAAAATTGTCTCGTCTGACCAGACCTCGGCAAATGATTTCATATAGCCCAAGTTGCGAGCCGATAAGCCGGTCATTTCAGGAAATTCTTGCTTGAGGTCTTTGGAGAGTTGGGTAATGACTTTGGCCCTCCAAACCTCCGCTTGTTGGCGAGCAAGGATTTCTTGCCCAATTTGCCAGTAGAGCACATGCTAAAACTAAGCCTTAAACATCTTCTGCCTTGATCTGTTGCACTGCGCTTTCCAACTCTAGTTTCAGTTGCTCAGGCGTAGGGAGGAGTTTTGGTAGTTTGTGTTCTGCTACGGCGATAGGGTTACGAAGATTACGAATCGCGTATTCGGCAATGGTTGTGTTCTTGGTCTTGCAGAGGATGATGCCGATCGTGGGCTGATCTCCAGCTTTGCGCACTTGCTCATCGACCCCGGCAATCAACAGGTTCATGCGGCCAGAATATTCCGCCTTGAATTCGTCCATCTTGAGTTCAATAATGACGAAGCAGCGCAACTCTAAATGATAAAAGAGCAGGTCTAAAACAAACGCTTCACCGCCAATCTCGATGCGATAGTCTTTGCCAGCAAAGGCAAACCCGACGCCCAACTCTACCAAGAAGTCGCGGATGTGAGCCACTAAAGCTCGTTTTAGGTCTTGGTGGCGGATATTTTCATCGACTAGGAGAAAGTCAAAGTGATAGGGGTCTTTGATCACTTCGTGGGCCAAATCAGACTGAGGTTGAGGTAACGTACGGTCAAAGTTGGTGGTGACAGTCCCTCTTTTCTGCAGATACAGATCGCTTTCAATTTGGGCGATCAAAACTGCCCGACTCCAGCCGTTTTCTAGAGACTTGCGAGCGTACCATAACCGCTCTTCTCGGTTGTTGAGCTTGTCGATTAGTGCTTGATTATGTCGCCACGGTAATTGGTCAGCGCTACGCTGACCAATTGGCAGATCGAGCAGATCAGGCCAGGCTTTAGCAAAGGCCCGCATGTATTTCAGGTTCGAGCGTGAGAACCCTTTCATCTCAGGAAACTCGCGCCTTAAGTCTTCTGACAGTCGATCAATCACCCGGCTGCCCCACCCCTGTTGTTCTTGGCGAATGAGGATCTCGTGCCCAATTTGCCAGTACAGCAAAATTAGTTCTTGGTTGATGGCGATTGCGGCTCTAATCTGCGATGAGCGAATGCGCCCCTTTAGATCTTCTAGCAGCTCTCGATAATCGTCATCTGGTACCAAGCTTGACCTTGACATCACGTCCTCTCTTATTGTGGGCTGCGACAAACTCATTTCTTCGATAGGCATGTCCAAAGGGCTCATCGGCTCAGTTCACGGAATGCCGTTTCAGCTAATTGTCCAACGCCCGTTGGGCAATTAGTGAAGCTAGTTGCCTCCACCAAATCGCTTCATCATTGATTGGGCTCGTTTTAGGTTAGCGATGTGCTGTCTATGTTCATTTTTTGCTTGTGCGGCCAATAAAATCTCTTGCTGCGAGTCGGCATCCACCTCAAAGGATTCGAACAGTGCTTCAAGAAGTACCTCACGGCAAATACCTTCACTGCGACACAGAGACTGGAGGCGATCGCTGAGCACTGCTTCCAAACGCAACGTGCTCTGTTTCGTATCGAAGCTCTCAACCTCTGGAAGTGTAGATGTCTCGATATCTGAATGTCTCTTGTCAGAGCTTGTTTTGGGTGTAGATGCCTCGGGCTTGGATATTGCTAATAACTCTGTATCTGCCCCCTGCCCAGCCTTTGTACTTAAAGAAGCTGAGGAATCTGAATTCTGAGAGTCTTGATTTCCAGATGTCAAGATATCTAGACTTTTAGAGTTCAGGCTGGCATCTCGATCAGGCACCGTGGGTCGCTGTCGATTGCGTAGGCGGGCAAGAGCATCACTCATGGTTTAGGGCCTCCACGATTTGTTCAAAAGGATATTGCAGATCTGGCTGGCCAATGTCGGTGAGCAGTTTGCCCTGACGAATAGCGTTCTTAAATTTCTCCGACTCACGAATTGACGCTAGAACTGCCACCTTGGGAGCGAGTTCTCGTATGGCCTCAATATTTTGACGCCCTTCGATGGTTTGAGTATTGCCGACCCAGCGATCTCGGAAAGGAACTACGCCTAAAATCTTGCCGGTAAAAGCTTCTAGATGAGATTGTTCTTGTAAAAAATCGAGCGTATCGACTAGAGAGTTCACCCCTTTAACATTGGCCTCAACGGGAACCAGAACATTCTGGGAAGCTCCGACAGCGGTAAGGCAGAGTTGTGATCGTGACGGCTGAACGTCGATCAAAACATAGTCAAAGAGATCGGCAACCGCTTTAAGCCGGATGCGGAGCACAAATGCACCGGTGCCGCTGCTACTCAGAAAGTCCGATACCTTGAAGAGTCCTCGGTCAGCGGGCATTAAAAATAGATTTTCATAACTGGTTTCGTAAATGCCATCTTCGGTCTGCACCTGGCCTGTGAGGACCTCAAAAAGGCTAGGCTCATTCGGCTGAACTTCATGGTTGAGGTAGAACGTCAAGTTGGCTTGAGGGTCAGCGTCGATCGCGAGAACCTTTTTGCCCTGACTGGCGAGAAGTAGGGCTGTGAAGAAGATGGTGGTCGTTTTGCCTTGGCCGCCAGAAAGAGAAATACAAGAACAGGTTTTCATAGAAGTTCACTGATCTGATTCCAGAAGTCTAGACTTGAAAACTCTGGATGTCTATACTTGCAGTAGTCAAGATATCTAGATATCTTGACTACTGGTATTCCGAAGATGGCAAAACTTCCGGTAAGGGTGGATATCAAGGAGAGCGTAGTCGATGAGAGATTGATCGGAGGGGGGTGTGCCAGTTGGCAAAATCTCCTGGCCTACTTCTGGATTATTCGTTCGTCAGAGAACCTGTGCCAGTTGCCCGAACCCCCTGAACCCTCGTGGAGGGGGGTTCGTCCGGGAAAAACAGCGCGATCGCCCGCCGGTTCTGGCCTCCACCCCCCTCCAGCGGAGGTGAGTAGTTGCGGGAGCCGCAGCTATTCAGTACGAAAGAACAGATTGCCCCAAAAAGCAACGCTGTTATCTGAGGCAATACAGTAAAGGGATGTTTGAAATTTAGGTTAGCTGTGGTTGCAAATCAAAACATCCTTCGACCTGGTTCCAAACAAAAATTTCGGTATCTGCCGTAGATCGCCAATGGCTATCGTCAGGGACTTGTCCAAATCTGAAGTGCAGAGTCACAAGTGGCTCATCAGATAAGTTGGCAATTTGGTGGGCATGGCGACGATCTATAAGTGCAACCTCTCCTGCGGAAAAGGTTTGATACGGCCCGTCATATCGGAGCAAATCATCAGATTTTTCAAACGGGAAATCGTCAGGCCATTCGTCAGGAGGGAGTTGCCAGTGAGTCATTGTTCCTCGTACCACCTTGATGGCATCTAATGCTGTGCCATGATGATGCATTAATGATTCCTGTCCGGGACTCCAGCTAATGACATAAACAACTAAAGACCATGTCCTAAAGACTAGCTTTCTGATATATTCAGAGCTACTAAACTCCACATACTTATTGAGGAAATCATCAGACATTTCGACTTCCTCAACTAACTTACTAAATTGATGAGCTTTGACTTGACTGGGCTGAAAAATCTCTATCTTCCTGATGAGATTACTGAATATAAGACTGCTGATGACTGCTTCATGGTTGATGGCTTTGTTTCCCTTCAACTGGCTACCGTGAATGATTTTTTCTGCTCGCTTGATCCAAGGCTTAAGAAGCTCACTGTGAAATGCTAAAAGCTTTCTACTAACTTCTGGGGTGTAAGTTTGCCGAAGACGGCAGTATATCTTTACTGCTTCCATTTCTTGACTGCTAAGTCCAATGCTAGAAAATCTTTCTAACAAGACTTTTACAACTGAGTCTTCATCGTCAAGCGTTCTCATTTCATTGTCTTGAAACTGATCCTCTAAAAAAATACTGATAGATGCCTTTACTAAAAGGATGAAATTCCAAGAGAGACTCAGCAATCGCTTAGCTCTACTTGCACCTTTCTCTTCTAGCCTTGCATTCTTCTCCCAGAGGTCACCTAGTGCTTCATCTCTGATTTCACTAGATATCAACAATTTTGCTGCTGTTTCAAGAAAGTAAACTAGCATAGTCTTTCTGGCATTCGTGTTGTATGTATGAATTTGATGCAATACCTGTTTCCTTGATCCTAAAAGGAGGACTCCTAAGAGGATTTCCTCTGGCTCTAAAATAAGGGTCACAGTCTATATCAGAGAGTAACTATCATTTAAACTCCAGTGCTCTAGGCGAGCTCTAGTGTCTTCTAGATACTTTAGGGCGCATTCGCCTTTTGGAGTGATTTTGTAGTATTTCTGCCTGTGATTCTTGCGAGATTGAGAACCTACTTCTATACGTTGCACCTGAATGAATCCTTTCTTTGTTAGTTTTTTCAGCGTTGGATACAAGTTTCCAGAAGCTAGATGATTCCTGAAACTTGATAGAGAATCGGGGACATGTTCTCCCGTTTGCTCATATTCATCCATTATCTGCAGACCATATTTAGGCTCGTGCCGAATAGTGAGCATAATAGACTCATCTAAGGCCGTTAGCTTAAGGGGCATGCCTGAGACTTCCTCTAAAAACAGTATCTGAGTTTACAACGATTACTTTGTTTCCGCTATCAAATTTATTACATAAAATTCAAAAATTCAATTTTTGAGTTACGCCAATCACATTTATTGTCAAGATTTTAATATCAAAAAAATTATGATACAAACCTGATAGCGGGATTTAAAGAGAATGCTTATTTTGTGTCTACTGGCATTTTAGCTGTGTAGGTCTCATGAAATATTCTCCATTTTTAATAGGTCTTTCAATCTCAATTTTTCTATTTCTGGCTCACGGCAATCCTAACGATAAAGGGCGCTTTGTGAGATTTATTTCGCAAAAAGTGACCAATATTATGTGCGATTCGGCCTCCGCCGATTTGTGCGCGAATCTGTGTACTGCGGCTCAGCCGCTAACTGTTCAAGCGACTAGAGGAGTTTTTACCCTCTACACGCAGAAACCCAGGAACTACCTGCTGTTTACAACATTTCGAGCAGAACTGCCAGGTTTAGAGATTCGAGCGATTGGCATTGCCAATACTTACTTGGTTGCGCCCGTGGATGTTGACGTCTTGCAACTCTGTGACTTAACAGGCTTGTTATTCAATCAGGATTGGCAGAGCCTGCAGCGACATTGGGAGGAGCTCGACTTCGGCGAGGAGGTCATATGTCTATGAAGTCATCGGAGAAGCGCTTTCTGCTTGGGGCTTCCATATTGATCACATTCACGATCTCTCTCCTCTCCATTTCAACGGTCACCTTACACTTCTCTACCCGCCAGTTGTTTGTTGAACTACAAACCCAGGCGGCCCAATTCCAATTGTTTGAACAACAGGGCAAGGATCTGGCGCGAGCTGAGCAACTTTATCAAAAGCAAGCGTTTGAAGACTGTTTACACGTTGTACAGGTGATCCCGATTGAGTCCCCATATGCTGTCTGGGCGCAATCATTGTCTGAGAAGTGTCATGCCGAGGTAGCAACGGTTTGGCGAGAGGAAGCCTATGCCTGGGCGGCTCAAGATCAGTTACTTGAAGCCGTGCAAGTTGCTAATCAGATTAAGGCTGGCAAGTACTACGAAGAGATGCAGCGGCAGATTCGAGCGTGGACGCCGCAAATTTTGAACTTTGCTCAGGAGCAGTACCGTACGGCTGACCGTGACGCTCATATAGAAAACGCGATCGCCATTGTGATGAAAATTCCATCTGACAATCCGTTTTACCAAGAAGCAATTGCGTTGAGAAACGAGTGGCATCGCAGTATAAGAATTCACGAGCAGAATTGGCATGTTGCTCAAGACGCCTTGGCTGCTGGTGATATTCCTCTAGTGCATCGTCTGACTCAAGAAGTTTTTGAGACCCCAGTCCCTGCTTATCAGCGCACGCTCTGGTCTAAACTCGTGGCTGAGGCAGAAATCCTTCGACATGCCTATAACGAGCAGCAGAATATGGCTCAAATCCATCTACAGCAAGGCAATCGCGAAAAGACATTAGAGCATACTCAAAAACTTCCTGATCGTGCGCCTTGGGGTGAGGCTAAAGCCAAACTTGTGGCTGAAGTTAGGGAACTGCAGCAAGTTGAACAAAATAGCCAGCAGGCAGCCAAGCAAATGATGCAGCTGGTCATGGCCACGCTGGGCGGCAGTGGCTTTGGCTTTCTAGGTGGTCTTGCCCGCCGCTAAACGCATAGGGGTTACACAGAGCTATTCCGCTATTGAAGGTTCCAAAGCTGCACTAAGTCTCGGGTTGTTTCAACCCTTCTGTGCTGCTTGGATAAGCAAATATTTGTCTGATGATTAATTCTGTAACTGCTCAAGGCTGGCCGTTTCTGAAGAGTACCAGAACTGCTCGATAGTACCATCCTGAATTTTTTTAATCGCCTCCTCGATCGCCGCTAATGGCACAAAGAACCACTCTTTGGGTTTCACTGGGATGCCGAAGCGATCTGGTAGCTCCACATCCAATCGGGCGGGGTCAAAGAATTTGTGGAGCAGGGCTTCGAGCTTATTCCGGTTAATGTTCATCAGCTTGAACTCAGCGACGATTTCCACGTCCGCTAGCAGGTAGGTGGGGTCTTTCTTCGCGTTGGCGATCCGCTTTTTGACATCGCCGCCGGTGACGCCGATTTTGTGAATGATTGATCGATGCTCGGTGATAAACGGATCATCGGATTGGCTCCGCAGCACGTAGATATAACCGGTCTGGACATCGCCTTCGGCCTCTTCCTGAGAGAACAGGGGACCGAAGTCGGTTTCTGGTTTGGTGATGCGGCGGCTGGTTTTGTCTTTGTTCAGCGATCGCTGGAGCGATCGCAACAGCAGATCACTCTCGGTGCCATTGTCATAGATCACCCTCAGTTCCCGGTTGGGTCGCCCATAGTCGGCGATGAACTCCTCGCCCATGTCGGCCACCAGCACCTTTTGCCCATCGAGGATGAACAGATCGCCTTGATTGATGGCGGCGTTGTCCTGGTACTTCACGGTTTGTCGGATGCCCGTGTCTAAGTCCTGCTGCACCTGCTCAAAGGTGGGCTGGAACTGTTTGAAGTCTTTGCAGGGGGTGCGCTGGGCAATTTCCTCGGCGGCCTTGATTTCCTGGCGCGATCGCACATGGGTAAGCTGGGTGACATCGTTCTCGGCGGTGGCATCAACGCCTAGTTCAGCCAGTAGGGCTTCATCATCTAGGTCTTCGTCGAGAGGTCGTGTCTCAGTAACGGCCTCTAGCAGATCCCGTGAGTCTAGCGGCTTTAGGAGTTCACGGCATTCTGCCAACTCCCGCAGGCGATCGAGGCGCACGGCATAGAGCCGCTCGAAGATATCGCGATCTTCCCCATGCTGGGGGGGACGGCCCTGCTCCTCCACAAAGCGTTCGATTTCTTCAAAGCCTGCAATGATGCGCTCTTCGCGGGGCGATCGCTTAACGGTGGGGACAGGGGCAGTATCGACGCCTAGTTCGGCCAGCAAGTCTACATCTTCGTCAGTGGTGTACTTAGCCATCGTGCTCTTCTTTTACCTTGCGCTGCAGAAAGGCAATGCCTTCTGCCATACGCTTTTCCCAGGGGTCGGTGGCCGTCAGGGAGGGCAGTCGGCCTTTCTCCTGCTTAAACCGCACCGCCCGTTTTGCCAGTTCTCTGGCCTCGTCTACTGTTAGGCTAACGCGTTTGGCAGCAATCACTTCGGCTACTTGCCGCAGCCGTTCTTCACTCATGGTTTTAGCGAGGATAGCGTAGGCTTCGCCAAAGGGATTGATGCGGTCAATCAAATCCATATCCAGCTCAGTGACGGAAAGAGCAAATTGCCTGACGCCATCAATCAGGGCGGTGTTTTTCGTGGGCTCGCCATCATCGGGATTGGCGTTGTAGGTTCCCCCGCCTTCACCCACGGCCTGTTTGCCCTGCTGAACCAGATTGAGGGCGGCGATCGCATGTTGCCGCACCGCTTCTTGATCTTCCTGCTCCAAATCGGGGAATTTCTCTTGGACGATTTTGCCCATGCGCACCTGGGTCAGTTCTTCGGGCACCACTTCCTCATCGAAGAGACCGCGCTCAACGGTCGGCGTGTCTTGCACAAAGGCGGTCACCAATTCGGTCAAGTCTTCGCGGCAGATGCGCTCAGCTTCTGGACTTTTGGGTTCGGCCAGGCCCTTGATTTCGATCTGAATTTGGCCCGTTTCGGGATTGACGCCGACGTTACAGCCGTCAGGGTCGTAGCCGTTGTCGCCATAGTCAAAGCCGTCGGTGGGCTCATTGTCGCGGCGCTTGGGGCGGAACTCAAAGCGGGGGGCCAGTACCTGTTCCATCAGCAGACTGGCGGCGATCGCCTTCAGGGTGTCGTTCACGGCCTCCGTCACTACCTCGCTAGCGGCGTCGGGTTCGGCGATCAGATTCGTGAACCGGGCGCGAGTTTTGCCGGGGGCATCGCGGGTGGCGCGACCGATGATCTGCACAATCTCTGTGAGGCTAGAGCGGTAGCCGACAGTCAGGGCGTGCTCACACCAGATCCAGTCAAAGCCTTCTTTGGCCATGCCCAGGGCGATGATGATATCGACGTGGTCGCGGTTGTTTTTCTGAGTCGGGTCTTTGAGGGCGGCGGCGACTTTATCCCGCTTGTTGGGGTCGTCGTCCACCAGGTCAGCAATTTTGAGCACTCTGCCGTCAGCTGTCTGCACCCGTTGAAAGCCGGTAGTGGGGTCGGTGCCCTGCCATTCCCCCAGTTCTTCGATGATGTGCTCCACTTCTTTGATTTTGTCTTTGGTGCTCTCGCGGGAGTTGACGTTGGGAATGTGCAGAATGGTCTTCTCGTGGGGGGTGAGCACCGCCATGATTTGATCCGCATAGCTGCCCGCATAGAAGTAATAGCCGATGTCGAGCTGCTTTAGGTATTGGTAGCCGTTGAGCTGCTCGTAATAGGTGTAGGTGACGGTGTCAAAGCGGCCTTCGTCTTCGGGATGCAGCACGGCCTCGGCATCACCGCGAAAGTAGGAGCCGGTCATCGCGACGATGTGGGTTTTGTCGCGGGTCATGAGCTGGCGGATGTGGTCGCCCAGCTTGTTGTCGGGGTTGGCGGAAACGTGGTGAAACTCATCCACGGCAATTAGGCGATGGTCAAAGGCTGCGATGCCAAATTTATCGACGGCAAAGCGAAAGGTGGCGTGGGTGCAGACCAGGGCCTTGGCGTCGCTATTGAGGAATTTCTGCACCGCGTCGACTTTGCCGCCGTCGGTGCCGGGGGCATCGCACAGGTTCCAGCGCGGTTCGACCACCCAGTCAGCCCAAAAGCCAAACTGACTCAGCGGTTCGTTGTGAAAGCTGGAGCCGATGGATTTTTCGGGGACGACGATGATGGCCTGCTGCAGGCCCTGGTTCTCTAGCTTGTCGAGGGCGATGAACATGAGTGCCCGACTTTTGCCGGAGGCGGGGGGCGATTTGATCAGCAAGTATTGCTCACCGCGCTTGTTGTAGGCCCGTTCTTGCATGGGGCGCATCCCCAGCTCGTTGGCTTTGGTGGAGCTGCCTTGTTGGGCGTAGGTGACGGAAACGGAGGGGACAGCAGGAGGGGTGCTCATGGGTCTATGGCTAGGACTGTTTTAAGGAGAGAATTGTAAAAACTGACTCCGAGAAGCTTCTAAAGCCAGATATTGATATCTTCTTGAAAGAACTATTTTTCTCGATTATTTCTGTAGATCCTGGAGCTTCTTGATAATTATTCCCCACTCTTTTGTAGAACCATATATTTTCAAAAAATTTCCGCACACCAGGAAACTGCTCTACTTAGTATGTCTTCCATAGTAAGGAAAAATAAACATACCTCCACCTATGACTTCATCAAACATATTTGAGTATTCAAAATCAAAACGTACATCCTTTAGAATTTCCCTTACTTGATCTCTATACTCAGTAAATAGCGGATTATCAGTACTTCCTTCCAAGAGAATCAGCGAAATATGATCGCCAACTGGTAGATAGACATTCTTGATTCCGACATGCCAATCAGCAAACGTTAACCCTTTGGGTCGACGAGGCATTAAATCAATGAGGTTGTTATATCTCTCTAGCTTATTGCCAACTGAAGATGGGTATAAAAAATCAAGTTTCGTTATCTTTCCAGGTCCAAGTCCTTTATTGATTAGGGCGACTTCTATACGGTTTTCATAGTCGGAAGGATAGATACTGCAAATAGGTTTAACACTTAGGCTTTGTAATGTCTTTTCTCGTTCTGTTTCTTTTTTGAAGATCTCCAATGAGAAGTTAGTCTCTAACTGGAATACGCGGAAAGAAAGCCATGCCACTAAAGCTAAATTTATAAAAGACAGAATTGAATTAGCTGTTCCTCCTAAATAATCTCCGAAAGATGCCCAATCATCAGGACTTGGCGATATACCTTGGCTCGCAAAGTTAAAAACGTAAGGAATGATTGGTATTGCAAACGCCAATATGACAGCTAATGACAAGAATAAAAACAGTCGGTTAGGTTCCTTGCGCTGAGCTATACCTTGTTGTTCTTGCTGTAACGACTCGGCGAAGTGAAGGACTTTGGCGATCTTGTCTCTGGGCAGGGCTTGGATCAGTTGATGTAGTTTTTCGGTGTCGGTCATGAGTTCAAGAAGGGGCGATGGAGTCTGTGGATAGGGCGAGTGTGAATTACTTGGCAGTTATCTTCGTATAAAGCTCAAACAGTTTTTCTAGCCGCTCGGTGTCGTTTTTGAAGCGGCGACCGATGTAGATGCGCTCTAGCACTTCGTCGTTGCGATCGTGGGCTTGGCGGACGAGGGGGAACTCGGTATCCATGCGATCGGGGTCATACATATCGGCGATGGTGGCGGGGAAATAGTGCTCTCGCGCGAGGAGGATGTCTTCGGCACAGCGGGTGAGGTCGGCTCTGTTGCGATCGGTGAGCTTGGGAACGGGGAAGGTGTTCCAGCCGAGGGTGTTGGAGTAAGAGAACCGCATTTCAAGCCGGACGCAAATAGCACCAATCCAGACCCAATGGAGGCGGGATGCCAGGATTGACAGGTTCCAAAGAGGAGCATCATAGAGGGCGAAGCACTTATTCGTAATTGTTGTATTTTTGTCGATAAGACCAGTAGGCAGGTAATTTCTACGCTCGGACGAGATTGCAGCAATAACGATGCTATGCCCTTTGCCTATCCTCATTAATTTTAATTGATGCGCTCTCTTTGCAAGAGCGTTTGCACCTTTATCGCGGCTTGCTAGACGAACCTGTCTCACTGACTCAATTCGTGCTGAAATGCTTGGAATTGAAAGGGCCTCTTCTAAATATGCATCCTCAATCCAAAGACAATATCTGGACTTCCCATTAATGAATTCTTTGGAGCCTAAGATAGTTCGAACAAAACGCTTTTTCTGCTCAATGTTTAGTCCTAAATCCTTGAATTCTTCTGATTCAAAAAGAAGATTTCCACCGTCGCTTGGCTTGTTCCCAAATTCCATGATGGCAAGTTCAGACATTGGCTCAGTAGTTTTTTGGACAACAACGAATTTACCCAAAGTTAGGTAGGGATTAATAGCCAAACCGTGTCGTACTGATGTTTCCCCATTCTCATCTATCTCGAATAAAGCTTTTTGCTCATTAGATTGACCTGCTATGCAGACAATAACAACAGTAATCCCAGCATTATGGCTTGCAAGGTTCGACCATTTGAAAGAATTATGTGCGAATAGTATTTCACAGCCAGCATTCCAAATAATCGGCCAAAGCAGAGGCACCATCTGCCCTTGGCCGATTGAATTAGTAGACACAAAGGCAGCACGACCATCCGAATGTTTTAACCAGTCCGCTGCTTTAATGAACCAACCGGAAACATAATCTAGAAATCCAGGAGAATTAGTCCTTCCGTTTACAACATCTCGAATTTCCGCTTTTTGTCCTTGCGATTGCCAGGTATAGCCTACATACGGCGGATTACCGCAGATATAGGTTTCTCCTCCCTCATTCTCAAACGCCACTTCTGCCTGGTCGTGCACAGTGCTGAATAAATCCTCGCCCTGTACCTTCACATCCGTCCCTGTTGGCGGGCAAACACTCAACCAATCCAGCCGCAACGCATTCCCGCAAGTAATCCAGTTGTCATCCTTCAGCGGCAAAAACTCCGCCAGCGCCAGCCGCTGCCCCCGGTACAGCACATCGCACTGATACTCCGCAATAATCAGCGCCAGCCGCGCCACCTCACAGGAAAAGTGCCGGATTTCGATGCCCCGAAAATTCGTCAGCGGTATCTCCGACTTGAGATCTGGTTCTCCCCGGCGGCGGTTGATTTCCGCTTCGATCGCCCGCATCTCCTTGTAGGCAATCACCAAAAAATTCCCTGACCCACAGGCCGGGTCAAATACCCGAATCCGCGCCATCCGTTTTCGCAGATTCAGCAGCTTGCGGGGGTTGTCGCCCGCCAACCCTAGCTGGTCACGTAAGTCATCCAAAAATAGCGGATTCAGCACCTTGAGGATGTTTGGCACGCTGGTGTAGTGCATCCCCAGCGCGCCCCGCTCTTCGTCATCCGCCACCGCCTGAATCATCGACCCGAAGATATCCGGGTTGATCTTCGTCCAGTCCAGATTGCCCACATGCAGCAGGTACGAGCGGGCAATGCGGCTAAAGCGCGGCACCTCCACCGCGCCGGAAAACAGCCCGCCATTGGCATAGGGAAACTGATTGACCCAGTTGCGAATGCCCGCTGCCTCTCGCTCCGCCAGCAGCGTCGCCATCGCCCGAAAGATTTCCGCCAGCACCTCATGGGTGTTCGACGAATCGCGATCGCTCATCTGTTGGACGATCTGGGTAAACAGGCCATCGCTGGGGAAGATGTTGGTGTCTTCCGCAAAGAAGCAGAAGATCAGCCGCGCCATGAAGTGGTTCATTTCCGGGCGGCGCTCTGCCGTGTCCCAATCGGGGTTCTGTTTCAGCAGCTCCACATACAGACGGTTGAGGCGACCCGTCGCCTTGATGTCAAAGGCATTTTCCCGAATCTGCTTAACGGTGGTGATGCCCGCCAGCGGCAGAAAAAAGCCGAAATGGTCATGGAAGTCGGGGTAGTCGCAGACGATGGTCTCGCCATCGATCAGGTTCTCCGCCTGGAGGTCGTGGCCATCCGTCGCCAGAATGAGCTTAGCCTTGTGCTTCGTCGTGGCCGGACTCTCCCGTAGGGCCGTCAGCGTGTCCGCCACCTCCCCAGCCCCGCACACCTTGATGTGAATGTTGTTGCGCTGAAGCACACCGCCCACGTCCGACTTGTTGGAGCTGCCTTTCGCGCTCTTGAGCCGCTTAATTGTCGTTTTCTTGTTGCCAAACGCTTCGAGAAAGGCAAAGGGAAACTCGTCAGGGTCGAAGGGGGCCTCGGCGAGCAGGGAAACGGCTTCTTCGATCTCGACGGCGTTCATGGGCGAGGGCAGGGGCGACTGCCGTTAATGATAGTGAGTCCCTAGTTTAGCGATACCAGTTGCCCATAAAACGCTATCTGAGAATATCGCGTTAGCTTTCTGGAGATAGGCATCATCGCCGCCTACACCGAAGACAGCGCATACGCTGTACACCTTTCATTAGCTAAAGAGTTTCTGCTTTCTGCCTATCCAGGTGGAAGCTGACGAAAAATTTCACTTACTTTTGGCAATAAGAAGCTTTCTGTATCAGCAAGGATGCCTATCCAACTACCAATTTTCACCATCAAGCCAACGAACTTTCTCAATTGGTTGGTTTCTTCAGTCTTCACTCCAAAGGATTTTAGTAGTGTGCTACCGATATTAGCCTCCACCACTTTCCTTAGTCCAGCACTGCCGCTCACGGCATAATGCTGAATTGCAGAACAAATCTCTTCTAGTCGTATGACAAGAAACATCTTGATGTCATTGTCTAGATCGCTGTTGAGCACTTCCTCCAACATCGATTTGGCATCACTCAGCAACCCATTCAACTGCTCTTGCGTAAGCTCGATGAGATAGTTGTCATTGTCTATAGCGTCAGCAGTCGCCTCTAGGAGATCAAGCATATGCTGTTGTCGTAGGTGACGGCCTTGATTTCCCCACTTATCACCTATGAGACCTTTCTGAGAAATTCTGAGGCTGAAGAACTCAATGGGCTTCAGATAAAGTTCATGCCGCACCCCTGGAAGCCCTTTAATTGCTTCTCGTGTGTGCTTGATGAGGAAATGCAACTCTTCAAGATATTCTAGAACTTCAGTATCAGCATCTTTAGTCTTAAAAACCTGAGCCCATACAGTGCGGCTTGATAAATTTTGCTTGTCTTGAAACTGATCCTCAATTTCAAACGCATTTGTCAGTAAAGAATGCAAGCGTCTAGCGGGATTATCTTGCGCCATGAGCCATATCAGACAAGAATATTTGCCCTAGTTTAGCAAGTGAACCAGGTTGAGGATTAACACTAGCCGATGTCTAAAGCTCATTCACTGGTATTAGTCGGTAGCGATCGCACTCCGCTGCCTGGTTAGACTGGCAGGGCTTCTTGTAGGTTTTGCAGAAGATGCTTTTGTCGCTGGAAGCATTCCAGTGATCGCCGTGATAGCGACACAGATAGCAGTTCTTAATCGGTACCTCTCGCCGATAGGCCAACTCAATTTGTGACCTGAACAGAAAACCACGAGAGCGATCGAAGGCATCCACAGCATTTCTGTATCGGTCGTCGGTGACGATATTGACGTATGCCAGCTTCGCACCGAGATTTTGAACTTTGCTGTGTAGTCTCTGGAGAGGGCCTTCGTCTATATAGGCTTTCCCAGATTCAAACACGTAGAAAGCAAACAGCCGTGCATTAGCACATCGGCACTCCGCATCTGGAACGACACCTACCTCTGGGAAGAAGCCCTTGAACGAGGCGTTTTTTGGCGTTAACTTAGCCGCCCGAATCACTTCGATGTCATCTTCCGTCCGAATCGGAATTTCGATAATGCGTTTCGCCGAATTTTCCTTCGCTTCAGAGAGGAAGTGAGAGACCGCGATTTCGATGTATATCAATTCATCGGGCCGCTTTTTACTATGCAGCGAAACATCTGGGATGAACTGACCATCGCGAGTTTCAACCCGAAGGTCGGTGTAATACTGAGTCAAATCATACTCATGCTGGTCTTCCCCCAACTCGCAGTATTGGCCTGTTAGAGACTTGAACTTGCCACAAATGCGAGGTGTGCTGAACGCGATCGTGAAGGGTTCGCCAGTTTCCAGACACTTCTCGTAGGTTTCTTGAAAGACCCGTTTTGCCAGACGATGCAGATACGTTTCTCCACTGCACTCGACCCGAGGCTTATGACCAAAGTGCGGCTGTTGAACCTTACCATTGACGCGCGCGATCAAAGGTTGCTCGCACCCCAAGCATGTAAACGTATCCTCAATGATGGTGCCTGCTAGGGAGTCAGCCGTGACGACGACACCGGAAGAGTTCATGCCGTAGCGATATTGAACCATGCCAATTCTTAGCCATCAGTATTGTCATAATTCCCCTTGTAAATGCCTCAACAAACGTGGCGTTACGCCGTCTACACCGACCGAAATGCAAATGGTTCCCCAGCCCAAATCGGAGCTGGGGATTTCCATGCCAATCTTCTTAGGCAGCCTTCAGTTTATGCTTGAGAACACGCTGTAAATCTTCGATCTCATATACGTCATTTGGCACCAGCGTCTTGAGCTTTCGACTGACATGGCGGCGGCGGCCAATGATGATGACTCGCTTGTTCTGGCTGATCAGCCATTTTGCTAAGGAGGCAAAATCTTTGTCTCCCGAAATCAGCACCACGACTTTGACGAACGGTTGCTCGCCTAGCCGACGACAATCGCGAATTAGCTGCTCATCCAGCGCATTTTTGGTCTGGGTGGGCACATCAATGGTTTGCCATCCGTCCGATTGCAGCTGAATCTCCCTGCGAGGCTTCATTTTGCGCCAGTAGTCGTAAGCCCATAACAGTGGCACCGGACCGAACTGCTCGATGAAAGCCAGCACGGATTGTCGGTGATTGAACAGGCTGCCGACATTTTGACAGTCCGCAAATACTGCGACTGCTTGTGATCCGTGTCTATTCTGTTTTTTCGACATTTGTAATTCACTTAACTCAACGGGCTCGATGAGTAAGCCGACCGTGATATCCAAAGTGATCGCTCAGAGCCAGCAGGCTTCGAGCGAAGGAAACTAAAGTTTCCAGATTGAATATCGGGTTCTACAACTACATAGGGATCGTGATACGTGGTTGGGTATTTCGGTCTCTATGTAGTTCCAGGACGTAGCAAGCTTACTGCGTGTCTAGTAGACACTGAGCTTGTAAGCAATATAGCCTCTAGTTCTGAGAGATGTCATCAGTGATCTCTGGACGTTGCCTTAACTAGAAACCTCCATTTGCTGTTTCCGTGTTTTAACAACTCGGTCTGGGGCGATCGCCCGTTTGTTGCGCTATGACGGTGTTGCAACAGCCAGGTTGTTGAGTTTTTGGGGCTAGCTGCAACAAGTTGGAGTGCGATATCACAGCGGTGTTCCCCTTTCGCTGAGGACTTGACCGATGAAAATCACTACACTTCCCACCACTCGCATCACCACCCGTCAACGCCGCCTGCGGGCCATCGCCCAACGCCTCGTCATCGAACTGGGCTATCTCGAACACTGCCTCGCCGAAGGTCTTCAGGACACCAACGTCCAGACTGCAGCTGCAGGCATTGACACCGCCATTGACTGCCTCAATGAGCATCTGACCCGCTAAGCGATCGCTTCCCGGTTCCCCCGCTGCTATCGTCATCCCCAGTCATGACCGGGGGCCTGTTTCCCAGCTGGCTCACCCGGTTGCTATTGAGTACCGATCGCCCGTTCAATGCGCTCTAAGCGAATGAGCGTAGAGTTGTGCAATCGCCTAAAGTACTGAGTCTGAACCAAGCTGAAGAGGTTTAGCCCCAGTAAAACGCAGATAGAGACCGAGAGCACCCAAGTGTTAACGCTCCAGTTCTGCGGATCGGTGCTGCCCTCGATCCGGCGAGTGGACTGAGTGAGCTGTTGCAGGGCGCTGTGGGTCTCCTGGTGCTCGTGGCTGGCCTGCTGCTGCCGCTGGTTGGCCATCAATCGCCCGTCCTGCTGCGCCGTCGCGACCGCCTGCAAGAGCGTGCTCAATTTGTTGGTTTGCTGCTGCGAGGCCGCGAACTGCGGTGGCAATTGCGCGTAAGTATGGCTCAAATTCGCCATCGCCTGGCCTAACCGCTCCGTCTCCTGCGTTTTCTGAGTCAACAGCTTGAGGAGTTCGAGAATCGTTTCGTTGTGGTAATTGAGCGTCTGCTGGCATTGGTTAACCGCCCGTGTATTTTCCATCACTGCTCGGATGACTGGCAAATGAGCCTGAACCAGCACATCATCCGGGTCGAGACCCATCGCCGCCGCTAGCTGCCGCTGTTCCGCTGAGCCCTCAGGCGGTGCAACCTGAAGCGGTTGAAACCCATTCGTCATGATGGCAACACCCCCGTCCGTTCAAATTCGCCGTACGCCTGAGCCAGGAATTTACGCACCCCCGCCTGCTCCGTGATGCCGTAAGACTTGCCCTGATAGGTTCTCGCCTGGTCATAGGTCAGCCGCTGATTGAGAATCGTGCTGGCCAACCGGGCCGGGAGACGCGGTAAATCAATCACCTGACTGTGAGTTTCCTGAATGAGCGCGAGGACATCATCAGCCTCGTTGTAAAACGACCAATCGTCATACTTGCGATTCCGCACCACGATATGAGGCACCGTAGTGCCGCAGGCCCGCAGCGAGTTGACCAGCGACCGCAGCGAATCGGCTTCCCCCGTCGTTACAAACCACTTAACCAGCCCAATCCGCTGCTCTGCTGCCAGCGTGAGGATATCGAACTTTGCTAGCCAGGCCTGAAACGGGTGATGGGCTCTAGCCGGAAGATTCACCACCACAGGCTGATGGGTCATCGCCGCCTGATTCACGATGACGTTAGCGGCATCTTCCTGACTCTGAGTTTCCGAAAACACCGTGCGCGCAATATCAGGATAGATATCCGAGAAATCAGGATTATCTTCGGGGTCAGTATCGAACCCCATGACCGGCACCTGGTGGTCGATAAACCATTGATAAAGGGTGCGAGCGACGAACGACTTGCCGACACCCCCCTTATTGCCATCAGCAAAATGAATGTAGGAAAGCAACGTGGAGTTTTCCTCTAACGTGGTTTTTCTGGATGTGCGTTTTCCATCAGTGACAGTCACAGTCCCTCTTCGCCTAATAGGCGACGCGAATATGATCAAGATTGACTTCAGGCAAGACTTTTCCCCGGCGACTAGCCAGGGATTGATCAGCCGATAAATCCGTCATCACATCAGCCTGCTCAGATGTTTTTTTAGACCTGGATTTGCGTTTTGTTGACGTTTTCTTGATATTTTCCTGACGTTGCTTTTGAATTCGCCGGGTATATTGCTTCAACGTGCCAGCGGTGATATCAATGCCATCGGCATTGAGTTGCTTGGCGACCTCCTCATAGGTGTGATGTTCTAGCGCCGCGACGATGGCGTCATAGAGCGCGGCGGTGGCTGCGAACGCCGTGAACGTGGTTCGTGGCTGTTTTGCCAGCTCAGCCAAACCGGACATACAGTGCTCGACCTGGTCAGCGGAATAGAGTTTTTCTGCCATGGTATGGCCCTCACTATCTAGCCTCCATCGTGGAGAAAAAGATTCGATATGAGCAGTTCAAAACATGTACTGCAATAGAACGTGAATAATATTAGTAGCGTCAGCTTTCCCTGATATCAAAGGATTGGCATAAAGCGAGATGGGGTCGTTCTTTTGAGTGACTAAAGTTGATTCACGGCGGCGTTTCGCTATCGCGATGTGCCGCCTCATGATGAGAGTAGCAAGCCAGAGAAAAAAGGACTTTTTTCTTTGACTTGCTGAGGACACCTCAGACTCCGCTGGTGCCGGATTCAGGTAAAGTTGTTGACCCTGAAACTGCTTTTTCGTTTGGGTAGGTAAATAAAGATTGCAATCGGAAGCACCAGAAAGATTGTCCTTGCCAGGATTAGGAAAAGAGTTGGGTTGTCCCGGATGAAAGCGGATAAACGTGTCCACCAAATCAAAGTGCTGTTCAACGACGCCGAGTGGGAACAGCTGCTAACGCTGTGTGCGAACTCAGGTTTGAAGCCCGGTACGTATTGCCGTCTGCAAGCACTGGAGCAGACCGCTCGGGTTGTGCCTGTGTTGCCCGAAGTCATGGGACTGCGGGGTGACCTGGGCCGCTACGGGAATAACGTGAATCAGGTTGCACGGAACCTCAATGCCGGGAACGTGATGGACACAGTGGATGCGCTGCGAGTAGAACAAAGCAATCGCTATGTGGGAGACCGGATTGCTGAGCTGTTGGCGCGTTTAGAGCCATGATTGGCAAGACCCATGTGGGTCGAGGGTTCTATGGCTGCTTTCGCTACGTCATGGGTGAGGACGAGCCGGAAAAAGCGGCTCACATTATTGGTGGCAATCTCGCCGGTCGGGATGCCAGAGAGCTGAGCAGTGAAGTGAGACTGGCTCGCCAGCGCCGCGCGGATATTGAGAAACCCGTGTGGCACATCCCGATCGCGTTCCATCCGGATGAGTCGCTCACCGATGCCCAGATGCAGGATGCCTGTCATCACTTTCTCGATACTTTTGGCGTCAACCTGGAGCATCATCAGTATTTGATAGTGCGCCACCACGACACTGCCCATGGGCACGCGCACATCGTCGTGAATCGGATCTCAGACCAAGGTAAGCTGCTGGACTTGCACCGCGATCGGCCTCGCGTCAAAGCCGCTACCCGGCAGGTGGAAAAAGACCTGGGACTACGTCTTACTGTCGAAAAAGACGAGCTGTTCCAAGCAGACTTAAGAGCGACGATCTCGCAAACGGCGAGCGCGTACCCGCCGCTCAACGAGTTCTGTCAGCAGCTTCAAGAGCAGGGCATCACGCCCCGCTTTGCCTACCGCAACGGCGTGCTGCACGGGCTGACTTATCGCTGTGACGGCACTGAAATTAGAGGCTCAAAACTGGGCAAAGAATATAGCTTTCCCGGACTGCAAAAACACCTGGGAGTGGAGTACCAGCCAGAGCGCGATGAGCCCGTCATTAAGGCGCACTATGTGGAGCGTCAAGGTGCAAGAGCGAATGATGAGACGAAGGCCCAGTTACGCCAGCGCCTGGCCCAAACGGCCCAACCTGACCTGTCCCTATCAGAGTTCTGCCAGCGCTTAGCAGCGCAGGGCATCACGCCGCAATTTGGCCTTCGGCGCGGCAAGCTGAGTGCGTTGAGCTATCACTATCAGGGTCAGCGCACCAGTGGGGCGCAGCTCGGGGATGCTTACACGTTCAAAGGGTTGCAGCAGGAGCTGGGAATTCGCTATCAGCCGGAGCGCGATGATCCGGTCGTGAAGGCCCGCTACACCCAACGAAAATCACCAGAGGCAGAGCCGTCTAGACCTGTTTCTGCACTCAATTCTGAGCCGTTATCGGAACCCCATCGCCGCGATGCAGAGCGAGAACAGCAAACGCGCCAGCACCGCCAAAGAGCCAAACAGCTTTCACGGGGGATGGATCTCGAACTTTAAACGCTCGCCACTGGGCAGCACCGGGGGATATCTCTGTCAATTCAGGACAGGGGCGTGAGGCGTGGTCAGGGATATCCCCGGTGGCCGCCAGAGTGTAGCGTCAGGGCTGGCCCATCAAGCCCCAGCCTGCGGCTCCCTCCGGTCGGGCTTGATTCGAGATGACGGGGTTGGAGAAAGAGTTGACTGCACCATCATTTACCACATCAATTCAATTGTCTGAACGGCCTCATCTCGCCGCTCGTATGCTTTGCAGCCAGGTTGGGGAGTGCCATTTTGTAGAACACTACGATCGTGCGTTCATGGCCTAACTGGCATATTTGGGAGCTGCTGCTGCAAGTCGAGGTGTTAGCCCAAGCTTGGTTCATGGTAGACAGAGAGACAGTCAAAAGTCTTGTTTTTGCAGGTTTACAGGATCTGAATAGCTGGGGTTTGTACAACTATTCAAGACGGAAATCCTTTAACGTCAAAGCTTTCAGCGGTTTATTAGTTCAAGGTAGTTTTTTGGCCTAAATTGTCAACTGGCACATAGCGGCATTCAACCAATTATCGCAGGCACTCTACCCGCAGAGTTGTGGGTGCAGCATGACCAGCGGCTTAGTTTTAGCATCTGTATTAATTTATGGCTTTTGGTTTATTCCATGCCGATTATCAAAGCTAGATACCCTCAAGATTGGAACGTGATCGCGGCTCAGGTAAAACATGAGGCGAATTGGATCTGTCAGCAGTGTCAGCGTCCCTGTCGTCAACCCAATGAACCATTAGCAGTGTTTCTGGAGCGGGTGAAGGTATGGCGAGCTGCACACACGCCCCCACCGCCTAACTTTGCCGAAGCCCCTCGACGATTTCTACTAACGGTCGCCCACCTCGATCAGCGGCCCGAGAATCGCGATCTCGCCAATTTGAAAGCGCTCTGCACCGTCTGTCATCTGCAATTCGATAGTCAGTTTCGCGCCATGCAGAAGCGACTTAAGGCTGAGTTCTTTGGGCAACTCCGCATCGATGATCCGGTGGAGGAAGGGTTGCAGTTGTCGCTGATGCCTAATCAGGTTGCCCCATTCAGCCTGCCAACTCAGGGGAATGCCCCAGGTGAGGGGGCAAATAGAATTAGTGACTTTACTGCAAAGCAGGATTTAGATAGATCCTTGTAATGGAGGAAATCTCCGTATTGATCACTTCCTGCTCTTTGTGTTGAGGATATTTCCGTGTCTCGCAAGAAAATACAGAAGACTGCTATTTCGGTACTACAGCTAATTCTTAGCTTCTCCTATCCAGGGACCATATTTTTTGTTATTTTCTGGTTCCCCATTGTGATACCGCTATTAATTAACCTTATCGCTTCTACTACTGAGTTAGCGATTCAGGCATCCTCAATAGGTGAGACAAATAAATCAGTAATTTGGAACATTGATTTCCTATTGTTGTTATTTAAGAATTCACATTTGGCATTTCTATCTACTGACTTATGGGCTCTAAGCACTACTCTGATGTACGCAGCAAAAGGAAATTTGATGGGAATGAGGGCCTGGGTCTACGGTTGTGCAGGCATTATTGCTCTATTTCTACATCTTTTTTTCTATGCAGTCACCATACTTGTTACGAACTTTGAAAGTGACGCATGGATAGCCTGTATTTTGTTTCTTGCAGGATGCATTTCGGTTCTTTGGCTAAGACTCGTAATTTTTCAAGCTATTGAAAGAAGGTTTGATTTGCCTGAATTGAGAGCGATGACTGAGTCTAATTGACATGAGAGATATTTCTAGTCTGATTGGAATACGAATGAGAAAAGGCTCTAATCACTACTGCGATTAGAGCCCCTGGAGCCCACAAGATGATTGACTCTCGCGGAGTTCGGGCACCAAGCTTGAATACCCCCCCTCAACGAAGTTCATCAAGGGGGCAAAAGTGGGTTATGTGTCAATCGGAACGTCGTCGGCAAGAAAGGTGAGCACTTTAGCTAAAGTGGCATAGATGCTATTCAACGAGGTCTTGAGTGAGAAATAAGCCGGTCCTATTGCAGAAGTTCCCAAAAATTGAAGCCTTTGATCTTGAGGCCAACGTTCACGATGGCTATTTACTCGGAAGGCTTATTGAAGAGAATCCCAATGATATTGTGTGCCTTATTCTGGCTCCATCACCCGATTCAGAGCATCAGCAAGGCGCAGAAGTCATAGGCCAAGTAAGTGCTAACCGTGTGCATGAGATTAAAGAACGCTATCCAGAGTTAAACACTAAATACTCCCACGCTGTTTTGTGCGTATGGAAACCGGCAATCTCCACAGTTCATGCTTTTATTGCCAGAAACCTGCGTTTCTGCTTAAGTTACCTCGAAAACGAGACAGATAGAACTAGAGAAGGCTCTTTTGCTCTTCTGAAGTTAAAAGAGTTATCGCCTTACACACGGATTTTCGTAGTTACTCCGGCACAAATATTTGAAGGCACTAAATTTCCAGAAATTGGTGCCTTCGTTCAGGCTTGCTGCCAGCTTCGGATGATCACACCACCCGTAAATGGTGATTGTGATACACCGTTTTTTGAAGGCTGGTAGACAGCTGATGGAAAGTCCCCGCCACAAGACGCTTTGTAGCGGGGCGCTAGCCCGACGAGGCTGCTCCTGAAGCCGAATAAATGCCACAAAATCGGGCATGGAATCCATAAACCACACCTACACCTCATCGGCTTGGATGCGCTGGGCAGTAGCGACAGCGCGGTTGCGATCGCTGGGCATAAGTCCGGCTATTACCTTTTGATGGTGGGGGTAACGCTGGGCATAGGTCTGCAGTTGCCCAGAAGCCTGAAACAGGGCGTTAGGGGGCAGTCGAGGCTTCACTTCAATCAAGTAGTGCTGGGTCAGGATATCAACGCGGGCACCACCGGCGTCTACTTCTTGCTGAACGCTATGGCCTTCGCTCTGGAGCCACGCCGCGACCTCAGCCTGTAAATCAGCTTCGCTGTTAAATTTCATAGCCCGTAATCCTTAAGCCATTGTCTAACCTGCACTTCATAATTTTGAGCGATCGCCGCGATGTGGGATGCCCTGTCGGTACCGTTCACCACACGCCGCGCTCCGAGGTAATCAACAGCGCCCCCCGCGACAAACTCAGGTAAGGACAGCCCCGTAAACCAGCCCTCCATCATGCCCTTCACCAGGATGGTCGCGGCTACATCGGGACGTGTGGCGACTTCCTTACAGAACTGCTCGGTACTCATATCGGCAAAGCCGAGTTTCTCTTGAGCCCGTTGGAAGTTGCCCTTCCAGGTAAGTTGCACCAGCCCGACCCCCGTCCATCCGTCGTAGTCATAGCCAGCCCCGCAACCCGGCCCATGGCCAATCTCATGCAGGGTGGAAAATGAAGCCGACTCATGCTGAGCTGTGGCGAGAATGTAGGCAATTTGATGAGGATCGGTAATGCCTAAATTGATGGCCGCGTGATAGATAGCGGTGATTTCATCGGAAGGATCAGCGTTGTTAATGTCGAAACTGGCATCAAGGTTTTTGCCAATCGACTTGAATGGGACGGCTTGCGTGTCGATTTCCTTCAGCGTCTTCGGCGATTGCCCCGTGATAGCCCACTGCAGATAGCCCTTTTGTGGCTTCTGGTGTGCCATCGTGGCGCTGTCAAGCTGCGACCAGTGCAGATGCGGCCCGGTGCTGCCCCCGGCTTTGCTGGGTTCTAGATCCGGATCGCCTCCGGTCTTGGCAATGACCGACCCACCGGCATGGAGGCCGGTGGCACATTCGCTCAGGTGCATCGCTTGGAATAGCAAACCGGGAATGTCAGGGGATGAAATCTCCGCGTAGAGACCCGCGCCCCCCGGTTGATTGAGGCAATCGACCTTAACCCGTGACGACCGGGTTCCCGGCGCAAAGATGGGCACCCCGGTCTCAGTCGGTAAGTCCACCCCGTTGTGAAAGCGCACATCGCCATGAATCGGATGCACGCGATCGCCATAGCCCGAGTTCACGGTGTAGCCGCCAATCGTGTCCCCCTCGTCGATTGTTTGCAGTGCTTCCGGCGGCATGATGCCGACAGCTTCAAGGGCTGGTGGCACCTTGTAGATCGTGATTGGCCCGAGCTTGATATCGCGGCCCTCATGCAGGCTGATATCCATCTGCTGATTGAGGCCCGGTATCAACATCGGCGCGGCCAGCAAACCCACCAAGGCGATCGCCCCCAACTGGATGGCCCGTTGTCCCCGTTCCCGGCGCTGGCAGATCGCCCACTGCAAATCGGGCGATAGCTCCTCAAAATCTGGTTTCTGGGGGTTAGCGGTTGAGGTCAGCATCTTTCACCTGGCCGTCTTCAAAGGTCACATCAACCGCCAGCCCTGACTCACTCACCCAGCGGTAGACGCCATTGCCTAGGGCACAGGTCGGTGCCCCCAATTGAGCCAGCGTGAAGGATTCACTCTGGCCGGTAAGAATGGCCCGCGCCTCTTCCTGCGTCTGACTCAACACGTTCTCCGAGGTGAACTGCTGGCAGGGCTGCAACAGGGGATTCGTCAGGTCGAACGTCGTGACCGCTCGCCAGTCAGTATCGAGTTTGGCGAATTGTGCTCGCGCCCAAAACATCGGGTTGTAAAACCGCCCTTGCCCTGGCTCCAACGCATCCAGCCACAGAGCCAG
>ERZ1740065.300-NODE-300-length-25362-cov-6.695894_pt1 | contig 25362 bp, 18 predicted proteins | sample MGYA00581738_ERZ1740065 | MGnify/ENA primary metagenome ERZ1740065 (study PRJEB43018, sample SAMN04849749) | marine metagenome | isolation source: floating plastic debris | place: Pacific Ocean | collected 2008-09-01 | study: EMG produced TPA metagenomics assembly...
GGTCCGAGATTCGGATTCTAGCTGATGCTGTCTCGGACGTTTCGGCATAGCCTCTCAAGAACCTACGTATAAGTATCAATCGAACCTTGTAACCAGTCCTAGCAGCATAGCGACAAACACGATCGATCGATACAGAGAGCACCCATCGATCCAAATGACAACTGCGGTCAGAAGTCGGTGAGACTTCATGAGAAATTCCGTTCCAAGTATCCGCGTTCAAGAAATAGGGAGCGAGTACTTGCGCGTCCTCAATCTATATTCACCCTTTTTCTGATTCAGGAAAGTCGGAGTTCGCAACTGCGATGCCGAACCCATGGTTGTATGTGAGGCAATGTTCAGAGTTCCAGGCTAGTGTAGATTGAGTCGATCTCTTCATCTTGAATACACAGGTACGCTAGCGTTTGCTGCTGGCTCGCATGCCCGAATGCCTGCATCAAGAGTGGAATAGGGGTGTCTTGCTTTGTTCGCTGCATATAGCCCCAAGTCTTTCTGAGCGTATGGCTCCCGTAGTTGCCTTTGCAGGTTGCCTTCCGGCACCAATCCTTCACTAGGTTATTGAGGTACGGCACCGTCAGTGGCTTGCTCGGATCCTTGCCTGCGAACAAGTACGAATCATCATCCACCCAGGTCAGGTTCTTCATTTGCAAGGCCTTGCGATCAAGATGCTCCAGAAGCGCCTGAATTGCCACGACAGAGCCGTTGTTCAGTGTAACGGCTCGATACTTTTTGGTTTTTTTCTGTTTGACCTCGAGCCTGTCACCGGCTTTTAGATGACGCACCTGGCCGAGCTGGATCGACAAAAGCTCGGACGCACGGTATGCGGTGTTAATCCCTACAACGAAGATCGCGAAGTTTCGAGGGGAGGGCGCCAGTGCCTTCTTGATTTTGTTTATCGCATTTACTGTCCGAATCGGCTCGACCTTGATCGTGTCACCGAGTTTTGGGTGATTCGGGTTGGGGTTCGAGGTCGAAATCTCAGGATTCAGCATTTCATTAACTTTTCAGCGATTTCTTGCAAAACTTAAGCAAAAATATCCCGATAGGGGCACCTAAGGTACTTCTGAATTGCCAGTAAAGTCAATAATAACAATGGGTTAAAGCTCCCCAATTATTCTTAACTTTTGTGTAATAGTTGGGCAGTCGTATGCTCACTGTTTGTCCGGCCGGACACGATTCCGGCGGCCGGCTCAAATGGTCGGGCCGACTTGGAGCCAAGTTCCGGCAATTATGTTTTTTAGCCGTAAGGCGCTAATTGCGGGCAAGCGGCGATTTCCCAGAAATTGGGGCGTCGCTATCGACAATCATTCGAGCGGACGATGCGAGGCCAGGTTGCTGCACAGCGACAGTGCTTGATGCGCGGCTGCTCGTCGTCTAGCGGTATCTAAGCGGTGATGCGGGTGGGACGACAAGATTCATGTTGGGTGACACTGGATACCGCATATACGGATTCCGCTTGACCGGATTCCGCCGGACCGGATACCGCTTGGCCGGATACCGCTTGGCCGGATACCGCTTGACCGGAATCCGGTTAAACGGAGTCCGGCATGTTAGATCTTGCCGTGCTTACATTCGTCGCGGTTCGAATCTCCGGAGAACTAATCAGCTGTCGTCGTCCGAGGATTCTGGCGCCTCTAGCTGTTCGCAGTTGATGCGAGGTAGGACCCGTTCGGAAATTTTCTTTATTACGATTTCCGTGTTCGCAAATTTGCTTTACGGGTGGGGGCTCAATTGCGCGATTGTTCGGAAATCTGTTTTACAGGCCACCTACAACTAGGTGCCGATTTGTAGCTCCTAATGCGCGTTGCGGCAAATGTCGCATAATATATATTATGTTAAATAACATGTCAGAGTACTGATAATCCAAGAAAGCCTTCCTGGGATCGTTGGCTCCTACGGTTCCCTTCTACCCTCGGGCTTCCCGGTCCGACCGATGCTTGCTTAGGGTGTTACCTGCGTACAAAGACTGATACCCGGCTCCGCACGGCAGATGTCGGGCGCGCCGCGAACTTTCCAATAGTCAAAGTAGCCGAGTCTTGTGACGAGCTCTGCAAATCTCGGTGTTGCGCGCGCGGCGCCTCCAGACGGATAAAACAGAACGACCGACGTGTCGAACACACCGTCGGCTGTTTCGAGGTCCAGGACCTCGAGCGCCGCGTCCGGCAATTCGGCTTGCTCAAGCATGTAGAACGCGAGCCAGGCTGGAAACCCCTCTCGATGCGCAGTGACGAGCTCGTCGCCGAAACGCTCCGCGCCAGGTCTCGACGGATCGCTCAGGTACTCCACGTAGCGCGTCATGATGGGCTTAAAGGGCACCAGCGGCGTCTGATCAATCCAGGCCGTCGCGCCGTCGTAGTCGCCCGATTCCGTCATCGTGAACCAGCGACCGACCCAGACAACGGGCGTCTCGACACCGAGATCGAACCAGAGATAGTCGAGACGCGTGCGGCTCAGCTCATCGCGCCCGAGCGTCTTATCGTTCATTGCGATTTCGGTGAGGATCGGCGGCGAGTTCGGGTCCAGAGCCAGGGCGGAACGGGTCATCGCATCCGCTTGGTCCATCATGCCGAGTTCGCGATATAGCCCTGCCAGCCACAGCATCAAAGTCGTGTTCTCCGGGCTTTCCGCGAGCGCCTCGGTGTAGATCCGTTCCGCGTCGAGCCAGAGGCCGCGACGCTGCGCCACGCTCGCCATCACGGAGCGCGGTTCGGCGAGCGATGGGTCCAACTGCGCCGCTCGATCGGCAGCGAGCAACGCCTCATCGATCGCGTCATCCGCAGATATATCGCTGTTGTAAGTGGGATAGGTCAGCCAAGCCAGGGCCAATGCCGACCAGGCTTCGGCGAATGTCTCGTCGCGCTCCACCGCCTCGGTCAGCAACCTAATCGCCCGGGCATTGGGTACTTCACCGCGTTGGCGCCAAAGCGCTGTTCCACGTTCGTAAAGATCGGCCGCAAGCGGATCGGCGGTGAGAGTCGCAACGGGCTCGGTTGGCGCCACTGGCTGGCGCAAGAACAAGCCGCCAACGAGCCCGATCACCAGACCGACCGCGAGCACGATCGCGACGGTGCGGCCCCGCGTTGAGCTGTTGTCAGAGTTTGCGGAAGAAGCCGGATGGCTTGACCGCGACGCGACCCAGGCGTCGAGCTCTGATGGCAGCGCATAAATCGTGCTGCGACGCTCATGTAGCTGGCGGTGGACCGGCAGCTGCTCCTCACGCTCCCAGCGCCGCGCCGTGCGCTCGCTGCAGCGGAGGTGATTCGCAATCCGTTTCCAGCCAACAAGGCGGGCTTCCGGCTCCTGATTCAATGCTTGCCTCCATTCACCGCGCCATTGCCGTCCAACCGGGCGCGCGCCGTCAGGCTAGACCATCCGGCGGACCCGGCCAAGTGCGGCCATCAGCGGTCAATCAACGGTTTGTCCGTCCGCCACCATGGGCGGAGGCTCGGTGAGGAGGCCTAATCGAGGCGTGCCACAAACAAGGACCTGCCCATGTTGCCGTTTCCCAAAGCCCATTGGTATGTCGCCGCATTCCTGATCCTGACGTTTGCTGCGTTTATGCCCTCCTATTTCGCCGTTCTGCCCAGTGCGCCCTGGGTGCATCACCTGCACGGCATCACGGCCACGCTTTGGATCGTCCTGGTCATGACCCAGAACTGGAGCGCGCACCGACGCCGATGGCGGCTGCACGCGGTATCGGGTATAGCCAGCATGGCCCTGGTGCCCTTGTTTACGGTGGGCGGCCTGCTCGTCACTCAAAACACGTTGCTCAAGGACAGCGTCTTCAAGACGATGTTCGGTCAGGCGCTCTCGGTCGCTGACTTGGTGGTGTCTGTAGCGTTCGTCTTGTTCTACGTGCTGGCACTGCGGAATCGTCGCAACACAGCCATTCACGCCCGCTACATGCTGGCGACCGTCATTCTGCTGCTCGGCCCTTCCCTTTCCCGACTCTTCGCCGGCTACGTACCCGGATTTCTCGTTCGGAGTCTGGAGACGCTTCCAAAGTTTGGCGATGCGTTGGATGCTTCGTTCGTGGTCGCGAGTGCAATTTGCCTGGTGTTGATCATCCGCGACTATCGGAAGGGCCAGCCCATACTGCCTTTCTTCGCAGCGCTGCTCGCCACCATCGCCATGGTGGTCAGCTACTACGGCATCGGCTACACCGACGGCTATGCGAAAGTGGCGAACGGGATCGCGGCCCTGCCCGTCTGGCAAATCACCGTGTTTGCGTTAGTCACATCTGGCGCCGCCGTACTGTGGGGATGGCGTTCGCCAGTGCCCAGGTCCGCGCCGCAATCGCCGCAGGTTGCCGCCGCGGCATCGGAGGCATAACGGTGTTGCTGGATTGCGCGCGTTGGTCTATTCGGGGGTGCCCTCATCGATTGGTACGAGCACATCGGCCAATCCCGGACGCGCCATATCGCCATCGAGAAAGGCCGGTTCCTGGCGTAGCACCAACGCGCGTTCCAGCGCGTGTCCCGCTCGGAGCAGCGCAGCGTCATCCCAAGCCGTGCCCATGAACGACATCCCAAGCGGCAGGCCTTTATGGTCGCCCATGGGCACCGTCAAAATGGGGTATCCCGCGGTTGCGGCCAACCAGCCGGCGCCTAGTGGCCCCCCTACAGGTTCACTAGTGCCCAACAAGTCCACAGGTGCGGCGGGTTTCGTCGTCGGCATGACCAACAGACGGACGTCATGCTCCGCAAGCAGAAGATCCAGCCCACGATCTCTGGCGGCGTGCACAAACTCTGAGACGACCTTATTGAACGCCGGGTCGTCGGCATCTTCAGCAGCCGCAGTCTTTATGAGGATGGATTGATCAAACAACGCAAGCTCGCGCTGCGCATTGATACGGTTGAATTCGATTAGATCGTCGATGGAGCGGACATCGATGTCGGCAGGTGTAGTCGCGAGATAGTTGTTGAGCCCCGCCTTGAATTCCACTTGCAGGATTCTGTCACCCTGCTGCCACAGTATGGGTTCCGGCGAGAAGTCTTCCACATCAACCAGGACGGCCCCGGCTTGCTCAAGGCGCTCGAGCGCACGGTCAAATACCGTGGTGACCGATTCATTGTCGCCCTGCGCCCAACGGAAGACGCCAATCCGCATGCCGGTGATTCCCTCACTCAGGGCGCCGACGTAGTTCTCAACATGGCTGTCGGCGTCACGCGTTGCGGGGTCCTGCGGATCGCTGCCGGCCAGCGCGCTGAGCAGCATTGCAGCATCTTCAACCGTTTGCGTGATGGGCCCTGCGCTGTCCTGGCGGGGTGACAGCGGCACGATGTGCCGGCGTGACACGAGACCGACGGTGGGCTTCAATCCGACCAAACCCATCACTGCCGCCGGGCAAGTGATTGAGCCATTCGTTTCAGTACCGATGGCGACGGGTACAAACGCCGCAGCCACGGCCGCTGCGGATCCGGACGACGAACCGCATGCGCTTCTTCTGAGGTCGTAGGGATTTCGTGTCAGCCCCCCTACCCCGCTCCACCCCGAGATCGAGTCGAATGACCGATAGTTGGCCCATTCTGAGAGGTTGGTCTTGCCCAGGATGATCATGCCAGCCTCTCGTAAACGCGCCACGATGGGCGCATCACGACCCGTGGTGTTGTCTATTAAAGCGAGCGAACCTGCAGTTGTCGGAAGCTCCTTGGACTCGATATTGTCCTTGAGGAGGATGGGCACGCCGTGCAACGGGCCGCGAAACTGTCCCGTCTGGGCTTCACGGTCCAGTGAAATCGCCGCATCCAGCGCGTTGGGATTCAGGGAAATCACGCTTTGAATGCGGGGCCCGGATCGGTCGAGCTGCGAGATTCGTCGCAACAACGCACGGGTCGCATCTTCGGACGTCGTCTGGCCCAGTCGTATTTGCCTTGCAAGTTCGGCGGCGTTGGCGCCGTGTTCCGTACCCTGCGATTGCGCGCTTGAAGCGAAAAGAACCGCGGCCAACAGCACGCCGAACATTCCCAGTCTGGTCATAGCCTCTCCCCTATATCCGGTACGCGAGACCGCGGGGCGTCCTGCGACTCACGAGCCACGCGATGACTGTGCTTGAAACCACAGTTCTCAGACTCCGGGATTGGATGTCGAGGTGCCGAGCAGGGTTTACATGAAATATCTGCATCAAAGTGCGGGTCCTAGAGGCCGGCACCCAGGGGGTGTCCATTCGGATTGAACGTCGGGTGTGGCAGACTTGCGGCCGGGCAGTGCCTTGTTAACCAGGGTGCTGGCACCGTCCAAGCAGCCCCGCCGACCTTACTTTAGGAAATCCAGCATGGAATTCTCAGCGAAGCGCATCGTACAGATCACCGCAGCCCTTCTGATCGCTATTGCGCTCACCCAGGCGCTGTACACCGGCCTCTATCTCTCGAAGATCGACATCCCGCGTCGCTGGCTTTGGGGGCTTGAAGGGCTGCTCTTTGTCATTTTGTCGGCGTTTGCCGGCGCCGCCATGGTCGAGGTCAAACGCTTCAGTGTGGGTTGGTCTGCGATTGCTGCCAGCGCTGTGCTCAACGTGGTACAGGTCGGCGTCGGGCTTACGATGTTCACGCCGTTCCGTCAGGCCGCGCAGGCCAGCGAGGCCGTCGTACCGGCGGCCGGTGCGGTCGTCGCGTTCTCGTTCTTTGTTTACAACGCGGCGAAGATTCTGCTCGGGTTTGCAGCGCTCATCTTTGGCGTCGCCAAGGCCAAGTCCAACCAAACCGTCGACAAGCTGCTGGGCCGCCTGACGGCGCTCGTCGGCGTGGTTGCGATCGTGGCGAACACGGGAGTTATGGCAGCCGGGCGGTCGGGGCTCATTCCCTCACCGCTTGCGGGGGCCAGCGGCGTGGTCGCAGCGTTACTGCTCGCTTTTTGTTTGTCGAGCGCCTTGCGCGAGCAAGACTAACGATCGCTGCGCCGGAGTCGGCGCACCTGATCAGTCTTCAGCGATCGGCTCGCATCCCGACAACACGGGCAGCGGGCACTTGGGCTCGGGCAGTGTCGCGTTGCCGCGCGTGATCGACTGCGCCTGGGATTCGGTCAACCACGGCGCCACCATTTTCAAGAGCTCGAGCATCGGTCGGTTCGGATTTCGATCTTTGTGCCAACCTGTCCATGTGGTCAGGCGCGGGAACAGATGGCGCGCGTCGATCATTTCGAGCTGCCCGGAGTCGTCGCATTCGAAGGCCATGGAGGCCACGATGCCAACGCCCATGCCGAGCTTCACGTAGGTCTTGATGACATCGGCGTCGCGTGCTGTGAACACCACGTCGGGCTCAAGGCCTTGCTCGGCGAAGGCCTGATGCAGTGACGATTCGTGCCCCGTACTGAACACGTAGGTGACCAACGGGTAGCGCGCGAGCGTTGCCAAATCGATAGACTCACCCAGCGACGTGAGCTCGTGTCCTGCGGGTACCAGAATGACGCGGTCCCACTGATAGCAAGGCAGGCGTTCCAGGTCCTCGAACAAATGCTCTGAGCCCGTCGCCATCGCGATGTCGACAGAGCGCTGCCGAACCATGTCCGCAATCTGCTCCGAGGTGCCCTGGTGGAGGTTGAGCGTGACGTCGGGAAACTGCTCGCGAAACTTCGTCAGGATCTCCGGCAACACATAACGAGCCTGCGTGTGCGTGGTGGCGATGGACAGACTGTCGTAAACACCGCTGAGATGCTCTTCGGCCGCCGTGCGGATGCCATCGATTTCACGGAGCACACGCCTGGCCCGCGGCATCACCGATTCGCCCGCTTCGGTCAGACCTGTCAATTTCCGACCCTGGCGGTGAAACAAAGAAACGCCGAGTTCTTCCTCGAGTAATCGCAGTTGCTTGCTGATCCCGGGCTGAGACGTAAACAGCGACTCGGCAGCCGCTGTCATGTTCAGGTCGTGATCGACGACACCGATCAGGAAACGAAGCTGCTGCAGTTTCATACCAGCTGCCCCCGGCGGCTTAGCTCAGCCCGTTGCTGCGACACGCCATTCGGGCGAATCGATGCTGACGGGCGGCTGGCCAAACCAGTGTTGCGATAGCGCGTATTGAGCGACTTCACCCACATAGAGAATCGCTGGCGCTTGGATTTCAGCTTCATGTGTACGGGTCGGCAAATCACCGAGGGTCGTCACGATAACACGCTGTGTCGGCAGGCTACCCCGCTCCACGATCGCGACGGGTGTCGATGCGGCGCGGCCATGTGCGATGAGTCGGGCAGACACCTGGCCGTAGCGCGACACGCCCATGTAGAACGCAAGCGTCTGGCGGTCGCGTGCCAGTGATGCCCAGTCCAGATTGTCGACGTTGCGTTTGCCGTGTGCGGTGACGAGCGCCACCGACTGGGAATAATCGCGATGCGTCAGCGGGATGCCGGCGTAGGCGCCACACGCGGCCGCAGCGGTGATGCCGGGAACGATCTGAAACGGCAAGCCTGCGTCGACCAGCGCCTGAACTTCCTCGCCGCCGCGCCCGAAAATAAAGGGGTCGCCACCTTTCAGACGACACACACGGTGTCCTTCCCGGACGAGCTTTACGAGCAGCGCGTTGGTATCCGACTGCACGCGATTGGCGTTGCCGGTCCCGGGGATCGGCTTGCCGACATCGATGAGTTCTGCGTCTCGTCGCGCGAGCTCCAGTACCTCGTCGGACACCAGACGGTCGTGCAAGACAATGTCGGCGCGTTGCAACAGTGCCTGCGCGCGAATTGTGAGCAAGCCCGGATCGCCGGGGCCGGCGCCCACCAGCCAGGCCTCGCCGGTTTGTCGCGATCGTTCGTCGTTGCGGTGCTGCCGAAGTAAGGTGCCGGTCTCGCGAACGGCAGTCTGCGTTCGGCCACGCTCGATCGCCGCTGCGGCCGGGCTGTCGAATAAGGCTTCCCAGAATCGTCTGCGCGCGGACAGTGAACCGAGTGCGCGCTTGACGCGGCCGCGCCAGCGACGCGCCAACAGGGCCAGGTCGCCCAGACGCGGGTGCAGCTGACGTTCGAGACGCTCGCGCCACATCCGGGCGAGAACGGGCGCGGCACCCGCGCTCGAGATCGCGATCATCAGGGGGGAACGATCCACAATGGCAGGTGTGATAAAGCTGCATTGCTCGGGCGCGTCAACCACGTTGCACCAGATGCGTCGCGCCTCCGCGGCTTCGGAGACCTGCTGGTTGACGCGCGGGTCGTTGGTCGCCGCCACGACCAACCAGGCTTCGTCGAGATCGCTCGTCTCAAACTCGCGTGCGATGTGGGTCAGTGCGCCCTGCTGTAGCCAGTCGCTGACGTGGTGATCGAGCGCCGGCGCAACAACGCGGATCGCCGCCCCCGCACGCTTCAGTAATGCGATCTTACGGCTGGCGACCTCACCACCGCCGACCACGACCACGCGTCGGCCACGGACTTCGGCAAAAAGCGGGAAATACTCCATCAGGCGGAACGGTCTGTACCGTGGATGCCGCACTCGCGGCGGCTGCCGCCAAAACGCAATTCGGTCACGTTGCCGACCTCATGGATCGGCCGTGTCGAATGGACATCGCCGATCGACACATAGCCTGACTCCCAGAGTGGGTGATAGGGCAAGCCATGCCGAGTCAGATAACGGTGAACGTCCCGGTCGCTCCAGTCGACTATCGGGTGCACCTTCCAGCGCCCGCCCGCCTGTTCTAGCACGGCGCGCTGCGCCCTGCCCTGGGACTGAGCACGTCGCAAACCGGCGAACCAGGTGCCGGTCTCCAGCGAATCGAGCATGGTGGCCAGCGGATCGACTTTGTTTTCTTTGAGGTAGTCATCCAAACCTCGATCCGGGTCCTGCCAACGCTTTCCGTGCCGTGCTTCCTGCCACGCCGCACTGACTGCAGGTCGCGCGACATGAAGATTGAGTTGAAGTTTGTCGGCCAGGGAATCGACGAACTGGTAGGTCTCCGGAAACAGATAACCCGTATCGACCAATACGACTGGCAGGTCCGGGTTCGCACGCGTTAGAAGGTGGAGAGAGACGGCGGCCTGCGCACCAAAACTGGAGGTCAACACGTGAGCCCCGGGCAGATGGTCCAGCGCCCAATCGATGCGTGCGGTGGCGTTGAGCTTCTCAAGCCTTTCGGCCATCGCGTGGGCGTCTTCAGTGGCGTTCGATTCCTGCTGCGCGCTTCCGGGTGCTGTCTTCATGCCGCGTCACTCACGCTGTCGTGGAAGTTTGGTCCGGCCGTGGTCTCGGCGATCACGCCGCTGCGAATGCAAAAATCGCCGAACGCCTCACCTTCCCTGCGGTTGTTCGCATAGCTCGCAATCAATCCGTCGAGGATTTCGAGTACGCGCTCCACGGAGATGTTCTCCCGGTAGAGCTTGTTCAGACGTGTGCCGTTGTGCCGTCCACCGAGGTACAAGTTGTAGTGGCGCGGCGCCTTGCCGACCAACGCGACTTCGGCGACGAACGGCCGCGCGCATCCATTGGGGCAACCCGTAACCCGCATGGAAAGATTCTGATCGGGCAGCCCGTGGCGTGTGAAGAGCGCCGACACTTCGTCGGTCAGCTCAGGCAGAAAGCGCTCCGCATCGGCCATCGCCAACGCGCAGGTGGGCAATGCGACGCAGGCCATGGCGCCTGCCGCCAGGCTCGATGTGGGCTGCGCCAGGCCATGCGCGGCTAGCAGACCGGCGACGCGCGCTTTGTCCTCGACGCGCACCCCCGCAATGATCAGGTTCTGGTTGGGCGTCATCCGAAACTCGCCCTGGTGCACCTTGGCAATCTCGATAAGGCCTGTCTGGTATTGCGGGCCTTGCGCGTGGTCGCGAACGCGCCCACTGGGGATAAAAAGTCCGAAGTGCCAGACACCGTCCTCGGCCTCAACCCAACCCAGGTGATCACCCGACTCGTTGAACTGGACCTCGCGCGCGGGCGCAAACGCGAAGCCCTGCCGCGTCTCCACCTGCTCGCGAAAGGCCGGCAGGCCCATCGACTCGATGGTGTACTTCAGGCGCGCATTCTTGCGGTCGGACCGGTTACCGAAGTCGCGCTGGGTGGTCACCACCGCGGTGGCTGCGTCGAGTACCTGGTCGGGCGTGACAAAGCCCAGGGTGTCGGCCAGGCGCGGAAACGTCTTCTTGTCGCCGTGCGTTGAGCCCATGCCACCACCAGCCGTGACGTTGAATCCGATCAGCGCGCCCTGCTCCACGATGGCAATGAAGCCCAGGTCTTGCGTGTACACGTCCACATCGTTCTGCGGCGGTATGACGAAACCGGTTTTGAATTTGCGTGGCAGATACGTGTCGCCGTAGATCGGCTCCACCACTTCGGGTGCATCGGTGAGCTTCTCACCGTCGAGCCAGATCTCGTGGTAGGCGCGGGTTTGCGGGGTCAGATGCGCGCTGAGCGCGCCGGCGAGCGCGTCGACCTCGCGATGGACAGAGGATAACGCCGGGTTCGGGCTGCACATGACATTGCGGTTTACATCGCCACAGGCCGCGATCGTATCGAGCAACGCCTGGTCGATGCCCTGGATGGTCGGTTTCAGAGTGCCCTTGACCACGCCGTGAAACTGGAAGGCTTGTCGTGTCGTTATGCGCACGCCCGTGGACGCGTATTGCTCCCCGAGTGCTTCGATCGCCAGCCACTGTTCCGGTGTGCACCGACCGCCTGGCAGACGCCCCCGGATCATAAAGCTGTAGGCGGGCTCGAGTTTCTGGCGCTGCCGTTCGGCGCGCCGATCCCGGTCATCCTGCTGGTAAATGCCGTGAAACTTGGAGACCTGCGTGTCGTCGTCGGCAATGGCGCCCGTGACCGGGTCGACCAAGCTCTCCTCTAGGGTGCCTCGCAGATGACGGCTGCGCGTCTTGATGCCCTCGACGGGCGATAGTGTGTCTTTGTCCGCCATTAGTACACGTCCCGGAGATAGCGACGTTCGCGTCGCAGGGTTTCGAGATCCGTCGCGCCGGCGTCCAGGTCGCCGTCATGTCGGGCGGCAAGGATCTCGATCAGAGCCGCATGGACATCGGGCGCCATGGCACCCGCGTCGCCGCAGACGTAGATCGCCGCGCCACCCTCAATCCACTCAAGGAGCTCGGCGGCGTGTTCGCGCAATCGGTCTTGCACGTAGACCTTCTCTTGCTGGTCGCGGGAAAAGGCGAGATCGATGCGGGTCAGCGCACCGTCGCGCAGGTGCGCCTGCCATTCGGACTGGTAGAGGAAGTCCTCGCTAAAGGTCCTGTCACCGAAGAACAACCAGTTGCGACCCGTTGCCTCCTGCGCCGCGCGGTGCTCCACGAAGCTGCGAAACGGTGCGACACCGGTGCCCGGACCGATCATGATCACGTCGGTGTCACCGTGTTCGGGAAGTCGAAACCGCGTATTGGGCTCGACGAAGACCTCGATCTCGTCGCCTTCTTCGAACTGGTCGACCACCGCTCGCGACACGGCGCCATGGCGCGCCGTGCCGTCCACCTAGATCTGCACTTCAGCGACAGTTAGGTGAACCTCGTCCGGCGTCTCCAAGGGCGACGAGGCGATGGAGTACAGGCGGTGCTGTAGCGGGCGCAGCGTCTCAACGAATGCCTGGGCGGTCGCGGCATGCGGATAACGGCCCGCGACATCGGCGATGTGGCCCAGCGTCATGACGCGCTTCTTGCCTTCGGGTGTTTCAAGCGCCTCCTGCAGCGATTCGACCCCATCGAGTTTTGCGTAAGCGTCGAGGAACGGACCCGTGATGCGCGTTACTTCGAGCGAGTGCTTCAAGGCTTCATAAACGCTTGCCGTCTTACCCTCAATCTGCACCTCGTCGGACGCGTCCAGCGCTGCCGATTCGATGAGCGCATTGACCACCGAGTCCAGATTCGCAACGCGAAGACCCAACGAGTCGCCGGGCTGATAGTCGAGTGGCGCATCGCTCGCGAGTTCGCCGTGGTGCACGACCTTGCTGGAACGGCTCCCGGTGATGCGCTGATTCGCGACCACAGTGGCAATGGTTTCGCGCAGACCGACACTGCTGGGTTGCACCACTTGCAGTGCGGGTCGTCCCGCTGCGCCACCGATTTCGTTGCGATAGTCGTTCAGAACGCGGTCACGCCATTCCGCTGCCGCGCTTTGGTAGTCGACATCGCATTCCACAAGCGGTGCAACAGCGGTCGCACCAAGCGCGAGCAGCGCCGCCTCGAAGTCCTTACCGGTCTGGCAAAACTGTGCATAGCTGGAGTCTCCCAGCGCCAACACCGAGAACTTAACGGCCTCGAGCTTTGGTGCCCTGGGCTTGCGCAGTTGTTCGAGCAACATCACGGCATCGTCTGGCGGGTCGCCCTCGCCGTGGGTGCTCACTACCAGCGCAATCCACTGCGCTTTCGCGAGCTTCCGTGCCGAGAGATCCGACATGTTCAGGAGCTTCGCAGCGAATCCTGCTTGTTCGGCGGATTGATGCAGCGCCGCTGCAACCGACTCGCTATGCCCAGTCTGGCTGCCGAAGACAATGGTGAGCTCTGGGATATCGGCCGCCGCGGCAATGGGACTTGCTGAGGTCGCAAGCGGACTCGTGCCGTCTCGCCGGGCTGCAGCAAGACCGGCCGTGTAGCCACTGGCCCAGATCAATTGATCGGCGGTAAGCGGCGCGAGCGCGGCGTCGAGCGCCGCGACTTGTTCCGGGGCAAGTGCGCCACCCGGTGACGGTAGAGAGGCCGTGCTGGAAACCATGGGCGTCTGCCACCTGGCTTTTGTGAAGGGAAAGTAAGGCTACGACAGTTGTTCAACTGCGCGAACGACGCTGTAGTTATGTGCTGATAACCGAAAGTTTGGTGCGTTGCCGCCGGAAACGCAGCCGACGGCAGCACTAGGCCCCGCGTGAGGAATGCCCCAAAACGTAGTAAATGCCGCACCGACTGACGACGCCCGTCATAAGCCAAATGAGGCCGAATCCGGTAACAACCGCAGTTGCCCATGTCGGTAACACAACAACATCCAGCCAGGGAACGGCAGCCAGTGCCAGTCCGGAGACGATTCGAAACACACGGTCGACGGCCCCGACATTGGGCGAGAATCGGTACGTCAGTAATTCTGAGAGCTTCATGAGTCAGTGTCCCTCAAGGTGGCTTATGGGTGCGCTTGATTCGCTCAGATGGAGGATCCAGTCGCGCACCGTCCGACCGATGCGTGTCGGCTGGACCTCCTGCAAGTAGTGCAACCCGGAGCCGACAGACACGGCCTGCATGCGTGGCAGGTCCTCGAACAGCTCTTTGCGGGTTTTCCTGGTCCAGATCATCCCGGGGTCCGCGTACATCATGAGCAGCGGGACATCGGATTGAGCGAGCCAGATGTAGTTGTCGCCAATGCGCTCGTGGTTGTCCGCGGGTGTGCCATCCAGCGGGATCTCGAGCGGCCACTGGCGCAGAGGTTTGCGGCTGGTCCGCGTTGCATACGGCGCGCGATACGCGGCCATTTCCGCTTCGGTGAGCTTGCGTCCCGACATCATGGGCAACATGATCTCGACGAAAAAAATCTGGTCCTGGATCAGTTTTTCTCCGGCTTCCGGATTTCGCAGGCGCCCAAAGACGAAGCGTGTGCCGAAGTCCGCGTCCTTGAGCGACATCGGCTTGATCGCCATTTCGAGCATCGCGATGCCGCGCACGTTGTGTTCATGACGCGCCGCGTAGTCCACACCCAAACCGCCGCCCCAGTCATGCAGCACCAAAAACACACCCTGGAGCGCCATCGCATCGATGAAGCCTTCGAGGTAGGCGGCGTGGTCGGCGAATCGATAGTCGATGTCCGGCTTGTCGCTCTCGCCCATGCCAATCAAGTCCACCGCGATGACGCGACCGCTGCCCTCGAGATGGGGAATGACATTGCGCCAGAGGTAGGCACTGGTCGGATTACCGTGGATCAACAGGATGGGTGCACCGGCCGGGTCACCGGCTTCGACGTAGGCCATGGTGCTGCCGTTAACCTCGATGAACTGACGCTCGTAAGGAAACGCATCGCTTAAGTTGGGTTCGACGTTTTTGGCCCTGGGCGCCAGCGCTGGCAACACGCTCATGCACCCGGAGAGCACCAGGCTCGAGGCTGCGGCGCCGATTGACCTCAAGAGGCCCTGCTTCCCGTTTCGCTGACTCATGCTCACTTCCTGACCTCACTGAATCAGGCGGCACGGTAGTACTTTCGGTAGTTCGACAGGAACAGGTATATTTCGAAAATGGCTGTCGAAAATTCAACAACTGAATTCAATTGGGATGACGCCCGGTTCTTCCTGGCGGCCTATCGCGCCGGGTCTTATCTCGGGGCGGCGCGTGCCTTGGCCGTCAGCCATTCCACGGTCAAGCGACGCATAGAACTTCTTGAGCGCTCGGTCGGTTCCCGACTGTTCGCGACGACGTCAGGCGGCCTGTTGCCGACCGATGCCGCTCAGGCTGTCTTTCAAACCGCCGAGCGACTCGAGCAGGCCGCGCAGCATTTTGAGCATCGACTGACGGGTGAGTCCCGCGAGGTGTCGGGATCACTGATCGTCACTTCGGTTGATGGCATCTCAGGATTGCTGGCACCGGTTATCCAGACCTATCACGAACGTTATCCAGCGGTGCGGCTACAGCTCTACACCAGCGACAGGCCCTTGGACCTGCGCCGCCGCGAGGCGGATATCGCGGTTCGGGTGACGCGACGCCCTGATGAGGACCTATTCGGTCGTAAGATTTGCAATGTTGGTTTCGGTGCGTTTGCGAGTGTCGACTTGATTAAAGCGTGCGGCACCGAACTCCATGCGATGCCCTGGATCGCCTGGGACGCGTCAGCGGGTGCCACGCTGACAGACGACTGGTTCCAGGACGCGCTGCCCGGCATTGAGCCTGTCATTCGCGTCACACACACCACGTCGATGATCGATCTGGCAGTTGCCGGCGTCGGTGCTGCAATTCTGCCGATGCCCCTGGGGCATCAGGCCGGCTTGCGGTCGCTGAGTGGTGAGATTCCTGAGCTCTGCAGCGAGATCTGGTGCCTGTGCCATCCAGAGCTACGCTATTCGGACCGTGTGCGTGGCTTCATGCAAATCACCGGTGACGCCTTCGTAGCAGAGACATCACGCGCGGCCACGTCGTTGCGCTAGGCAGCATCCGTATCGCTGAGCATCGCAGCGGCCTTCGATAACGGCAGCTCTCGTACCCGGACTCCCGTCGCGTCAAACACGGCGTTGGCAAGGGCCGGCGCGACTGCCGGTGTACCCACTTCACCTGCACCACCGGGCGCATGGCCGCTATTGATGATGTGTGTCTCGATCTTTGGAGACTCCGCCATTCGTACGGCGCGGTAGTCGTGGAAGTTGCTCTGTTTGACGGCCCCGTTCTCGATCGTGATGTCACCGTAAAGTGCTGCGGTCAGCCCGTACAACACACCGGATTCGATTTGCGCCCGGGTACCGTCCGGTGAGATGGCGTAACCAATGTCCACGGCAGCGACAACCCGGTCCACGGCGACGACGCCGTTGTTGACGGTGACCTCAATGACCTGAGCCACAATGGTGCCGAACGACTCTTGTAGTGCGATGCCGCGGCCTCGACCGGGACCCATGGGTGTCCCCCACCCGGCGGCACTCGCGGCTTTTTGCAACACGGCAAGATGACGGGGATGTTCTGACAGCAGCTGCTCGCGATACTCGAAGGGGTCCCGGCCCGCGGCAATCGCGACTTCGTCAATGAAAGACTCCGTGAAAAACCCGTGTTGCGAGTGGTCCACACTGCGCCAGGCACCTGTCGGTACGTGGGTTGGGCTGGCCAATGATCCAATGTCCTGATTGGGCACCGCGTACGGGATGAGCGGCGCATCAGGCGGATCCATCTTGTTGGTGTACCGGTTGGTCCAGGCGAGCAGTGCGCCGTTATCGTCGAGCGCAGCGCGAAACTGACTCATACCGGCGGGTCGATACCTGTCGTGTCTGACGTCCTCCTCGCGGGACCAGATCAGTTGCACCGGGCGCCCCACTTCGCGCGCCAGCAGTGCGGCCTGGGTGGCCCAGTCGGCCCTCGCCTTGCGGCCGAAGCCACCGCCCATGAACTGATTGTGGACCGTGACATCGTCATACTCGAGGCCAAGAACCGCCGCCATGGTGTGCCGAAACCCCAGCGGATTCTGGCAGCCCACCCAGAGCTCGCAGCGCCCGTCACGAACATCGGCCGTGGCATTCAGCGGTTCCATGCACGTATGGGCGAGGAAGGGCACCCGGTACGTCGCTTCAATTCGGTATGCGGCCCGCGCATCGGCCTCTGCGACGTCGCCCGTCGCCGTGTCTGCGGCCACGTCAGCACCGGTCGACAGCGTTTCGGCGAATTGCTCGTAGAGGCTGTCGCTGCTGACAGACTCATGTCCAGTCTGGGTCCACTGAATGTCGAGTGCCTGCAGTCCTTTCTTCGCCAGCCAGTAGCTGCTGGCGACGACGGCAACAGACTCACCGAGGCCAAAGCCGCCGATGCTTGAGTCGAAGGCCGTCTCTGGCAGGCGATGGACGCCCAGCACACCTTCGATTGCCAGTGCATCGGCTGTGTCCAGAGAGGCGACACGGGCAGCGAAAACGGGTGCCTGCGCGACCGTCGCGTACACCATATCTGGCAGGCGCACATCGAGTGCAAAGCGTGCACTACCGTCCACTTTTGAAGGCAAGTCCAGGCGCTGCACCGACTGGCCCATGATGGTGTACTCGGACGGGTCCTTGAAGGTCGGCGTGTACGTGGGCTTGAGCTGCGCGGCCGCTTCCGCAAAATCGGCGTAGCGCGCCGTACGGCCGCTTGCAGCATGTCTCAGCTCACCGCGGTTCGTCTCGATATCTTCCGTGGGCACATCCCAGGCTGCTGCTGCCGCGCGTCGCAGCAAATCGCGGGTCGCTGCGCCCGCGACACGCATGCCGTACATGCCGGTGACGCGAACACTCATACTGCCGCCAGTGATCTGCAGCCCCATCGAGTCGGCGAGTTGCATCATGGCGCCGTCGACTGTCGGGATCAGAACTTTGGGCACGTCCACGTCCTTGAGCAGAAAGCCACGCCCGATGGTGTACAGCGCGTACTCGCCGGCGGCCGGCGCTTCCTCAAAGCGGACCTGTTCCCAATCGGCGTCGAGTTCATCGGCTGCCATCTGCGCCAGCGCTGTCTGTGCGCCCTGCCCCATTTCGCTGTGCGGCACGATCACGGTCACACTGTTGTCCGTGTCGATCTTGATGAAGGCATGCACCAGGGTTTCGTCTTCGCCTTCTACCAGTGCCGCAAGCTTGTCAACGCGACGCCCGGGGCGAATGGCCACACCGACCAGCAACGCACCACCGGTGATGACACCGGCCCCGATAAACGCACGCCGTGTCCACTTATTCACTGGTGTCGCTCGCTTCCGCGATTCGGTCCGCCGCCGTTCGGATAGCGGCGCGTATGCGTTGATACATTCCGCAGCGGCAGATATTGCCTTGCATCGCCTGATCGATGTCCTCGTCAGAAGGTGTGGGGTTGGCGGCAAGAAGCGCCGCTGCCGACATGAGCTGCCCTGATTGACAATAGCCACACTGGGGCACCTGATGGTCGATCCACGCCTGCTGCAGGGGGTGCAAAACATCGCGCCCAGGTGCCAGTCCCTCAATCGTGGTGATGGCCTCTGTTCCCACCGCTGCAATCGGGGTGACGCACGAACGAATGGCCTGCTTATCGAGCCAGATCGTGCAGGCGCCACACTGGGCGATGCCGCAGCCAAACTTTGTGCCGGTCAGGGCAAGCTGCTCTCGAATAACCCAGAGCAACGGTGTGTCCGGCGCGACATCGACAACGTGCTCTTCGCCGTTTACTGCCAGGGTCTTTGGCATGGGTGGTCTCCTGGGGTTAAAGAGGATGGAGTGTCACTGGCGCTTCGTCACAGTTTAGCGCAAACCCGGCGACGCCGAGTTGAGCGAGTCCAGCGCGGCCTAATCCCCGCCAACACTGATGCCCGGTGTACAGCCCGCGATGTTGAACAGCCCGACGTTCGGGTACCCCGACCGCGGCCTCAGCAGTGACCGATCGTCGGTGATCAGCGGGGAGATGTAAGCGTCATTGAACAACAGGTTCGGTACGCTCATCTGCCCGCCCCAATCCGTTCACCAACCGCCCGTTGCAATGCGCAGCCCTGTAAAGAACGAGCTCGCCGGGTCCACCGTGGAATACAAGTCGCGCAAATCGTCTTCCGACGCATTCAGAAGCCGCGTCACGTCGGCCGTGAACCCGCCGCCACCACCCAGGCGGTTGATCGCAATGACGGATTCCGCTCGCAGTGCCACCAAGGGCTGAACACGTAACGGATCGGCCCAGCCGCCGACAGACACGAAACCACTGCTCAACGGCACGGCGGGACTAAACCCGGGCTCAGCCGGTGACGAGGACAACACCTCGCGCCAGCTCGCCGAGCCCAACGGCGTGAATTGTCGAGAGACGAGATCCTGGAAACGTCGGTTCAGTCGGCGCTCCATGCGTCGCAGCTCTCGTTCGTTACCCCAGTAGCCGACACCCACATCGGCGAAATCGGGCTCAAACGGAATGGGGGTCGCGTTGATCCATGCCGCGCGAGCTACTTCCCACAAAGCGATGGCGTCACCCAAGAGCACACCTGAGCCGCCAAAGGCCGGAAAGTAGATGCCAACGGGGTCAACGGCTCGGTTCGGTCCGCCCTCCGTTGCAAACCGTTCGCGATACGCATTGAACAGCGCCGTGAAGTTCTCGCCGCAGGTGGCACCACCAGCACCAGGAAGCGCGGCCGTCTGCTCCCAGGTCAAACCAACGCTGGGTCTGGCACATCGACGCAGCCAACGCCGGAAGTTGCGCTCATCAGTGGGGCCGTAGCCCGCGTAGAACGACCCGTAGCTTCCCAGCAGAGTCGCGAATTGATCGAAGTTGACGACCGACGTTCTGAGGAACACACGCGGATCGTCGACGACGAACTGAACACCTTTTTGCAGGCCATCGATGATGTCCGTGGCGTGGAACACAGGGTCAGGCGAGTTCAGCAGCAATTCGATGACCTCAGGGTTGATCAGCGGACCCAGGTCGCGCAGCAGGCGAATGAGCGCTTCGACGCCCTCCTCCGGCAACGGACCATTCAGCAGCTCGATGATGTTGCCCCCGGAGATACCAGCCAGCAGCGCGCCGACCGTGTCCACGTCTTCAAACAGGCCGGCATTGGTAAGCCCGACGACGGACTTGAGCAACAGCGCGTAACGCGCGTCGCGCTGCCGCGCGCTGCAGGCGCGGCCATTTCGGCCGCACACATGCGTGAGCTCGTTGGCCCACATGCTCTCCATGAAAAACGCCGTAATGCTTCCCGAGCTGCCGCCGGCGGCACAGGTGATCGCGCCGTATTCCTCAACGTGGCGTGCCAGGGCGCCGTAGTGCGCGAACAGATTCTGGCCATTGCCGCGTATACCCGCGCAAGTGGATTCGCGGGCACTGGGTCGCGCGACGTCGTCGTACCCAGAGACCGAGTCTGAATAGGCAGGGGTTGCGAGAGCGCTGCCGATCAGGAAAGAGGCAGCCAGAAAGAGTCTACGCTTGGCCATAGTGTTGCTCCGGATATGTTTATTGGTATTGGAGACGTCGTTCACGGGGTGCAGCTCGCGGGCAGGTCTTCGAGCTGCGACACCAGTTCTTCGAATTGTATTTGCGCTGCATCATCCGCGTGGCGATAGCTTGATCTCGCGATCACGCTTTTCTTTTGCCCCAGCACACTGATGTCCAGTTCCGTCGTGCCATCACGCTGCAGATTACGCGGGAGATCCCAAACGCTGGCTTCTCGCAGCGCATCGATGGCTTTTTGACTCGTACAGGCATCCAAAGTCTGGGCCGTTGGGTCTCCGACGGTGTCGCCGGGCGCATAGGCCTGGCGGGACACATCACCACCTTCGATGCGCAGGATGAAGCCCAGCGATGCGTCCTCGGGCAAACGAACAAGGCGAAGTTCGAGGACCTCTGGCGCGAGCACGGTGTCAGAAAGTTTCACGAGACCATCTGCAAGGCTCGTGATCTGGAGGCCGGCATCCTGGTGCGCCGCTGCGACATCGATCAGCGCGTCTGCAAGACCCAGTAGCGAGGTTGAGGGTGCGCCGTCAAAAAGCTGTACCGATGTTTTTTCCTGAGTTGCGATCTCCAGGTGCACGCGGCAGGACACGCGCAGTGGCGCTTCTTCCTTCGTCGCCTTCTTCTTCTCGCCGTACCGCGCCTCGAATGATGAAAATCCAGCGTCGTGCAACAGTTGGAGCAAGGTCAAGCGATCGTCCGCGCTCAGGGTCACTTGATGTGTTCGGTTCAACACGCCGACGCGCCCGCGGTACACCGCGAGCGACCTGCGCCTTTGTGCGTTCGCACATGAAACCTCGAGTTGAAACGGGATTTCTGCATCGTTGATGGCAGCTTGAATCACGTCGTCCAGAGAATCGCTGCCGGAAACGGAAAAAGACACTGCGGCGAGCAGCGTCGCTAGGGCGTTGAAAAATAGCGCGTTCATCGAATTTGCACCACGCTGATGCGTTCTAAGTGTCGGAAATCTTTACTGCCCGCGTGTTGTACACGTCTTTTTCGAGGCATAGGATCAGGCGACATAACAACAATTCGCTCGGAGAGGTACGCTCATGGCACGCCGGTACGTTTGGATTCCCGCCGCCCTCCTCTTTTTATCTGGTATAGCGTCGGCACAAGGCGACGGGGCACCACCTGAGGGTGCCAAACCGCTCGAGCAAATAAAAGCGAAGGCCACAAACACGCCCCTGCCATCGCTCGCGACGGCCGGCGCTATGGCCGCCAACCAGTTTGTATTGCAGTCCGGTCCGCGCGAGGTGGCGAATATTCGCTTCGACGGCAAACCACTGCCCGCATTCGGCGAATCGGCCGTCGATGCCATTGACCCGCTGTTGCAGGAAACGTCGGGGACGTTTCTGACCAATGTCGTCAGCGGGTTCCCGGGTGCTTCCAATAATGACAACGGGGCGGTACTCGGATTCCTGATTGCGCCGCCTGATACGGACGGCGCCGTTGGTCCGAATCACTTCGTGCAGATGATCAATCTGCTGACCACCATCTATGACAAAAACGGCAACGAGGTTGTGGCCTCGTTCCCGAGTAACGCCATTTGGGCGGGTATTGGCGGCGATTGCGAGCCCAACAACCAGGGCGATCCCATCGTGCTCTACGACGAGCAGCAGGACCGCTGGCTCGTCAGCCAGTTTGCGTTCCCCGATGACCGTTCTTCGTTCGCACAGTGTGTGGCCATCTCGCAGACGGGTGACCCGACAGGCGCCTACAACCGTTACGAATTCTCTTTCGATGGCATCGGCTTCAACGACTACCCGAAGCACGGCATCGTGACCGACTCGATCACGATGATGGCAAACCTGTTTACGCCCGTCGGCAATGGCTTCCTGTTCGCGGGCACCTACCTTGGGGTCATGGACAAAAACGCCATGTACGCGGGACTGCCCGCCACGTTGCTCGGTTTGAACATCGGCACGGGTGAGTTTGGTTTCGTGGCGGGCGACCTGGACGGCCCGGGCACGTCCCCCGCCCTGTTCGCCACAGCCATGTCGAACTTCAACAGCTTCGACATCTGGCAGATCGACGTTGACTGGAGCACTGAGGATGGCTCCGTCAACCAGATCGCCACCATCCCGATCACGCCGTTCGATGCCGACCTGTGCCCCGCGTTCCGCGAGGCCTGCATTCCGCAGCCGAGTGGCGGTCCCTCGCTGGAAGCGATCACGGACCGACTCATGCATCGACTGCAGATACGTGATTTCGGCGCCTACCGCACGATGCTCGCGACCCACACCGTTGACGTCGGTTTCGGACGCGCGGGTATTCGTTGGTATGAGTTCCGCGAAACGGCGGGTGTCTGGTCGCTGTACCAGGAAGGCACCTACGGCCCCAGCGACAGCGAAAACCGCTGGATGCCGAGTATCGCGATGAATGCCGACGGTGACATCGGCCTGGGCTACCTGCTCGCGAGCAACAACACGTTTGTCTCAACAGCGGTCACGGGACAGTCCGCGTCAAACAGCGGCACGGGCGTGCTCGACGGCACCGAGTCACTGTGCGCCGTGGGGACCGGCGTGCAATTTGGAACGGGGCGTTCGGGCGACTACTCCACGACCTCCATCGACCCGACCGACGAGAGTTTCTGGCACACGAACGAGGTGTTCGTGAATACCGGCCAGTTCCAGTGGTCGACCTTTGTCTGCAATTTCACGGTGACCGACCCTGGCGGCAACACGCCGCCCAACGCCGCGTTTGCCCCCGATTGCACCGACCTCACCTGCGACTTCACGGATAACAGCTCGGACAGTGACGGCACGGTGGTGGCCTGGAGCTGGGACTTCGGTGATGGTGCGACTTCGACGCAGCAGAACCCGAGCCACACCTACCTCGCGGGCGGCGACTACACGGTCACGCTGACCGTCACCGACGACGGTGGCGAGACAGGCAGCGCGACGCAAAGCGTCTCGGTATCAGATCCTGCAAATCTGCCTCCGACCGCGGCCTTCAGCGACGACTGTGCGGATCTCACCTGCGACTTTACCGATGCGAGCACCGACAGCGACGGCACCATCGACGCCTGGAGTTGGGACTTTGGCGATGGCGCGAGCTCAACGGCGCAGAATCCAACCCACACCTACGCGAGCGCCGGCACGTTTGATGTGACGTTGACGGTGACCGACGACGATGGTGACTCCGATAGCATCACGCAGTCCGTGACGGTCAGCGAGCCGCCCAATGCGCTTCCCACGGCCGCGTTTGGCGACAGCTGCGCGGATCTGAACTGCGACTTCACGGATGCCAGCTCAGACAGCGATGGCACGATTGAATCCTGGAGCTGGGCCTTCGGTGACGGTGCGACGTCGAACCAGCAGAATCCCACGCACACCTACGGCAGTGGCGGCACGTTCGATGTGACGCTCACGGTGACCGATGACGACGGTGACACCGATTCGGTGACCCAGTCTGTAACCGTCAGCGAACCCGCGAACGTGGCACCGATAGCCGCGTTCAGCGAGAGCTGCACGGACCTCACCTGCGACTTCACAGACGCGAGCACGGACAGCGACGGCACGATTGCCTCGTGGAGCTGGGCGTTTGGTGACGGTGCGACGTCCAACGCGCAGAATCCCACGCACACCTACGCGGCGGGCGGATCGTATTCGGTGACGCTCACCGTGACCGATGACGACGGTGATTCGGATTCGGCGACACAAACGGTAACCGTCAGCGAGCCGGCTAACGTCGCGCCCACCGCTGCATTCAATGACGGCTGTAGCGATCTGACCTGCAACTTCACCGATGCCAGCACGGACAGTGACGGCACCATCTCGGCCTGGAGTTGGGCGTTCGGTGACGGCGCCACATCGGCCGAGCAGAACCCGAGCCACACCTACGCGGCCTCAGGCACCTACAACGTGACGCTGACGGTGACCGACGACGACGGAGACAGCGACAGCGTCACGCAATCCGTCACGGTCAGCGACGAAGCTGGCGAGCCAATTTCGGCGGCGTTCTCGTCCAACTGCAACAACTTTATCTGCCAGTTCACAGACCAGAGCAGCGACGGTACAGGCAACATCGTGGCCTGGAGCTGGTCGTTCGGCGACGGGGTCACATCAAGCCTGCAGAACCCGATCCACGGCTACCGGGACCAGTCGGTTTCGACGCGGTCTGTCACGCTGACGGTGACCAACGACCAGGGTGACTCGGACACGGTCACACAGTCAGTCAATGTCAGCGGCTCGGCGAACACGCCGCCGACGGCGGCATTCAGCGAAAGCTGTGCGGATCTGACCTGCAACTTCACCGATGGCAGCAGCGACAGCGACGGCACGATCGTGGCCTGGAGCTGGGCATTCGGTGATGGTGCGACGTCAAGCGCACAGAACCCGAGCCACACCTATGGTTCAGCGGGCACGTACAGCGTGACGCTGACGGTGATTGATAGTGGTGGCGACTCTGACAGCGCGACGCAGTCTGTCACGGTCAGTGAGCCGGCCAACACGCCGCCAACGGCAGCTTTTAGTGAGAGCTGCACAGACCTGACTTGCAACTTCACGGATGCGAGCACGGACAGCGACGGCACAATTGCCTCGTGGAGCTGGGCGTTCGGAGACGGCGCAACGTCATCGGCGCAGAATCCGAGCTACACCTACGCGGCCGCGGGCACCTACAGCGTCACGCTGACGGTGACCGATGACGACGGTGATACGGGCAGTGTCACGCAGTCTGTGAGTGTGTCCGAACCGCCGAACGTCGCGCCGACTGCGGCTTTCAGCGACAGCTGCACGGACCTGACTTGCGACTTTACCGATGGCAGCAGCGACAGCGACGGCACAATTGCCTCGTGGAGCTGGGCGTTCGGTGACGGCGCAACGTCATCGGCGCAGAATCCGAGCTACACCTACGCGGCCGCGGGCA
>ERZ1740065.301-NODE-301-length-25333-cov-8.164570_pt1 | contig 25333 bp, 19 predicted proteins | sample MGYA00581738_ERZ1740065 | MGnify/ENA primary metagenome ERZ1740065 (study PRJEB43018, sample SAMN04849749) | marine metagenome | isolation source: floating plastic debris | place: Pacific Ocean | collected 2008-09-01 | study: EMG produced TPA metagenomics assembly...
ACCTTTTATATTCTCCCCTATACTCCCCTGCCTCTAAAACTCGGCCTTGTTTTGCTTTTCCGCCACCTTAACCACCTTTTTATTCTTTAATGCCTTGATGTTGAGCTCCGTCGCTTCAAGAGAGCGACGGCCGCCCCGGCGGCGATACATCACGCGGCGACCCCTTTCGGATCACCCTGGCGCTCGGTGACGGCGTTCAGGAATTTCACCGATGCCATTTCCAGGCTGTCGACGATCTGATTCGTCTTGGTCTGGATGACGGTGTGCACGAGCAACAGCGGGATGGCGACCATAAGGCCAAACGCCGTCGTGTTCATCGCGATCGAGATACTGCCCGACAGCATGTCGGCCTTCTCTGCGGGGTTCGCGTTGGCCACCGCCGTAAATGCCTGGATCAGGCCGATAATCGTACCGAGCAGGCCCAGAAGCGTCGCGATGTTAGCGAACGTGGCCAGGTAGTGCGTGCGCTTCTCAAGCTTGGGCAGCACTTCCATGAGGCTCTCTTCCATGGCCTTTTCGATGTCGTCGCGACGACGTGCCGAACCGACACGGTAGAGGCCGTAGGTCATGATTTTGCCGATGGCCGACTTGGACTTGCTCGTGACGCTCACGGCCTGCTGGAAGTTGCCGGCCTTGAGATACGGCACGATCTTTTTCCACATGGCGCGGTTGCTGGCGCCCGTCATCGTCAGGTAGACGTAGCGTTCGATGGCGATGGCCATCCCAAGCCCGAAAACAAACAGGATCGGGTACATGAATTTCCCGCCCAGTTGAAAGAACTCAATAACTGCAGACATTGTCGTTTCCTCTGATTGACTGTCATTGCCCGCTCACAAGGCGGGCGCCTTCGAACGGCAGCGGTCAGGAGTCATCCCCATCGTTGCCGTGCAAATCTTCGTAGTAGCTGACCTGGCGCTTGAACACCTCGCGGTCCGCGGGTGCCAGCACTTCGTCAAGCAATGTGTTTACGGGTCGGCCCACAAGGTCGCCGAGATCCGACGACTTCCAGGGCACGATGTACAAGACCTGGGGCAACTCCTGGTTGCCCACGATCTGTGAGGTGCCCAGCGACAGGGAGTCGATGGCCTCACGCGAACGGGCGGGCTGCGCCGTGCTCGTATCGACCGCGGGCGACACGTCGTCTAGGTCAGCGGCGCTTGTGTCGACCGCCGGACCGATGTCCTCGGCAACGGGCGCGCTCGTGTCCACGGCAGGACCGATGTCATTAGCGTCCTGCGCACTGGCGCCTGCCGCGATCAACGCGGCAAACGTGAACGAGATCCATGCTGTGCGTCGTGCCATGGTCTGCCCTGCCTATTGTGCGACTCGCGCCGCACGCGTATTGCGCTCGATCCGGCGGCTGATGTCAGCGATCCAGCGCGACACCTGCTTGTCCTCGTCCGGTACGAGCTCCTGGTAACGCTGGTAGTGCTCCAGCGCCTGCTCATGACGTCCCAAATAGAGGTCAAGCAGGATTCCGAAGTTGAAGTGTGCCAACGCGTAGTCCGGCTTTACTGTGACGGCCTTCAAATATGCGGCCTCTGCTTCCCCGAACCGACCCGACTCTCTGTGCAAAATGCCGACTTCGTTCCATCCGGGCGCATAAGCGTCGTGAACGGCGAGCGTCGTCTCGAGCAACGCCAGGGCGTCCTCGTGGCGGTCGAGATTGCGATAGGCGATGGCCAGTGTGGTCGCCGCGCCCGGATACTGGGGGCCCAGTTCGACGACGGGCTCGAGCACCGATACCGCGCCTTCGTAGTCTTCGACGGACATGAGCGTCTGCGCGTCCGAGTAGCGTTTCGCGACGGCGTCAGGGATCTCACCCGTGGCCGCTGTCTTTCCCGCCGCCGCACCGCGGGCGGGTGCCGCCCGGTCGCCGCCTGGTGTGGCACAGCCTGTGACGAGCAGCACGAGCCCGATGGCGGGCCACAACGCGCGTCGCTTGTTCTTATTCGAGTAATGCGAGGAAGGGGTCACTGCGTTCTGCCTTTGCGTAGCGCGCCGGCATGAGATCTGCCAGTGCATCGAAACTCTTCTGCACCCACTCGTCGTAGATGCCCTCGGCCGCACGCTCTGCGTTGGCCGCGTAAATGTCGATGGCCTGTTCTTCAAACGGGAAGGCCTGTTCCTCAAGCAGGATGTCGTACTGCTCGAGCGCGAGCTCATCGAGATCGGCCGGGCGCTCACTGTTCATGAGATCGGCACTGAACACCTGGTAGAGCTCGGCAATGCGGTAGGTTGACGCGGTGGTCACTTCCGACACGCCGTAGTCAGCGGCGCGGCCGTAAGCGGCAAGCACCTGCTCCATCAGCGCACGTTTTCTGCCGAGGCTTTCCTTAAGGGGCGCCGTAATGCGCATTTGCGCGAACGACGCACGCAGCGGCTCTGTGAGCTCGAGCGTCGCGGTGGCCGCGAGGTAGCGGCTGCGGTCGCTGCGCGCAGCGCCCGCGTTCGCGTCCACACGCACGATGTCTTCTAGCCACTGCCGGCGTGCCGCCGCATCACCGGTTGCGGAGGCGATCTCCGAGAGCCGGAAGCGCGCTTCAAGCGCGGGATCAAACGGCTCCGGGTAACGCGCGATCACACGTTCGAGCGCACCGCGTTCCTCAGCGATCATGCCCGTGTCTTTGTAGAGCCCCGCCGCCTGCCAAAGCGCCTCTTCGCGCTCGGCCGGCGACATGGCCAGGTCATCCGAAATGCGTTCGAATTCCGAGGCGGCCGCGAGGCTGTCGCCCGTTTCGAGGTAACCGGCCGCCAGGCTGCGCGACACGTCGTCTGCGAATTCGCTGTCCGGGTAACGCGAGCGGAACGCTTCGAGTACCGGCGTCGCACGCGCCCACTGCCCCATCGAAATAAGTGCAGCAGCGGCGTCATACTCGGCCGTCTCGACAATGGGCGAATCGGGCACCACCGTGGCGATCCGCAGGAAATGGCCGACGGCCGCTTCCAGGTCGCCCACGTCGCGGGAAATCTCCGCCTGCTTGTAGATCGATGAGGCGATGCGCTCGCCAATCTCGCGACCCGTGTCGACGTCTTCGACCGGTGTGCGCGCCTGCAGCTGGTAGTAGGACTGCTCGGCTTCGCCGAAGCGGCCGAGATCAAACTGCGAATGCGCCACAACGGTCCACGCCGAACGTTCCAGTTCGGGGTCTGCCACTGCAGGCAACGCCGTTACACGGCCGGCAACCGTGATGGCCTCTTCAAATCGCGACTGCCCGAACAGGTCCTCGGCCGTCGACGTCATGACGGCAGCCACTTCGGGATGGTCGGGGAAGGTATCGGAGAATCGCAGCGAGCTCGTCAGACTGCGTTCGTGCCAGTCGGGACGTGCCTCAGTGGGCAGCGTCTCTTCATGCGCGCGGTAGGCCAGCAGTGCAGCGTAACCCGCCTCGGCCGCCTGCGCGTGCAGGCCGTAGTCGTAGGCTGTGCGCTCGTACTCGTCTGTGGCCTCGCCGAAGGCCTCGCTTTCGAAGAGGATCTCGGCAAGCAGGAAGTTCGTGCCCGCAGAATCGGGCTCACCCGGGAAGAAGGCCAGGTACTTGCGGTACCAGCGCGCGGCGGCGCGGTAGTCGTCGCGCACCTGGCGCGCAATACGCGTTTGTTTTTCGGCTTCCTCGACCTGCGCCACGACGGGCTCGGGGTTCTGCGCGCGTGCGTGATAGAACTGCGCGAGGTCCGTCAGGTTGGTTTTGAGCGCCGCCACGACATTCGGCAGTTCAGCCGCGTCGTTCTGTTGCCAGAACGCCGTGTCCATACCGTAGCGCTCAACGAAGGCCTGCTTGGCGTCGAGCACGCGGGTCGGGAAGCCGGCCTGCTTCCAGGATTCGATCACCGCCATCTCAAGCAGCGGAGAGCGCGGGTGCAGCGGCTCACGCTCGACGAAGGCCAGAAAGGCGCCTGCGGCGTCTTCATAACGTTCCTTGTCAACGTAAAGCGAACCCAGGTTGGCGTAGATCAGGTAGGCGTAGTCGGGCGCGCCAACACTGTCGAAGTAAGCATCGATGCTCTCCGGGCCATCCATGTACGAGAACGAGATCGACAACACGCGCAGCGTGTCCTCGACAAGCTCCCGGTCGGCACGGCGGGCATTGGGCGTGAAGCGCAACGTGCCGTCTTCGTCACTGCCCTCAAGCCGCAGTGCGAGCAGCGAGAAAAACGGGTCGAGGCTGTCTTCGTGCTCGGCAAGCTTGAACTGCGACCAGCCCAGCTTGTAGAGCGATTGCAGGTAGAAGTTACTCTCGGGGAAGTCATTGACGAGCGTCGAGTAGGCGAACTTGGCACCGTCGTAATCGCGGCGTACGAAGAGCATCTCGCCGCGCCGAAACTGCGCTTCCTCGAAGTGCACGGTATCGGGGTGCGTTGACACAAGCCGGTCCAGCGTCTCGAGCGCGGCCTCGATGTTGCCGCTCGACTCGTGCGCCCGCGCCAGCTGGTAGAGCACAAGGTCATTGCGGCCGTAGTTCGGGTAGCGCGCCAACAAGGCTTCGTAGAGCTCGACGGCACCGCCATAGTTCGACGACAGCATCACGGCCTGCATGTTCTCGCCAAGCTCGGCGGCCTCGGTGGCCTCAAGCTCGAGGTCGGCGAGGCGACGCATGGCTTCGGGCCCAAGATTCGGGTCGTCGCCCACGAGCTCGAGGAACATGCGGTAGTTCTGCCGTGCGAGCTCGCTCGAGTTGTCGATCGCCTGTTCTTCGGAGATCTCAACGTCCTCGCGGTCGAGCGCCTTGATGGTGTCGTCCTTGTCGGGCCCGCCGCCGAATGGCCAGAGCCAGCCCGAAATCATGAGTACGACGACGCCCTTCATTGCGCAGCCTCCGGCGACTCAGCGTCATTGCGCGCGGCTGTGGCACGGTCGTAAACGGCGGCCAGCGCAAAGCGTGCCTGCACCGTGTAGGTATCAAGGCGACGCTGCTGCTCGCGCAGGGCCTCGATGGCCAGCCCGTGAAGGTAGGCACGCTGGGCGGCCAGCGACAGTTCGAGATCGGCGATCTTGGCGTCGATGCGCGGTGAGAGCTGAATGACGCGGTGGTCGAAGTCGACGAGTCGCGAGGGTTCATTGATGCGCGTGTCGTCAACGGCAAGGCGCGCACGCTCGGCAAGCGCAATAGCACGCGTCGTCTCACGCAGCAGCTTGCGCTGGCGCCAGACGCGCGCGTCGAAGTCTTTTTCTGCGCGCCACTGCAGTACGCCGCGCATGAGTTCGAGTCGGCGTCTGGCATCGTCCACTTCAGGCGCGGACAGCGCGAACGTGGGGTGCTCGGCCGCGAGGTCGAGTTCTTCCACGAGCTGGCGTTCCCGTTTTGACGCCAGCGCAAACAGGTCTCGCTCGGATTCGATGCGGTTCAATCGCGCTTCAAGCTTCGCCTGACGTGCCCGAATCGCGTCGATGTCGGCCGCCTCAAGTCCGGCTTCGATGCGCGGCAGGCGCTCCGTGTAGCCGGCCTTGCGCGTGTCGATCATGGCCTGGAACACGCTGACCTTGTCTTTCCACTCGAGCAGGTTGTTGCGCAGCTCCAGCACGTCGCGGTAGTTCTTGAGCGCTTCCTGGAAGCGGTGCCCGGCCATGAGCAGGTAGAGGTAGCGGCTCTCGGTCGCATCGGGCATAGCATCAAGACGCCAGTACCAGCCGATGGCCTCGCTCTCGGCCGTGTTCTCGAGCAAGCGATTGATCATCTCACCCGACTCGATGCCGGCGATGGCATCTTCGATGCGCTGTTGTTCGTTGGCGAACGCGACGATCGCGTCCTCGTAGCGTGCCGCCGCCTGACGCGTCGCGTCGAGCTTGCCGAGCGCATAGGGCACCGCCAGCAGGGATTCCTGCACGGCCGCGTCCAGCAAATTGCGGTCGGAGAGTTCGGTCCAGGGCGTCAGCGCCGCGCGATAGTTGCCGCGATCGGAATCCGCCCAGCCCACACCCAGCAGCGCCTTGTTCGAGAACGGACCATTGAGTCGTACGCGCTGCAGAATCGGGCGCGCGCGCGCCGGCTGCTCGTTTTGTAGCCAGGTGTAGCCCAGCGCCACGTTAGCCTTGTCGCGCAGCCCCAGCATCTCGGGGCGGTCATCGGTCAGGCGACCCACGCGGTCAAGCCAGTTGGCGCCTTCGGCAAACTCACCTTTGCGAACGAGCGCGACGCCCAGGTTGAAGCGGGCGTAGTCCACCCAACCCGCAGGACCCCGCCAGCCGTCGAGCAGCTCGATCGCCTCATCGAAGCGCTCCTGCTCGATGTAGACCTGCGACTGCAGCATGCGTCGCTCGGGCTCGAGGTCCTTGGGAAGCTCATCACCGATGGACGCCAAGGCGTCTGCCGCGGCGTCAACGAAACCGCGCTGGTAACGAATCTTCGCAAGGAAGAACCAGGTGCGGTCGCGAACCTCGGGTGCCGTGTTGCCATCCAGCAGATTGCGGAAGATCTTGTGCGCCTCGTCGTGCTGGCCGTAGGACAGCGCCAGACCGCCACGCAGCAGCTCGGCTTCGTCGTCATGGTGCGTCAGCTGCTCGCGCTCCTGCGCGGCCGACAGTCGAACGATGGCCGAGAAGTAGTCGCCCTTGTAGAAATGAAACAGCACCTCGCCGTAGTGCGGGTCACGCACGACAACGGGGCCCGGACCGTCCTCATCCGCAGCAAGCGGCGGTGCGGCCAGCGCGCAAACGAGCGCGAGGGCTGTAAGGATGCGACGCGTCACTCCGGGGCTACTCCCATTCGGAGATAAAGAACTCGGGCTGCAGCTTGCTCTGCCGGTCCGAGATGCGAAGCTCCATGTACTTGGCGCCAAGTCCCTTCTCGAAGGTCAGCTCTGCGCCACGCTTGTAGTCGCGACCCTGCGGACCCGTGCCCGTGAAGAAAGCGACGATCTCGTGGTCACCAGACTTGAGATTGTCGACGTGGATGCGGTGTACGCCGCCACGAATCAGGGCTTCCACCTCGCGTTCCGAGTACAGATAGTTGGCCACTTCCTTGCCATCAATCTTCACCTGCACGGCGTCGAGGGCGAAGAAGTCACCGACGTCCATCGACACGAACAAGGCGACTTGTGAGTTGGCCGGGAACAGGAGTTCTTCCTCGAGCAGGAACAACTCGCGGTTGAGTGCGAGCACTTCCTTCTTGAGGTCGGCGACCTCACTGTCGAGGGCGCGCGCCATGTCATCGTCGGCTGCCGCCGGCACTGCGAGCAGCGCGACAGAAGCGAGGACACCAAACAATCGTTTCATCATGCGCTCCAGTCCGCGGGTCATTCGCGGAGCAGTTCGCGGACCTGTTCGAGGTACTTGTCCTCGTAGCCCGGCTTGTAACCCTTGTGCACGTAACGCACGACACCGTCACGGTCGAGCAGGATCGTGACGGGCATGGCGCTCACGTCGTACTGCTCACTGACCTTCTTGGTGGCGTCGAACACCACGGGAAACGTGACACCCAGCGCCTCGATCATTTCCTCAGCGCGACGCGGGTCGTCATCGATGTTCACGCCCAGCAGCGTGAAGCCGACGCGGTTGTAGCGTGAGTGCATTTCGTCAAGCAGCGGCATCTCTTCGCGGCACGGTCCGCACCACGTGGCCCAGAAGTTGATCATCACGACTTCGCCACGCAGATCCGACAACCGGACGTTCTCGCCCGCGGCATTCTTCAGCGCGAAATCGGGGGCCGACTTACCCGACAGTCCCGTCGACGCAAACGCCGTTGCGACCAGCAGAACGGCAGTGGCCGCAGCAGCAAAAACGCGGCGCAAGGTCCGCTCCAGGCTCGTGTTACGCATAACAGCTCCTCGTTAGCACAGCCCGCCGGCGAGCCTCTCGGGACTCGGGCCGGCGGTTTACGTAATGTTCGCAATCGCTCTCGCTAGGGGCCGTGATGGCTGTCACAGATAAGCGGGCGTCGCTCAAACGCCCGTTGCAGGGGCGTGTCCCTACCCTGTAATGAGCAAGTTATGTGCCAGCACGTTTCGGGGCTAAAACTGCAGGAAAAAGCGTGAGGCACCGCACGTTTTGTCGGCGATAGGCAACAGCTGAGCGGGCACCCGCGGGGAGCCTGCGCGGCTACTGCGGCCTGGCCTGTCGGCAGCCGGCGACAGGACTGACACAATGGGTCAGGCGGCAGGAATGACCTGTTTTGGTGCGCGGCCGGGCGGCGCGACGCTTACTGATTGGCTGGATCGAAGCCGCTCGAATAATGAACGGTGCGATCGGCATCGATAATGACCGCGTCAAATCCTTCCATGGTTTCGATAAGCGCGAGCCCGTCCAAGACACCCAGAACAAACACCGAAGTCGACAACGCGTCCGTCATTGTCCCCTCGGGTCCAACCACGGTGACGCTTTGCACTTCGTTGGCCGAGGTGCCCGTCGCGGGCGCGATGATGTGGTGGTAACGCACGTCGCCTTCATCGAAGTAACGCTCGTAGTCACCGGACGTCGAAATCGCCTCGTCGACAAGCGGCAGTCGGATAACAGCGATATCTTCTTCATTGCGCGGGTCCTGGATGCCGACGAGCCAGGGCTGACCGCGGCGGTCACCCAGCAGGCGCGAATCGCCGCCGGCGGTGACCGATGCGTGAGCCACACCCATGTCGCGAACCACGGCAACGGCCCGTTCCACAGCGTAGCCCTTGGCGATGCCACCCAGATTGATGCGAACACCTTCCTGTTTGAACGCGACGGTCTGATTGGCTTTGTCGAGCAGCACAAAGCGGTAATCAATGTTGTCGAGTTCACGCGCGATCGTGTCCGCATCAGGCTTCACGCCTTTGCGGAAATCATAGTGCTTACCCACGCTGTCATACGTTATGTCGAATCGCCCGTCGGTCATGGCTGAGACCTTCACGGCACGCTCGATGAGCCCGTACAGCTCCCCCCCTGCAGGTACCGGACCCAGGTGGGCCTCACGGTTGATCGCAGAGATGCGACTGTCTTCCATGTAGGTACTCATAAGTCGTTCGATGCGGGCGATTTCATCAATCGCCGCGCGCACGGCTGCTTCCCCTAAGTCGGCATCCTCATGCCACAAACGAACGCTGATGCGCGTGCCCATCAGGGCCTCCGTCGCACCGTGCCATTCGGCCTTTGCCGCGGCCATCGAACCCAGCATCAAAAAGGTAGCAAGTAGCGCCGCGAGGGGTCGCCGAGTATGCTTAAGGAATTGATTTTGCTGAGGAGACGAGCCCATGACGAATTTCCTGATTCTGCTGGCGGTCCTGGTCGGCATCGTATTTTTCGCGATCTCGATTTACAACCGACTCGTTAATGCACGCAACCGAGTCGGCAATGCGTTCGCCCAGATCGATGTGCAACTCACGCGCCGTTACGACCTCATTCCGAACCTCGTCGAGGCCGTCAAAGGCTACATGGCACACGAGCGTGAGACCCTGGAAGCCGTCATCAGTGCCCGAAATGCCGCCAAAGGTAGCCTCGATGCCGCCAAGGCCGACCCTTCGGACCCTGCTGCCATCGCCGGTCTGGGTGCCGCCGAAGGCCTGCTGCAGGGCGCATTGGGCCGTCTGTTCGCGCTCGCCGAGGCCTACCCGGACCTCAAGGCCAGCGAGAACATGATCCAGTTCCAGGAAGAGCTCACAACAACCGAGAACAAGGTGGCGTTCTCCCGTCAGGCCTTCAATGACGTAGTGCTCACTTACAACAACCTGCGTGAGAACTTCCCGAACAACATCCTGGCCGGCTTCTTCAGCTTCCAGGCCGCGAGCTACCTCGAGATCGAGTCCGAGGAGAAGCGCGCCGTCCCCGAGGTGTCGTTCACGAGCTGATTCCCAGCTAGCCGCCGGTACGTGCCGTGAATTTCTTCGAGGCGCAGGACCGCTCGCGCCGCAATTCGCGCAAGCTCGTCCTGCTGTTCGCCATCGCGACGATTGCGATCGCCAGCGCGATTGCCATCGTCGTCGAGTTCGCGTTCTTCCAGGTTGTGATCGAAGGCCAACCGGGGCCGTTCCAGTCGCCGGTTCGCATGCTGCTGGTGGCTGCGGGCGTGCTCGGGTTCATCTTCGCCGCAAGTGCGTTCCGGATCACGCAGCTCGCGGGCGGCGGCGCTCGCGTCGCGCAGGAGCTCGGCGGCACGCTGGTCTCCAGCGAAAGTAACGATATCGAGCGCCAACGGCTGCGTAATGTCGTCGAAGAAATGGCGATCGCCTCTGGTGTACCGGTGCCGCAGATCTTCGTGCTCGAAGAAGAATCGGGCATCAACGCCTTCGCCGCCGGATTTGGCAGCGCGGACGCAGCTGTCGCCGTAACGCGTGGCGCGCTCGAACAACTCGACCGCGCGCAACTGCAGGGCGTCATCGCGCACGAGTTCAGCCATATCCTGAACGGCGACATGCGTCTCAACATCCGACTCATCGGCGTGTTGTTCGGCATTCTGGCCATCGGCCAGATCGGGCGACTGCTGTTGCGCGCTGGCAGCGGCGGTCGCCACTCAAGCTTCAGAAGCCGCGACAGCAAGGGCCAGGCACCGTTTCTGGCCATCGGGCTCGCGCTGTTCCTGCTCGGCGCCATTGGCGTGTTCATGGCCCGGCTCATTCGCGCGGGCGTGTCGCGTCAACGGGAATACCTGGCCGACGCATCGGCCGTGCAGTTTACGCGCCAGACCGAGGGCATCGCGGGCGCACTGGCCAAGATCGGTGGACTCGACGCGGGCTCACGCATTCGGCGTGCCGACCCCGAAGAGGTCTCGCACATGTTGTTCGCCAATGGCGCGAAGAAGGCCTGGTTCCGCGCCATGGCCTCACACCCGCCGCTCGACAAGCGCATCGAGGCACTCGATCCGTCGCTTGCGAGACAGCTGGCGGCGCAGCCAACCACGGCAAGCCCCGCCCCGGAAACGTCCACCCTCGCGGGCGCGCCTGTATCTGCCCTGGCGGCCGGTGGCGCCGTTGCCGCGGAGTCGATTGCCGATCCCGAACGCGTCGGCCAACCTGGCGACGTCGAGATCGCGCTCGCCGCCGCGATCCGCGAGTCGCTACCCGCGCAGGTCTACGATGCGGCGCACTCAAGAGAGTGGGCCTTTTACCTGGCGCTGGCCATCGCCCTGGATGACCGCGCCACCTACCGTCGCCGCCAACTCAAGGCGCTCGCCCCGCGTATCGGTCGCGAGCGCTGCGAGCGTATCGCCGACTACGCCGATACCGTCGACGAGCTCGGTCCGCGCTTCTCACTGCCCGTGCTCGAGCTCTGTTTCCCGGCACTCAAGGAGCGGCCCGCGGGCCAGCTGCGATTCCTCATCGAGCTCGTCGACCTGATTCACGAGATTGTGCCGGACCGCGGCCTGCGATCATTCGCGTTTCGCCAGCTCTTGCTCGTGAGTCTCGATGCCAGCCTTGAGCCCGGCCGCAGCAGCCGGTTTCGGGCCACCCACTTCGGCAAGGCCGCCACGGCGCGCGCCGCCGTGGGGCTCATTCGGCTCATTGCCGATGAGGGCCATCAAGATAACGCCGAGGCGGATGCCGCCTTTGCACGTGGCACAGAACGACTGGGTCTCAAGCGCCCGCCCGCGCAGCAACGCGTCCAGCTCCACGAGGCCCCTGCCCTGCTTGAGCAGCTGCACGGGCTGATCGGGCGCGACCTTGGGCGCCTCGTGCCCGCGCTCATCGCTACCGTGTCGCACGACGGGCAAGTGACGGTCGACGAGGCGGAGCTCATGCGGCTCGTGTGTGCGGCACTCGACTGCCCGCTGCCGCCCATTATCGATGCGCCGCTAATTGCAGCGTTGCGCGTCCACGCAAAACCCGGGAACGACGCGACGCGCGAACTGTCATAATGCGACGGTTCCACCGTCGATGAGCGAGCACGCCATGCTGACAACCGCCCGCGCCCTGCTTTTGACCGCAGCAGCCTCCATGCTGCTGTTTCCCGCCGCCGCCCAGGCCCAGTCGAAGCTCGACGACCGCCTCGACCGTTCGGGCGCCGTACTCGAGGAGTTGCGGCGCATCCCGGAAGGCGCCATCCCGCCCGCCCTGCTCGACCGCGCCTACGCCGTGGCCATCCTGCCCGACATGATCAAACTCGGGGTCGGCGTGGCGGGTCGCCACGGCAAGGGTGTGCTGGCAGTGAGGGGCGAGACCGGCTGGAGCAATCCGGTCTTTATCAAGCTCACAGGCGGCAGCGTCGGCTGGCAGGCTGGCCTGCAGACTTCAGACATCGTGCTCGTGTTTACCAATGAGCGCGGCCTGCGCAATATCACCACGGGCAAGCTGACGCTCGGAGCGGACGCCTCGATCGCTGCAGGCCCCGTCGGGCGTAACGCATCAGCCGCGACGGACGGCCGGTTCCGCGCCGAGGTGTATTCCTACTCACGTGCACGGGGTCTGTTCGCGGGCATCGCCCTCGACGGCGCCGCGTTGCGCATCGATGACGCCGCCAACGCCACATTCTATGTCGCTCCGGGCATTACGGCAGACGGCATCCTCGCGGGCCCGGATGGCGATGTGCCCGATAGCGCCGTCAAGTTCATGCGCCAGCTGCCGGGGTCCGGTGTACTCGCGGTCGCCGAGGCATCAGCAGCGCCGTCGGAGGTCGCAGCAACGGTATCAAGTGCGCCGACGGAGGCACGCACCTTCGCCCTGGGCGAACGCGCCGCAGACGAAGACGACGCCAGCGACGAAGACTGATCCCTGCGGCGCCACGGCGTCGGCTATTATCGGCGGCACGTTGTCACGGAGCCGCGTGTGTCGCATCAGTCCCAGTTTATCCTGCTGACCCAGCGGCGCTTTGCGCCGTTCTTCGTGACCCAGTGCCTGGGGGCACTCAACGACAATATTCTCCGCAACGGGCTCGTCATGCTCGTCGCATTCAATTTGCTGCCAGGCGCCGGCGACAACGCGGATGAGTTTGCCAATGTCGTCGCGGCACTGTTCATCCTGCCGTTTGTCCTGTTCTCGGCCATCGCCGGCCAATTCGCCGACAAGTTCGACAAGTCGGGTCTCGTGCGTCGCGTCAAGGCGATGGAAATCGTGCTCATGCTCGGTGCCGCCGCGGCACTCACGGCAGACTCGGTCAACGCACTTATCGCACTCGTGTTCGCCATGGGCCTGCAGTCCACACTGTTCGGCCCCATCAAGTACGGCATCCTGCCGCAGCTCGTGAGTCGCGATGAGCTCGTGGGCGCCAACGGTCTGGTTGAGGGTGGCACCTACATCGCCATCATCATTGGGCTGTTGATCGGCGGCGTTATCGCGTCATCGCCTGAGCACGCGACGCTCACGCTGGCCGTCACCGTCATCGCCGTCGCGGTGATTGGCTGGTTCGCGTCCCTGTTCATCCCACCCGTGGCCGCCGCGGACCCGGAACTCAAGCTCAGCTACAACCTGGTGCGCGACACGATCGACGTGTGCCGCATCGCGGGTGAAGAGCGCAGCGTCTTTCTGTCGATCATGGGGCTGTCGTGGTTTTGGTCGCTGGGCCTTGTCGTGCTCGCACAAATCCCGGCGATGGGTGCATCGGTACTCAACGGCACCCCGCAGGTCGCCAATGCCCTGCTGATCTGCTTCGCAGTGGGTGTGACAGTCGGATCACTGGTCTGTGAACGCCTCTCGCGTCATACGATTGAGCTCGGTCTTGTGCCGCTGGGCGCCATAGGTCTGAGCGTATTCTCGCTCGACGTGTTCGTCATGTTTGCGGGCGGCGCACCGCGCGCACCCGTCGACGTCCCAACGTTTCTTGCAGATGCTGCGAACTGGCGCCTGCTGATCGACTTCACGCTCATCGGCGCCTCAGGTGGTCTGTTCAGCGTGCCGCTCTATGCGCTGCTGCAGGACAGGAGCCGACCGAGCCAGCGCGCGCGCGTCATTGCCGCCAACAACATCCTCAACAGTGTGTTCATGATCGTCGCGGCGATCTCGGCCGTAGGTTTCCTGCGCGCAGGCGTCAGCGTGCCCGGCATCTTTGCGGTGCTCGCGATCACCAACGCCGTGGTGGCGGTCTACATCTTCTGGCTGTTGCCCGAATTCGTGATGCGCTTTCTCGTCTGGATCCTCGTCAACGTCCTCTACCGCATTGAGGTCAAAGGCGCCGAACGCATCCCGCGCGAGGGACCCGCCCTGCTCGTCGCAAACCATGTCAGCTTCGTCGACGCGCTGCTTATCGGCGGCGCTGTCACACGCCCCACGCGCTTCGTCATGTACTACAAGATCTTTCAGATCCCGCTGCTGAGTTTCATTTTCAAAACCGCTCGTGCGATTCCCATCGCGGGCAGAAAGGAAAACCCGGAGCTTATGGCGGCCGCCTTCGAGCGCATTGATGAAGAACTCGCGGCCGGGCGCGTGGTGTGCATCTTTCCTGAGGGGGCGATCACACATGACGGTCTGATGCGAGACTTTCGGCCCGGCATGGAACGCATTCTTGAGCGCCGACCTGTGCCCGTCGTGCCCATCGGGCTTAACAACCTCTGGGGCAGTTGGTTCAGTCGCGAAGGCGGGGGCGCACTGCAAAAATGGCCGCGACGATTCCGCGCCCGCATCACAGTGGCCATCGGTGCGCCGATAGCAGCGGTCGACGCCACGGCCGCAACGGCACAGTCCGCCGTTGCCGCGTTACTCGAAACTGGGGACAGGAACTGAGCGGACCAACGGCGCCAGCAATCGCCAACGCGCCGCGAGTGCCGCAGACGATGCCGACAATTCCGGCATGTCGCGATAATCGAACCAGATTGTTGCCGGCACAGGCTCGTCGAGTCCGCGCAATAGCGTCACGCCCGATCCCCATGTATCGGTCAGTGCAAACCCGCTGTGACTCAGCATGTCGGCGGGCAACAGGCGCACGTCGCGAATAGCGAGGCTCACGCCACCCGCCCGCAATCGCACGAGCCAGTGACCCGCACGGACAATAACGTGTTGGCCGTCCGCGCTGAAGCGGAGTTCACGCACCTCGCCCGGCATCTCAATGGGCGTGCTGACCGCCTCGCCGCGCACGAGATCGATGAGCTGCAAGCGACGACCCTCAGCAGCCACAAGCCAGCGCCCGCCCGAGTCGGCCAGCGCCGAGCTTCCCGCAGGAATATCGATGCGTAGTGGCTCGAGCGCCACGGGTACGCCACCATCGACGGGCGGTTGCTGATACAGCTGGCCATCAACGTCACTAACGACCCAGCCGTCGTCGCGCGCCGCCACGGCTGTCAGCGGCACATCCCTGAGTTCGCGCGAGAGCTGCTGGCCCGTGTTTGTGGCGTAGACCGCAATAGACTGCCGTCGCAACAGCAAGAACCGCGTTCCGTCCTGCGCGAATCGCGCATCAATGACATCGCGACCGGCGCGACCGATGAAGTCAAAGAACTGTCCGTTGCGCACATCGCGTACGCGAAACAGCCCCGAGGGCTCGACACTCACGGCATAACGTCCGTCCCGCGACATGCGCACGATGCTGGGCGCCGCGGCATGCGCCACGCTCATGACGCTTGCCTCGAGGTCCGCGAGCTCGGGCATGCCAGCATCCAGTCGCAGCACCGTGAAGGCATCACGTGCGTCGGCAAATGCGATGGCGCGCCCATCATCGGACAGCCAGGCACGCTGCACGTTGTTGGCGCCCGTTGGCAAGGCCTCAAGCCGCGGCCGCCACAGTGTGGCGATGCCCCGTGATGCGTCAGCCACGACGGCCAGGTTGTCACGCACGCGGAGCACCGCGGCGACGCCATCGCCCACGCCCAGCAGTGGTAGCGAACGATCGCGCCGCTCGACAAAGTCGTGCACACGAAAACCGTCGCGCGGCGAACCCAGAAGGCTCAGGCCTGATTGCGGGTCTTCCACCATGCTCCAGTTGGCACCACCGCCCCAGCGCTCTGGCGGCGCATCGTCGGCAAACCGCCAGGCGAGCATGCCGCCACCGGCGAGTTTGGCAAGCACATGTGTTTCAGTAGGCGAGAAGCGCAGTTCGCGCACCTCGGCATCCACGGGCAGCGTCGCAACAGGCGCGCCACCGCCGGCACGCCACACACGCAACGTGCGGTCCACATCTGCCGTGACCACGAGGCTACCCTCATCCGATACGCGCACGTGTTCGTGACCGATACCCGCATCCAGCGTCGTAATCAAGGCGTCATTCGCCAGGTCGAGGATAAACAGCCGCGCATCACGTTCGGCTTCCTGCGCCGCCACCCAGCGACCATTCACCGACGGCCACGCCGCGACAACAGGGCGTTGCAGGCTTCGCCGCTCGACGCGCGCCCCGTCCACAAGACGCCGTGTCGACAGACTCACGCCATCGATGAGCAATACCTCGCGGTCGTCACTCACAAGACCCAGCAAGCGGGTCCCCGCGGAAACCGCAAAACTCGCCTGCACAGAATCACCACGCAAGTCCCAGACCGCAGCACGATTGCCCTCCGTCGCGGGCCACGCGATTGCGCGATCGCCGGCCCGGTCGAGCACCACCTGCTCCGCCACAGCAGGCTCTGGATCAGGCAAAGCGACACTGGCCAGCGGTTCGATGGGTGCCACAGCGCCCAACGTGACCTCCCCCACACTGCCGGATATGCCCCGCTCAACGTCAGTGAGCGCCACGGTCCAGATACCGGCGGGGATGGCGCCGTCGAGTCCCGCAGCGTCCGTCAAGGCGTACTCACGCCGTGAGCCGCTTGCGGCAGCCGCTGCAGGTGCGAGCGTGACCTGATCGCCCGCGGGCGTCGTAATGACAACCTCGATGTCGGTCGGTCTTGGGTGCGTCGAGTTGAGTAACAGCGCAGGCAATTGACCCCGCCGCTGCACGGGCAACTCAAATCGCAGCACCACCGACTGCGTCGCCAGGGCAAGCGGCGACTTCTCGCTCACCGGCGCAACGCGCGCCTGTCCCCGGGGACGCGCCCAGGTGCGCAATGCTGTGCCACTGCGCGTCACGAAGCGACCGTCTCTGGGTCGGTATGTCATCGCATCGAACGGCGCGCCGGTCGCCAGCACGCCGGTCAGTTCTGGCAGGTCGCTGCCGAGCAGCCCCGCCAGTCTGCGACGTACAGCACTGTCGCCGTATTCCAGCGCCGCTATCGCCGACAGTACGGCGCCGGGACGGTCCCCGCGACGCTCGGCGCTCGCAAGCTGGCGCCGCCAGAAGGCCATGCGCGCTGTGCGTGCCTGCGCCGCCGCATCGAGCCGGGTTTCGAGTGGCACTGCGAAACGTTCAAGCGCTTCGGGCGTTTGGGCCTGCTGCGCACGCTGCGAGAGCACGGCCGTCGCCGTGCGTTGCGCTGTACCCGCGTAACCGGGCCACCAGGCCAGGTCGTCATGTGCGGCCATGACCTGTTCCGCCGTCGCGCCGGGCGCCGTCATGTCAGCGACATGCCCTTTAGGCAGGTGCACGCGGTAGGCGGCCTGCAAGATCACGAGCGCGGCGATAAGCACCGCCGCCTTGACCAGCCCCTCGATACGAATGGGCATGAGGCGGTTGGCCCAGCCTGCATCGAAGTAGTGCCGCGCCAGGCGGCTGCCCGGCAGCAGGAACCCGTCGGGCGACAGCGCCACGGCGCCCGCACGAAGCAACCGATCGTGCGCTTCCGATCGGCCGTCGAGCAGTACGCGACGCCCCTTGGCGACGCGGCCCATGGTTACGAGGACCTGATCACGGGTACGTCTGGCGACACTTGTGAGACAGCGCTCGATCGCGTTGAGCACCATCTGCATCTGTCGATCGCGGCCCGACTCGATTCGCGCGGCGACCAGCCGGTCGATGACGCCCACGACGCCGGCCTCGGTGTCTTCCCTGGCGAGCGCCTGGGCTACGCATTGCGTCAGCGCCGGGTGTCCGGCCACCCAGTCGTAGATGCGCTGCATGGCAAGCTCGGCGCTCGACCGCGGCAGGCCCAGCGCCGGCCCTAGTCGCAGCGTCTCCGCGAGCGTGAACGGCGGAACCACCACCTCATTGGCAACCGCAAACGGAAACGACTCCGACGATTCCCGCCCGAACTGATCGACGCCCGTCCCGATCAGCATGGCCCGAAGGCGGATCATCTCGGGGTCGGTGGTGCGCGCGTCAAAGGCCAGGCGCAAGCCCTGCAAGAACAACTCGCCCTGCGGCAGGGTGTCCAGCAGATGAATGTCGTCAAAGAGGAGCGCGAGCTCCCGCCCGGGTGCTGCGATCACAAATTCGCGGAACAGCTCGAGCAGCCGCTGTGGGGGCGCGAGCATTGCGTTTTCCGACCACCAGGACTGCAGGTCGAAGCCACTGCGCAATTGACGGGCCAGCCGGAACGCTACCGCATAGTACCAACGCGCCGCGTCGTCCTGGCTGTCGCGCTGCGCGATCTGCGAGAAGTCGATGAGCGCGACCTGCATGCCTGCCTCTCGCAGGCGCTCGGCAACTCGCAAGGCCAGGCTCGTCTTTCCCGTGCCGGGCGCACCGACTAGATTGACCCACCGACCGTCATCGAGCAGGTCGTCGACCCGTTTGTCGATGGCACGGCGAACATAGCCGGGGCGATCGGGCGGCAATGGCCCACCGGCATGAAAGAAATTCGGTCGGGCGCTGCGCGTCGTGGCGCCCGTATTGCCTGCAGTGTCGCCCATCACGTGTCCCCTGCTCGGCAGTGTAGCAGCGCGCTTCGCCGTGGCGCTTGCCGCAGTCCCGGGCGCCGCTCAAAATGAGACGATGGTCACGGATGAATCCTCGCAACGGCAACGGCTTAAGTCAGACACCTTCGGTGCGATCTGGCGTGTGGGCACGGGCGCGGACACGCGAATCCAGCGCGACCTGTCGAGTGCGCGACCCTGGGCAGCCTGGCTGGCCCGCCGCCTGGCCCTGCGCGAAGCGCGTGCGCTCGGCCGATTGCGCGGCCAGCGCGGGTTTCCGCAACTCTACGCCGTGCAACGCGACGGTCTCACACGCAGTTTTCTCGAGGGCCAACCGATGTTCGAAGCGCGCCCAACCGATGTGGACTGGTTCATCGACGCACTGCGTCTCCTGCGCCGCATGCATCGGGCTGGCGTCACCCACAACGACCTGGCCAAGGAACCCAACTGGCTTGTCACCGACGATGGCCGCGCCGCTATTGTCGATTTCCAACTGGCAAGCACATTCAAGAAACGCAGCCGCTGGTTTCGCGTACTGGCACATGACGACCTGCGCCATCTGCTCAAGCACAAACGCACCTACCGGCCCGAAGCACTTACGGCGCGGCAGCGCCGGATCCTCGCAACACCTGCCTGGCCCAGTCGCGTTTGGCGCGCCACGGGCAAGCCCGTTTACCTCTTCATCACGCGCCGCCTGCTCAACTGGTCGGACCGTGAGGGTGCCGCGGACCGCGGGCGCGACTGATCGCGCGTCACGTCTTTGCGCCGTATACTGGGTGCGTTTGATTCGTGCCGATACCTGCCATGAGCGACTTCTTCTGCCACCCGCACAACGTCGTCGATGCCGCCCGCATCGATGCAGATCGCCCGTGGGGCATACGCGTCACGGCGCCGAGCACGGACCCATTCAACAAGCTCGTCGGCGGCGACTGGTCACGTGAACACTGGTTCATCGACGCCGCAAGCCGTGACGCCGCGTTCGATCAGATGCGCGACCGCCACGGGTTCTACCGCATCGGCGATGACCCCAGCATCGTTCTCGAGAAGATCGACCCGAGCTAGCGCGCGTCAGCGCAGGGTGTTGGTGATCGCGGCACCCAGGAACAGATAGACCGTCGTCTCACCGTTCTCACCAAATCCGGTACCCAGAAACATCGGACCGATCAGCGTATCGAGTCTGGCGTAGATGCTGCCGTTCATGATGAGGTCGTTGGCGGACACGTCATCGCGTGTTGGCCAGACGTTGCCCGCCTCAAGCGAGGCCCCCAGGTACCAGGGCAGGTCGAACACGCCGCCGCCCGATTCACCGAGCCGACGCTGCAGGACGGCACGACCCACAAAGCAGTGCGGACCGGAGATTGCGCCCGTGTCCAGGCCTGACAGATTCAGAAAGCCGCCGAGCTCGGTAAACGCCTGGACCAGGTCATCGGCATCGTCTGTGGTCGTGAAATCCGCCCCCAGTAGCAACGTGTAGCGCCCCCAGGTATTGAAGTTCGCCCAGGAGCCGATGAGTTGCTCGTAGTTGCGCGCGGCACCGAGCCCCGCGCGCTCGAAGTCGAGGCGCGTCTCAAAACGCGTACCCGTCGTGGGCAAGACCGTGTCATCGAGCGTGTCGAAACCGAAGCTCGCGCGGTAGCCCCCGGTGTCAACGTCGATGTTCTCCAGGGTAGGCGCGCCAATCTTGACGCGCGCGTTTACCGAACCGCGGAAGATCCCGAGACGCACCTCCCCCCAGTTGGAAATCTCGCGACCCGCAAACAGGCCGAGTTCGCCCGTGGAGAGTCGGTAGCGCCCGATGCGGTCGTCGCCCTCGAAGACATCGATATTGCGTTGCTCGAGCGTGAGCTGGGGTGCTACGAAGTAGCGCAGGTTGAAGTCCAGCGGCTGGTAGAACTCGCTCTCGAAGGCGAATCGCGTGCCGAAGGTCGCATCATTGCGCCACTCGGCGCCAAGCCGGTTGATCGCCGTACGCAGGTACCGTGCCGAAATGACGATATTGCCGGAGCCTTCGAAGTCTTCCTCGACGCCGAGTCCAAACCGCAGATACCCCGGCCCCCAGGACTTGGCCTGGGCGTCAATCACGATGCCGGCCCCGTCGTCCGATTCGACCCACTGATAACCGACGCGCTCGAACAAGCCCAGACCGTAAATGCGACCCAGATCATCTCTAAGCTGCTCGATCGACAACGGCGCGCCGGGCTGCGTGCCGAGCCGCGTTTCGATGACCCGCGGCGACACGTCGGCGTCTGTTTCAACCCGAACGAACTCGGGGATCTTTGGCGGGCCGGCGACACGCGCGGCACGAGTATCCCGCCGCGCCTGGCAGACCGCGGGTGACGCCGCCAGGGCCTGGAGCGCCTCGCGTTGCGACTGCGCCGTGTCGTAGCCGATTTCAATGGCTTCCAGAGTGCGGTCAAATGCGGTCGACGCCAGCAGCCCGAGCTCGGGCTTGATGTAGACATCGCCCGAATCCAGTTGCTCCCGCTGGCGCTGGGTCTCCCGCGTGATGAGAATGCTGAGTGCCTGATCTGCGATGGACACGGCGCTGCCAAGTTGCTCGGGCGGCAGCAGCGGAAACCCGACATCGACCGCGATGATGCGGGTCTTGCCGAATGTCTCACGCGCCGCCTCGACGGGGAGGTTCATCGCGAGACCACCATCCACGAGCAAGCGTGACTCGCGTTCAATCGGTGCAAATACGCCGGGCGCCGACATGCTCGCCTGCATGGCGGTGACCACATCGCCCGTGCCCATCACGACCGTCTCGCCCGTGTACAAATCGGCCGCGACCGCGCGATACGGCGTCGGCAGGTCATCGAAGTCATCGACGGTGGACACGGCGATGGCATTCTCACGCAGGTACAAGGCCAGCTTCTGGGCCTGCACAAGGCCCGCGGGAAGCCGCAGGGACCCATCGCGCACGCCGACCTCGAAAGGCACGAGGAAGCCGTCATCATCACGCTTGCGCCGGTAGGTCAGCTGGGAGCGGCGCGGGTTATCGACAAAGGCGTCGTTCCAGTCGATACCGCGAATCACTGCTTCGAGCGCATCAGGCTCCAGCCCCGCCGCATAGAGTCCGCCCACCACGGCGCCCATACTCGTGCCAACGACGGCGTCCACAGGCACGCAAAGCTCGTCGAGCAGGCGCAGCACACCCACATGCGCGGCCCCGCGCGCGCCCCCGCCGGACAACACAACCACGATGCGCTCGCGCTCACCAGTCGCGGGCACCTCATCCGCTGCCGCCACGGCGGCCCACAGGAGGCTGACAATGATCGTCGCGCAGGCGATTCGGCTCATGCGCGCGAGTATAGGTGCGGTGGCCCGGCCACCGCCAATCAGGGATAATCGCCCACTGGGACAACATGCATTCAACACGGGCCCGGTGGGCCTAATTCGGGGGAACCAATATGTCCGAGCCTGTCATCACGCCACCCGAGGGCGGCGAGAAGATCACCATTTCCAACGGCAAGCTGCAGGTGCCGGACACACCCATCGTGCCGTACATCGAAGGCGACGGTACGGGCCCCGATATCTGGCGTGCGACGGTACGTGTGCTCGACGCCGCAGTTGAGAAATCCTACAGCGGCAAACGCCAGATCAAATGGGTCGAGATCTTCGCGGGCCAGAAGGCCAACGACACCTACAACACGTGGCTGCCTGAGTCGACGGTGCAGGCCTGCCGTGACTACCTCGTCTCGATCAAGGGGCCGTTGACCACTCCCATCGGCGGCGGCATCCGCTCGCTCAACGTGGCACTGCGCCAGATGCTCGACCTCTACGTTTGCCTGCGCCCCGTGCGCTGGTTCAACGGTGTGCCCTCGCCCGTGCGCAAACCGGGCGAGGTCGACATGGCGATCTTCCGCGAGAACACGGAGGACATTTACGCGGGTATCGAGTTCGAGGAAGGCTCCGAGTCGAACCAGCGTTTCCTCGAGCTGTTCAAGGAGAACTTCCCGGCCGAGTACGGCAAGATCCGCTTCCCCGAGACGAGTGGCATCGGCCTAAAGCCCGTGTCGTCCGAGGGTACCGAGCGACTCGTGCGCGCAGCGATCGAATACGCCATCGCCAACGGCCGCAAGAGCGTGACCTTCGTGCACAAGGGCAACATCATGAAGTTCACGGAGGGCGCGTTCCGCAACTGGGGCTACGCGCTGGCTGAGCGCGACTACGCCGACCACACCTACACCTGGGACCAGTACGACCGCACGCAGGCTGAGTACGGCACCGAGGCGGCGAACAAGGAACAGGACGCCGCGCTGGCTTCGGGCAAGGTTCTCGTCAAGGACGCCATCGCCGACATTACGCTGCAGCAGGTGCTGACGCGCCCGAAAGAATTCGACGTGCTGGCCACGATGAACCTCAACGGGGACTACCTCTCCGACGCGCTCGCGGCGCAGGTGGGCGGTATCGGTATCGCGCCCGGCGGCAACATCAACTACGACACGGGCCACGCCGTATTTGAAGCCACCCACGGTACGGCGCCCAAGTACGCCAACCTCGACAAGGTAAACCCGGGCTCGCTGATCCTGTCGGGTGAGATGATGCTGCGCTACATGGGCTGGACCGAGGCGGCCGACGCCATCATCGGCGCCATGGACGCCACCATCGCGCAGAAGACCGTCACTTACGACTTCGCACGTCTCATGGAAGGCGCCAACGAGGTCAAGTGCTCGGAGTTCGCCAACCATATGATTGAGAACATGTAACGCGCATGCCCAGTGGCGACTCGATGAAGCGCGTCACGCAGTCACTCGTCAGGGAACTGACCCTGACGCTGCGTGACGCGTTTATCGACTACAACACCCGGTTCGGGCAGATCACACGGCGCGCCAAGCGTCGTTTCGAGCAACGCGACTGGTCAGCAGGCCGCGTTGACGCCGTTGAGCGTATCGACCTCTACGAGAAATGCGTGGCGGCGGCCGTCGCGGAAGTGGCTGAGCTCACGCGGAACTGCGAAGACCCGCAACAGCTCTTGCACCAGGCGCGCGAGAGTTATGCGCGCGAGATTTCGGGCTACCCCGACCCCGAGTTCTTCAAGACGTTCTTCAATTCCGTCACGCGGCGTATCTTCAAGACGGTCGGCGTCGATGCCGAGGTGGAATTCGTCGCGGCCGAAGTGCGCCCCACGGAATACACGAAGAACCAGCTCGACAGCCGCGTCTATCGCAACCGGGGCGCCCTGCGCTACCTGTTTGATGAGGCGTTGACGGACTACTCCTTCGGCGTACGCTGGCGCGACGTCGAGCGCACCATCCGCTGGATGACGGCCGAGATCGACGCCTACACGGCGAGCCTCGGGCCCATGGCCAAGGTCGTTTCCGTGGAGCTTATGGAGACCGTGTTCTACCGCAGCACGCGGGCCTATCTCGTGGGGCGCATCGAGGGCAACGACTGGGTCTCGCCGCTCGTCATCGCGCTCAAAAACTCCGACGAGGGCATCTTCGCCGACGCCGTGATCCTGTCCGAGAACGACGTCAGCATGTTGTTCGGCTTCACGCGCAGCTATTTCCACGCCGATGTGTCTCGCGTGAGCACGGCCGTTGCCTTCGTGAAATCGATCCTGCCCGGAAAACCTGTTGCCGAGATTTACACGGTCCTGGGTCGCGCCAAGCAGGGCAAGACGGAACGCTTCCGCAGCCTCGACCTGCACATGCAGAACTCGACCGACAAGTTTGTCTTCGCGCGCGGCGACAAGGGCATGGTCATGGAGGTGTTCACGCTGCCGTCGATCCCGCTCGTGTTCAAGCTCATTCGCGACAAGTTCGCCTACCCCAAAGACATCGTGCGCCAGGACGTTCTCGACAAGTACCGGCTCGTCTTCCACCACGACCGCGCCGGCCGCCTTATCGACGCGCAGGAGTTTCGGCGCCTCGAGTTCGATCGCGACCGTTTCGAAGACGACTTGCTGGAGTCCCTGCTCACCAGCTGCTCGCAAACCTGTGTCCTGGAGGGCGACAAGCTCGTCATCAAGCACAGCTACCTGGAGCGCCGACTGGCACCGCTCAACCTCTACCTGCAAGAGGCAGAGCCGGACCAGGTCCGCGCTGCGGCCATCGACTACGGCCAGGCGATTCGCGATCTCGCATTCAGCAACATTTTCGCAGGCGACCTGCTGCTCAAGAACTTCGGGGTGACCCGCCACGGCCGCGTGATCTTCTATGACTACGACGAGCTGTGCCTGGTGACGGAGTGCAACTTCCGTCGCCTGCCCGAAGCCCGCGACGACGTCGACGAAATGCGCAGCGGCGCCTGGTTTTACGTCGGCCCCGACGACATCTTCCCCGAGCAGTTCGTACGCTTCCTGGGCTTCCGCGACGACGCCCGCGAGGCCTTCCTCGAACACCACGGCGACCTGCTCGACCCCGACTTCTGGATTCGCCTCAAGCGTCGCCTCGAAACGGGCCAGTCCCCCGAAGTCATTCCCTACCAACCCAAACAGTGGAGCGAGGTCGCCGGCCCAGGGCACTTTGTGACGCGGTAACCGCAACGCCGTCCTCGCGAGGTGACGCGTAACGTCATTGCGAGCCTGCGCAGCAGGCGCGGCAACCTCTCCACACCTTCGCAGGGTAAAACGATCGCTCCACTCCGCCATCCCGCCGGGTCGGAGGGGTTTGCCGGACGCGCTCAAGTACATCCCTGTATCGCTCGCGGGGCGACGTCCTGTCGCCCAACGGTCCGTCAAACCCCTCCGCCCCGACAGGGTGGCTGCCTCACCTGGTGCGGTGAGCTCACAAGGTTCTGTCGAGGCAGCCTGTCTGTGCCGCCGATGGGTGTTGGCGGGATGTCGAGCAGCAGGGATGTCGCTCGCCAAGCGATCCATGGATGGACTCGAGCGTTCCCGACAACA
>ERZ1740065.302-NODE-302-length-25300-cov-10.218023_pt1 | contig 25300 bp, 20 predicted proteins | sample MGYA00581738_ERZ1740065 | MGnify/ENA primary metagenome ERZ1740065 (study PRJEB43018, sample SAMN04849749) | marine metagenome | isolation source: floating plastic debris | place: Pacific Ocean | collected 2008-09-01 | study: EMG produced TPA metagenomics...
GGAAGGGCGGCACCTGTCGCCCTTCCGCAAACTCAAAAGGCATCTGTCATGTTTGTAAAACCCTCCCCTGTAAAACGTGCTTGGTCCTCGCTTCGCAAAGGCTTCGTTGCCGTTGCTTTCTTTAGTTTGTTTCTCAACCTCCTCATGCTCGCTGGTCCTCTCTACATGCTGCAGGTCTATGACCGCGTACTGACCAGCCAGAACACGAACACGCTCATCGCTCTGAGCCTGCTTTTGGGCGGCGTTTTCGTCGTCACCGCGTGTCTTGATCTGCTGCGGATGCGCATCCTTAGTCGCTTGGCTGCCAAGTTCGAACTGGGTGTAGGAGAGCCGATCCTTAACGCGGTCATGCGCCGCCGCGTAAACGGTAAGGCAGCTCCAGGTGAAAACCTTGTCGACGACGTCAATGGATTTCGAGAGTTCATCTCCGGCACAACACTCACCGCGTTTTTCGATGCGCCCTGGATCCCGATTTATCTGGGCGTTCTTTACATTCTGCATCCTTTGCTTGGTCTTCTGGGCCTCGGAGGGGCTGCGGTACTGACCGTTTTGGCCCTTCTAAACAACGCCAGGGCCCATGCCCCGATGCAGCTGGCGTCCGAGGCGAGGGGGAGGTCTGATGCCCTCTTTCGGATCAGCGATCGAAACGCTGAACTGGTGCATGCGCTCGGCATGAAGGCGGACCTGACGCGCCGTTGGGGTGCGCTGCAACGCGAGGCGCATCTTTATAAAACGAAGCTCAATGACCGAATTTCCGGGTTCTCCGTTGTCTCGAAAACCATCCGCATGGGCCTGCAGTCCGCCATACTCGGCCTCGGCGCGGCGCTGGCCATCGCTGGAGAAACCACCGCTGGTGTGATGATTGCGGCCACGATCGTGTTGGCCCGCGCCCTTGCCCCAATCGACCAACTGATTGGCCAATGGCGCAGCTTTTTGGCCGCACGCGGATCCTACCAGAAACTCAAAACCCTGACCGACGAGTTCAAGGAAGAAGAGCGCCGTCTGAGACTGCCCCGCGCGTTTCAATCGCTGTTCGTCTCAATCCGTCAGGCGGGTCCTCCGCAGGCCTTGAATGCCAGCATAAAGACGATCGAATTCGCCCTGGATGCAGGGGATGTATTGGCGGTCATAGGACCAAGCGGATGCGGCAAAACCAGCTTGGGTAAAATGCTGTCCGGCGTCTGGATGCCGCAACGAGGCGATGTCTTCCTTGATGGCAGCCCGGTATCAAAATGGGACGAAAACGATCTCGGCCGCATGATTGGATATCTGCCACAAGACGTCGAACTCTTCGATGGCACGATCCGCGAAAACATCGCTCGATTTTCAACCGAAATTGACGACATGGAAGTCTTGCGCGCAGCCCGCGAGGCCGGTGTCCACGAGATGATTGCAGGCCTTGTCGACGGCTATGAGACGCGGCTTGGCGCGGGCTTTTTTCTGTCGGGGGGGCAGCGTCAAAGGTTGGCGTTGGCACGCGCTCTGTACGGAGAGCCATTCCTGCTCGTCTTAGATGAACCCAATTCTGATCTCGATTCCGAGGGTGAAGAGGCATTGCGCCAGGCGCTTGAATCGGCCCAGGCGCGCGGTGCGATTGCGGTTGTCATGACACACCGTCCAGCCACGCTTCAGGCCGCAAACAAAGTTTTGATTATGCGCAATGGCACCCAACACAGCTTCGGTGACAAAGACGACGTTCTACAAATGAACAGGCGCAACGTGCTCCCGACTACAGAGAGCAGACAGATATCCGAAGACAGAAAAACGCCGCCCGAGCGCATGGCTCAGCCGTCACATCTGGCCGCGAAAGGATGACCCCAATGACCAACACTCTTCCTCAGCTCTCCTCACATGCCCTTCCAAGTCTTGAGACCGCCCAGTTTGAGCTTGAAAGACAGTACGAACCCTCCATTGGTCGATACGTCTTCCTTGGTCTGTTCCTTCTCGCCGTATTCTTTGGCGGAGCACTCTATTGGTCGCTTTCGTCAAAATTAGACGGCGCGGTGGTGGCCCCGGCATCCTTGGTTGTCGAAGGACAGCGTAAGACCGTCGAACACATTGATGGCGGGATCATTCGTTCGATCCTGGTGACGGACGGTGAGTTCGTCGAAAAAGGTCAAACGCTCGTTCGCCTCGACAGCACGGAAATTGACGTGGACCTCGATGTGCTCGGCAGCCAGATGGGCGATCTGTCTGTGCGACGCGCTCGGCTATTGGCGCAGATTGAAGAACGGGACCGTTTCAACGAAGCTGACGCCTTCTCTCAGGTGCCGAGCGGTGTTTCAAAGCAGCAGTGGTATGGGGCCTTCCTAACCCAGAAGCAACTTTTTGACACCGAAGCCAGAGCCAGACGGACGGAAGCCGAGATCAATGAACAACGCATCCAGACCCTGCAGGATCAAATCAAAGGTTTGGAAGAACAGCGCGTTTCCACCCTAAATCAACTAGAAATAGTCCGCGTGGAACTGGCGGATCTTGAAGAACTGTTCGAGAAGAAACTTGTGACTGTCTCTCGTATCAGTCCGCGCCGCATTGAGCTGGAACGCCTCATTGGAAATGACGTCCTTCTGCGCACCCAGATCACCCAGGCTGAAAATCAGATGCGCGAGCTGTCTCTCACGCGCTTGAGCCGGCAAAAGTTGCGCGAGGAGACAATCACAAGTGAATTGGCAACCGTTGAGACGCAATTGGCCCTCGTGCGTCCACAGCACCTTGGTGCTTTTGAGCGTCGCAAGCGGATTGACATAGTGGCGCCGGAAAGGGGTCGTGTGGTCAATCTAGGTGTGACCACGACAGGCGGCGTCATTCGCCCGGGCGAGACCATTCTGGATATCGTCCCCGAGGACCACGATCTGATTGTAGAGGCACGGGTGAATACGGGCGATATCGACAAGCTCGAGATCGGCCAAGATACGCGGATCAGACTGTCAGCCTTCGCTCAGGCAGACGTGCCGGAAGCGACGGGTCAGATCTATGACATTTCGGCAGATACGCTGGAAGACGACCGCACGGGTGAGCCCTTTTACATTGCCAGAGTGCGACTTGATGCCGACCAGCCGGAGAGCGTTGCCGAGCTTGAACTTTTGCCCGGAATGCCGGCCGATCTGTTCATCCGCACTGGCGAGAGAACAGCGTTTTCCTATCTCGCGCAACCTATCAATGAACGGCTGGCAAAGACCTTTACCGAGTGAGTGAGCTTTGATGATTTTGGAGCTCAAAACGTAACGAGTGAGTGAGTGGGGTATTGCTACCGATAGCCCACTCACATTTGCATGGGTAGAGCGTCGGAAAAGCGCTCACGTCTCTCTTCCACGAAAATCCCAAATGGTCCTTGTCGGCGAGTGCTCTGATCGTTGCGGTGCCGCGCCATACAGTTGGAAATTCGCTAGCTATGAATGATCACGTCAATTGGGGCAGTCAAACCCGTGAGACGGCGGCAAAGCACTCTCTCTCGCGACACTCCACAAGAGCCTTTGGGTATTGAGGCATCCCAACATTCACATGCTGAGTTAAAGCATGCGTGGCACAACGGCGCGGCCCGTCAGTCTCATACTGGGAAAACTGAAAGGCGTTTCATTTAGATCTGCGGACTGGCCGTGCGATTTTTTTCTCGCTCACATCTTATCGCAACTGCAAATTTGGTACGTTTAATTCTCCTCTTAAAGCACAATACATGGAAGACTTTAGGTTGTCTGACACTGCGATGAAACGCTATGGTTAACGCCGTATCCACCGCAGTATCGCGGTGTGTTTTTCGCCAATCAGAGTTACCGCTATATGGCTCCAATACGCGACAAAAATAGCGAGTTTACGCGCCGCAAGTTTTCGTTGTGCTGTGGCGCGGCATGTCTGGCGGCACCCTATGTTTCCGCCAATGGACGATGGATTGAAGTAGAACATGCATGGGGAACGCTCAGACTAAATCAACCGGCTGAGCGCGTCGTTTCAATCGGATACACAACGCAGGACGCGCTGTTGGCAATGGGCGTTGTTCCATTGGCCGTGCGGCATTGGTTTGGAGAAAACCCAAATTCCATTTGGCCATGGGCGCTCAAGAGTTTGGGACAAACCGAACCCGTTGTCATAACGGGCGAGGTATCAATTGAGATGATCGCCGATCTTGCCCCAGATCTGATTGTGGCGATCGGATCTGGGATTGCGCGGGCAGAATATGAGATTTTGGTTCAGATTGCGCCGGTGTTGATGCACGCCTCAGACGAACCTGTTTTTGGGAGCCCATGGCAGGCGGACACGCGACGGATCGGGCGAGCTTTGGGCAAAGACAGGCACGCGGAAAAACTGGTTTCCGATGTGGAAGCAAAGTTTCTTTCAGCGCGGAGCAGGCATCCGGATTGGCAGGGCGCAACGGCGGTAGCGGCTTGGCAAAATGGATCAGTGACAGGGGCTTTCCTCGGACAGGACAAACGTGCGCAATTCCTGACGGAACTGGGCTTTGTGCCGCCAGAAAAACTGCGCGACGTGACTGCACGACAAGGGTTTTACGCAACTTTATCGCCAGAAGACCTTTCGCCTTTGGATGCTGATCTGCTTTTGTGGACATCCTCCTTGGGTGGCTCAAGCGACATCGCGCGCCTGCCGATGCGCCGGACGTTAAATGCGCATCGGCAAGGCCGGGAGGTTTTTGCGGATACGGATGTCTCGGCGGCCCTGTCCTTTGGCAGCGTTCTGTCGCTACCCTTTGCGCTGGATCGCCTTGAGGCGGACTTTAATGCAGCGCTCGATGGGCGACCTGGAACAATCGTGGCCTCCGCTGCGTCCGCTGGTTTGACACCTTAATGCAGTGGGTGATCGTTGCCGCAATGCTCATGATCGGAGCGGCGGTGTCGCTGACTGTGGGCGTTCGCGCGATTGAGCCGCACGCGTACATGGAAGCCTTGTGGCACTACGATCCCTTTGACCCCGCTCACGTGACAATTGTGCATATACGCTTGCCACGGTTTTTGGCCGCTATCGTTGTAGGGGCCGCGTTGGGCATAGCAGGGTTGGTCATGCAGGCGCTGTCGCGCAATCCTTTGGCGGACCCGGGCATCCTTGGCGTGAATGCGGGGGCGGCTTTTGCCTTGGTGCTGGGAACGGCATTGATGAGCCAAGCGGATCAAACCGTTTTGACCCTTCTTGCGTTTCCAGGTGCTGCCGTTGCGTCCATCGTCGTTTTTGCTTTGGGGGGCGGATTGAAGGGCGATGCCGGTCCTGTTCGCCTGACCCTAGCGGGCGCCGCAGTGAACGCGTTTCTTTTGTCATCGGTGACGGCAGTTGTTCTTGTTCAACAGGAAACCTTTGATGTTTTGCGCTTCTGGGTCGCGGGATCTTTGTCCGATGCCGCCTACCGGCCTCTGACCGCAATGGCGGTCGTCATTGGTCTCGCGACCATGCTGGCTTTCGCCATTGCGCCGTCCATTGAAACGCTTTCTCTGGGGACAGATCTGGCCCGAGGGCTTGGGATGCGTCCGGGATATGTGCAAGCGGGCGCACTGACGGTGGTCACGTTGGCCACGGGTGCCGCAGTCTCTGTGGCTGGGCCGATTGCGTTTCTTGGGCTTCTGGCGCCGCACTTGGCGACTTGGGTTTTGCAGAGCTCCAAAGACCGTTCATTGCGATACCGCATGGTCATGTCGGCTGCACTCGGAGCTTTCATATTGATGGTCGCAGACGTTTTGGGGCGTTTGATCATGGCCCCAGAAGAGGTGCGCGCAGGTGTCGTGGTTGCGCTTGTCGGCGGGCCAGTGTTTGTGTGGATTGCACGTTCCTTGAAGCCCGGGGCGACCGCATGATGGGCTTCATTTTGCTTATCGGATGTCTACTGGTCAGCACGGGTGCGGCCCTGCTGATCGGCCAGATTGATGCCTCTCCGGTCGTTTTATGGTCCGGGCTGGTTGCGGGCGAAGGACCCGGGGCGCTTATCCTCGACACGATAAGAGGGCCGCGAGTCGCCACCGCGCTCGGCGCTGGGGCGGTCCTGGGCATGGCTGGTGCGATGTTTCAGATGCTCTTTCGCAATCCCTTGGCAGCACCAGACATTCTTGGTTTCAACGCCGGGGCGGGCTTGGCGATCATCATTGGCATTGCGTTGGGGACGTCCTTGCCAGCGCCCTTACTTGCAGCTTTCGGTGGGATCGCGGTGGCGTTGGTTATCGCGGCGTTTGCGTATAAGGGACCGGGTGGCACACCAGTGCTTACAATCGTTCTGGTCGGCATCGGCGCAGGCTTCACGGCGACAGCGCTGGCGACCTTTTTGATGTCCAGCATGCCTGGCCCAGCCGCGGCAGAAGCACAACGATGGTTGACCGGGTCTTTGGCCGCGCGGGATTGGGGGCATGCGTCTCAGGTCGCCGCAATTGGATTGATCTTGGCCCTAGTGGCGTTGGGACAGGCGCGGGCTTTGTCTGCCTTGGAACTGGGGGACACGCTTGCCACGGGACTGGGGTTGAATGCCGAGGCCGCGCGTTGGCGCATCGCTGGAACGGCCGTGCTCTTGGCGGCCGCCGGTGTCGCCGTCGCCGGACCTGTGCCCTTCATTGCGTTGATGGCAGGACCAGTGGGCGTGCGAATGACAAGGGCCAGAAGCGTGTCTGCCCGTATGTTATCCGGGGCGGGCGCAGGTGCGTTGATCCTTGTTCTGGCAGATCTGGTCGCGCGGGCCAGTATCTCGGGAATACAGCTGCCCGCGGGCGTCGCAACAGGATTACTGGGCGCGCCCTACCTGCTTTGGTGCCTATCGCGCGAGATGGAGCGAGGTGACTTGTGATGCTGAAAGCCGAAGCGCTGACAATATCATATGACACACGAGAAGTCATAAAAGACCTGGATCTCGAGGTGCCGCGGTCCCAAGTCACAGCGATCATTGGTCCAAACGGATGTGGCAAGTCTACACTGCTTCGTGCGCTTGCTCGGCTTTTGTCCCCAAACCGGGGCTCGGTGACACTTGAAGGGACCGATTTGCGAACGCTGTCACCAAGGATACTGGCACGACGGCTTGCCATCTTACCGCAGCACTTGCACGCACCCGAAGGCATCCGCGTGTCGGATCTTGTGATGCGCGGACGTATCCCTTGGCGCAGTTTTCTAAGCGTCTGGCGAGATGAGGATCGAGAGGCATGCGAGGCTGCTTTGCGCGCCGTGGGCATGCAAGATCACGCAGATCGCGACCTCTCGGAGTTGTCGGGGGGTCAGAGACAGCGGGCTTGGCTCAGCCTGGTTTTGGCACAACAAACGCCATACTTGTTGCTGGATGAACCGACGACATATCTGGACCTCACGCATCAGATGGAGGTCCTCCGCCTGCTACGACAGTTAAACCAACAATCCGGAACGACCGTTGTCAGTGTCCTGCACGACCTTAATCTGGCAGCGCGGTATTCGGATCACCTTGTTTTGCTTGGTAAAGGCGAACTTGTTGCAACAGGACGGCCAACAGACGTTCTGACCCAGAAAAATCTAGCCTATGCATTTGGCCTTGATGCACAGGTCATTGCAGATCCAATCACGCACACGCCTCTTGTGGTCCCGCTGGAACCCGAAGACGATCGCTAAGTCGCCTTCATCGCAACCGCAAAGAAAACGGCGCGCCCGGAGTGGGCGCGCCTGAATTCCCCAAGTTTTCCATTCAAAAGCGTGACGTCACCGCTAGGGTAAACTCCCGTCCTGAACCGTAAGAACACACAAAGACCGTTTGGCACGCCGTCACGTAGCGCTCATCAGCGACATTGGTCACAGAAAGAACGGCCTCAACTCCATTCTGAAACTCGTAACTGGCAAACACGTCAAAAATGGTCGAGTCCGGAACCTTCAGAGTGTTCGCAGCGTCAGCAAAGCTTTCGCCGCGAAACCGAACGCCAGCGCCCAGGGTCAACCCTCTCATAACGTCTTGAAAGGCGTATTGACCAAAAAGAGAAATCTCGGATTCTGGGATAAGCGTCGGCGTGGTCCCAACAAGAGCGGCGATGCTGTCTTCTCGGACTTCAACGTCCAGGAAGGTCGCCGCACCCTGGACGGCGAAACCGTTTCCAAAGTCATACTCGCCTTCCAGTTCGATCCCGCGAGAGCGCACTCGGCCAAGCTGGCTGAAGACCGGGAAGAAGCCGACGACGACATTGTCCTGGTCAATTTCAAACAGTGCGCCGGTCAGGGAGAAATTTCCGCCATCTGGTGCCCACTTGAAGCCGATCTCAATCTGATCACCGGTTTCGGGCTCCGTCACACCATTTGCCGGCGAGGTGATCAGCGGGTTGAAGTAGCTCGAATAGGTTGCATAGGGCGTGAAGCCTGAGGCGAATTCATAGGCAAGTGCCAAGCGCCATGAGGTTTCGCTGTCATCACGGCTAAACGCGCCCGCGCCATCTTGCCGACTATCCACGAAATCGTGGCGCAAGTTGACCGTACCGATCCAGCCACTGCCCCAACGCAGCTGATCTTGGAAGTAGAGCCCGATCTGGCTCTGCTCGGTCGTGGCGTCCTGAAAAGGTGGGTTCAGCACTGGAATGCCAGGCGGTGTCGGGGCCACAACGCTGTTCGTAGCGAAACCGGAAGATTGCACTTCATCGATCTCATAGTAACGCGCATCAAGTCCGAACAAGAGGCTGTGCTCGACGGCCCCGGTGTCGACTTTGCCATAGTAACGCAAATCCGTCTGGGCCGTCGCGACCTGCGTGTCGTGTTCAAACGCAATGAGGCTCAGCGTACCCGCTGCATCCGTAGGAGTTGGAGAGAAACCAGCATATCCAAAGGGAAAATAGTACCGCTCAAGTACGTCAGCATATCCCAGTCTCCCGATCCCAGTGAACGTAAAGCCGTTGGCGAACTCATGCTCCACAATCGCGGAAAGTGAAATTTGGCTGCGTTCGTACGTGTCCCAGGTGGGATCAGAGAAGTTTGCGTCCGGGTCAATAAAGCCGAATTGCGTGGTGGGCACGACAGTTCCAGAGTACGGCAAAAACGTACTGCCGTTATGCTGCTCGTCTGCGACATGGATGTTGGCCAACAAAGTAACCTCCGTGCCGCCATCCGTCGCAAACTTGAAGGAGGGTGCAAACGTGCCGCGCACGCCGTCATTGAAGGCGTCATACTTGTCGCCACCCTCGATCCTACCGGTCAAACGGTAGGCACGATCCTCGTCAATGTCTTGTCCATAGTCGAACTCAATAAAGCCACCGACGGCATCATTCACACCAACCGTCAGCTCGCCAATGGACCCACCCGGTCGTTTGGACACGTAATTCACGATGCCGCCGGGATTGGAGCCCCCGTAAAGCGCGGATGATGCGCCGCGCAGGACCTCGATCCTTTCCAAGGTGTATGGGTCTATGAAAAAGGATCCGAATGCGAAGGCTAGGTTTTGCGCATTGTCGAGGTAAATCCCGGTTTGATCCGCTTGGAACCCACGAATTCGCAGCCAGTCATAGTCGCCATCGTCTCCGAACACTTCCGTTGTCACGCCTGCGGTGTAACGAAGAGCTTCGCTCACACGATTGGCGCCAAACCGTTCGATTTTCTCGCGCCCAAGAACAGAAATGGATTGTGGGACATCGCGTACAGTCACCGGCACCTTGGAACCCGTCACCGTCGGAGGGTTTTTATCGTCACCTACAGGGCCGGTTGTGTCTTCCTGATTGCTCAGAACCAACGTTCCAAGATCAACCGGGTCTTGGGCATTTTGGGCGAGTGCTGTGCTGGAGAGCAGGAGCGCGGCCGCGCCAACCGTGCAAAAGGATGCGGCATGCGTTTCGATTTTGGAAATGTAAGCCATTTTGGCGTCCCTTTCGTAATAAATCACGGCGGGTCGCCCATCGTTTTGGGCAATTACGATGTGGCGGCGTGGCTTGTGCAGATACGCCCGGATAGAAACTAATGTGTCATTCTGTCTTGAAGAATCGGACCATTTTCTAGGATCGCGTTGGATTTCGCCCATTGGCCAGGGGGTGTGCCAATCTCGTCCTTAAAGACGCGCGAAAAATGGGCTTGATCGGCAAAGCCCGTGACATTGGTCACATCGGCTATCGGCATGCCTTGCTTCAAAAGACGTATGGCATAGGCAATCTTCATCTGCAGGATCCACGCGTAGGGCGACAGACCGGTCTTTGAGCGGAACAGTCTGTTGAAATGCGTGCGCGAAAGGTGACTTCTCTCCGCCAGCTCATCCACGGAAATGCGGTGCCCCATGCGCTCAAAAACGATGTCCCTGAGCGTGTCCAACCACTCATCTTCGCGACCATCGCTTGGCGTAATCGCGCGATCAAGCTGAAACATCTCAGTCAGAATTGCACGCACCAGCGTTTTCACGCGCGCTCGGTTGCACGGCGTTGCAATGCACTCGGCGCGCACGAAACGAGCGAGAGGCGCGAGCGGCCCCAGAAACGGCAAAAAGAGTGGCCGATTTAGGGGCGTATCCGCTCCCACAATGTCTTTGAGATTGCCCAAGGTAAGATGGATATCAACATGTTTAAGCTCACCGGGCTCATCCAGATGGCCCCAGATCTGGACGCCTGCAGGAATGTAGCAAGCCGCGCATTTTCGCGGATTTGCTTCCTTTACTTTTGAAATCGAAAGCACGCGATCGTCCAAGAACATAACGACCCGAGGGTGCATCGACACATACCGACCACGGGCCTGCGCATGACCGTGTACACGCCAGTAATCGACTGCCATGTCGTCGAAAACCAAGCTGCGCAAATCCCCCTCAGGCTCAAAACCCTGAACGGCAGCGTACATTTTTGGGTGGAATGTCATCGCAAGGCCTTAAATCTATTGGCTAGGCGGAGCCTTGGCTGCGGTACATTTACTTAAAACTATCACAAAATGTCCGCATCTTCGCAAGAAAAACGAGACGTGATTGATCCAACAGAATTCATGGTTTGAGCGCCGAAGCCGTCGCTGTGGCGAACGATGCTTTTTAAGCTGCGATCTTTGTCGCGTTGGACCTTAATGTGGGAACCAACCTCCGTGAGTGCCGATTGGGACGTATTGTTCCGGTATCCATATGCTCGCCACGGGATCATCCTCAAACTGCTGCGCGTCCATGATCACCAAACGAGACCGCTGTTCTTTGGGTTGAAAGACAAAGCCCATAAGCCAGCCATCGTCTTCGTCGGCACCGCGCGGGATGAAGGTCAATTCAGACGACATCCCGCCCTCGAATGACTGATACTGAACCCCACCCGTTTTGAAGTCCAACTTGACGGCTCTGTCAAACGAGGGCTCCAGGGTCGCCTCAACGGCGTATCCATAGCGATATACACGGCCTTCCACAGTGGACGAGATTTTCGGGAAGTCCAGCGGCAAGTCAAAGATGCGTTCTTCGCGCGCCTTGCTGGCATTGCCTGACATTGGCAGGACCCAGCGTTCGATCGTCGCTTCTGTATCACCCAAAGGCCCATACATGTCCTTTTCGCTGGCGCGTTCGTAACGACTGACATCAAGAACCACATCGCCGCCCTCGGTCTCATAGGCATTCATCGTGTGGTAGGCGTAGCATGGTGCCACGTCGAACCAGCGAATGTCATCAGCACGGCCACCTTTGGGGACCACGCCAACCCGGGCGGGCTTGTTGCCGTCCCATTTAATCGGAAGCGTCGTCTTCAAAAGCGCCCAAGCGCTGAACACGACGCTGAGATCCAGAATGATCGCGTAGTTTTTCGTGATCGACATGTCGTGGATCTGCGTCATGCCGCTTAAGGGGATCGTGATCTGGTTGAGCATCTGACCGCTGGGCGACAGCCGTTGGTACAGCGCGTTCGCCCCAATTTTAGAAGAATACGTCACAGCGTGAATGTCATGATCGACCGGGTCGATCTTGTGGTGCCCGGTGAAGCCGTGTTTTAAAGTCCCATGAAGGTCAGATCGCGCGACCGTATCAAGCTCGCGGGTGATTTCTACCATGCTCGCGCCTGCTTCGATCGTGGCGTAGAGACGATCGGCGAACTGAACCACGTTTGTATTGGGTGAGACATCAAGGTCATTGGTCACGGGGCCGCCGGGATCGGAGACACCGAGCTTTTTCACAGCATCCCCACTGTGCACGAAGCGGTTTCGGTACCACTTGGCCTGACCTGCTTCAATATGGACACCATGAACCATCCCGTCCCCGCTAAAGTAGTGTTGATGCGGTCCAGTGGGTCCTGCCGTGTTTGGCCCGTTGCGAACATACAACCCCGAGAATTCGGGCGGTATATGCCCGTCAACCTCAAGGTTCTCGATCGTGATCTCGGTTTGAACCGGAGAAAACGGGATCTTTTGGTATCGCTGGTTGGTGCCTGAGCTTACGATTTTGCGAACGAAATCGAGCATGAGTCCCTCCTGATTTATTAGACTTTATCCAATAAATTTGGAGGTAGGGCCGTCTCTGTTGACGTCAATGCGATCAGGTGTATCCCAGCAATTTTCGGTACTTGGAGATGAAGAGATCCTTACCCTTTGCGGTTCTGGTGACCCAATCCCCAAAGGTCGCAATCACCAGGAAAGAATTGCCGCGCTTTGGCCCCAAAGGCACAAGGATCGGGGCCTTGCCCCAGGGGCTGTACGGCTTTTGGTCTTCGAGACTTTTGCCAGCTGCACAGGCCTTTAAAAGCTTCGCAAGCCACGGCTGTTGCCTGCTCGTCGCGACAATTGTCATCAGGTCCCCGGCATCAACGGCATCGCCGGCTGCGAAAACGTTGGGCAGCGAAGACGGCCGCAGATACGCGTCGACCTTAACACGCCCATCAGGACTGCGCGCCACGTCTGGCAAGCTGTCAAAGAGAGCGGTTTGGGGTTTTGACCCGATGGCTGGAATGACAAGGTCGGCGTCAATTAAGCGTCCGGTGTCCAAAGTGACACTGCCTTCATAGGGTTCGGTCGTGCTCTGCAAGTCTGTCACACGAGCCCCCAGTACGAGATCGACACCTATCTTGGAAAGCCTGGTCGCAAGCCCTGCGCCGAGTTTTGCTGGAAAGCTTGGAAATAGCCTTGCATCCGCGGATATCAGATAAAGCGTCTTGTCTGGGAAAGCGTGGGCAATCTCCCCAGCAAGCTCCGTCCCAACGGCACCGGCACCGACAATGACAATCCGTTCTGCAGTCTTGATCTGCTCTTCGACCCGCGATTGTGCGGCGCGGAACGCCTCGATGCTTTCATCCCCTGGCTTGAAGATACCTCCGTTTGATGCACCGGTGGCCAAGACGATGTAGTCTGCGGGGATCTCCTCGTCTCCAACGACCACAGCATCCGGCTTGATCGCTGTCGCCTTTGCTTTTACGACGCGACCCTTGGTGAGGAGACGGTCATAGGGGATCAGCGCTTTTTCACGTACGGAGCTATCGACCAAGGCGCGCAGCATCGCTGGGGCATGCACGAATGCACTCTTCTTTTCGACCAAAGTGACATCGCATGAGTCTTCCATGTTTTTGGCAAGCTCAGCGCCAATGTATCCGCCGCCGACGATAACCAGTGATTTTCTCATGACTCATCCTTCATATTGGCCCGATGCATCGCTACGTTCGGACGACAAATGCAAATGTAGGTAAATAATGGACATTATCCAATACCTTGCGAGCAGAAATGCCCGGCAGCCCTAGTCTTGCGCACGAACTTGACCGGGTGATGCGCAAAATTGATGCGCAAATGCACAAATCCATGCCTGCCGTGGACACAGGTCGTATTGGTCCGATGGGAAGTCTTCTGCTGATGCAGCTGGACGCGATGCAGCCTTGCAATATTCAGGCGCTTGCGACCGCCATGGGGCGTGACAATTCTCAGCTAACGCGCCTGACGCGGGATCTTGAGGCAAAGGGTGTGCTCAAGCGTGAACCCAGTCCAGAGGACAAGCGCGCAACGCTTCTTTCCTTAACAGATGAAGGTCGAACGTTCTTGCTCGAAGCGAAAGCGGTTCTGAACCTCGTGGTGGAAGATGTGGCAAAAGACCTGTCCACAAAGGAAGCCGCGACCTTGATCGAACTTCTCAAGAAGCTTTAGACAAACACGAGCCAAGGCGCCCGATTGCCGTTGTGGAATCTGCTCCATCCCTGCTGCTTAAGAACAGACGTTAGATGCGTGCCGCGCAAAGGGTCTGCACTGGGTCTAAGGCCAGGTGTTGTACAAATTCTACGAATGCCTGGTTTGGCATCCACGTGTCGTGCGCATCACACGCAAAGCCATCTCATTGATCGACGCAAGGAGACTTTGAGCGCGCGGCCTTAGCTTGGGAATGGCCCTTTACCGCTAGCGCCCTGCGAAGGAGAGGATGCCCATTGGCAACAAAAGCGACATAGCCGGCAGACTGATCAGGATGAACAGACGCACGATGTCGGCCACCCAAAACGGCGTGACGCCGCGAAAAATCGTACCTGTAGAGACATCTTTCACGACCGAACGGAGGACAAAAACGTTCAAGCCTATAGGTGGCGTGATGAGGGATATCTCTGTTACGACCACCACGATTATTCCGAACCAAATCATCGCCATTTCGCCTGTGATGTCGCCTTCGAAAAACCCAAGTGACGCAATCAGAGGTGCGAATACGGGCACCGTGAGTGTGATCATCGATAGGCTTTCAAATACGGCACCAAGAACAAGGTAGATAAGGATCATGATGGCCAGCACCGTGAAGGGTTCAAAGCCGTTTCCCTGCACCAGTGCGAGCAGATCATCGGGCAGCCCGGCGCGCGTGATCAGACGGTTGAAGATGTCTGCTCCGATGAGAAGAACAAAAAGACCGACAGAGGTTTTTACGGTCTGCGACAGGGCTTTGATCAACCCTGACCAACTGAATCTGCCGATGGCGACAGAGATGACAATCGCCCCGAAGGCGCCCACGCCTGCCGCTTCGTCTGCGGTAAAAACCTGTCCGTATATGCCACCGATTATGATGGCAAAGAGGATTAAGATCGGGATAACGCGGAGTATGCTTTGCTTGGCCTCAGACTTGTCCATGGGTGTGCCCGCCGGGCCCGCATCCGGTTTGCGCCAGACCACAAAAGCGACCGCGCAAAGATAGAGAAAGATGCCCAAGATGCCGGGCAGGATCCCGGCCAGAAACAACATGCCGATCGATTGGCCTGTCAGAAAGCCATAGATAATGAGGATAATACTCGGTGGGATCAGAATGCCCAGCGTGCCGCCTGCCGCGACCGATGCCGTTGAGAGCGTATCGTGATAGCCAAACTTTCGCATAGACGGCAGAGCAACTTGTGACATGGTCGCAGCTGTCGCAAGTGAAGACCCGGAGACCGCCGAAAAGCCCCCACACGCCAGAATAGTGGACATGGCGAGCCCGCCGGGAAGTCGCCCGACAGCGGCATAGGCGGCGCGGTAAAGATCATGCGCCATGCCGCTCTGTGCGATCAGCATCCCCATCAGAATGAAAAGCGGAATGACAGAGAGCGCATCGTTCTGAGTGACGTCGAGAATGGAGTCCGCCGCCGGTCCGAGCCCTGCCGACCAGCGTCCATCGCGCAGATAGACAAATCCAAGCGCACCGACCGAGCCCATGGCGATGCCAATAGGGACCCGAACCAGAACCATCCCAATCACGATTACGAATGCGATCAATGCGACGGTCATTCGGTGTTTTTCCGTACCAAGGTCGAAAAAGCCCGAAACGCGAGAAGGATCCCGCTGGTCAGAACGACAAATGCAACGAAGTAAATCAGGGGATATTTTGGCAAAAACAGCAATTCGCTGGTTATGCCACGGCTTTGAACCTTCTCTGCTCTCAAGTACAGCCAGTAGCCCATCGTGATCAGGGACACAGATGTGAGCAGCGCGATAACCAAATCACGCCAGTAAGATCCGCGATCCGAGAACCAGCTGTCGAGAAGATCCACATCAATCTGTTCGCCCCGCAATGTGACCACCGGGAAGGCCAGAAAAATGGATAGGGCGAGCAGTATCTGCGCAATGTCCTGGCGACCAAAGATGGGAGCGTTGAACCCGTAGCGACCGATGACCTCTGCCACGGTTAGACACATAAGAACCAAAAGGCACAGTGCGCTCAGCGCAAGACAAATCCGGGCGAGCCGTTGGCCCGCCCATTTAAGAAGTTGCGCCATGTTTAAAAGCACTGATTATTGAGCGTCATATTCGGCCATTGTGGACCGAATGATCTCAAGCGCGGCATTGGCATCAACACCGGCGGCGTTTACCTCTTCCAATACGGCTGACTGGATGCCGGGCACCAACGCGTCGAACTTGGCTGCCGCTTCCCCGTCCAAGTCGATAACCTGGCCCGTGCTGGCCTGGGCTTCAAGACCGCGCGCGTTGCCTTCATCCCAGGCCTGACCTGCGAAGGCGGAGAAATCCTCTCCAAGCGCGGCTTTGATCGCAGCGGCATCGTCCTCTCCGACGTCATCAAGAAATTCCTCGCTCATCACAATGGAGAAAGACCCACGATAGAAACCGCCGGGCACACGGTAGGTGTACGGCAGAACTTCGGTCAAACGCAGGATAGCAATTGTGTCACCGGGAAAAAATGTTCCATCGGCCACACCATTGGCCACGGTTTCGTAGACTTTGGGTGCCGAAACCTGAACGCCTGCCATATCGAGCCCGGCAAGAACATCACCCATGACGCCGCCGCCAGAGCGGATTTTCAGGCCCGCCACCTCGTCGAGTGAACTGATCTCAGATGACAGATGCAGCATTCCCGGCGCATGCACCATCATCGCGACCGGGACGATACCGTCGTGTTCTTCGGCTGCACCCAACACCTTTTCATGAGCGCGCCAATGGGCGGCGGACGCCGCGGCGCTGTCACCTTCTAGACCGGGAATTTCAATCAGTTTGGTCGTGACAAACCGGCCCGGGGTGTAACCGTGGAAGATCCAGGCCGCGTCAGCGCCGCCATCCTCAACAAGGTCTGCTTGCGAGGGCGGCGAGGCGAGTTGGTACTCGATTTTACCGGTCACGCGGCCTTCTGTGGCCTCTTCTATCCGGCTGATGAATTCGGGCCAGACGATCTCATTCATGACGTGGCTGGGCGGCAGCCAAGAAGAGACAACCATTTCTTTTTCTGCAACGGCCAAAGTGGCGCTGGAAAGTGTTGTCACGGCGGCAATTGCCAAAGCTGTCAGTCTCATGTTTTCCTCCCTTACGATCGACTTGTTTTTGAGCCTTACATAAACCGACCGGTTGGTCAATAATTTTAAAGGCAAAGGCGAATTACAATTTAAAAAACTGTTTTTAATAGATTATTTTCCGTTGAGGCCGTTTAGCGTCAAGTCGGCGATTGAGGCGGCATAGTCGATTCGTGCCTCCTCACTCGCTTTCGGATGCCACATGTAGAACCAGTTCAGCATACCGAAAACAGACATTGTCACATTGCGTCTCTGCGTCTTGTCGAGGCCCAGTTTTTCGGGCGCGCAGCTTTGCAAAATGTCCGAGACAAGACCCACCAGATCGCGCTGATACCCTTTTAAGATTTCCTGCTTTTCAGGCGCCAAAATTGGCAGGCCCTCGCCCTGGATCTTGTGCTCATTGTCCATGCCTTCATAGGCCAGCAGAAACCCGCGCGTGATCGCGTACAATTGCTCTTGTGGTGACAACCCTGCACGGCTTATCTCAACGATCTGATCGCGCAGTTGGGACAGGTAGCTGTCAAGGATATCAAAAATGATGTCATCCTTGCTGGCATAGTAATGGTAAATATTCGCCTTCGAGATGCCGCAAGCACGTGCCACCTCATTCATTGAGGCGCGCGCGATGCCTTCGCGGGCAAAAACCTCGGCCGCGACCGTCAGGATATGGCGACGTTTGTCGTCATAGTCTTTTGCAATAGTTCGGACCATCAGTTCACGCCTTTGGACGGTTGTCTATGACGCGCCGTGCCTTGCCCTGGCTGCGTTCTACACCGCCTGGGGCCTCGACCGTTACCTTTGCAGACACGCCGATGATATCTTTGATCTTCTTGCCCAAAATCTTGGCCGATTTGTCACGTGCCTCTTCGGAGGCTGCGCCGCTCGCGGCTTCTGCAAAGACTGTCATGGCATCCATACGCCCATTTCTTGTCAGTTCAATTTGGAAATAGGGGGCAAGGTCAGGAATGGCCAGCACCTGTTCCTCCACCTGCGTCGGAAAGACATTCACGCCGCGCAAAATGATCATATCGTCCGACCGGCCCGTTATCTTTTCCATGCGTCGCATGGACCGAGCAGTACCGGGCAAGAGGCGGCTTAGATCGCGGGTGCGGTAGCGGATCATTGGCAGCCCTTCTTTTGTTATGGTGGTGAACACCAATTCTCCCAGCTCACCATCTGGCAGAACATCTCCTGTTTCCGGATCGATGATCTCGGGATAAAAATGATCTTCCCAAATGTGCAGGCCATCCTTGGTTTCGACGCACTCATTGGCAACGCCGGGCCCAAGGATCTCGGACAGCCCATAGATATCGACCGCATGCATATCGAAAGCCGATTCGACCTCTTCCCGCATGGAATTTGTCCAGGGTTCAGCCCCGAAGATGCCCACCTCAAGCGAGCAGTCTTTGGGGTCAATGCCGGCTTTTTGATACCCCTCTAGAATGTTGAGCATGTAGGAAGGCGTGACCATGATGGTCGTTGGTTTAAAATCCTCTAGCAGTGTTACCTGCCGCTCGGTCATTCCGCCGGACACAGGCACAACAGAACATCCCAGCCGTTCTGCCCCATAATGGGCACCGAGCCCGCCTGTGAAGAGGCCGTAGCCATAGGCGATATGCACGATGTCACCCGGCTTCGTGCCCGATGCCCGCATCGACCTTGCAACCATGTTCGCCCACATATCGATGTCATTGCGCGTATAGCCCACCACAGTGGGTTTCCCGGTCGTGCCCGACGAGGCGTGAATGCGCACGATCTCATCGCGCGGAACGGCAAAAAGACCAAAGGGGTAATTTGCGCGCAGATCTTCCTTGTAGGTGAACGGAAATTTGGCGAGGTCCTCAAGCGTATGCAGGTCGTCGGGATGAACACCCGCCTCATCAAACCGCTGTTTGTACATGGGCACGTTGTCATAGGCATGACGCAGCGACCATTTCATGCGGTCAAGTTGCAGGCTGCGGATTTCATCGACGGAGGCGACCTCGATGGGGTCCAGCATGGCATTCTCTGGTGTCAGGTCTTTCATCTTGTCCTCCCGTTTATTCTTCGAAAAGCTGGCCACGCACAGCGCGGGAACAGCCTCTGAATTCTGCAATGCGTACTCCGTCCTGATTGGTGACGGTCACGTCATAGATGCCGCTGCGCCCGATCAGGCTGACCTCCTTTGCAACTGCGGTCAGGCGATCCCCCAGCCGCCCTGGGGCGAGGTAGGTGACTGTGTTGTGCTGCGCCACTGTCGCCTGATTGCGGCTGTTACAGGCAAAAGCGAACGCACTATCGGCCAAAGCAAAGGTCACCGCGCCGTGGCATATGCCGTGACCATTGGTGTGATGTTCCGCAACGCTCAAAGAGAGCTTTGCGCGGCCTTCATCAACCTCCTCGATTTCCATCCCGAACCATGCGCTGGCACGGTCATTTGACCACATGGCCTGTGCAGCTTTCTCCGCGCGGTCTTTCGGTGTCATTGTCATTTGCCCTGAAACTCCGGTGGGCGTTTGTTGAGAAAGGCTGATACGCCTTCTGCATAGTCCGCCGAAGCACCACAGATCTTTTGATACTGCGCCTCGAGTTCCAACTGGTCGTCAAACGTGTTCATGGGCGCCGCGTTGATCGCCTTTTTCATATGTGCGAGGCCAAGGGTCGGTCCTTCTGACAATTGCTGAGCCAGGTCGCGGGCGGTTACCATCAAGTTCTCCGCAGGCATAGCTTTCCAAATCAAGCCCCACGCTTCGGCCTGCTGCGCAGAGATCGGCTCTCCGGTCATTGCGATCGCTTTGGCGCGTGCAGGACCCAAGAGATGGGTCAGTGACCACGTTCCACCGGCGTCGGGTATAAGGCCCACCTTTGCAAAGGACTGTATGAACTTGGCCGTATCCGCGGCTAGAATGATATCGCAGGCGAATGCCAAGTTTGCGCCCGCACCCGCAGCCACGCCGTTGACGGCACAGATGACAGGCATGTCTGCATTGCGGATCAGGCGCACGAGCGGGTTGTAAAATGTCTTGAGCGTATGGCTCAGATCGGGCGGAGCAGCCATTTTTGCGGGGTCACGGTCGCCCAGGTCCTGCCCCGCACAAAAACCACGGCCGGCACCTGTGAGCAAGATTGCGCGCTTATTGTCGTCGATTGCGCGCTCCAAGATCGCGCGCATTGCCTGGTGCATTTCGTCATTAAAACTGTTAATCTTATCGGGCCGATTGAGAGTGATCTCAACCCAAGCGCCATGGTTCTCAGATAAGATCGTTTCTGACGAAGTCGCATCGGCCATCGAAGTCTTTCTTGCATTCTGTTTGATCCTTGATTACATAAACCGACCGGTTGGTCAATCAAAGAAAGCATGTCTGTGTCGGAAGTTGTGCATATCGACGTCAAAGATGACATCGCGTGGGTGCAGATTGATAATCCCCCGGTGAATGCGACATCTACGGCAGTACGGACTGGTCTTTTGGCGGCCGTGGAAGCGGTGCAGGGCAGTGAGTTGGCGGTTCTCTTCTGCGCCGGAAAGACATTCGTAGCAGGTGGTGACATGTCAGAGTTTGACGCGCCAGCGGTGGAACCGCATCTGCCTGATGTTGTGTCAGCGATTGAAGAGAGCCCCGTTCCCTTTGTCGCCTTGCTGCATGGACATGTCCTGGGTGGCGGATTTGAGATTGCCATGGCTTGCGCTTGGCGTGTGGCCAAGCCCGGCACACGGTTTGGTCTGCCAGAAGTCAATATGGGGCTTATTCCAGGTGCAGGAGGCACCCAACGTGCACCGCGGCTTTTGGGCTGGGACATGGCCGTGGATATGACTTGTCTGGGACAGATGAAATCTGCCGAAGACCTTTTTGAGCACGGCGCGATAGACGCTGTAACAGATGACCTTGAGGCGGCCGCACTGCAGTTTAAAGGGTTGAGCAGACCCAAGCTGTCAGACCGGACCATCGCACCGATGACTGAGAGCGAGGAGGCCGAGAATAGAGACAATGCGCTAAAATTTGCCAAAGGGCGCGCAGCGCCGTTGCTCAATCTGGAAGCTTTGACTTGGGCGTCTCGCCCGTTTGAGCAAGCGCAACCAAAAGAACGCGCCTTGCATCTGGAATTGCGCAAATCGGATGAAAGCACTGCCTTGCGCCATGTGTTTTTCGCTGAGCGACACGTGACATAACCAAAATTTCTCAAGATTTCTGCGCGCAAGGTCATTGATCGAGTTGCTATTGTGGGCGGTGGTCTCATGGGGTGCGGTATAGCGATGGCCTGTTTGCTCTCGAACCGCCAGGTTGTGATCATTGAGCGCGATGCAGATGCCGCCGACACCGCGCGCCAGACGGTTACATCGCTTTTGAAGGGGGCACTGGCACGAGGAAAGATCAATCAAGCCGGCTTCGACAACCGTCTCGCCGCCCTTGTCACATCCGACACGTATGGCTCTGCCGCCGATGTTGACCTGGCCCTTGAGGCGGTGTTCGAAGATCTCGACGTGAAACGCACTGTATTTGGTGATCTGGCGGAGGTTGTCGGGCCCGATACACTCTTGGCGACGAACACGTCCTACCTCAACCCCGATGAGATATTCGAAGGCACCCCGGGGGCTGAGCGCTGCCTTGGCATCCACTTTTTTTCGCCTGCCCATATTATGAAACTGGTGGAGGTGGTCCGCGCCTCAAACACCTCAGACGCAGCATTGGCCAGTGCATTCGGTTTTGCCTCAGCGCTGCGCAAGACGCCCGTGCTTGCCGGGATCTGCGATGGATTCATAGGCAACCGCATTTTGGCCGCGTACCGCCGTGCAGCTGAATACCTCTTGGCCGATGGCGCCCTGCCCCACGAGGTTGACGCCGCCATGCGTGCGTTTGGGATGGCCATGGGCCCGTTTGAAGCGCAAGATCAGGCCGGTCTTCAAATTGCATTGGCCAATCGGCGCAGGCAAGATGCCAGCCGAAATCCTGCCGAACGCTATGTTGACATTTCCGACCGGATTTGCGCGCTTGATCGCTTCGGAAAACGTTCCGGCGCGGGTTGGTATGCCTATGCCGATGGTGCGAAACACGGCGAGCGTGATCCGATCGTAGAGACGCTTATTCAGACCTACGCGCAGGAAATGTCTATATCGCGCAGATCCTTCAGCGAGGGCGATATCCAGACGCAGCTTTTGGCCGTCATGGCCAATGAAGGCGCCCGCCTTGTGGAAGAGGGCATTGCTGAAAACGCCGCCGCTATCGATGTCGTAAAATGCGCGGGCTACGGCTTTCCCAGATGGCGCGGTGGCCCCATGCACTGGGCCGCAACGGTGGGCCACGAGGCCGTCAGATCCGCCCTAACCATCCTTGAAACCGCAAGCCCCGGGTCCTGGACCCGCGCAGGAGTATTTCAATATGAATGAGATTTCTCACCGAGAGTTCGACGGCAAAACAATCCACAATGTCAGAAGCTTTGTCGCAGGCCAATGGATTGGTACGGATGGCTCTGCCCGCGCCATTCACTCCGCCGTGACAGGAGAGATGATCGCGCGCGCTGGCAATGGCGCGCTGGATCTGGAGGCTATGCTTGATCATGCACGCCATGTGGGCGGGCCAAACTTGCGGGCGATGACGTTCCATCAGCGGGCCAAGATGCTCAAGGCGCTCGCGCTTCATCTGGGTGAGCACAAGCAGCCGCTTTACGATTTGTCCTTTTCAACAGGGGCCACACAAAAAGATCACCTGATCGATATTGATGGCGGCGTTGGCACGGCGTTGGTCTTTGCCTCAAAAGGCCGCCGAGAAATGCCCGACTGGCATATCCATCTCGATGGCGAGGTGGAACAGCTCTCGCGAAATGGCACATTTTTGGGCCAGCATATCTGCACACCTCTGCAGGGTGTCGCCGTCCATATAAACGCGTTCAACTTTCCAGTTTGGGGGATGCTGGAAAAGCTGGCGCCGACACTTTTGGCAGGCGTTCCAGCCATTGTAAAACCCGCCACGTCGAGCTGTTACGTGACCGAGCTGGCCGTTGAGATCATGCTGTCCAGTGGCATATTGCCCGAAGGGGCCCTGCAACTTGTGTCGGGCAGCTTGGGTGACTTGCTGGATCGTTTGGGGACCCAAGATGTCGTCAGTTTCACGGGCTCCGCGGAGACGGCTTTGAAGCTGCGCTCAAACCCAAACATTCTTAGCAATTCGGTACGCTTCATTGCCGAGCAAGACAGCCTCAACGCGTCTATCCTTGGCCCCGATGCCACGCCAGGCACACCCGAGTTTGACCTTTTCATCAAGGAAGTCACGCGAGAGATGACCACGAAAGCAGGGCAGAAATGCACCGCCATCCGACGCATTTTCGCCCCCCAGACACATGTGGATGCGGTCATTGACGCGCTGCAAGCCAGTCTCGCGAAAACGACACTCGGCGATCCCAAGGACCCCGCTACGAGAATGGGTGCCTTGATCTCTGCAGGGCAAAAAGCCGATGTTTTGGATAAGACGGCTCTGATCGGTGAAGAGGCAGAGCGCGTGATCGGCGATCCTGACAATTTCGACCTCAATGGTGCATCTGAAGGAGGGGCATTTCTGCCCCCCATGCTGTTTCACTGTTCTGACCCTGATAGCGCAGAAACAGTGCATGAGGTGGAGGCGTTTGGCCCAGTCTCTACCATCATGCCTTACTGGGATCTCGACCATGCCATCGCACTGACAAATCGCGGTCAAGGCAGCCTTGTGGCATCCGTTATCACCAATGAAGGCGATGTCGCACGGCGGGTCGCGATTGGCGCGGCGGCCTTTCACGGGAGGCTGTACTTCAACAACGCCACATCCATGGCAGAAAGCACAGGACATGGCTCACCCCTGCCGCACTTGGTTCATGGCGGTCCGGGCCGGGCGGGTGGCGGTGAAGAGATGGGCGGCATACGCGGTGTGATGCATTACATGCAACGCACAGCCGTTCAGGGAAGCCCCGACATTCTGTCCGCGATCACCAACAAATGGGTGCCGGGCGCGCAAGAGCTGAGCCATGACGACCATCCGTTCACGCGCACCTTCCATGAGGTTGAAATCGGTGAGACGTTCCATAGCCAATCCCGAATGATCACCAGTGAAGATGTGGCCCATTTCGCCGAATTTACCGGTGACACGTTCTATGCGCATATGGATGACGCGGCAGCCGCGCGGAACCCGTTCTTTCCGGGTCGCGTCGCCCATGGCTACCTGCTTCTCAGCTTTGCCGCGGGTCTTTTCGTGCAGCCTGACGAAGGACCAGTTCTGGCCAACACTGGTCTGGACAACCTTCGCTTCATGAAACCGGTCGTGCCGGGCGACAGCCTTAAGGTACGCCTGACGGTCAAACACAAGACCCCGCGCAACGCCGAATATGGTGAGATCCGCTGGCACGTGACTCTGACCAACCAGGATGACGATCTGGTGGCAGAATATGACCTGCTAACCATGAACGCCTATGAAACACGCTGACTTGTGGGAGCAGCACATGACGCTATTGTCGGGCGCCATGACACAAGCGCCCGATCAAACCATAACGGACCGATTGCTCGGATTGGAAAGCACCAAAACTTGGTCGCTTATAGCGACACTGTTCGGAGATCTTGATGGCGACGAGCTGTCCGGCAAGGCGCTTTGGTCCCTATTGGAGCCTTTGGGTATAAAGCCAGAGGCGATGCGCGTGGCCTTGCACAGGCTCAAGAAAGACGGCTGGATCGTATCCAAGAAAGCAGGGCGCGAAGTCATCTATTCACTGTCAGAGCATGCCCGCGCCGAAACCCGCGCTGCGCAAATCGATGTTTATCGGCAGGATGTCAAATTTGCGGAAGGTTGGCGCCTGGTAAAGCTGGCACCTGACGGCGAGACCGTCGGTGAACCCCATATCGCACTGGACAAAGGGCTTTTCTTGATACCAAGCGCGCGCGCCATACCAGAGGACGCGCTAGAGCTGTCGCTGACACACAACATTCCGACTTGGGTCGAGGATCTGCTGGTGCCCCATCACCTTCGGGCTCAGGCTGCCGTGCTCGGAGAATTGGCAAACGGTTTTCTGCCAGGCAGAACTGGGTCGGACGCTGTCACCGCACGGTTGATGCTGTTGCATTACTGGCGCAAAATGGCGCTTCGTACAGGCACTTGGGCGCATATCGGGCTGATGCCAGACGGCGCCATGGCCCAGTGTCACAGCGCAATCACCAAGGTGTTGCGCGAAACCGAGCGCACCAAGCCAATCCTCTGAGTCGAAACCAAAAAAGCCATGAAAAGCTGGCTCTCGCGCATTCATGTTAC